>Ga0181524_10000095_pt1 | contig 104954 bp, 91 predicted proteins | sample PEATcosm2014_Bin_34_FD_119761 | JGI IMG/M metagenome (GOLD analysis project Ga0181524, IMG submission 119761) | Peatland microbial communities from MTU Mesocosm Facility, Houghton, MI, USA - PEATcosm2014_Bin05_60_metaG | ecosystem: Environmental > Terrestrial > Soil > Wetlands > Peat | place... | reverse complement strand
TGCGGCGACTTCGCCTCCGGGCGGCGGGCCGACCGTTTCGTCATCGCCGGCACAAAAGGTATCATCGACGCCGAACGTCTCGACAGCCACGCCTTCTCGCTCCGCGCCGGTGAAGCGGTCGAAGAATTCAAGTTCAACCCCTATCCCGCGCCACACCTAGGGCTGATCCGCCACATCGAGCGGGTGCTCGATGGCGGCGAGGCCAACGCCTCCAGCGGCGCAGAAGGGTTCTTCACGGATCTGATCCTCGATGAAGGGCTGCGTCGGCAGACGCGGTGATAGTCATCGACAACAACTATGGCGGGAAAGAGATGACCGAGATTCAGAGTGGCGAAGGGCCGGAAGTGACGCGGCTGAAAAAGCTGTTGGCCCGCAAGGATCCCGACAAACTGGAAGCCGAGTGGATGGCCGTCGTGGATGTCGGCGACCTCGAACTGGAGATTCAGGGCGGCCGGACCGACCCGGACTCCGTGCCGGAACCGCCCGACGAAGCGGTCTCGGGGCGGGGCGAGGTCTACCGACTGGGGAACCATCGGTTGGAACCTTTCGGGTAACGGCGCGCCCAATATTCTATCCGGCGGAACGTGTGGTGAGATTCTACAATCAACGAGGCACAGCCGAGCATTGGATCAAGAAGGGCAAGTACGCGGTGAAGTGGACGTGGCTGTCCTGCCATGGTTTTCGGGTTAATCAGGTCCGCCTGCAACTATTCGCTTTGGCGTACAATCTGGGAAACTTCCTGCGAAGATTGGCACTGCCGAAAAGTGTCGAGCATTGGTCCCTGACGACGCTGCGGGAGAAGCTCGTGAAGATCGGCGCCAAGGTTGTGCGGCATGCCCGGTACGTGATCTTTCAAATGGCGGAGGTGGCCATCCCGCGCCGCCTCTTCGCAACGATCCTTCGCCGAATCAGCCGGTTATGCCCGGTGCCGGTCTGACGGCGGGACACGAGGTCGATAGAGATGGTCAACCGCGACGGGGAAGAAGGAAGGCATGCGGTTACGTCGCCTGAAAACGATTAGACGGTGGCCGTCGGGCCCGCCTCGGTCCCGTCGGTACCCTGGAGGCCCGGTCGGAAGCAGTCTACGGCTGAAAATCTCATTGACAACAAGTGCGCTTAGGGCCAGAATCCGTCATGCATGGGGTGCTTGCTGTGTGGGCGACGCCGATCTGGAAAACTCCGGGTTATACTGGGAGAAGTAAACATGAACGATCGTGACTACATTCCCCTGACGGGTACCTGGCGCTTCTTGCCGGACCCTCACGCAGACGGCGAGAGACTCGGTTTCTGGCGCGACGAGTACAGCGCGAGGCTATGGCGCGAGGCGGATGTGCCGTCCTGTTTTGAAAGATGCTGCCCGGGCTTGGAATCGTATACGGGAATCTGCTGGTATCGCCGGGCATTCCGTTTGCCCCAGGATTGGGCGGGACGTCGAGCCGTCCTGCGGTTCGAGGGGGTGAACTATCGTGCCCGAGTCTGGCTGAACGGGACATTTCTGGGAGAGAACCGTGACGGATTCCTGCCGTTCGAGTACGAGATACAGTCCGTCGCACGATGGAATAGCGAGAATAACCTCGTCGTTTCGGTGGACAATGCACACCACGAAGGCGATGTGCCTGGCATGCACGTTGGATGGCGTTCCTTTGGAGGCATTCTTCGGGAAGTCGAGTCTTACGCAACCGATTTCCTGCGTATTGACGACGTTCGCGCGATGGCCATGCCCTGCGGGAAAGGCGGCAAGATGGAGTTCCGCCTGCGGTTGTTCAACGCGCGAGATATGAGGATGAATACAAGCTGTGAGGTAGAGGTCCGCGATAGTAACGGGAAACTTTGCGCGCAATTACGTTCCGCGCCGGTTCCCATGTCAGCAGGCGCAGCCGCCGAAGTGACGTTGACGGGCTCCCTGGCAGAAGCCAGCGCATGGTCTCCATCCGTGCCCGCGCTCTATCAGGCTCACGCGCGGCTCGTGGCGGACGGTCAAACGGTAGACGAAAGGGAAATCACGTTTGGGTTCCGGGGCATCGAGGCGACGCCGGAAGGGCTTCGGCTGAACGGTGAGAAAATCTTCCTCACAGGGTTCAATCGCCATGAGGATTCGCCTCGCGCGGCGATGGCGAGCGACATTGAAACCGCGCAGAACGATTTAGCGGCCATGAAGGAGGCCGGCGCCAATTTCGTGCGACTGTGCCACTACCCGCACCATCCGGCTGAGCTGGACCTTTGCGATAGACTCGGGCTTCTCGTGTTCGCCGAAATTCCGCTTTACTTCTGGACGGACGTGGCGGAAGGCCGAAAGACGAACAGCGCCCGCGCAGAAACCGCGGCCCGGCAACTGGAACGCCTCATTGCGCGCGATTTCAATCATCCCAGCATTGTGTTCTGGTCGGTCAGCAACGAGACGCACGAGGAGGAACCGGAGGTGGCGAAGGCCAATGCCGACCTGATCCGCACGGCGCGGAACCTGGACGCAACCCGGCTTTGCGTGCACGTCAGCAACCGCTGGCATGGGCGCCCGCATTTCGAGGAAGATGACGTGATTTGCGTCAACGCGTACCCAAGCATCAATTGGCAGACGAACGGCCATGATCCGGCGACATTCAATGCCGAAAGTTCCGCCGGCTGGTGGCGCACGCAACTGGACGCGCTCCATCGCCTTTGTCCGGACAAGCCTGTTCTGGTGACCGAGTTTGGGTACTGCTCCTTTGAAGGCACGTACGGCCATGCTTTCGGCGAAGACGAGCACGCCAAAGTGATTGCGGCAGAATTTGCCGCGATGGATCTTCCCTACGTATGCGGAGCCACAATCTGGTGCTGGGCGGACCATCCGTGGCCGGCGGGCAGGTTCTTGTGCGGTCTGGCTGTCAGCCCCTTCGGCGTTGTAAGCCGCGACCGTCATAAACTCAAGCCGTTTTGGACGGCGCGCGCCATGTTCCGGTCCAAGCAGTCGTTGGACGCCGACGCGAACGAACAGATTCCGAGCCGCACGACGGACGTGATCATGTTGCGGCCGCATATGAACGACATTCCACAAGCCTTATTTCCTGAAGGATATGGAATCCGACCCATGACGACGGACGATATCGGTCTCTGGACGGATATCCAACGCGATGCCGAACCGTACCTGCCAATCGGGCCCAAGACATTCAGAGATGAATTCGGCGATGATCTGGAAGCTCTTGAGCGACGCTGTTTCATTGTCACCGACCCGCGCGGTCTCGGTATTGGCACCGTGAGCGCCTGGTATCATCGCGACTTTCGCGGCCAGGACTTTGGCCGCATCCACTGGCTTGCTATTCGCCCCTCCTGCCAGGGCAAAGGACTCGGCAAAGCGGCGCTGGCTTATGCCATGAGACGGCTGGCACAGTGGCATGAGCGATGTTATTTGGTCACTTCAACGGAACGGCTGCAAGCCATTCGCATGTATCTTGACTTCGGGTTCACGCCCGACTTGGGCCATCCGAGTGCACACGCCACATGGAGTGAACTCAGCACCAGATTCAAGCATCCTGCTTTGGATAGATTGTTGGAAGGGGCCTGAAAGGCAGGTATGATTCATCACCTTATTAGAATTGCAGCCGCTCCCGTTTTCTGCATCTGGTCCACCGTCCCGGATACCGTTGTTGATTTGCCGCCGCCGGTCGTGCCCAGGCAAGAGCTACCGCCTCAAGGATGCCCCGGCTGTCGAGAACCCCATCGGGAAGTCCAGCGAGAGACCGACTTGAAAAACAGAATGGATCAGTGTAAGAAGACTCACGCCAACTCATTCCCCTGGAGGGTCGAGGACTGGCGCGGTGGCGCTGGATACGGGATGTGCGCCCGCTCCCGCACTCCTTCTCCAATCCCCGCCACATCAAACCCGGCGTGCGATTTTCCCGCACCGGGCTTTCCTGGGGGCTTCACAGGTCAGGCTGTCGGTCCTATCGTGCTGAAGCGACTTTGGGGCTGGCGTAGTGAATCTGGTAATCGGCATACAATCCCAGTCGCTCCCGTATCCAGGCCGTACTCCATCGCGTCCAGCCGAAACCCTGTCGCATCTTCGCCCGCATCAAGTGCCGCCGTACCTTCTTCTCGACCCAGAGCTTCACGAAGGAAAAGCACCGCCCGGAACGGCCGACCCGGAAGTAGTTCACCCAGCCGCGCAGGATCGGGTTGATCAGCGCGATCGCCTCCCCTACCGGCTGAGAAATATGCTGGCGGAAGACGTCCTTGATTCTTCGCAGGAGCGAGGTGCGCGCCTTCATCTTCGGCGTGAACCGCAGCTCCATCGTCCCCCGGCGAGTACGCGCCAGGCGGAAGTCGAAGCCCAGGAAGCCAAAGCATCCGCCCTTCCGCAAGTCCACCCGCTGCGTCTTTTCTTCGTTGACCTGGATGTCGAGTTTGGACAGTTCTTCCAGGAGTCGTCGGTAGGCCGCCCGTTCCAGCCAGTCCCACTTCCGCATCGTGTCCACCAGGATCACGAGGTCGTCGGCATATCGGGCGTACTCGATCTGAAAGTACGGCCCGCGCCGGGTCACCTCCTTCGCCCGTTCGAGCATCTTGTCCACCTCGTTGAGGTAGACATTTGCCAAAAGCGGCGAGATGACTCCCCCTTGCGGGACGCCTCGTTTACCGCCAGCCTTCAAGATGAGCTTCAGCAGCCGCATCACCTGCGGATCGTTGACCACGCCGGAGAGGGCCTGTCCGCGATGTGTCGATCGGGCCGAAAGGTTCCTTCCCCTTTTGCAGTTCATTCGACTTTCGTGAGCATGAATTAGGGCCATCCGACGCGAATGTGGGTTGCATGTCCGTTGTTGACGCCGCGAGGCTCGACCTTGAGACGACCGAAAAGCTTATAAATCCATCGTTCCTTCCATCGTCACTACGGAGGGACTACACGATGAACGTTTACACACTCGCACGCATCAAGAGCAGGTACGCAGTCGATCTGGATAGTGGATACGCTCCTCGAAAGTACGCGGCGGACCACCTTCTTCAATGGCAGGCCAACCGATATAGCAATGCCTGGGACCGGGAACGATATGTGCTCTCCGAAGCCCTCATCCAGCCTGAAGTCAAAACCAATACCCTGGCCGAACAGGTCTTCGGCAATCAAACCCGACAGCAGAAGCTTCAGGTCATGCACGAAGCCTCTCTGATCTCGGCTCGATATGATCTTCACAAGAAACATATTCGAGACATCCAGCATCGCCTCTCGCAACTTCAGGAGCAATTCAGCATCGCCAAGATGCTCAATCCCTTGGGGCCATCGAAGCAGGAGATTGATCTGGAGAAACTCCTGGTTAATATGGAAAGCCAGAAGCGCGAGGAGGAAGTGGCCTTCTGGAAGGACACTTTGAAAGTCCGACAGGAGATGTTCACCGGAGTCCGGGAGTACCAGGCAGCAAGGCAGAGAGCCGATGTCTTCAAAGACCTGGAGGCAGGCTATGGCAGTCAAGCATAGTGGCAGCCCGGACCATGTCCGTGAACTTTGCCGTCAGCTCAAGCCCATCCTCGGGGAGAAGATGGAACAGGTATTCCAGGCGTATCTGGCTGAGGACGAAACGGGAAAAACGCAACTGGAGGCCTATCTCGAGATGCTCCAGGCAAAGTACATGCCCGTGCGGCTCGATAGCGTCGCGACTCAACTCGTTCCGCCGAATCCCGCCCAAGCTTATGGTGAATATGAACTGGGTACAGTGTTGTATGGTGGCAAAGGACGCGGCACCTTCGGCCTTCGTGAGAATGAGTGGATCCAGCACGTCGGTATATTCGGCAGAACTGGCGCCGGCAAAACGAACTTGGGTTTCAAGATCGTTGAGGAACTCGTCAAGCATGGTAAACCTTGCCTCGTGCTGGACTGGAAACGTAACTATCGAGACCTTTTGACAAACCCGCTCTTCAAGGATGCGAAGGTCTACACCATCGGAAGGTCCATTGCGCCTTTCACCTTCAATCCCTTGATCCCACCCCCTGGAACCAACCCGAAGACGTGGCTCAAGAAATTGGATGAAGTCATTGCTCATTCATACATGCTGGGCAACGGGGTTCTGTATCTCCTTCAGCAGACATTGGATCAACTATATGAAGAGTTTGGAGTATACGATGGAACCATCCAACGATGGCCGACCTTTCAGGACGTCTTGGACAAGGCTAGAAAGCTGGATGTACGAGGAAGAGAAGCCGGTTGGCTATCCTCTGCCTTGAGGGCCCTCGCGTCGCTTTGCTTCGGGGACATGGGCGACCTTGTGAATCATCCCTCAGCAAACAGTCCCGAAGAGCTCCTGGATCAGACCGTCGTTCTTGAATTGGACGCCCTCGCGCAATCCGACAAGGTGTTCGTAGCCTCCGCGCTCTTGCTCTGGATCCATCACCGAAGGATGGTCGAACCGACACGAGAGCAGTTCAAACACGCGATCATAATTGAGGAGGCCCATCATCTTCTGTCTGACGAAAGGAAGAGTCTTGTCGGCGGCCAGTCAGTTATGGAGATCACGTTTCGTGAATTAAGAGAATTTGGCGAGTCGTTAACGCTATTGGACCAGCATCCCTCCCAAATCTCACTGCCGGCTTTAGGAAACACAGTTGCGACCATATCGCTGAATCTCAAGACTTCAAAAGACGTGAGCGCCATGGCCCAGTGCATGCTCCTGGACGGCCCTGAAAAGGACATCCTCGGAAGTCTCGAAGTCGGCCAAGCGGTCGTGAAACTCCAAGGACGAGTCCAGGGGCCATTTCTTATTCAGATCCCACAGTTCAATATCCAGAAGGGGTCCGTGACTGATGAGATGATTCAAGAGCGGATGCTGGTTCACTCCAGCTCCGACCTTTCAAGGGTTTCGCGCGACGTCAACGGTGCAGAGACTCCGTCCCCCGCAGGGCCATCGGCGCCCGTGAAGGGAAAGCGGGATGTGGACGACCTTGTCTTGGCTTTTCTCAATGACGTTGCGGCCCATCCAGAAAGTGGCATTGCTGAAAGGTACAAGAGACTCGGGATCAGCGTCAGACAGGGGCAAAAGTTGAAGTTCCGGCTTCTGGAGGCAGGCATGATTGAAGACCATGAGGAACTGACCCACACCGGCAGAATTCGCAAGATGCGGCTGACGACCAAAGGGCAACATTTCGTCGCCACAAGCAGGTCAAATCATCCGGCACCGCAATGAATCCCAGTGGCACAGCAAAGCTTATAAAGGAGTCTTCCCTTGAGTCCTCAATGAAAACGATGGCCGCCTTGGTCCTGGCATGTATGATTCTCTTGTCAGCAGCGCCATCTCGCGCGGCAGAAGTGGTGGCCAGCCATGACACGCGCTTCTGGGTCAATGGGACATGGGTTCCAGCCGAGAACTTGAAGGTGGGTGACGTGTTCATGACCCCGGATGGGAAGCAGGCCATCGTGAAGGATGTCGAAGCGGTTTCTATGGAGAATGCCTCGTGCTACGGTCTGGCTACAGACTGGACACCCCAAGGGCAGGCAAACAGCCACGTCTCAACAGTGGCGCACGTCAACTGGATTACTCGGTGGTGGCAACGGGTGCGCGCCTTCCTCAGTTCATAGTACCGCATCGGAGACGACTGCTCATCGCGCGCAGGCTGAACCGCGCTGCGCGAGCATGGGCCAGTGTGTCATTGGGTCCTGCCACTGCGCTCCATAGCCAGGCGTTCAGGCAGATGACATGCTCTGCACGATCATCTCCTTCAACAGATGCCTGTGACAATGGGGGTCGCCTTCGCGCTCATGGCAAAGCAGTGTGATGGTCCCGCCGCGCGCCTTTGCGGCCAGTGCCGCGATTTCTGCTGAACGCACGGCCATCTCCTTGTGGTAGCGCTCGACGTACCCCGTCCAGGTGATCGTTCCTGACTTCCATGCCTTCAGCAATCCCACGCTGGGGGCCAGGTCCGGGCGCATACGACCCGAAATACGAAGCTGTTCGCGGGACATGCCGCGAGGCCAATAGCGAGTGACCAGAATTCGTTCTCCATCAGAATCAGCCGGCGCGTCACGGACGCATTTTGTCTTGACCATCGTTCTAATCTCTCTCAGGAATCTGAAAGACGCGTTGTCCTACACGCGGCGCCGGCTGCATGTGGCGAATCCCTTGGCAGTATAGGTTCCCCGGCGGCCCGAAACAACTATCTGTTTCGGGAAGAGTATGTGCAGTTTATGCGTAGACTGGCGATCTGGCACCATCAGATACATGACACTTGGCCATGGAAGGAACAAGAAAGCATCCGCTACGATTCGCGATCATCGTTCTGCGTACCGTGATGCCAGAAGACCGATGATAATAGCCTTCTCTGCGCTGGACAGGGGCCCGGAGTAGATAAACCTTTCGATGCCACTCCGCAGTGGTTCACATGAGCGGACAGACAACTCTCCCTGCCGGACAGCAACGCGTAAACTCCACATATACTCTACCCTGCACCGGCGCGGCGGGCGCCACGGTATCCTGGCCGTTCAACCGAACCGCGCACGCCAGACGCTTTCAAACAGGCCCTGGTCGAATAGCGGCCGAATCTGGTTGGTGTAGGTCTTCCCCACCTTGGTAGAAATGAGCAGAATCAACCCGAGACTCTGGAGATACGACAGGGTCGAGTAAAAATGTACGTAGGAGAATGGTTCCTCATGCACCTGTCTGCTGACAGCGCAATAGGTTTCATAGACGGACCGCGCATGCTGGTCGCGGTCATCGACTGCGGCGCGCAAGATGAGAAGCGTCCTGTCGTTCAGATCCTGAATGACGTCGCCGAGGATGTCCCGGCGCGCCCGGTCGAAGTTGGCCTGCAGGTTCTGGATCGGCTCGATGGCCATGTAATACAGCGTCTTGATCGCGACTCGGACATCGGAGCTGGTGTTCCTGACCGTCATGGCGGCGATCTGCTGCAACATGGCGTCGTCGCATCGCGACAGCCCCGCCGCAGCCCGCTCTTTCAGAATGTCAACAATCTGCGGCGCCGTGTAATTCTTGAAGTGAACGACCTCCGGCTGCAAGGTGCTGCGCACGCTTTCGTCGAGCAGGTTGAGCAGTTTCGGGTTGTTGCTCAGGAGGACCGCCATGTAGTTCTCCGGCGAACGACTAATCAGGTATAGGATATCCTTATGCTTGTCCTTGTCGGAAAGGAGATCCACTTCGTCCAGAACCAGTACCGTTTGAGGACCGTGCTCTTCACAGAAGCGATGCCAGAGCTCGGACAGGGAGCGTCCCCTTGGCTTCACCCCGAGACACTCGGCCAGAATCTTGAAACTGGTGTTATGGCTTCGACAGTTGATGTAAATGCTACGGAGTCCATTCTGTCCGAGAAGTCGCGCCAGGTACTTGACCGTGAGTGTCTTCCCACTTCCCCGGCTCCCGAACACCAGGAGATTGTTGGCTATGCCGGTCTTTTCATATCGCAGGAGAGCGTCAGCGATAGGTCTGACTTCGTCCCGCATGAGCGGCTTCTCGGGGATGTAGTTGAAATCAAAGACCTTGAAATCCCGGATGTTGCCGGTCGCGTGGCTGAGTTCCTGCTCCCGCCGGGCGACGTATTCCTGAATGTCCATGTTCGTGCAAACTCCACTGGACGCGTAAGGTGGCCATGCCTAATAAACCTTTCGGTCGCGTAAACCGGCATTCGTCTGCCGCCATGGATGGACACATTCGACCGTGGTCTACATGCCCGTCGGGATGACGCCAGGCTGGGCTATGCGAAGCTCCATAGCCCGGAATTGTTTCCACAGTCTCTGCAATTGCCGCATCGATTTCCTGCGCGCCACGCGTGGACGGTTCCCGATGTATTCGTGAATAGAGAAAAAGAGAGTAAAGAACTTGCCCAGCTGGGCTTTCAGGTCTCGTCCAGATGAGTTGCCGGCAGCAAGCCAGAAATCGCAGCCGTCGCGCCGCTCGCTGAGCTCCAGCTCACGCCAGGCCAGGAGCGTCTGCGTCTCCTTCAGCACCTGCTCGGCTTGCTCGAAAGCCATCGTCAGTTCATGATCCATTCGAAAAGAAAGCTGCTCGGGTATATAAACTTTGCGCTCATTCGTCCCCATTGCCTTCCACGTAGGGCGGATGGTCATAGGTGTCGGGGTCTCGGTACAGCCGCTGCGCTTCCTCGATTTCCACCAGGTCGTCCAGGACTTCCTCGACGGTGTCGCGGACCTCCTCCATCTTCTCGATGATCTCCTCCAGTTCGCCGTTGGTGGCGTATTCGTCTGTTGTCATTCTGCAATGGGAACGGATCGGCCCTTTATAAAGCTGCCGGTCGGCTTCCCTTCGGGTCTCGCGACCTGGCGGGCATCTGAATACGCCTGGGCGACCAACTCATCCGACGGATTAAGATAGACACTGGTGGATTTAAGGTTCCGGTGACCAACTTGCTTCTGAACAACCGGCAGCGGAACCTTGTAAGTGTGGATGTAGTGCATGAGATGCGAGTGTCTCAGACTGTGAACCGTGAACTGGTGCAACCGGCGCCCCTGAATGTCCCGGCCGTACTCCCGGTCCAACTCGGCCTTCCTGGCATACTTCAGAAAAAGCTGGCGGATGCGGTTCTCGGAAAAGTGAGAGCTGGGACAGCCGGGCGGGTGGAACAGATACGCTTCCTCATCCTTGAGGACCTCGTCTCGCTTGGACATGCGGCCTTGGGCTTTGAGCATGCTCCTGATCTCGTTCATCAATCCCGCAGGCAAGTAGCTGAAACGACGGTGGCGTGTCTTAGTGTTCTCCTCCGGAATGAGGATGGTTGAGCGGGAGAAGTTGATATGTTTGAGCTGGATCCGAACGAACTCACCCACCCGGCAACCCAGTTCATAGATCACTTGGAACATGAGCTTGTCACGGTAGGAGTCCATGCAGTCGAAGAGTTGCTGGAGTTCCTGATATGTCAGGTACCGTATCGTCTCTCCGAACCGTTCATATTTTCGGGAAGATTTCACATTTGACGGTTTTGGCTCTGCAACGGCGCCTGCCATGCGGTGGAAAGTGTTGTTTTCTGCCATTTGCTTCACATTCGGTTCCAAATGTGAACAGACGCACGGGCTTAAATACTTTGTGGTTGAAAGGTAAAGTGAGAGGTACGTCGAATGGTATCGTTGTAAAGAAGGCGCCCACGACGGGACGGTTCTCGACATCACTCTGCGCCGATGCGTTCATCCCGCATTGGTCATGATGCGAACTGGGACTTGGATGCGAGCACGGATTTCTTCGTACACGGGAATCCGCGCGACCTCCGCGGTCTCCAGCGTAACCGCTATGGCATACCGCACCTGCTCTGCCAATTTGCCCGCGTCCGCCCTGCAGTTCACGTGGATTTCTATCTGGTCGCCGTCGGCAAATGCGTCGGCGTGATCGCCTTCAAATACCTCGTGTTGCACGGTGCCGCGTTGTGTGGCCGGGCCCGGACATTCGGTTCTCTCGATATCCAAAGCGTGGTGGGGCTCAGCGAACCAAAGATGCGCCTTTCGATAGTCCCGGTGACGTGGGTTGATCGGAGTGAACCACGCTAAGGTTACAGTTAGGCGCTTCTTGACCTGCCTTGCGCTGAGGCTTGGGGGAAGTGGAATTCGATATCGGTGAGCCTGGTCGGTGCCGAGGGTAGAACAACCTATTGCGGTCGCACGCCACGGTGCGCAGGTCGCCGTGCGCTCGGGGGCAATCTCGCCGTAACCAAGAAATCGGCTGGCGAACTCGCGGAAACGTTGTGCGTTACCTGGATTACGCAGCACGGCTGCCAGGGTGTCATAGGGGATTCCCCACGAGGCACTATGCACGAGCAGCGCTTTTATCAGGACCGGCACAAACTGTTCTTCCAGTACCGCCCCATGCGGATCCCCTCGTAATGTCAGTATTTCGTCGTAGATCAGGCTGGCATGTCTGGAAACCACGGCTGTCGCGTTGCTCGTCCCGCGAGTATGCGAGCATGGTGCCTGTCCTGCTTGTACTAAACCTGGCCGTGCCGACAGTTGTCCCGGGGCGGACGTTGCCCCGGGGTTCATGGCAGTCAATGTCGCATTTGCGTGCGTTGTGCCAAGCTTCTCGTTCAAGAACAGGCGGCCGCCAGGTGCTAGGATGTCCGGCTTGATGGCTCGCCTATAGCCAAGGCCCAGAGCGTTATACGTACTTGGCATCCGGCCTTGGTACGGGTTGATACGTCGGGGATCTGCACGAGGTTGCGACGCATCATCATGAACACTTGCAATGGTCAGTGCATTAACCGCCTCCCCCGGCGACAGAAGGCGTCTTGTCATCAGATCGCCCGCCAGAGAAGACAGTACCTGCGCCTGAATGTCGTCAGACGTGAGTCTTCCCAAATCTTGGCGCCGCGCCGCTAGGGTGATGTCGTAAAGGTGGTTCCCCGCGCTAACCACGAACAACAGATTGTGTTCCCATGCTAGCCAATCAAGGAGGCGGCCAAGCGGACTCATAGAATAATGGAAGGGACGGCTTCCGTCGCACACAGACAGATTGATGATGCGTACGCCTGGAGCCGCAGGCCCCGCCGTTCCGTCACCTCGGACAGCGCGGTGCACAGCACGCGCAATCAGATCTGTCACTAGAACACCGTGTGGAACACATTCTTCATTCTGATTCCAGTTGTAAGGATTGGGCTTCAGTATGGGACGGACATAGATCGGGCGCGGAAGGCTCGAACCATTAGCGTTCAGGTCGCCATGGGCAAGCAATGACGCCATTGCTGTTCCATGGCATCGCTTGTCGACAGGGTACGTCGCTGCCCACGCGTCTGGGTCATCTACCACGAGTCTTCCCTGTAAGAGCGGATGGTTCTCCTGGGGCAGGCCGTCAAGCAATGCAAGTATTGGATCTCCCGTCGGTTGGGGAGCAGCGGCTCGCGCAGGTGGTGGATGGGCCCCCGTGTCCGACGGCAGGGGACAGGCTGATTGGCCAACCGGCCTGAAGAAGACAATATCATCGAGACGAGCCAACTGGGTCGCAACATTCTGCTGGATTTGCCGGACTTCCTGAGCAGGAATGCTGACAAGCACAGAATGGTACGCAATCTCTGGAATAGCGCAGCTTGTAACACACTGTCCGCCTGCAGCTTGAACCACCCGATTCAGGGAAGTGTACGCTTGTTCTCGAAGATCGGGTCTATCTCTGAACCACAGTTCAACCTCGCACAGAATCGGATCGACATTATGTGAGAGGAGGCTGGCCCAATACTCGATCACGCCCGTTAGGTCCAGTCGGTCCTGCACCCCCCATCGCCTGATGTCCTTCAGGTGTCTGAAAACTTCCCGAAGACGGGTCTGACCGTACGGAAATGGCGCATTTTCATCTCTAACAAACTGCCGCCACAGGTGGAGCAGCTCGTCGATTCCTCGTTGGTTTGCCATCACTAGATACAATCGTCCTGATAGTCGCCTCTCCATACCACGAGCGTCATGGAAATCCTGGTCTGGCACAAGATCATCGATATCCCATTCAATTAGCCAATCAAGCCCGCCTATGCGGTCCACCGCGTTCTTGAAATCCTCAACGGTTCCCACGGTCTCCATGACGAGCGCACATTCCGGTTCTATGCCTTGGGTCGTGGCCTGAATCGCAGCGGCTTCCGCCTCAAAAGTCCTCTTCAGTTGCGTAAACTTAGGCGTAAGTCGCTGCCCCTGACGCCTGCCAGAAGGGAATTGGATTGGGGATGGTCCGCCATGTCCCTTCATGCGTTCAACGCGAGTGGGCTCAGGAAGAACCAGCAGCGGATGTTCGGGCATGATGCTCCCCCAGACGGTCTAGACGACTACGGCTGGAATCGCTTGCCCCATTGTTCGAGGCGAGAGCGGACAATGCGTTTGACGTCGCTATCAGGTTGGGCAAGAACGCATCTTCGGGAAATGTCGCTGGAAAAATCCTCCAGTTCGGCGAAACTTGCCCCTTTGAGTCTCTTTGCGATTGTTGGTAGCGCTACACCGAGGGGAACTTTGTAGCGCTTTCTTGTGGTCTCAAGCCATTGCTCGATTTGTCGCTGTGACGGTGGCGGCAGCGTCAGTCGCAGTTGGAAGCGCCGCCATACCGCTCGGTCAAGAAGTTCAGGATGATTCGTAGCCGTCACAACCACCACATGACTGGGAAGGCTGTCGATCTGAAGCAGGAGCGAACTGACCACGCGCTTAATCTCTCCCGTATCGTGGATGTCGCCCCTTTCCTTGCCGAGGGTATCGAATTCATCAAAAAAGAGCACACACTGCCGCGTGCGAACATAGTCAAAAAGGCGACGCAGCCTTGACGCGGTTTCCCCCAGGAAACTGCCGATGACCGTTTCGTAGCGTACGACGAGCATCGGGACTATCATGGCTTCGGCGAAGGCTTCGGCGAGGGAGGTCTTCCCGTTACCAGGAGGACCAGCAAGCAGCACCCGGTGTCTGGGTTCAAGCCCATGCGACCGCAGGAGATCGACACGCTGTTGTTCCTCGACCAACTCACCGCATGCGGTAGCAACCATCTCCGGAAGGACTAGATCCGTGAGTTTCTTCTTGGGGATGATCTCAAAGAAATAGTCCGACGGCTGTCCCCCATTCACGAGTCCGGCCTTGTTCTCAACGACCCCGTTTTCGGGAATCAGCGCCGCCAGGCGACCAGCCATCACGTGGTGCTGTTTGGTCCGTTCTTCGGCGACCATGGCCTCAAGGACCTTGCGGACGAGTGTGCGATCTCCGGTGGCACCAGCCCGCGCAAGGGAAATGATCAAGTCTGACCTGGCCATATCACGTTCCAATCAATGGCAGACAACCTACGGTACTGCTCCGGCATCCTCGGAGCAGATGGTAACGAATCGACCCGAGTGAAGCAAGACCTGTCAGTAGGGTCCGACGTCCCGTCGGTAGTCCATGGCTGCAGCCACAACGCTGCTGCACCCGTCAAGGAAGTTGAACACTCCGGCCACGGTATCTCGCAGGTGCTGAAGGTCGACGAGCTTCGGCGCACGGTCGATCGTTCTGTTGCCGTTCCTATCGTGCGCATAACGGAAACACTGGCCGTTGGGATCAACCTTGTGAAACTCACGAATGATGCGCTCAACGGCATTGAGAGTCTCAGAACCGCCGTCTGGGTACATTTCCTTCAGCATCTCGCGCACCTTGTTCCAGAGCTTGTGGAGATTGTGATCCGTCAGCATGTCCGCGTCTACCTCGGTCAGTCCAGCGGACTTCCCATCACGCAAGAGCGCCTTCATCTCCAGTTCAAGGCCGTGTCGGTAGAGGTAGGTCACCGGAAAGAAAAAATGATCTGGGTGCCGCGGGTCGGCACCAGACTCCAGGTACGCTACGACGGCGTCAGCCGCCTCTCGGAACCCAAGAGCGTACATTTCGTCGTTAGCCATGAAGCCCAGCCAGTCCAGTTGCGCCGATGTGGATTCAAAGGCGCCGCCTGGGACGAATGGCATATCGCCTTTCTTCGGCCAGCGGATATTTGATGCCATTGCCGTCTTCCTCGCTAGTCTCGTCCGGGTTACACAATCTCCATGCACGCCAGCAGGTTCGATGAATATGTGGCGTCCTCCCGCAACAGACCTGCATGGACAAGTTCGCGGTGCAGGATTTCGGTCGTCGCCTTGTGCATCAAGCTTGCTAGATGATCCCGAGGAATGGCACCGGATGCTGAAGTCGGCTGAATGGCCTTCAGGTCTTTGGCCGCGCGTTCCAGCGCTGGAGAGCGCTCCCCCTCCGGCGTGATCCCGATCCGCACGATCCGTTGCTGAACCTGACCGGCGGGACCATGCACGACCACTTGCCATATTGTTATAATGCCGGTTTGCCGCAGAGGGCCATCCAGGCGCACAGCCAGAGCGCGATCCTCCGGGGCCAGGGCGATGCGCTTGTCCATGAGTTCCTTTACAGTTGGATGCTCCAAACCGAGAAGCTCCAAGTCGTCTCGTTGGATCGCGGCGTCACGGTCCGTGGTGAATGTGATCTTCATCGCCCCGTCACGTGAGAACTCGTACGTGCCGGGCGCGACCGGCTTCAGTTCAGCACCGTCAAGCCGGGCTGCGTGCTGCACAAAACTGACCAGCCGCGCCATGCCCTGGCCCTTGTCGTCGAACTGTTCATAGTCATTGAGGTTGAACCCCTCCAGGTCCTGGAAAAGCTCAAAGACAACGCGCCGCGCCAAGCTGGCGTTCGACATGGCGACCTCCAGCTCCTGCCGGGTCCGACGGAGCGTCGGGTCGCTGACGGCGTCCTTGTAGAGCTTGTCGTAGCTTAGCCGCTCCCCAAGCTGGCCAAGCACCTGCGACCGGAGATCTTCGGCAATCTGCCCCTGCTCATCCACCTTGCCGAGCGCCTCGGCGATGTCATGGAGCTTCTCCTCCAGGAGGAGGAATATCTGCCCCTCAATCGTGTCCGCAGCTACAAGGTTGTACACCTGGGCCGTGTCCTGCTGGCCGTACCGGTGAATGCGCCCAATTCGCTGCTCAAGGTCCATGGGGTTCCACGGCAGGTCATGGTTGAACAGAATGCGAGCGAATTGGAGGTTGATGCCTTCGCGTCCAGCCGCCGTGCACAGGAGTACGCGGGGACCGTCCGAGCGCTTGAACCGGCGCTGAGCCGCCAGCTTCGCGCCCTGATCTCCGCCCTTGAGGACCTCGACGCCTTTCGCGGGGAATCGTGCCTCGATGGCGTCATGGATACTGCTGATCCCGCCCAAGTACGTTGTGAAGATGACGACCTTCTCATTGGCGCTGATCTTCCACAACTGATCCAGAGCGTTGAGCAGCACCTGCGTCTTGGTTTCGGGTCCCTTCGGGAAGTGCTCCAGGAGTTTACGGATGCGCAGACGCTCCTCCGGCAGGGCAACAGTGACAATCATCGCGGCCGATTCTTCGCCCGCTGCAGCGGCGATCTCCGTATCGGAGTAGCTCTCGGCGCTCGTGACAAATTCTTCCAGGCTCTTCCGCTTCTTCAGCAATTGGTACTTGGTGTCGGCCAGTAATCGTTCTGCCTCCGCCCGGCCGACAGCATCGTGGGCCAAGTTGTGTATCTGGTGGATTTGCTCGATGGCATCACGGAGAAGCGCGTCACGTTCGCGCACGTCGAGAAGTTCGTCGCGCTCCACGGCCTCCTGGATGGTCAACATGAGCAGGCGGCGCTGGAGGGTGCTTCGGATGGCCGCGAAGCTGCTGGCGGCGATTTTCTGGAAGATCGTCATCACGAAGCCGATGGCGCGTCCTTTTCCTCCTTGCTGCGCCGCGAGGTTGTACCCCTCTCGCAGATAGGCCAGGAGTTCGTCGTAGAAGGCCCGCTCCGATTCGGAGAGGGTGAATCCCTCCGTGTGGACCATCCGCCGCGCGAACAGCGGGCCGCCGTCCGGCGCACAGGCATCGGCCTTCGTCCGGCGAACGACCACCGCGTTCAGCCGGTGCCGGTTCTCCACCATGTCGTTCTCGTCCGTGAAGAGCGCCGGATGAAGCAGGCGCAGGAGCATCCAGAAGCGGAAATGATCGCCCTGATGCGGAGTGGCCGACAGGAGTATCAAGTCGCGGCAGTGTTCACGCGCCGCTTCAGCCAGCTTGAAGTTCTGCGTCTTCTGGATCTTCTTGCCAGCCTTGTAGACGCTCAGGTGGTGAGCTTCGTCGAAGACGATTAGGTCCCACGCCGGTGCCTCCAGGAGCCGCCGCACGCGCTGCGCACGCTTGAGGGTGTCTACCGACACGATCACCCGGTTGTGCTTGGCAAAAGCATTGGACCGACGGTCGGTGATGTCGCCTTCGTAGCCGAAGACCTCGAAATCGAGGTTGAACACCTCATTGAGTTCCCGCCGCCAGTTGTCCACCAGTCCCGCAGGCACGACCATCAGTGCCCGCGTCATTTCGCCGCGTGAGGCGAGTTCTCGCAGTATCAAAGCCGTCTCAATGGTCTTGCCCAGGCCGACTTCATCGGCGATCAGAAATCGGCGCGGAGTGGCGTTGGCGATGCGGTGAACAAGCACGACCTGGTGTGGAAGGAGGTCCACCTTGGCCGAGGTGAGCGTGGCCGCGCTTTCCATGAAAGGCAGTTCGGCCGCCTCTACTGCCAGCCACAACCGCTCGATCAAATCCGGGGTGGCAGGACGCAAGCCCCCGGCCACACGTTCGATCCAGGTGGTCGCAGAAGCTACGCTCGCGGGCGGCACACGGCGCTCGCCATGCGCACGGAAGAATACCGTGAGAAATCCCCCCGGGTCGAGCGCTGTTATGACGCCATCGCCCAACTCGGGGTGGGTGACTTTCTGGCCGATCTTAAGATCAGGAGATGCGCCGGACATAATACCCTATCGTGACTTGCTCGCCTGGGCGGTCGCCGGGGCGGACCAGACGGGTGACATTTAGCGTCGAGCTACCGTTCCACAGCGCGTACGATAGGTGCACTTCCTTGTTGTCGCTGCGGGTGAATACGACCTCCTCGTCGGCCGACGTGACGCTGAAGGCGCTGCCGGAGACACCGAATCCAAAAACCAGTCCGCACTGGTCCCAATGCCGCTGAAATTCCTCGATGAAGGGCTTGACCCGATTCTGCAGCCAGAGTTCGGCATCGCGGGGCGTATCGAGGTCCAGGCAGGCTTCCAGTCCCGCCACGATGACCGTGCTTGCGCCGTTGGGCGGGGTAGCTGGCCAGGAATTCATCCATGTCATGGCATCCCGCAGCGACACCATGGCTTGATCCTGAATCAACCGCCCCAAGGTCGTCTTGTCGAAGACGACGCTTGATCCCCGGCGCTCCCATGCGCTGCTGGACATCTCCTGCATTATCCTTCCTCCGCTTCGAGCTTATCGAAAATGGAAAGCTGAACGCGCTCCGGCGGCTTCGGTTTCGTGCGCCAGTGCTGTAAAATCTGAAGCGCGCGTCCGGCCGCCTCGCGATTCTCCTTGTCCGGGTCGACGCGCCCGAACCAGAGCAGAACGGCGTCCACGGACTTCTTGACGTTCCAAGTCGCGGCGTCGAGTTCCGCATCAATGTTGATGCCGGAACCAGCCCGCGCCGCCCCGATCAGGAACTGAGCCTGGTCTATATCCGTCTTGAGCACTCGTCGGGTGCGGCCTGGCGTCCGGAAGTATTCGAACCGCTCGGCGATAGGGACAACATGGGTCGTCGTTCCGACGGCGCGAACCCACCCTTTGGCTTCAAGGTCGGCCTGCGACATGCCGGTGCCACGCAGCGTCTTGCCCAGGCTATCGCGGGACAGCTCGGTCAATCCCTGGAAGATGCGGAGGAAAAGACGGGAAGCCGGTTCAGCTTCTTCCGGCGGTCGCTGCTTGACGCCTGCGGCGGCCTCCTCCAGAAGGTCGTCCAGGAGTTGGTTGATACCCAAAAGCGCGTCCCTCACCCCCAGAAGCTCGTTAGCGCCGCTGTAAACCTGGCCATAATGACTGCTGTAAAATTCGAGCGACTTTCCGCGCAAAATGACGCGCAGGTCGGCTTCGGTCAGGTCCTTGCCGTGCGAGTGTTCGAGCAGTTCCTTGAGCCGTAAGACCTCGTCCTTCACCCATCGTCGCATCCGCGCCCAACTGACAGGCGTCGGCTGTTCCAGTCGCTTCCGACACACGTGGATGATGTCATACTCGATCTTCCGTGAGCCGAACGCCCCCGACTCACCTTTGGTTTCGTCGCTACGGATTGGGTATGTGGCGATTAAGATGTAACCAGCGTTGAAGAGAGCCTCCAGCACGTCAACCCACGGAGCATCCTCGCTGTGGTGGAAGGTGAAGGCCATAAGCCCGCCCGGTTTCAGCAGTCGCCTAGCTTCCGCCCAGCAGGCGGTAAGGGTCTGCTTGTAGAAATCGGAAGCCGGTTCAGGGCGAAAAATGGGATTGAGGTCCCCTTCCGCAATAGCACTATCGCCAGTTATTTCACGGACGGTCGCTACCTGGTCGGCTCTGAGGAACCGGCCCGTCTCCCAAGGGTTCCTATCATCAGGGTGCTCGATGTCATTGTCTACTGCTTCCATCGCGTGAGGGGTTCGTTCGGACTCGAAATATGCATGCTCCTGGCTTCCGCTGTACCACTGAAGCAAGGGGAGGCGGAGCCAAACGTAGAAGAAATCAGCCAGGTCGGCATAGAAGAGATTGTTGCCAAACGGAGGATCAGTTATCACAAGATCATAGGATTCACTCCGGCTATCTTTGAGATCGGTAGAGGAAGTGCAGAGGAGTTGCTGCCCAGGCACTAGAGCATCACGTGGCGTCACCTTCATGCTCTTGGCCGCAGTACCTGACTCATTGACAGCTAGTTCCCATGGGTCGACGCACCATCCAAGCGCCTCTAAGACGGTAGCTGTGCAGGAAGCGAACGTGCCGTAGCCGAGACGGCCAGCGAAATTCACCTCAACAACATTCTGCTTTGGGTGGAAGTTCGCATTGGAGAGGGCAGGTGCCAGCTTGTCGTAAGTCATATGCCAGAACGATAGCATACACATCATACGGAGATACTGTTGAAATGCGCCCAATGCCTGCTCGCGAACATCTAAAGCCCAATTCTCGCCGCTCGCAGCAGAAAGTGTACGGAGAATGCAGGCATGAACGAGCAATTGTCGCGAGTTGAACAGTTTCCACCAGTGGGTGTAGCCCCAGTTCGGGATGCCGCCATTGAGCTTGTGAGTCATGTACGACACAAAAAGCTCTGAACGAGGCCAGAAAGGTGCAAGATCAGACTCGTTCCTTGCGACCCATTCATGCTCTGCCTTCGAGAGGCGTTGGGCATCCTGCCAGTCCAATGTCTTGAAATACCTACCACCATAGTTGTAACCGTCCGCTTCACACTGGGGGCAATGGCACTGCAAGGCATACACGCTTGCAGGGGGAGTGTGCTTCGTTGGCCGCACAGCTGCCAATATGTCCTGCTGCGCTCCACACGCAGCACAACGGAACTCCGAACGCTGGGGGACGGTGCCGGTGTTCGTGTTCACCCGGGTATTGTTGGCGGCTTTGACTTCATCTGGAAGCACGGCCCCTCGGACTTCTATGAACTGTAGGTTCGCCAGCCTTCGCTCGAACCATTCAGCCGTATCCTGCGGCGGAGCGCCCGCGTAACCACCGATCTCGCGGTCTCCCTCAAATCCGGAAGCGCCTTCCAGCCACTTCGGGTGGATAAGCAGGAACATCTGCACCGCACGACGCCGAATGCGCAAGTCTTTTTTCTTGATGCCACTAGCGCGGCTGGCGCGACTGTGGCGCTCAAGTACGCTCTTAAGCTGTCCCCCAGCGAAGCGCTGACAACCCGGACACCTGAAGCCAGGCTCTTCATCGACCAGTTCCAAGAGCGTGCCTACGCGCTCAAGCTTTCCAGCACCATTGCCGGTGTCGTACTGTTTCAGCATCATGGCGAAAGATTGGCTGATTTCGGTGAAGCTCTCCTCGCTTTCCAATACGATCCGTTCCGCGCTGGGGGCCATCCGTGTTTCGCCTAATTCCGCGTGGAACGCATGGCCGCATTCGGGACAGGTCATCTCGATGTGTTCGGCGCTGAGCTTCTTCTCGGCAATCACAGGCGTCCGGAAAATGGGAGTTCGATGGCGGCAGCCGATAGTCTGGCAGGGCCCATGCTTCGCCCAGAAGGTGTAGATAATCTCGGGGCCTTCCCAACGGTAGCGTCCGCGCTTTTCCGGCGGCAGGTCAATGGGGTCCAGTTTGGCTTCGTTGCCGGTCTCGTTGTCGATCCAGCGTCCGGCGTGGCCGCGAGGACAAGTAGTGGTGTAGAAGGGCTGGACCTGGGGTTTCACCTGCTCCTCGATATGATCGAAGAGCGCCTTCACCTGTTCTGGATCGCTGCACGCCAGTTCATTTTTTGAAACGAACCAGGCGACCGGGTTCAGGTCCACCCCCGTCATTTGAAACCCGAGACGCGACCCTTCAACCAACGTGACGCCGCCGCCCATGAAGCAGTCCAGGACGCGCAGCTTCCGGAAGGAACCAGCCTTCTGATGGTTGCAGTAGTAGTGGTCCCAGACGAGCTTTGCGGCCTCCTCTGGGTCCTTGGGGGCTTGGGCAGCAGCGGCGATCAGCATGGCGCGGAAAATACTCGACCTGCGCCGCGCCCACCATTTCGACATCTGGTAGACCGGCTTGCCTGCATTTCCCTCGAGTTGTGACAGTACGTTGATGGGGGCAATGGGGAAGTCAATTTCCAGACACGTTGGCGGCCGGTTCGGATCGTTGAAGTTTGGCGTCGTCAGACGAATGGCTTTGCCAAGGTTGGGCGGTCCTGGCGATTCAACGGCCTTCTTCTCGCCATTGCACGGGGCAACGGGTTCGGAAACCCGCGTGTGTTCTTCAAAGCCCGGAATAACGGAATCTCGGCTGCCTGCCATAGTTCAATGCCTTACAGGGGCGGAAATTCGATGAATGGGACGGCGACCTCCAGGAGGCTTAGCCCGCCGTGACAGACCTGCGGGAAGCCACCGGGAGCCTTCCATTTTCGCTGGCCCATGACGATATGGTGGCTTCCGACAGTCATGACCAAGGGTGGCATGAGCCGCTTCCCCCAAGGAACACTGTCATCCTTATACCGAGAGGCTCCGAATGTCTCCCGAAGCGACTGCGCTGCCTCGGGATCCTCGACTTCCGTGGAAAAGAGCTTGCTGGCGGCGTAGCCGTGGTCCGACGTGATGAGCAGCTTTCGCCCCTGGCGCAGCCGGTTGATGAACTTCCAGAATCCGTCGCCTTGGAAATCATGGGATGCCTGTGTACAGATCTGGTCCGGCGACCGCTTATGCACATGGATAAGATCATCGAGCCAGGTGTGCCAGAGAAATACATTTGTCTGATTGGGGACAGCGCTGATGCAATCAGCGAAAGGACAATTGATGACATCCGTGAACACGGCCCCGGCGAAGGGGGCAAACGCGGCTGGCTTCCCATCGTTGGCCAAGACGCTACGCTGGGAGGCACCGAGTGCCTGGGCGAAGAATTCCGTGGCTGATGGCGCTTCCGCGCCCGTCACCCTGATGCTCGTCGGCTTGATGTTGCGCGACTGCGCACCGCCGAGAATGAAAGGCATTTCTCGCAGGGAAAGGGCGTCCAATATCAGGACCGCGTGGCCTGTGGCCGCCGGGCCACTACACCATTGTTTGACGGCATCCGCCGTCCGGGGCGCAGCGGAAGGATAGGCCGCCCATAGTTCCCACGCTGCTTCGCACAGCAACCGATCCGGCTCGACCGTCCGGCGATGCAGAATCACCGGCGACTTCGATGTCGTAGCCAGGTCTTTCAGCCGACAGAAGATCTGGTCCCATGCCTCCTTCGGCGTGGGGGCATCAAGGATAATGTCCTTCCATGCAGCCGGATCGCTCACAATTTCTTCTCCTGCTCAGGAAAGGTCACCTCAAGCGATGCCTTGAAGGCCGATGGCAACCGCTGGAGCACCTGCTTCACCTGCTGCGCGGTCATGTCTTTGAACTCAATGCGTGCCGTTGTCAGTACCGTGTCGGGAGAAATGCCCCATTTCTCAAAGCATCCTTGCAGGTTGATACCTGTACTCGGGGCCTCGCTCTTCTGCGTTCTGGGCAGAGGCGCAAAAGGCAGGGTCGTTCGTGTGCCGCCCGGCTGCGTGGTGCCGCCAGGCGGGGTGGTTCCACCTGGCGCGGGTCCGGTTCCGCCGGGAGGTGTGACGCCGGTGCCGGTCGCGCCTGGTTGGCCGGTGACGGTCGTCCCGCCAGCAGCGCCGGGAAGTGCCAGGGTCATCTGCCGGATATTGCCGGTGAACGCCTTGGGGCGTATGTACTGTAAGGCCTCGGCTTCTGAAGTGTGCTCGGGCTTCCGGAACACCCACATTCCACTGACATTCAAGATGATGTCGCCTCGCGCGGCGGCTTCCACAACACGGTCGAGGGTCTCCATGTCACCGAGGAAAGGAATGGCCTCTTTCGTTCCGGGCGCGGGAGGCTCCACGATCTCGTCCAGCAAATCACCGAACGTGTAGCCCTCGCGGGCGCGTTCGATCAGGAGATCCCGGAATTCAGTCGGGTCGAACATGTCGGCCAGAACCTTTGACTCCACTGTGACTGGAATCTCCCCGCCTTGAGCGGCGGTCTTCTCGACCTCGAACTCGCATTCGTCGGGCTTGGTGTAATTCCAGAGCTTCAGCACGGCGAATCGGTCAAAGCGGGACCTGAGCGTGTCTCGCAGGGGCTTGTCGAATTCCTTATGCAGCGCGTTGTACGTTCCGTCTCCGCCCCAAGCGCCATCCTTGCGCGATGTGAGGAAAGAGCACCGCGCATCGAATACGAGCGCAGCATCCTCGAACAGCCCCGGGACACTTGGTGTTGGCAGCAGGAACCGAACCGTATTCCGGCGTTTTGGAACATGGGCGGCAAGCCACGGCCCCAGGACGGAATTCACATCAGCGGGTTGGATCGGAGATGGGAGCACGAGTAGAACCGGCTGACTCCACTGTGACGGCTGATCGCCTTCCTCGACTTCGCTCCATGGAGCCTGCTGCCATTGCGGGCCGAGAACAATCACGCGCGACTTAGGCTGTCGTGTCTCCGGCACTAGAATGTGCGTCAGCGTTTCCCGTATGTGCCGGATGTCCGCTCCGGGGTATGTCGGCTGGCCGCTGGCTGGTGGCATGCCCCCAACTTGCCATAGCTTGTCGTTCTTGGCCGTGGCGCGGATCCTGGAGCGGGGGTTCTCGTCCAACTCAAAACGCAGTCGGCCGTCGCCGGTTTCCGCCCCGTGGATATTGATGCTGTTCTCGACAAGTGCGACGAGCTCCGCCTGAAAGGCGTTGTCATCCACGACGGCAGCGCGGGTAATATCCAGGTGCAGTTCAGGGCGCGTGCCGCCTGTCTGGCGTCCAGGCGACATGGAACGCATCCATAACGCACTGATCATCTCACGGGCGTGCGGCACGTTGACGCTCACCGCGCGAATGTTCGCGAGGTTCCGCTGGGCGATCTCCCGAAGCTTCTCCTGTGCACCGACCGTGGTGATCGAATCCAGCAAGGACTGTACGCCGCAGCTGTCGTCGTCCACGAAGAAATCGGCGGGGGTAATCAGCGGCGTTTGTTCACCCCGCGCACGATAGACTTGCGCGAGGACACGGATGAGGTCACGGGTTTCCTGGGCTGCCGTAGCCATGAGGATATGATTTTCCAGGAGATCGATCAGTTCAGGGCTGAATGGCCAGCACCCAACGACTTCGTCACGAATTCGTTGCTGCTCTGCTCCCGAAAGATGGGAGTTGAGCAACCGGAAGCGCTCGCCACTGTAAGCGTCGGTTGTCGCGCGGATATCACCAACGGGGATTTGCTCCCGGTTCTCGAAAAGCCGATGGAGCATCAGGTTCTTGCGGTCTTGTCTTGCCGTCGGTCCGTGGAAATTCACCAAGAGTGGGCCTTGCCGGTGAATCTGCTGGAAGGCATCGGTGGTATTGTTGAGCACAGAGACCACCAGGATCAAGATGTTTGGGCTGTCCTTGGCGATCTCCGAGAGATTCTGGATGAAATTTGACGCGCACTCGCGCCATTTCCGCCCGGTAGGCCCGGGATCATCATGCAGCCCGTCGAACCACTTCTGAAACTCGTCCAAAATCAACGCGATGGGCTGGTCTGTGAACATGTCCTTAAGCAACGACGCCTTAGGGTAGGGCTGGCCCGACGCGGCAAACTGCCCCTTGTAGAACTGGCCCTTCGGATGCCGTTCAAACAGCAGGTCCCACAGGAGCTGATACTCGTGGTTGTGGACCGGCTCGGAGATCGGGTAAAAACCCTTGACCAACTGCAGATCGCGGAGCGACTGGACGTTGAGTTTGTTACCCCACTCATGCGCCCATGCCTCAACGGCCTGCGGAGAGGCTATGGCATGGTGCATGACGGCCATGATGTGCGATTTTCCACGACCGCGATCACCCATGAGCACGATGGGACGCCCGGCAGCCTGCGTGCTGATGGCCTTCAGCGCCGTCTGCACATCCGCTGTCGGATAGGTGATCGAGAGGATTTCGTCCGCGCTCCGTTCCGCCGCGCCGCTTCGGCTCGGGGTGCGCAGGGAAATGGCCGTCCCCGGCATTTGCTCGCCGAGGAACTCATTGCGCAATTTCAGATTCTGCATGTTCCAGGCCCTCGATTCTGGAGGCTTTCTCATCCGTGCAGTCCAAGGTCATCGTCCTCGCTTCCTGAGCCATTCATCAATTGCGCCCTTATGGAACCGCCAGTGCCGGCCGATCTTTTGGCACGGCAGCTGGCCTTCCTGGGCGAGCTTGTACAGCGTGGAGCGGGAGATCTTCAGGTACCGGGACAACTCGGTGATGGTCATCACCTCATCCGGTGACATCGTCGGCATTGCCGTTTCCTCGTCAAGAAAACTCGATACCCGGCAGCGGTAATGGTTTACCAGTTGTTGCCAGTACCTGTCAAGTTGCTGCTACCATTTCGGAAGGCGAACTGGTACACTACCACCGAAGCTGGTGACCAGTCTCAGACATGCGTGGGAGAGCGCAAATGACCAATCTTGGCGGCGAGGTGCTCCTGCCGTTCACGAGAACCGCTCGGAACTACGGCTACATCACGTGGCGGAAGAAGGCGGACGCCGTTGTCCGTGGGACGCTGGGTGAAAGACGTGCTGTGGACTTGGAGATCGAAGGCTCCCTTCAGGCACGGAAGCGGATTGACTGGAAAAAACGCCGTATCGCAATAACCTGGACCGTGACACGGGGAGTTTCTCCCAAGGCAACGAGGATATGTCTCAGAAGGATTTCCGACGTGCGAGTCTTGGTACGCTTTGTTTGAAGCGAAGACAGGCCCTCCCGAGAATGGCTGGACTACCGACCGGGGGGAAACCGGGTCTCAGTAGATACCAAACCGATGAGCAATTGATGCTACAGCCTTTTGACCCTGGAGGGCAAACCTGTGCGTCTCCACTGCTTTCGCGTGAGCAACTTCCGACGGTTGAAGGACGTTCGCATCGACCTTGAAGGCGACGTAACAATCTTCGTTGGCTCAAACAACAGCGGGAAGACATCGGCGACGCACGTGTTCCATTCGTTCTTCAATCCATCGGAATTCTCCCTCTATGACTTCAGCGCCGATTGTTGGGCAGTCTTTGACGAGATAGGCGCATCCGGCACGGTAAAACCGTTGCCTACCATCACGCTCGATCTGTGGTTCAAGGTCGAAGCCGAGGACATACCGCGTGTGATCGAGCTCTTGCCTGACTTGGAGTGGGGCGATGCCCCTGTCGGTCTGCGAATGGAATTCGGCCCCAAGAACCCTTCTGAGCTATTGGCCAGCTATCGCGAAGCAAAGGACAGAGCAGAGAAATGTGCAGCAGGCAAATCGGACACTGCGCCCCCTTTCCAGCCGTGGCCCAAGACCCTTTACGATTACCTTATGAAGCGGCTCACGGAAGAGTACAGAGTCTTTTACTATGCGCTTGACGGCAAGCGAGTTGACAAGGATTACAAAGACTTGCCCGGGTACACCCCACAGGTGCTGGGAGACGCGACTGAGAGTGGTGCAAAGATCGTCCGTTCGCTCTTGCGCGTGGATTTTCTACACGCCCAACGACATTTATCGGATAGTGACTCGCGAGGGCGAGCAGAAGACCTGTCAAGACGGCTGAACCGATTCTACAGACGAAACCTGAAGCAGCACGAAGAGGATATCACGGCGTTGGCAGCATTGGCAAATTCGGAAGAGCAACTCAACAACCATTTGGCGGCCGTGTTTGACCCAACATTGAAGCGGCTGAACGACTTGGGTTATCCGGGTTTTGCAGAACCGGATTTGGTCATCAAATCCGAGATGGACGCGGAAACCATTCTAGCCGGGAACGCCAGTGTGTTCTATGCATTGCGCGACCCCGGCGAACCGCCAAAGAATAAATACCTGACGCTGCCCGACAGGTACAACGGACTCGGATTCAAGAACTTAATTTACATGGTTATCGAAGTGCTCGATTTCCATCACCGATGGATAGAGGACAAAGAGGATCGTCCCCCGATCCACTTGGTCATGATTGAAGAACCCGAGGCCCACCTGCACGCCCAACTCCAGCAGGTCTTTATCCGGAAGCTCACGGAGGTACTTCAAGAAAACGACCCACTGTTCACTCGGCAGTTCATCATCACGACGCATTCCCCTCACATCATCTACGAGAGCACCTTCAGTCCAATCCGCTATTTCCGCCGAAGTCCGAATGAGCACAGGTCCGAGGTGCTGAACCTGTCGCAGTTCAGTTCAAGCCAGCAATACACGAAGGATTTCCTCCTTCGGTACATGAAGCTTACACACTGTGACCTGTTCTTCGCGGATGCAGCAATCCTCGTGGAAGGGAATGTTGAGCGCCTGTTGCTGCCTATCATGATAGAGAAGGCAGCCAAGGACTTGAAATCCCGGTACTTGAGCATCCTCGAAATTGGCGGGGCTTTTGCCCACGTATTCCGGGACCTCGTACATTTCTTGGGGCTAACGACCCTCGTGATCACCGATCTCGACAGCGTCGCACCTGCGCCACCGGCGGCAAAGGCTGGAGTAGATGCGGGTTCTGCGGACAGTAGCTCCGATGGAGGTGAGGGCCCGGCCGAGGCTGTAGAAGGGAGCATGTGCTTGGTCAGCACGCCAGGGGCAGTTACCTCGAATCAGACTTTGCGCACTTGGATTCCGAAGCTGACCACGATCTCCGAGCTTTTGGGCGCAACGCCGGAGATGAAGACGCCCGAACCTACAGCTACAGAACCCGCCAAGGTTCGTGTTGCCTACCAGACACAGCGGTCTGTCACCTGGAACGGGGAAACCAAGACCCTAGCTGGCCGCACCCTGGAGGAAGCCTTTGCCTACGAGAACCTTGCATGGTGCCAGGATCCCGCACAGAATGCACTACAGCTGTGCCGGGTTAAGAAGAGAGAATCCCCAACGCTCGACGAAGTCGTCAATCGCATCCACAAGCGAATAGGCGGTGGCTCGTTCGACAAAACCGAATTTGCCCTCGCGCTCATGATGACTGACTCTTCCAAGTGGCAGGTGCCCCACTATATTGCCGAAGGCCTGGCGTGGCTCGACATGCAGATGACCGTCAGTGCCGCTGCGACAAAGGTGGAGGCCAGTTCATGACACGACGGATTGACAATCCGGACACCGATGCGGACGTCGCATTGCGGGGACTCCTCGATTCTTCTCCGCGTAAGTGCTTTGTAATGGTCGCTGGCGCGGGATCGGGAAAGACCACGTCCGTGATCAAGGCATTAGACCACGTCAGCAAGAAGCACGGAGATGACCTGAGAAAGCGCAGTCAGAAGGTAGCATGTATTACCTACACTGAAATTGCCGTCGGTGAAATATGGGGCGACGTGGGCAGCAATGATCTGTTCCACGTCTCGACCATCCACAGTTTTCTCTGGTCGTTGGCAAGACCATTTCAGAAGGATATCGCCGCTTGGGTCAAGCGGCGTATTGAGGAGAAGTTGCTGGAGTTGAACCAGGAAAGAGATAACTTCGGCTCCAGAGTTCGCCAATCTACGCGAGACAGGAATCAACGTGACATTGCTCGATTGGAAGAACACGGAAGAGCCGTTGGCAATATCAAGCGTTTCAAGTACGAGAGTGGCAGTGATTACGGTAACGGAAGCCTCGGCCATGATGACATCATTAAGATGGTTCCTCAATTTGTGCTCGAACGTCCGTTGCTGGGCACAATCATTGCCCAAAAGTATCCATTCTTCTTCATTGATGAAAGCCAAGATACCTTTCCACAAGTCGTTGCGGCGTTGAAAGTCGTTGCCCGTCAAGCTCCTGGCCGGTTCTGCGTTGGGTTCATCGGTGACCCCATGCAGCAGATATACGTACATGGAGTTGGAGACATTCCCCTAGAGGAAGGATGGCAAAGAATCACAAAGCCGGAGAACTTCCGTTGCCCCGTGAAAGTTCTGTCGACAATCAACAGAATTCGTGCGGACGGAGACGGACTCAAACAGACGCGCGGGCGGCAATATGAATCGGACGGGGTGTGGCACGCCGTCGAGGGGGCAGTAGACATGTTCGTTCTTCCTGCGAATGCCCAGAGGGATGCCAACTTGGCTCGCGTCAGGTCCTGGTTGGCCACGAAGTACTCCGACGCTCTTTGGACAAGTGACTCCAAGGAGGCGGACGTACGAGTCTTGGTGATTGTGCATCGCATGGCGGCAGCCCGTTTGGGTTTCCTCGATTTGTATGGAGCATTCCACGACGACGCACCAGAAAGCTTTAGCACGGGCTTTCGCGAGGGCAATGCATGGGCGCTGAAGCCGTTTCTTGAAGTTCTAGTCCCTTTGGTAAGGGCTTCAGCGCTTGGACAGAGGTCCGAGGTCATGAGAGTCCTACGAACCTACTGCCCCCTGCTCGACAAGGAGTACCTGCACAGCGCCGAGAAACCCGCTGAGATTCTGGCGTCACTCAAAGAGAGTGTGGACAATCTAGCCTGTATGACGGCGCCAACCAGCAACTCTTCAGTATTAGACGTGCTGCAATTTGCCGAACGCGTTCAGCTTCTAAATCTCGACGAGCGAATCAAGCTGCACATGGCGCCAGCACCGCCTCGTGAACCGGACACAGGGGGTACGCCAATGACCACTGCGCAAGGCATCACAACCGGGGAAGACGACAAGGAAGGTGCCGCCATGAAAGCGTACTTTGCCTGTCCGGCCAAACAACTCATGGGGTATCTCACATACATCAACGATGAGTCGCCGTACTCGACGCAGCAGGGAATTAAGGGGGCGGAGTTTGAGCGAGTGATCGTCATTATCGACGATGAGGAAGGCCGTCACTTCCAATTCTCCTATGACAAGCTCCTTGGGTTGAAGGAACCATCGAGAACGGACCTGGAGAATCGACAGCAGGGCAAGGAAACGATCCTTGACCGCACTAGGCGCCTCTTCTATGTCTGCTGTTCACGAGCCAGGAAGGGGCTGGCGATCGTGCTTTATGCGGGCGATGTGCAGTCAGCCACTACCACGCTGAAGAATTCAGGTCTGGTTGATGCGACGAGTGTTTACACACTTGACACCTTGTCATGAGATAAAGGGCGAACAGATATTGCCCTAAAACGCCGACCGTTGCCGTGAGAATAGGTTTGAGACGGCATGATGTCCAGACGTTCATTTGCTCATTCCACTGCAACTACGCGCGACCAGGCTGCTGCGAGTACCTAGCCAAACATTGCAACTACTCAGAAACCTTCCGAGAGGCGCGCAGGGAAGATACTCGCATCTCACGCGAAGCGTTGTGTTTGGCAGATGCACTTGATGACAGCACTTGTTTATGACGGCGATACCGGACCGACACCGACACATTTATAAACTCCAATTACGTATATAGGCCAAGCACGACTTCGCTTCGTTGCGCATGAAGTGAGATTCAAGCCACAACACAACCTGAGTTGGCGCGAGTCCTGAACGATTGCTGCACGTCAGCCGAGAGTGCTTTCTGAGAAAACGCCATTTTCCGGCCTGGAAACACCTGTTTCCGCTGTTGCCTGGATGAATAGGCCACGACTTCTATAGCGGCAGCTATTGAATCTGCCTTCTCCGTACTATCAGTGCTCACATTTCCCTATGCGCGCCCGCCTGTGCCGAATGCTCACCGACCCGACGACGTTTGAGGCTGATCCATTCCTTCTCTCGCTTCGATGAAGGTTCGTTCCTCTACGCGCACGGCCTTCGGCCGGCCTTCCTCTGCGCTCCAAGACAGGATCAGCCAACAACAAGGTTTATAAACTCTATCGTCTTATCGATCGTATCGAATAGGTAATACCCTATCGATAGGAGGAATAAGCGGAACATGTCCCAACCCGAAACATCATTTAAGGTCGGCGCGGTTCGAGCAGCCATCTTCCGGAACACCATGCAGCGCGGTCCCAAGACCGTCAGCATCGGCAAGGTGATCCTGGAAGTACGCTATAAAGACAAGGACGGCCAATGGAAGAGCACTCACAGCATGAGCGCCAACGAGTTGCCCAAGGCGATCCTGGCCCTGCAGAAGGCGTATGAGTACCTGATGGTCAAGAAGGCTGATGACGCACCCGACGGGGACTCTGCCGACGCAGAGGATCCCGGAGAGACGATGAACGTCCCTGTGGTCAAAGTCTGATGAGCCTCGCGCCATAGGAAGCTTTATAAAGCCTCGTGACCTCGCTTCTTCGGAGGTGAGAATCATGCCACGAGGAAGACCGATCAAATGTCCCTACTGTCATAGTTCAAGGACTGTTCAGAAAGGATCACGCAAGACCCAAACACTGGGATTGCGCCCTCTCCGAAAGTGCAAGAACTGCGGCAGGAGGTTCACGTATGTTCGTAAGGCTGTAAAGCCCGCGCTCGCAGTCGTGCCAACGATTGCCCCGGCAAAACCCGGAAAGACCCCGGAATAACCAGTATCACTCATTCTTAGATGCCCTTCCGCGGCCAAGAGCCTTGGAAGGGCCTTTTTGTTTCACCAGAAGGAGGAACGAACCATGTAGAGACTTCTTCGCTTCACCGAATTCCGTGAGTCGTATCTGTCCTGTCCTGATCTCAAGAAAGAAAGGGAGCAATCATGACCGGAGCAGCAATGGCAGCGCAGGAACGGGTGAGAGGGTTGACGCTTGCTGATGTAGGCGTACATCTCAATACAGTAGCCGACTGGTTCCTGGCGCTATTCGGCTCGGACGCAGAGGCGGCCAGACAATCTCTTCAAGGGATGCCCTTGGAGCCGAATCTGAAGCAGATGCTGTGCCTCGCCGTGGACACGGTCGCGAGTCGGAGGCAGAGGCAACTCGATTACGTCCTGGATGGTTTCCGGGTTCGCTGGACGGGGCGGTAAGCCTATGCGCTGCCATCCCGGGTGATGCATGAATTCAGAAAGGAGGTGGCATGTGCTGCACATTCTGGCCGTAGCAGACAGGGGGCTGATCAGCCACGCGCAGGCATTTCAGACTCGGAAGGCCGCCGAGAGGGGGTTGGTCCGGTACCTGAGGAAGAACGAGGGCTACAAAGGCGCTGATGACATGGACAGTGCACAACGCTGGCTGGAGGAGCATGACGAGCGGTTGAGCGTGGAGATCATCGAGCAGACAGGCGGCGTCAGCGCCGATGACAGCATGGCTGTGCTGCGCCACATCTATGACCTGCTCTACCTCGACCTCAACAAGAATCGTGAGGTCTACAACGCTGAGAAGGCGTGGGATGCCGACACGCTTACAGCCATTGCAGACATCGTGAGGCCGCTCTTCCCCAAACTGGCCACGCGAGCAGCGGAAGCGGCCGAGGACGAGCTCACGCCAAAGGATCGGGCCGAGTTTGTCCGCAGAATCGAACGGGTCTCGCCGTACGACGAAGGGCTGGACGCTGAAGACAATATGGCCTGCCCGTCTGACTTCATCACAGATCTGCTCACGGACATTCGGCACTACTGCGACGCCAAAGGCGTGGCCTTCGCCGCCTGCGATCGCTCGGCGTACCGCCACTACGCTGAAGAGCGCCGGGATGGAGCCAGTTCGCCAGAGACCAAGCAGCCGGTACTCAAGGCCGGTCACGGTGGAAGGAGGTGATGTTACGTGGAACTGATGACAAAGGCGGTTCGGCAGGCGCTGCCGCCGCTGGGCGCGCAGGATCAGTTGGGCGGGAAGGCTGTGGCGCACGTGAAATTCTTCACGCCTGACGGTAGCTGGACGTGGTACCCCACGGAGTTCGACGGCGAGGATACGCTGTTCGGCCTAGTCGATGGTCATGTGAAGGAACTCGGCTACTTCAGCCTCTCCGAGCTTCGCGAAGTGCGGGGAGCACTGGGCCTGCCGATCGAGCGCGACCTGTACTGGACGCCGAAGACGCTGGAGGAGATCGCACCCGAACTGTTCTGCGAGACTGAACAGAGGAGGTGAGCTGAGAGATTGCCTGCTGTGGTGCATCGTTTGGACAGCCCGGGCATGGTGCCTGGGCATTTTCATTTCATGGAGGTGAAACCGATGCGAATCGAGCAAGGGTTCAGCCCGAATTGCAGCGAGGCTGTGTTCCGTTTCTACACAGAAGACCCGAAGGTCGCTCATACGATTCTTCAAGCCTTCGCCGACGAGGTAGCCGAGGCCAACGAGCATTGCGCGGAGATTGTCCCGGAGTTTCATGAGATGGAGAAGATCAAGCAGGTCTCCTTCGGCGCCTGTGCTGGACTCGGAGAGCCGGTGACGAAGTGCATCTGGGAACCGAAGCTCAAGGCCTTTGTGCTCTGCATCGGCAACAACGACATCTCGCCGGACGGCAAAGGCTGCCAGACTGTACGGGACCTCAAGATCCGGGTCCAGGAAGCAGAAACCTGCAAGGATCTCCAGAGGTACGCCCGCGACTGCACCTGCGGGAACGTCTTCTTCGAGGATCTCGCCCCAGTTCAGAAGGAATAACCCCGGTCGTGAACGTTGAGACTGGTCTTCAGCCAAAATAGTCTTGAACATAGGAGAAGAACAATGATCGGCCGATGCTTCTGCAAGAGTGACTATCAGGATCAAAAATACGGGCCGGGAATGCGCGTGATGAATCAGATGGAGAACGGCAAGGTGCGCTGCACGGTCTGCGGCAAGGAAGCTGACGCGGCATCTGCGAAAGAGCAGGCGAAGGAGAAGAAGAAATGAGAATCGAGATCGGCCTGCAGCAAAACCACAGCGAGTACATGCGCCTGGTCGCAACCTTGACGGACGAGAAAAAGGCGCAGGCTGTTCACGCCGAGCTTGTCCGCCATCTGGAAGAGCTCTTCAGCCGCGGCGACAAGTTCTCATGCGCCAGTTTCGGGATGTCCTTCAAGACGAGGAAGGAGTTTCGGGAATGGAAGAAGAACAAGTGGAATCCAGTCGCCGACAAGAATTGCTCACTGTCGGTGGAGAAGCGCGGCGACCGTATCTGCGTCTCCGGCGACTACGGCCTGGTCATCAGCGATTGGTCCCGTGAGGAACTGGCGATTGCGCTGGATGGAACCATCGTAGCTCTTCGGGTCTATACGGCAGGATACGGCCTTGATCACCTGGAGGAGTGGCTTCAGGAGAGAGGCGCCAAAGTCAATTTCTGCGTGGAGGGCGAAGAGTATGGATACCGGTCGTTTGATGACGCTGTTGCAGAGGTCAAAGCTCAGGCTGGGAAGACACGGCTTGGTGGCGTACGAGCCAGGGACAGCCACCACGCTCCGGTTTGACCGGGAAGAGACAGCCCAGCTTCTGCAGCATGACGTGCCGTTTGAGAGCCTTGACGAGCCGTGCGAGGTGGTCCACCTGGAGATCAGCGACCACTGCAACCTTTCCTGCCCCTATTGTTACATAGGGCGCAAGGAAGGCCGGGAGCTTTCCACAGAGCAATGGCGGACGATCCTGGATGATCTTGCCTCGTACGGCGTCCTCCAGGTCACTTTCGGCGGCGGAGAGCCTACGCTTCGAGAAGACTTGGGACATCTGGCGCTTCATGCCAGACGGCTGGGCCTCAATCTCTGCATGACCACCAACGGCCAGGCCCTGCCCGAGTTGAGACCTGACGTGCTCTGCCTCTTCAGCCAGGTCAACGTCTCCCACCATGGCGATGAGCTGGTTGTCTGGAAGGCTCTGGAACACCTGGAGAAACACAACGTTCAACGCGGCGTAAACTTCCTGGCTACGTGCGACTTCCTGCCACAACTGCCGCTCATGGCGCTCGTGACGAGCATCTTCGATGCCGAACTGCTCCTTCTCACGGCCAAGGGAGTTCCGGATGCTGTGGTGCCGCAGATAGTCATGGCCGAGGCGCGCAGGCTTCACGATCAGGGATTCAAGGTGGCCGTGGACGGCCTTACCTGCTCGGGAGAACTGCCGGATTTCTGCATGCAGAAGCGGAGGTTCTGCGACGTGGATTCACTGGGCAATGTGCTGCCATGCTCGTTCGTGAGGGAGCCGTTGGGCAACCTGCTCGAAAAAGGATTCGCTGAGATCTGGAGGTCTCGGGGCGAGCAGGTCGCGTGTCCCTTCGCACAGGAGGACAACGCCCATGCAATGCGGAAATGAGGAGGCCGCAGTGAACCGCAACTGGCCCAAACACGGCTACACGGTCAGGGACATCAAGACCTTCCGGGGCATGGAAGGAGAAGGCTTTAACGCGACGCTCTGCCGCGACGGACGGGAAGTCGCCTTCGTAATCGACGACGCCACCGGAGGTGATGTCCAGATCCAGTGGGCCGATGCCCGCTCGCACGGTGCGGAGGAAAAACGTCTGCTGGAGTTCCTGAAGACGTTGCCCAAGGAACGCTGGGAGGACACGGAGTATGACGTGACGCCCGACATCTTCCTTGCCACTCTAGTGGACCAGGCCCAGACCGAGAAACGGCTCAGGCGCCTTTTCAGGAAGGAGACGCTGTTCCGCCTCAAGAGTGACCGGACGGACGACGACAAATGGCGCGTGCTCAAAGCGCCATTCTCTCCAAAGGTCAAGGCGCAGCTCGTGAAGACCTACGGCGACAGTCTCGCCCATGTCCTCAACGAGGACTATCCCCACCTGAATCCCCGGAGCAAACAGCAATCCTCCTGACCGCCTCGGCCATGTCGCTGGCATCGTCCGTGTTCATCCGTTCACAGACCGCTGGGAACCTGCCCATCAACAGCTTTGCCAAAATCCATACACTTCGAGTTGGGCGGGCTTCCAGCCCCTCCCGTCATCAGCGTAGAGATCAATAAAGTCCCCAAAGAAAGGAGAATCATGGGCAACGGACCATACAACGTACAACTGATCAAGTCGCAGCCTCTGACTTCCGTGAATTACATGGGAGTCCTGGACTGCTTCGGATTCCGAAAACACGCGTGGTCCTTCCACTGCTCAGGCTGTCGAAGCATCGTCAGGATCTTCTGTGACGTGGAGAGTGTGGCAATCCTCGTCGGCCGCGGCCAATGGAAGGAGAAGAAGTTCAAATCCGTCTGTGATAACCCGGATTGCGGCCACATTTTCTATCTCGCAGATCTGCCGGAGCCAGAGCAGAGAAGTTGACCGGACTCAATAGAAAGGATGTGTCATGCACGCCATCTACTCATTTTTGATGGAGTTGCCGATCCGCGCGGGCGCCAAGGAGTTGAAGGAAGCGGCATCCTCTCAGTTCGAGACGCAATATGCCCCGCTCTGTGATGAGAACAACTGGTATCAGGAGGCAGCCTTGGTCACCAAGACTGGGCGCATCATCCAGCTCTGTAACAGGGGCGACTGGCGCGGTCGTGACTCCTGGTACGGCGTGGTCAGGAAGATCCAGCTGGAGAAGCGCTGGGACTGGGCGTGGAAGTTTGCCCTTGATTGTGTAGCGACCGAAGCAGAAGTCTTCGACGCTCCATCGCTTGGCATCGTGCCCGACCCGGCCGGTGGGCGAAAGAAGATACAAGAGATGTCGTTCGACGACCTCTTGAAGGCAATCCAGGAGTGGATACCGAAGACGCTGTCCATGGCCTACGCGGAGGTCAAGCCAGGCAAAAAGGACAAGGACCAATTCCTGACTGACTACATGCGGCAGAAGAGGGCTGCGGTCTTCGAGATCCTCAGCGAGTCCCCGAAACCCCCGTTCGCCTGGCCGCGAAGTCCTTACGAGTACCGGGCGTTCACGCTCTGTGAGTCCGAGAAGGGGAATGCCGTCATGCTCGTGGACATCCACACATGAGGAGGCGCCAAATGGCTAAGAAGGAATCCGGTGTTTTGCCGAAGACTGTGGCCGGCATCCCCTTCGAGACGCTCGCTCGTCAGACCGTCCGGTTCGAGGTGTCTGGCGGGGAGCACTTCGGACAGGTTTGCACGTGGCCGGTTGAGGACGTGCGCCAGTATGCGGCGAAAGGTCTGCTTCTGATCGCAGACGAGATATTTCCGACCTCCTATAGGCTTTCGCCGGCCCAGGTGGTGGTGGTCAAAGAGCTTCCATGGGATGCGCAGAATCCGCTCCTCCGCCATCGGGAGAGGCTCCTGTCCGCCGCCCAAGAGGAGTCCAACAAGGTCAAGGACTTCGGTCCGGGGAAGATATTCAGCATCCCGGCAGGAGACGGATTCGCATGGTACGTCGTCACAAAGGTTACGGCGAAAACGGCTACGGTTGAATGGCGCGGCTTTCACTGCGACAACTGGCGCGACCTCACGCTCGACTGCGGCGGGACGTTCCCGCGCAGTGTGATCGAACGGCACGTCCGCCGGTGCGAAGGGCTTCGGCGCATCTTCGGCCCCAAAACAGGGGAATAGGCGCCGTGAATAGCGGCCGTTCGCCGGTGTCGAGGCAGGTCAATTTCACGTCCATTTTTGGGGGAGGAAGAGTCCATGGCTGGAAACGGGATGCCGCTCAAGATGGTGTTTCAGTACTCTCGCGCCACGAAAAATACGCACAAGTACGAGGAGGTTTCCGAGTCCGGGCAGCCGCCTCGCATCGGGAGCCTCTACGTTCAAAAATGGGCGATGGGTGAGGATCCGCCGAAGCGGGTCACGGTCACAGTTCAACCCGAGTCAGCATGAAGGAGGATGGATGGCAAAGAAGAAGGAGCCGACATGTCCGAACTGCGGAAATCGCCTGGAATATGAGCCTGACCAGGACGGCGCCTGCGACTGGTACTGCCCGAAGTGCGGGTGGAGCCAGCACGTGCCGGCGCCGATGCGCAAGGCCAAGACAGGGATAGAAAGGAGGGCACGTGGCCAATAAGAAGCAGCCTGTCAAGATGACCGTGGAAGACGCCCTCACCTCACTCGCCGGCTGGCATCATTCGTTTGTCTCCGAAGAAGGCGCAAACAGAGTAGCCAGGGCGCTTGGCATCGAGAAGCCAATCCATTGCTACTCCGGCCGCAGCGATCGCAGCCGCGATCCGAAGGGATTTTCGATGTATCCCGGTCAGGAAGAAAGCCGCGGCATCGCCGGATGGAGCCTGGCGCAGTGGATCTGCGACCAACTGGGTGTCACGTACGAGAGCAAGATGGGCAGAGGCTTTCAGACACAGGCCTGTGTGGAAGCCTTGAGTAGTCATTTCAAGGCCAAATAGAGAGGAGGATGGTCGCATGCTAACGCTTGGCGAAAAAAGTCACTGGAAGGAGCGCATTGCAGCCCGAATCGAGCACCGAATCGAGACACTGGTGGCTAAAGAAGACCCGACGCTTCTTCAGCGCGCTGAGAAGCAGGCGCGGGATCGGGCGTACAAGAGCCTGGGCCTTGACGTCCAGCAGCGCGAACTTGATGCGATCCAGAAGCAGAAGGAGGAGCTTGAGAAACGCGAGAAGCGGCTGCAAGCCGAGCAGCAGGCCATTGTGCGCGGAACGACGGTTGAGGAGGAACTGAACGACAGCGGCTACTACAACAGCGATGTCGTGGACAGCGCGGTGAAGACCCGTGCGAACGCGCTGGAAGACGAAATCCTGGCTGAGTCTGACTTGGGACGCCGGGTTCTGTCTCTCCGCGAGGAGAAGGAAAACCTCTTGGACACAGTATGGCTTGCCACGTCGAGCAGTCAGATTAAGGAACTTTGGCAGCAGGTCAACGCCGTCCTCGAAAGGACACCAACTGCGTTGGAAGACAAGGCGCTGAAGATTGCTCCGGTCCAGGAGGGGCAAGGAGGCTGAGATGGTTGCCCAGATAGCTCGACCTCTGCTGGTAGAGATTCGCCTCCTGCCTCAAGAACAGCAGGGAGAGTGCCAGTTCAGCGGGCAATTTGTGGCCACGAGCAATGCCTTGAACCACTTCGGTCAAGCAGCGGTCATAGCCGCCTTGCTCATATTGCAGAAGAAGGTGTCTGAAGGCGCGCATTTGGACTACCTACAGGTCTTCGATGTTAACGGCCAGCGGCTGTGAATCATAGACGATGGCAGGATCGTAACGGCCTTGCTCCCGGCTGATTACTGACCTTCTCAATGAACGAAAGGCAGGTGATGTGCATGGTCGGATGACGTACCTCGTCTGAGCATTCTGTTGCCTCTCGGTCAGCCTCGCGTGCAATCAGCATTCGAGGCCGTTCTCATTTAATGAAAGGACGGACATTATGCGCGTTGAAATCTTCAGACTCACCGGCGAGCCGATCACTGTGGAAGTGCGCGAGAACGGAACCGTGAAGGATGTCTTCTCCCATCCGGAGTCCGGCAAGGTGCTGGGCCGTGACGGGACGCTCCTGGAGGCGGCGGAGGAGATGTACGGCGGGATCGCTGGCTTGGGCACGCTGCGCGTGAACGGCGCCTCTGCCACGCTGGACACCCCGGTCCGCGCCGGCGCCACCATCCTCATCATCCCCAAGGTGGAAGGCGGCAGCCGGTAAGTCGTTTTCGGCAGCACGGGAATCAGGGGCCGGCGAGGGTTCGTTTGGACCTTGCCGGTCCCGTTCCTTTTTGAGAAGGCGCGGTGCCCAAGCACGTCGTTTATAGGCTTGTCAGTCTCTCAATGTATACTGGCCTTTACGTACTCTCTTGAAGCGCTTGTCTTTAGCGAGGGTCATGCCGACAATTTTCTGAAAGGCCTTTGACTTGCTCTTGTAGCCGGCTGCAAGCACCGCTTCTGTCACTTCGGCAATGGACATCCGGCCCTTGCCCTGGAGGACTTCAGCCAGCTTGCTGGGCAGGCTCCCGGCTCTGTCGGCTCGCATTGCTTTCCTTGCCCGCTTTTTCGCGAGCTTCTTCCTGGCACGCTTTGGCACAGCTTTCAATTCGCCCAGGCCTTGCAGCTCAGCGATCTTCTTGTCGAGTGCATCCCTGTTGGCGATGAGTTTCGGAAGCACTCTCTGGCGTCGAAGAATCTCCTTTTTCAGGTCCTCGACCGACATCTCCGCCAATTTCGCTCTCGGCATGGTACTCCCTTTCGTTCAAGAAGATTGCCTGAACCCCGGGTCCCTTCCGTCACCTTAGGAAGATAGCCGGACAACGCAGGAAAAGCAACCGTTATGCAGTGGGATGTCACATTAAGTTGAGAGCCTGTTTCATAGGAATTCAGTGGAGGACGAAAAGATGAACCTGCCGGAAATCATGGTCGAGTCCTGGCAAGGATTGACCCTCGCCAAGGAGGACATCCTACCATCGCTTCAGTACTTGGCGCACAAGATGCGGAAGCCGGTCACGTTCCGCTGGTACACCGAGGATGAAGGCTACTCCGACCAATCGGTCAGTGTGCGCGTCTTTGTCAAGGACGGGTTGGCTGCCACATACAACCCGGAACACGTCGTCATCAACGGCCAGACTCACCCTCTCTCGACCGAGCAGCGCGGCATGGCATTGGCTCTGGTCCAAGACGAGTGGGAGAAGATCACGGACGATGAGGACCAGCTTATCGGGTGCGTGGATCACAACCGGGTCATCCTGCCGATCGAGGTTACCGCCACTGACAACGAGGCAGCCCGGGCCATTCTGGCCCATGTTCTGGAGAAGGCCCTGGAATTCCTGGACTTCAACGTTTCCAACATTCTGAAGGAGAAAGAGGAAGAGTTCGCCAAGCACTTCGCCGAGGCGTTTCACGCCAGCGTCCGAACTCGACTGGAACTGCGCAAGGATGAGCTTTCCCAGAAGCAGCGGGAGGCAGAACAGGCCTATTACACGGTCCTGGATTTCGAACGGGAACGGCCGGTCCTGGACGAAGAGATCGCTCTTCTCTCCAAGCTCGTGGCCCGTGACAAATCGCCTTTGGCACGTACACAGGCCAAAGCGCTTCTGCAACTGCAGTCTGCCGGGCAGTTCTTGCGCATTATGCTGGAGGACCAGGGCGTCCTTCGAGCAACAACCTCGGCCATCACGATTGAGCATGATGGCTATGAGTTCCCGCTGGGACGCTACGAAATCCAGATTCCCGCCAACGGAGACGTGAGGATCAAAGCGCTGGACGAACATCCCAACGCTGAGCATCCTCATCCCCATGTCGCCCGGGACAACCGACCCTGCCTGGGCAACATCTCCGGCGATCTGGCCAAGCTCATCGGAAAGATGCGATATGCCGAAGCACTTCAGCTTCTGCATACGTTTCTCTCCTCGTACAACTCGGAGAACCCGTACGAGAAGATCGGCCACTTCGATCCCGAGGGCCAGTACCAGGATGAAGACGACGACCCCTGCGAGGACTGCGATGACAAATGCACCCCGTACTGCATCTTCTCCTGCGACCACAACACGGATATCTACACCTGCGAGGACTGCTGCGATCACAGAAGCCAGTACTGCTACGAGGAGTGCGAGCACAACGCAGACCATGAGCGGTTCCACCCGTGCGATGATTGCGAGTCCAAGGGCGGGGATCACTGCTATCTGAAGTGCCGGTACAACAAAGAATGGCAGCTCCAGAATCCCTGCGACGACTGTGAGGAAGCCGAGTGTCTGAAGGAAGAGTGCGATTACTACGAAAGGAGAGGAGAGCTCGGACATGTTCAAGCCAAAACCGAAGCCTGACGAGATGCCGAAGCGGGACGCGGAGAAGCCTGTTGAGCGGAAGTCCGACGAGAGACTGCCTTGGCCGCTCGGTGTGCCGATCAGCAAATCCGAGAAGCTCAGTTGCTTCCTCCCGGACGGGTTGAAGGTAGTTCTGACGCAGGAAGCATTCGAGCAACTGTTCGGATACGCCTATGCGACGCGCAGTGAGATCAGTTGCCTGGGCATCGTGCGGCGGGAGGGGAATAGCTTCATCATCGAGAGGTTCCACCTCGTCAAACAGGAAGGCGGCTCCGCCCACACGGAGATGGAGCCTTCAGCCATTGCTGAAATGGTCGAGCAACTCCTGGGCCAAGGCAAGGCAGGGGAGGCTCGGTCCATCAAGTGCTGGGCGCACAGTCATCCGGGCATGGGCGTGTTCTGGTCCAAGACCGACGACAACACCTGCACCTTGCTGGCATCAGACTACTTGGTGAGCCTGGTGGTCAGTGATGATTACGCCATCCGTTGCCGGATCGACACTCGCCAGCCCATCCCCTTCACAGTAGATCAGGTGCCGGTCTTTTGCGAAGTCCGTGCCGACCAGGCGAAGCTGGAGCAGTACGCCAAGGAAGTGGCAGAGAAAGTGAAAGCTTCCTTCAGTCTGCCATTTGCCCATGACGCGCACCAACAGCAGCCAGGCATCCTCGACGATGACCCATGGGCGGAGCACTTCGGCAGGTCCTATAGCCTGTTCGATGAGGAAGAGACCGCCGAGCTTGAGGCTGTCGGCGAGGATCCCCGGATACCTTTCTAAGACCGACTATGAAAAGTCAAGGGCAAAGTGAAAAAAGTTCTTCTTCATGGCGGTTCCTCAAGCGTGAAAGTTCAGCGTATGGAGATTGACTCTCTTGTCAGTTCCTTTGCGGCGGCCGTTTGGCGAAGGGTCGGTTGTCCTTGAGCATGCGCCAGGCGACAAGAGCCAGGCGGCGGGCCACGATCACGAGGGCGTCAGTATGCTTGTGGCCCGTCTTGCGGAAGCGACGATAGATGCGATGGAAATAGTCGTGCTTGAGATAGACGGAGAACGCAGCTTGATACAGTGCCCGCCGCAAGTGGGGCGAGCCGCGTTTGCTGATCGGCGTCCGAGTCCCGCGCAGTTCTCCGGAGTCAAAGGTGCTCGGTTCCAATCCGGCGTAGGCGGCGTATTGCCGGGCGCTCGGGAAGTCGCTCGCCGGATCGCTCTCGGCGTGGATCGTGGCAGCGAGGGCCGGCCCGATCCCGAGGGAAAGGAGCGGGGAAGCGCGTTCTGTCATGCGTCGTTCGAGTTCCCAATCCAGTTCGGCGATCTGGAGTTCGAAATCTTCGATCAGGTCAATGGTGGCTCGCAACTCGTCGTCGATGACTTGTCCGGCTTGGCGAATCCCGATGGAATCGCGGGCGTGTTGGATCAGCCCTTCGATCCGTTCCGGTTTCAATCGTGCTCGACCGACACGGGCGAGGACCTCCCGCGTCAGATCCTCTTGCTTGACGATCTCACGAGGCGAGAGTCCGACGGCGCGGATCATGGCACGCGCGGAGGAGAGGAAAGGTTTGGAGAGGCAGCGGTCATATTCGGGGAAGAGGCGGTCGGTCAACGACTGCGCACTGCGTTCGATATCACCTTTCATTTGCAGCAGTTGATGGCGGCGGCGAACCAGGATGCGCAACTCGGTGGTCTCTTCGTCGGGGATGCGGGCGGCATGGGCCTTGCCGGTGAGGATGAAGCGGGCGATGCCCTCGGCGTCGCGCTGGTCGGTCTTGGTCTTGCGGATGCGGGTGCGAGCCTCGCCGTGGGTTTGGATGGGGTTGAGCACCACGCCTTGATAGCCGCGCCGAACCAACTCGTGGTAAAGCGCCATCCAGTAGTGGCCGGTGGCTTCCATGGCGAAAAGCACCCGGCGGGGGCCGCCAGCCGGTTTGAGCGTCTCTGCCTCCAGTCGTTCGACGCCTTCCTGGTCGCTGGTGAAGGAGGCGAGCGAGGCAATCTTCTCGCCCTGAGGGCTGACCGCGAAGGCCGAATGTCTGTTCTTGCCGATGTCAATGCCGACGACGTTGCGACCCATGGCGAAGACGGGCCGGTCGTAAAAGCGGAAATCGTTCATCGCAAATCTCCTGCTCATGACGAGGGAAAACGAAACCTTCGCCTGCTCCAAAACCTCGTGGGTGATGCGGGGCGTCCGGCGCGCGGCCGGTCCCAACCGACTCATGCCTGGCGTGCAGGCGGCGAATCCTACAAGGGCGCGGGTCACAGTCTTAGAAACGATCCAAGTTTCAGGGAGCAACACGTGGCGTCCCGCGCGAATGAAGCCGGCGTTCTATTTCCCGATCAACCTTCGCCCCAGCGCCGCCAGCGCAACATTGATTTCCGGCGACAGCGCCGCGCCGGTGCGCTGAATCGACAGCACCTGGTAGACCCCATCGGGATCGGAGGCGCGCCAGGGCTTGAACGCGATCAGGTCGAGTTCGAGCAAGCGGTCGCGCGCCTTCCAGAGGGCGCTGCGGTCAAAGCAGGGCATCTCGCGTTCAATTCGGTCGAGCCGCCAGCAGGAGAGGCCGTCTTGGTCAGCGGCCAGAACCAGGAAAAGGTACAGGCCGAGTTCCGGCGGTTCCAGCATGGGCAGCAGCCCCGAGGAACGCAGGCGATGATCGATCCAGGCGAAGGACGAGGAGGGCCTTCGCAAACGCTCCGGCGCGAGCACGGGCAGCGGTTTCTTCGTGGGCATAACCGACTCCTTTCGAACAGGGCCCGGGCGCACACGCGATTCGCATCGTGCGAAATCAAAAACGCGGCGCTCTGCCCTCCCCACCGCCCCGTGCCCTCTCTTGACTTGAAAGTCAAGCCGGAAATCCGAAATTTTCGCAAAAAAGTAAGATTCAAGGAAGCACATTCAACTTCTCTGGAGAACTTCCCCAGAAAGAACATTCAGAAGTCTGGGTAATCACAGGATCACGGAACTATTTATACGAGGAGCAACGCCATGCCTCAGAACAGTGCCAGATTCCTTCGGCAACTGGACATCCTACCACCGGAAAAACTCGCCTTTCCCATCACCGTCATCGGCGCCGGCGCTATCGGTTCCGCGGCGGTTATCACCTTGGCCAAGATGGGCTGCTCAGACATCACTGTCTGGGATGACGACACCATCGAAGAGCACAACATCAGCAACCAGATGTGCCTGGTCCAGGAGATCGGTTCTCCGAAAACCTCGGCTCTGCTGATGCTGACGCAGCTTCTGTCCGGCGTGACCATCAAGACGAGACCCGAACGCTACCGAGGGCAGGCGCTATCAGGAGTGGTGATCGCCGCCACAGACAATATGGAGGCCCGCCAGGAAGTCTGGAAACGGGTAAAGATGAATCCGAAGGTGCCGCTCTTGATCGATGCCCGGATGGGTGCGGAGTTCGCCCGCATCTACGCCATCCACCCCGTGAACCCGGATGAAGCGGACTTCTACGAAGAGAACCTCTACTTCGCCGCGGACGCCGAACGCCTGCCCTGCTCAGCCCGAGCAATCATCTACTGCCCGACCATCATCGGAGGGCTGATCGCCTTGCAGATGAAGATGCACGCAACCGGCATTTTTCCCGCGCGAGAGATTCTCTTCGACCTGCCTTCGTTGAAGCTCGTGAGCTCGCCGGCTGCTATCCATCAAGCAGCAGTCGTTGCGTGACGACCTGTCGTTCCTATTCGACGCGCTATCGCAGTTGTTCCCCATCTACTACTTTTTCACAGGAGGACATGTCATGGACGTGACCTTGAACCGCAGCCGTTTGCAGGAAGTCGCCGAGGTTCTGAAGCACTTGGGGGAGAAGCATTCCGGCTCACCGATTTCCGACAAGGTGCTCGTGCGCTCCGAACCGGGGAAAGTTTCCCTCACCGCCACGAATGGCGAAGTGGACGTGATGTACTACGCTTCTCTGCCGGACAGCTCTGGCGCAGTTGGTCCGTTCCTCGCGCCCCTGGCGACTCTCACGGAGTTGGCCGAGGGACAGGATGGCCCGGTGCAGGTATCCGGTGAACCGGAAGAAGCCGCGGTGATGGAGAAGTACCCCGTTTTCGACACGACCCTGCCCAAGCGGCGCCACTTCGCGGACTGGCCGGCTCTGCGCGGGCATCTGAGAAACGCCGGCATTGTGGTGGCCTCCGGCCCGGACCGCTACAGCATCAACCGCATCTGCCTCAGCAAGACCAGCGTTGTGGGCACTGACGGCCGTCAGCTTTACGCCGGGAACAATCTCTCGCTGCCTCTCCGGAAAGGTCAGGAGTGGCTCATTGCTCCGTCGAAAATCTTCGCTTCCAAGACTCTGAGCAATTACCTCAAGGTCGTGCTCGTCCGCGAGGATGTGGGGATGGTCTTCCGGTTCGGGGAGAACTGGATGGTGCGCATCCATCGCCAGGAGGGGCGTTTTCCCCGCTGGCAGGAGTCTGTCCCGAGGCTGAAAGAGGCCAGAGCAAAGCTCATCATTCCTGAGACCGCGGCCGTGGACATGCCTGAACGCCTCCGTCAGCTTCTCGATGAGGCCAACGCCGAAACGAGCCTGTGCCTCCGGCTGGGCGCGAAGAACACGCTCGCGGCCGTTGATGTGGAGGGTAAGGAGATACGCTCAATGGAACTCGATGGCTGCAGTCGCACCGGAGAAGAGATGAGTCTCATCTTCGACCCGAAGTACTTCATCCAGTCCCTGAAGTTGGGATTTCTCACCCTCCACGGCTTTGCACCGAATCGGCCAATCATCGCCGCGCGCGGCAGCGACATCTACCTCTGGATGCCGATCTTTGATGAGACCGCAGCTATTCCCAACGCTCAGGGCCCGGGAAACGGCGGACATCAAAACGGACAGCAGGACCCGGCACCTTTCGTCCGCCGGCGTGGAAGACGGAAAACGTTGGAGGTCAAGCCGAAGGCGCCCCAAAGCCTTTCAGATATCGCAGCCGAACTGGATGCCATCAGAAATGGCTTTGGCGACCTGTCTCGAAGAATTGATACTGTCCAGGCGTTTATCCGCGCGCAAGGGATCGAAATCGAGAAGCGCGAGAAGGCAGTGCACCATGCTCTTGGCGCGCTGAAACAACTGCAGGTGTCCGCGTAGACAAGACTCGAACGCGCAGGGGCGGTCCCTGTCCGACGGGGCTGCCTCTGCGCCGCCTGTCACAGCATCGTGAATGCTGACTTCACTCATTTCGCAGAGTCAGGATCGGCCACAGGGCGGCGGCCGGTGTCCCCGGCCGCTGCTTCTCTTACGCACCCCTCTCCTGTTGCTTCTCATTGCTTTCACAATCACTTCCTGCATCATTCTGTTGGGCGATGAGGCCCAAAAGGCGTAGTTCATGGCCTTCGTTGCGCCCCCATGGGCAATGGAATCCGCCATTCGATTTCTCTATACTATCGTGCAAAGCAAGGCTGGCGATGCGCCGTCTCGACGGGCCGATTTCAGCGGAGATACGCGATGCTGCGATTTGCCGCGCGCCCGGACAAGGCGTTCAGGGAGATTGTGACTGAATGCCTGGCAATCGCCCTGGACACTCTGATGAACGAGGATCAGAGCGATGACGAGGCCACGAGTTGTTTCGATCAGCAACTGGCAGCCATGTTTACCCGCACTGAACTGGCCCGCGCGGTGAAACAGCTCTCGGAAGCTCACGAGGCGAAAGTCCTCTACATGCCTACCGAGTACCATTGGCTCATTCTCGCCGACCTCCTGGAAACCGGCATCGCGTTGCACAATGAAGCAGCTGACGCGTTCGGACCGAGAAGGGTGGGGAGCGTCCTCTTGGGGGAAATCGACTTCAACGCGGTGGCCGATATTTACTTCTGGGACACAGATTTTCTCATCGACGCGAAGGCGTTCAACGTGATGGACGCCGAGATCAAGAGGCAGATGGAGTTCAGCGAAGGCGTCTTCGGCGCAGTGAACCGGTTGAAGCCGCACCCGGCAGACCTGGAGATGGCAGTCTGGCCTGCCGACGGCTGGCAGTCGGAGAAAGGGCTGTACCGAAAAGGCCGCAGCTATCCTCAGTGCCGGGAGTCATAGTTGGGCATCGAGTTCCGGCGTGCGTACCGCTCGCCGCGACGCGGATACGCGCCGTTTGCACCTCCACCCTGTGGGGCTGGCACACCCGCATGAAGGCTCGACTTCTTGAATGCTTTTTCCCCATCTGGTAGCATACTTGTGGCCGACGACGAAAGGGTTAAAGCAATGCGATTCGTAACCAGCACACAGCGGCATAGGATTAGCGATTTCTTCGAGCACGTTAGGAAGACCGCCGAACAGGCCTTCGAGAATGACGGTTGCTGCGTACCTGTAGCCATCTTCCTGCAAGACGAAGGGAAGACCGTGCTGCCCCTTCATCATCTTGTTAAGGACAAAGATCTTGCCTCGTCCGTTATCAAACAGGCCATCGAAAACCTCGACCCTTTGGCATTCGTCCTGGTGTCTGAGGCATGGATGGCAAGGCAGAACTCTAAGGCCACGAACACCCACGACGACAATTTGGGAGAGAAGTATCAGGGCCAATTGACGCAGAACATTTCTGGTGGCAGTGAAAAGCCAAAGCGGGGTGTCGAGGAAGTGGTGATGTTACAGGGCTGCTCTATGACCGGGGAAAACTTCTTGCTTACGGCCGAGATCATTCGGGACGCAGGGAGCAAGCCTACTCTCAAGCCGTGGGAGCGCTTGGACAATCGCAGCACTGAGGGGCGGTTTATCTTCGACCTCACCCCGTTGGTTGAACGACAATAGGGCAGGACAACGGTGATAGGGATATAAGCCGCCGCATGTAAGCAGTTCGACCTGGCAATCCCACCGGCCAGAACTGGCACGGATGCCCTCGTAGCGGCCTTACTTGATGACGTGGCCACTCACCCGGAAAGCGGCATCGCCGAACGCTACATGCGACTCGGAATCAGCGTGAGACAGGGGCAGAAGTTGAAGTTCCGGCTTTTGGAAGCTAGCCTGGTTGAAGACCATGAGGAACTGACTCGCACTGGCAGAATCCGGAAGATACGGCTGATGGAGAAAGGTCAAAGGTTCTTGTCCAAGACCAGCCCAGGATATGCGCCGGGCCACCTCGACGCCGCGGCTTCATAACCCCAATATCTCAAACTGCGAATCAGAATAGCCCCCGTGATGATTCCTTATTGTCGCCACTTCCACTATCGTCAGGTAGGAGAGCAGAGTAACTCGTCATGACTAATACCTGGGCTAAGAGTGCGAACCCTTAGCTGGGCGTAGCACCTTCAAAAACCTACGTCCCGAGGCTTCCTGGATTGACCCTATGAGAAAAAGAAAACCCGCCCACATATGTTCATACCCTTTTTGACGGAACGTCCGATATCCACCCGCAGCCTTATCGACGATTATCTCCACGAGTGGTTCATCCGAAGGCAGGCGTTTGACAGCGCGTTGGATGGCATGCACCACGTAGGTTCTCTTGTTCGGTCTGTATTCCTTTTCAATCAATAAGTCCAGATGTTCGTTATAAAGTGCCTTCAAGGCCTCGGGTAGTTGGTTGTCATTGAGATTCTCCAGAAATTCGTTCAGAACCGCTTTCAGGAAATCATCTCTACCTGGAACCGAGTACGGAACCTCCCGGAGTTCTTGAAGGAGAGCTTTCATTTGTCCTATGTCGCTTAAGGCCGCCCAGGCCCGGAATGCTTCCAAATAAATAGGACCGCTCTTGTCAGCACCGTTCGCTAGGCTTCTCAGTTCGTCGGACACTTCGCTCAAACGGAGGACACGGGCCGCGCGGGCTGCAAGCACCAGCTCACCTCTTCGTTGCTGCGCCTCGTCGAGAGCATCCTCTGCCTGAAATTCCTTATGGAGGACAGATCGGAGATCTTGACCCGCGGCGGCCTTGGAAATCACCCCTGACAACCTGTCTTGAAAGTTGGCCTCTTTGTCCTTGCCTTCGAGTTCCTTCTTCAGTGTTTCGATGGTATCGACATACCAATTCTTGCTGGCTGCGGTTCGGATCGTTTCTATCACTACCTTCCGGTGTTCTTCCTTGTGAAGGCAGGCTACTAAGAGCCTGTGCCTGTTCTCCCATGATGAGAACTCCTCTGTCAGGCAGCGTTTCACCTCTTCCGGGCGCGGCCACTGTTCAATCGTATCCAGGGTCTCACAAACGAATTCAGTTTCCGTCGTCTCAGAAATGGCGTACTTCAGGACATTGGGAATGGAGAGCGCCCGCCGCAGCAGTCCCGCCAAAGCTTCCTTGTTCTGCAGAAGCTTGGCCACGAAAGAGAATCCTGGGTGAAACTGTTTCGTCGGCGGACTGTCATTCATCTCCTGAAAAAGAAATGTCTCTGCTTCAGGTGTGTGTAACTCTGCTATGGCCCGAACCATGCTATAGGAGTCACTATAAGGAGCTTCTCGTACGCGACGGAGGACAGGCCCGACCTCGGATAATGCCTCATTTCCTTTCAATTGGATCAACATGATGGCAGCGTCTTTCGCAACATCCCGGTTCGCGTGACAAAGTAGTTGCCTCACCAGGGTGATGTCACCATCTCCACAGCGGCATAGCCAGGAAAGTGCATGGCCAAGGAGCACTTCCCGATCCGGACTCAGAGCGTGACCCCACAAGTCTGAAGCCGACATGGCGAGTGGCTGAACGATATCATACACCACCCCGAGCCAATGGAAGCTCTCCATCCCTTTTGCGTCGCGATCGAAACACTGCAGGACAAATGCGAGAGATTCTATCGACTGAATTTGTCCGCACGACTCCAGGATGAAAGGTCGCCAACCAGGACTTGCGGTTCCATACAACCTCTTGAGGTAATCGAGAGCCCCAGCTCCATGAACAGAGGGAATATTCATGATCACATTATACAGAAGGGATGGCTCTTTGTGTGCGAGTTCCTCGGCTCGTTCCTCCGACAGACGAGCCAATAAGACAGACTTTACCGGCATTCGTCCGGTCGACAGCTCAGTCGGAATGAGATTATAGCTGCCCCGCGGCTCGTCTTCTGGTCCCGACTTTACCAGAAACTCCTCAACAGTCTCGTTTGGTATCTGGGCGTTCACAGCACACAGCAAGGCCAAGTAGTCGTCAAAACCCCACATTCGCCTTAGAAGCTCTGTGTTCGATCGCTGGTCGTCGTTTAGCTCCAGGCACAGGGCCAGAGGGATGTCCCATTCCGGATACTCAAGATAGTCTGCCAGGGTCCGTGCAAGCTGGCCCGTGCTGGCGACCGATACCAGGTATTTGGCCGCGAAAAAGTAAAGGAAGTAATCATGCACAAACTCGAAGTCGGCGCTGACACCGACACCCTGTGCACCTGACTTTCTTATCAGACCTTCGGCTTCCGCGACGTCCAAGATATCATGCAGGGGATATCCTTCGACGAACTGATCTCCGACTTCCTGGGGGTATCTGGAGAGATCCTGGTCTACACCTGAGGTAGCCTTACGAAGTATCACGTAAGCCAATCTTCCAAGGGCGCAATCCTTCACGCGGTCGTCAATGTCTAAAATGTCTAGTTTGTCGGCCTCTCGCTTCCGATACGCGCACTTCTGCACGAACCACTCAATCAGATGAGCTCGACGGTGCGGGATGCTGTGCGTCGGATTCAGGCGGATCCAATTCGCCGTAAGGTTCAGGAAGAAGGGATTACGCACCATGGACAGCACGCGGTGATGGCAACGGACGCGCGCCTTAAAGATTGCTTCCCCACTCTTGGGAAACCATTGCTCGAGATACCACACGATTTGTTCATCGGAGAGTTGCCGCAGGCGAAACTCAGGCAGCGCAGTTAACCGCGACGGGCTATCATAGGAACGCGTCGTCAGCAGCAATGCGCATTTCGCCTCGATGGCTGACTGTATCCCGTCGTGGACATGGCGCCGCAGCTCGCGGCGCACTTCGTTGTAACCATCGAGCAGAAACAGAATTTCGGCCCGAGCGCACTCTTCGGAGTTGAACCAACGAACAGCGGCTTTCCCTATTTCCTCAAAGATCTCCTCCCTTGTCATTCTGTCGACCGCTTTTCGGCCGCCCGGCAGAGCAGGCAATGAAGGGCAAGCCGTTCGTAGATCGTTCATATCCAGTGTGTCACGCCATTGTTCTAGTAGTTTTCTCACGGACATGCCGACCCACTGAGCGACCCGGGATGCATCGTCAGGGTGTTTTAGATCTTTCAGCCTGACACTGAAGAGAACTTTCCCGGGGTCCTTCAGAAGGAATTCGGGATCACTCAGCTGACGGGAAAACAGGGCGTTTAGAAGTGTGCTTTTGCCCCCGCCACTGGGCGCTGTCAATAGGACCCGTCTGTGGGCCTCAACCATCTGTTCAACTGAACGCACCTCTGGCTCAAATGCGGCTGAAAGGGATGATTGAGCCGTTGTCGGAAAAGGCGCAGGATGCGGGATCTCCGTACGCCTGACCCGATCTCCCTGGATATCCACCACTCCGCGCCGCGGAGATTCGAGCAGTGCAGTTTGACGGTAGAGCGTGAGCCATCCCGGCGTGAGTAACGCGAGCCTTTCGCGCTCCGCTATTCCCAGCAGGTCTTCTGTAGTGAGTTCAGCTTCTGCCGCAAGGTTCTCTGCCGCCTCGGCGCGCCCGCGGCCGTGATTCATCGCACCCGTCTCCGTACTCGGCCCGTGTCCACTCGGCCGGAAGAGGAAGATGTCTTTCGTCACCCATGTTGGAATGTGGAGGTGCAGGTACTCCAGCCCGCGCTTCGCTTCGCTTGCCCTCACATCGAACACCGCGCTCGCTGCTTGAACAAGCTCCGGCGGGATAGAGCGATAGGACGCGTTGGTCTCGCGTCGGCTCTCACGCCAGACCGAATGCAGGCGTTTCACGAGTAGGCCGTACAGGGCGTTCGTGGCAGGTATCTCGAAGAAAGCTTCTTGTTCGGGATCTGGGGGCGGCTTCAACTCCCCGGGCACCTTTGTTTCCAGGAAGCGGCGGGTGAGTACCGCGAACACAAATAACGCGACGTAATACTCGTAGCAATCTCTGTCACGCGAGTCTGCTGGAGTCGGAGATGACCACGATTCGCCGGTTTCGCGCGCCTTGAAACATACTTCCTTGACCGCTCGGCCTAATGGCGCAGAGGGGTCAACGCTGAACCGGAGGCCCGTCAACGAGAGCGTAGTTTTCCGGGGCTTGGGCATGTCCTGGCCGCTAAAAAAATCAGATGCGCATGCGCCGCTCCACTGGAACAACTGCTTGTTTGGCGATTCCGCAAGTAGCAGCGTATCACGTAACTCAAAGTGACACAAGGTCTGCACAGGACTCCCGCCAAAACAATCAAAAATCCCCGCGAGTCTTTCCGCAAGTCGTTACAGTATAAGACTTTACGCTTGCTATGACCCCCAAACAGTGGTAGAATGTTATGTGAAACGGTAACTCCTCGGTCTCTGCGTTGGGATAGTTCAGGCGGCCCGACCTATGCTGAAAGACCTGGCCAAGAAACTGGTCGCGGCGACCGCGTTCTTGATGATGTTGTTGCTGCGCGTGTCCCTGTTCCGGTTCTCGCAGCAGCACGCCGCCCGGCCGCCGGTGTCGGCGCCGAAGCCGACACCCGCGAACGCCAGCATGCCGGCACGCCCGCGCCTGCCCGCCGCCCGCGTCGCCGAATGCCACCAAGTCCTTTTCTCGCCCTGGGTAGGCGTTTGCCGGCCAGTATGTGTAGCAGGCACGCGAGAGCGGAGGCAAGTGGGGGATGAGCCCTCCATCACGACGACCGTCTGATGCAGAGCTGGTCACCGCGCTGCATGACCTTGGTCCCAACGCTCCGGCATGGCAAAAAACGTTTGGATGCCCTCGGCCCACCGCCTACCGCTGGATCAAGCGCGCAAAGGAGTTGGCACCGGAACCCCAGACCGCAGTCCCAGGCCCCGACGATATGGACCTCACGCACCTCATCCCGTCGCCCAACCCAAAACAAGTGAGTCGCCGGGTCTACAAACTTGTGACCGACCTGTTACCGACGGGGACCCCGATTATTCTTGTCGGTGGAGCCGGAAGCGGCAAGACCGAGATACCTCGACAGATTGCGGCCGAACGGCACCTTCCGCATGTGCGCGTCGACTGCAACGGGAGCATCGAGTTTGATCAAGTCATCGGCCGGTGGAGCTTTGACAGACGAACGCCAATTTTCTCCAAGAGCGATTTTCTGAAGGCTCTACTGCAGCCGAGCGTGGTGTCGCTGGACGAGGTGAGTACCGTTGATCCGATCAATTGGACAGGCCCCCTCAACATGTTGTTGGACTCCAGGACAGTATCTGTGAGACAGGAGGGAAGAACCTACCGTCTCCATGCCGGCGTGCTCCTCTTTCTCGCCGCGAACCCTCCCAGCGATGGTTATCAGGTGAACGAAGTGAGCACCGCCCTTATGAATCGCCCCTACTGCTGCTTCGTGCCTCCCTTCAGCAGAGACGAAATCCACGAGTACCTTTGCGCCAACTACCCTGAACTGATCAGCGACGTGGGCGATAATCTCGTCAAGTTTTATGATGAGATGCAGCGGGCTCGCACGGAGCAGCACAAACACTTCGAATTCAGCATCCGCAACATCAGCAAGTTCGCCGAGGCCTGGCGAATCTTCCACGATGTTCGAGTGGCCCTGCGCCTGGCCTTTCTGAACAGCGTCCTTCTTACCGACGACCTTGAAACAATGGACGGATGCTGCGGCATCGCCACCAGCGTCTTTGGCTTAGATTTCGGCGGCTGTGGAGAGGAATGATGAATGGTTTGGAGCTTCTTGCCAAGCACTTCAGCCACACTTGCGGGGTGACGCTCATACTCAAGGAAGGGATAGTTCCGTGCGCCGATCTTCAAAACAAGGTGATATATCTCCCTTCTAACCTCGCCGAATCCAGCCGGAACGCGGTCCGCGCGTGGGTGATGCATGAATCCGGTCACATTCGCTGGAGCAGCCCCTTTGAGCTGCATGGGCAGGGGTACCTCGCGGCTTTTGTCAACGTGCTGGACGACATCCGCGTTGACGGCCTTATCTTCCGGGAATATCCGGCTGTGAAGGATTGCCTCTTTCGCCACGCCGTGAGCGAGGCAGTAGGTCGACCGGGGTATTGGGCAGCCCTTCCTCGCCCTGAGAAGCTGTGCGTGGCCCTCATTCTGAGGGAGGAGGGGTTCGCAGAATACCTGCCCAATGATGCTGAGATCCGGGACTTCTTTTGCCGACACGGCAGGCGACTCGAGCAGATTATGCTTTCCACGCGATCCGCAGCTGACACCTCCAGCCTCGTCGGGCTAGCCCAAAAACTAGCCCGGCTGATTCTGGGCCGTGCTGCCTTGGCACGCATGAAGAGTCTCCTCCATCAGCTGCAAGTAGCCTTACAGGAGTTGGAGAGTGTTGACGGGGCGACTGAAGAGGTCAAACAAAATGAGCGCAATCTCCGACGGAGGATTCAGTATCACCGCCGAAGGACTCCCGGCCAGCCCTCCCAGCGCGCTAGTTCAAGCGGAAAGGGCGCGGATGCCTGCTCCCCCTCGTCGTCCGAGGAGGAACAGCGCGACATACGAGAGGCTCGTAAAGCGCTTGACGAACACCGTGCCGAAGCAACCGCAAGAGTTGCCGCCGTCAAGGAGCAGGCCAGGGTGGAGAATGACGACCTGACTAGAGCTGTTGGACAACATCCCGACCTCTTGGCACCGGACAGATCCTCTCTTCAGTATCAAGACGTTCACGTGTCTTCGCCCGCGCTGGACCGTCTTCTGCTTGCCAGGCTCCGCGAATCGCGTGGCCGCCAAGCGCCTGGCCCCGCCCAGCTAGACCCCCGGAAACTGCACGCTCTATATACCGATCCCGAGAGGATATTCAGTACGCGCAGGAAGGTTTCAGGCAAATGGAAACGAATGTTCTTTCTACTAGATTGCTCAGGCAGCATGAGTGGCTCCAAAGCGAGAATGGTCTGTCATGTGATGACGGAGTTGGGCCGGTCATTGGAACGCTGCCGTGCACGTACTGGCAGCGGGGCAAGTCTCCAATACGAGATATGGACCTTCAACGAGACAGCAACGAGGATCAAGGCTCAGGATGAGCCTTTTACCGAAGACGTGATCCGCCGCTACCGCGCTGGAGGCGGCACGGCGCTGTCATCTGCCCTCGAGGCGGTTTCGAAGGCAATCTCCCACTCAGGACGCTCAGACTCGCGCCACAACGTCCTCTTCTGCCTGACGGATGCCGAAGTGGAGGAAAGGGACCTGCTGGCCGCCAGGTCGTTCCGCGGAGCAAAGGCGATTTTCCTCGGTATCGAGACAGAGCAGCGTCTCATGCAGAGGCCTGAAGCACAGCGTATCCGGAATGAGCTATTCCTCCGACACAACCTCACCACCCCCGACCTTCTCGAAAAAGTCCTCCAAGAAGCTCTCCTCCACGTGCTCGGGAATTGAGACGACATGAGACAGTCTTGAGACGTCTCATTCAGTCTCATTTCGGCGCCATTCGCAGTGAGAGGTGAGGCAGTGCGGCGCCCGCAGACAAGAAACTATTTTTGTGGTCTTGGTCTTGAAATTCTTGTGATCGGCGAAGGTCATCGAAGAGAAGCGACCAGTCTGCTGACGCCCGCTGCAGGTATTGGAGAAATGAGGCACATGCTTTGCGAACGAGCACTACGAAAGGACTGCGCGAACAATAGTTCGGCAAGTGGCCAGCGCCGGAGGAACTCACGGTCACGGTCGAATCCATTAAGGCGAAGAAGGAGGGGAGCCATGGCGGGACTGTGGGCGGACGATGAGCGGAGGGTCGTGAAAGAGACGTCCTGGGGCTACACAATCGAGGCGAACGGGAGGCAGACCGGTGCGAGCAAGGGCAACCTCCGGTTGACCCTGGGGCGGGAGCCTACGGCGGCGCAGCTGCGAATGCTGCGTAAACACGGGTGCTGCACCTTCTAAGGAAGAGGCGAGATGATCATGGCCGCCCAACCCGTGCTGCAGAGTCACCGCGTCAGCATATACGTACCCTCACGGTGTGTCTGCGGGAGGGTGCTGCCCTCCGCATTGCGGGATCAGGTTGTAAAGGAAGTCAAGGAGAGCTTTTGTGAATGGTACGGCGGGTACACCGAGATTCCGACCACCGGCGGCTGGCGCTCGCCCGACGGCACGGTGGTCGAGGAGCCCGGCTCGGTCATTTATTCGTTCTGCGCGGGCAATACCCGAAGAAAGGCTGCCGATAAGGTTTCCCGGCTCGCCGTGAACATGGCGAACCGTCTGACGCAAGGCGCCGTTTTGGTTGTCACTGATAGCCAGTACGCAGCTTTCTGGCCCAACACACTTTGTGGTCTGAAAGTCGGAAAAAACTGCGCTTGCCGTGGCGGCATCCTTGAAATGGCGGGTTAGTCCGGCGGGTAATAACGCCGGTAAGAATGGGCTGGTACAGGATATGGTAACGAACGCGAGATTTTGACAAGAAGTGAGAAATCCGATGGACGAACAGATCAACCAGGTGAGCAGGGCGCATCAGGAAACCGTGAAGGATTGGGAATACGCGGAGATCGGGCGACTGCTTTACCGATTTTATGACCGCATCAACGTGCGATTCTTCGAGTCCAAAGTCCCGACGCCCGTGCTCAGCTTCAGGCACGGCAGGCATTGCCTAGGGTCCTATCGCAATGGCCGTAACGAGTCCGGCGTTCAGGAGAACATCTCCATCAGTGTGCGCCACTTGGCCGACTCCCTGGCGGACGTAATCCAGACGCTGGCCCACGAAATGGTGCACTCGCATCAGCGCAACTTCGGAAAGCCGGGGAGGGGCAACTACCACAACCGCGCATGCCGGCGGAGGATGGACGAAATCGGCATCCCCTGCGACAAAGGCGGCACAAGCCTCGGCATGCGCGACCCATTCGTGAGCTTCCTCCGCGAGCACGGCGTCGAAGCCGACGCGCGCCTGACTCTGTCGGTGGCGGCGCCAAGGGCGGCGCGCAGTGGGACCCGCCTTAAGAGGTGGTTTTGCCGAGAGGACTGCACGACTATTTGGGCGATCCGCGACGTGGCGGCCCATTGCACCAAGTGCGGGTGCGCGTTTGTGCGCGCTTAAGCGGAAAGGAAACGGCCTATGGGTGAGTGGATGCGGCACCTGCCGTTCATGGTGGCCGGGATGCTGCGGTCGGCGATTCGTGCCTTCATCGGCATCACGTTGGTGTTCCTGTCGATGTTCCTCGCCTGGTTCACGTTCGAGTTCTTGGTTCATCTGAAGAACCTGTTCAGCCGAACTCTGTTCGGCCATGAGTGGTAAGGAGGTTACGCCGTGGATGATTTCGGGCAGGACAATGACTTGGAAGAGATTCTCGACGTGGGGCTGAACCCGATCCACTCGAATACGCGGCGGCGGGTGGCATCGTCGCGCGGACAGGTTCGGATTCTTGATGAGGATCACGAAAAAACGGTGATGGGCGAAGGGGACTCCATTGATACGAGCATCCTGCAGCCGGAGCATTACGTGGACTGCGGGCACAACCCCCGAGGCAATCCGACGTCGCAGTGCCGCTGTGGGGCTATTGTGTGCCGCGAATGTCTTCGGACGTGCCTTTGCGGAGATCCGCTTTGTCCGCGATGCGCGATGACGGATCCGGCCACGGGCCAAACGATTTGCCGCTATTGCGGCGACGAGTTGTCTTACTTGAGGCGCGCGGCGGCGGTCGGACGCTGGTTCCTGTCGTTGTTCACCAACCCTGAAGTCCGCGACGGCGGGAGAACGTAGAACATGGCAGGCGAACGCGACACGTTGCCCAAGGTGCTGGCCACGTTCAAAGAAAAGCGCATCCGGCCGGGGCGCAAGACCCGCGCCATCTTGCGCGCTTGGGCGGCGTGTCCGAATAACCATCGGCTCCAGCGTTCCGCGGTGCGGCGGATGCAGATCCAGGTTGCGAGAGCCGAATTGAAGCAATCCATCTTCGCGGTTCCGCCAGCGACGGTCGGCGACTTGGAATTGGGTCGCGGCGCTGCAGGGCCGATTTCGGTTGATCTGGGCGCGAGGCAGGCCCATTTACTCCAAGCCTCGATCAGCGGCGGGGGGAAGAGCAACAATAATCGGCTGTGGCTGGATAGGGTGGCCGAGAAGGCGCAGAGCACGATTATCCCGGACCTGGTTAAACGTGAATACCGACCGTTGGTAAAGCGCTATGAGAAGGTTGGGAAACGGCTGTTCATCTGCAACGGACGCCAGATATGCGCCGGCGTCGTAAAGTCGCCTCACCCCAAAATTCCCCCGCTGAATTGGGGAGTGATCTTCAGCGACATGTTGACGCTTTCCCTCGGGCTGCCGCCCGCCTCCAGCAACCTCTTCCGGGTTAGCATCCATGAGCGGCAGGAGGCCAACGGCATCCTGAACGGCTCCGAGAAGAATCCGACCTTGTACGAAATCACGGATGACGTTCGGGCCTCTTCGGCCAACGCCGCACTGAAGGCCGCCATTCTGAACCGGCTGGACGCGCTTTTGACTGAACTTGGACCGAGCGTTTTGGGAGATCGCGACGGCTTTTCCATCCCGCATCTCTGCAATCGTTCGGTCATATTCGAATTGGATGGCCTATCGTACTTCGCCCAAAACTTCCTCATTGCCTACCTCCTCGGAGCGATCTTCGCCTACCGCATCCACTGTCCTGAGGAGCGCAAGGGAATGATGGTCTTTTGCCTCGACGAGGCGAGCCGGATTTTTTCGCAGCACGCAGAGAGCACCAGTTCTGAAGGTCCGTCCTATTTCTCCACGATGGCCTCCCAGGTGCGTGGCGCTGATCTGAAGCTCTTCGCTTCGGTCCAGAGCTTGAACGGCTTGGGGCACTCCATAGTTGCAAATAGTTCGATCAAAATTATGGGGCCGCTGGGCGACTACCTGGACTGGGAACGAATGGGGCGATGCATGGATATGAACCCGGCACAGATCGAGCATTGCAGGAAGCGTCTGCGTCCGGGAGTGTATGCGGCTCGGGTGGGCGGCGAATTCAACGAGCCCTTCATCATTAAGAACGATTTTCTCGACCTGCCCGACGATATTTCCGACGAGGAGGCATGGAAAAGCGGCGAAGACCTGCGTCGCGAGCTCATGTCCGGCGTGCCCGCTTCGAGCACAGCCGGCGGATCGTCTGCGCCTCTCGATCCTGAAGCGGTCCTGTCTGCCGATGAAAGGGCGTATCTCGCGGCAGTTCGCAACAATCCGTACTTGCCTTCCACCGAGTATGCTCGCCTGACCGGATTCAGCAACCGGAAAGCCGCCGCAGTCCGGAAATCCCTCATCCGGAAAGGCTTCCTCCGGGAGTGGCCGGTGGAGACGAGCGTGCGCGGCAACCGGACCATATTTCTGGAACCGCTGGCCGGCCCCGGCCGGGCCGAGACGCATCCCGGGCGCAAGGGTGATTTTCGCCATCAGCTTGGCGTCCATCTCGCCGCCAAGCGGCACGAATCCCAGTACGAACTTCAGTTCGAGAAGGGCTTTCCGGTCGGGAACAGCGAGGATTACCTCGACATCTACGGCATCCATCGGAAATCCAGGGCCACCGTGGGGGTGGAAGTGGAGACCGACGCCGGTCGTGGGTTCGACAATCTCCGGCGAGCTCTGGAAATCGGCTTGGACAAAGTCGTCATCGTGGCATGCACACGCGCCGTGCGGGATGCCATTGAAACGCTGGCCAAGGAGAAGTACAGCCCGCAGGAATTGGCCAGCGTTTCGTTTCTCACCTTATCCGATTACTGGCCAGCACATTAGGACTGTTTTTTCAGGTGGTTTATACATGCCGGGAACAAGGCAAATGGGAAAACAAATCGGCATGAGTGGAGGCGAATGATATGCGAGCGCGGTGGGGAACCGTTTTCCTGGTCATTTTCCTGATTCTCATCCTGGCCTACAACCGCCGGATTGCCGAGGCGCTTCGGCCGCTTCGGATCGGCGAATTGTGGACAGACTTCTGCAATCAACTGTGGGCCGCGCCCGCGCCGGGGCGGTATGTGCTCGTCGCGCTGGTCCTCATGTTGCTGTACCTGACGGCGTACTTCCTTGTTCGGGAATGGATAAGACGGAAGTGACGGACAAAGGCCATATGACTAACGCTTGCTTTGAATCGTGTTCTATCGGACGCGCAGAACAGTTCTCGGCGCGCGGCCCGCCTAGAAGGAAAGGCGGCCGCCGGAAGACGTGGTTGGCCCGCGAGATCCTGGCGCCGCGCCGGATAGCAAGGCGGCGCGATCGGCGTTCGACCGCGCTGACCTCACCATCATGCTCTTCATCATGTCGAAACAGCGCAAACATGCAAACTCAAACGGAGGAAGAATCATGAAGAAGCGGATTCTGGCGTTCACGGTCGTCGCGCTCATTGCCGTCATGGGCGGCATCGCCGTCGCCCAGGGGGCCGACACCCCCAAGGTCAGCGAGCGCCTTTGGATTCTGTTGGATTGCTCCTCCAACAGCCGCAGCTACTGGGAAGAGATCCAAGCCGTCGGCAAGGCTGCCATTCGAGCGCTCAATTCCGGAGACCGTGTTCGAATCGTCGCGGTCATGAAGAGGGATTCGCGCGTGCTGCTTCTGGAGCAGGTCTCGAACGACGAGAACATCCGTTCGGAGATCATTCAGACCATGACGGAGATCCAGCCTGGCAGCAGTTCCAATACCGACTTGGCCAAGGGTCTCTCTGTGCCTCTGGCCGCGCTCGAAAAGGCGGACGCCAATAAATCGTCAGTCGACCTCGTGTTGTTGCTCACGAGCGGCAAGATGGAGGATGAAACCGCCCAGGCGCTGCTTGATGTCCATGACAAGCTCATCGCCGGGGGCGCGCGCGTGGTCGTAACCGGCGTGCGGGACTCGAACCCGACCCTTCTGCTGGCGGCTGCCCGCGGCCGGCTGGCGTGGCGAGATTTGGATGTCTTTGATCCACGGGAATGGATTGCCGAGGTGCGGAAAGCCGCTCAACCTATGCCACCGCCGGCCGTTCAGCCGCAGAAGCCTGACAAACAACCGCCCGCAGCCGCGCCCCAGAGCGATACGGGCTCAACATCAGAGCATTCTAAGGCAGTTCCCAGCTCGCCCCCAACTCCAAGTAAGACCGGGCCTGAAGTCGTCCCCACTCCGCCGACCCCGGAAGTGCCGCCGTCGCCTCCGTCGTCGGTCACTCCCGCCGAACCGGCCAAGTCAGCCGCCTCCCCTGCGCCGAAAGCGCAGGGGCCGGCGGTGTTGGAATTGTTGGTCCCCGCCGGCGAAATCAAGGTCAGAGTCCAACCTTCGGCGACGGCCGATGCGCATAACAATAATGTAGAGAGCGGGGTGCCGAGTGGCCCATCTCTGCCCGCTCGCGTGCCTGATGAGGCACCATCGTTGTCCGCTCCGCGGCAGTTGGCGCGAACTGACGGCGGCGACGCCCACCCGCATCTCCCCGCCATTGAAGAGTCTGCGCCGGCAACAAGTCCCGCAACTGACCAACCGGCGCCAGGAACGGCAATTTCTCCTCCGCCATCGCCGCCGGGGGGACCTCAGTTGCGATGGTGGTACAAATGGGCCGCGGCCGGCGTCGCATTTGCGATCATCGGCATTCTCGCTCTGCGCAAGATACGCACTCGCCCTGAAATCCCATTCAATCCTGTGGGCGACAAGTTCAAGGGCCGGCCCAGCGAGATGGTGGCGCGCGTCAACGGTTCGGAACGCAGCCTGGGCTTGGCTCAATCGCTCGTTCAATTCAACGTGGGTTCCGGCCCCTGCAACACGCTGAGAATTCAGGAGAAAGGAGTGGAGGAGCAGCACCTGCGGATTCGCAAGACTTCCCGCGATGGATGGAGCGCGAAGAACTTGTCCCGCCGACCCTTGGAGATCAACGGTGCCACGGTGGACACCGGTGAGAAGGTGGCCCTGGAGTTCCCCGCGATGGTGAAACTGGCGGAAACGGCGTCCTTCAGCCTGTTTCTGCGGCCCCTTGCGGGACATCAGGAAACCCCTGTTGCTTCGAGCCAGCCGGTGGTGGAGGGTGTGAGTCATGGATAAGAAACAACCGCTTTCAAGCATTCCCTTTTTGGTCATGATCGGACTGGGAAGCGAGGGCATCCAGGTCGTCATGAAATTTCTCAAAGTCGCGGAACGCTACGGTGTGGACTTGGTTCACGGCGCCGGCATCTGGCTGATCCTGATTGACGATCATTTCAACCCGCCGCGCGATATGGGAACCAGCCCCTTGAGAAGCTATGACGTGCCCGCCTTGCACGCGACATTCGTTCCCGTAGCGCTCGTGGACAAGGAGTCGCGGGAGAACCTTCACGCAGCCGGCAGGCTGTGGATGCTGGACCGGCAGGCCATCGAGAACCCCGGCGTTCGGCTTGAAAGCGCCGGCGCGGGCGGTCAGCCGGTCTGGGGAAAGGCGTTGACGCGCATGAATGAGCTCGTGATCGCCCACCGGGTCGACCAGGGACTCCATACATATTCCGATAACGAGCGCTCCCGAGACGAAGCGGAAAAAGGCGCCGGTCCTGCCCGCCGGAGCATCCTGGACTTTGTGGTGACGACAAGCCCCGCCGGAGGATGCGGCGGCGGAGCGCTGCCCGACGTGCTGCGGATCGTCAAGGAGCGCGCTGCGCACATGCAGGTGCCCGTGAAAACGCATCTCGAGTTGCTTGACTTGGGCACGATCTACCCGGCTAACCGCGCGATGGCCATCGAGAATCGCCGACTCTTGTTGAACTACCTGCGCGTGGTGAAGACCGGTCAGTACCGGGACTTGGAGGGCGTTGGGGATGTGAACGGCATGCCGCTCTACGACTCCGCTGCTTTCTCCCCCAACGCTGGCGCTTACAGCCAGTTGAGCACTTTGGAAGCGCATGAATGGCACCTGGCGCATCAGATTTTCTTCAAGTTCTGTTCGCCCATGAGCCCGCGCCTCCGAGAAAGCAGCGTTGACGCAGAATCGAAGTGCGACCGGGATGATTCGGGGGCGGCCTGTTCGGGAATTGCCCGAGGCATCTGGGCCATGACGCTCCCGCGCCCCACCTATCGCCGCTACTGCGCCAACCGCGGCGTGTCGGCATTCGTAGACACGGTCCGAAACAGCACCGCGCCGGACGCTGCACTCCAAGCCCGGCAGGCGGCCAGCGAGATGAATCTCGTGGAATCCTACTCGGAAAGTCATACCGTCCGCCGGCTCACCCAGGCCAACGGCACGGACCCGGATATGTTCCAGGAAGGACGCGAGACTTTTCGGGACCGCATCGCAGGGTTGTCGGGCGTTCAGGCGCTCCAGGCCATTATCGCGTCCTGCGATTGGGTCTTGCGCGAGCTGATTCCTCAGGTTCAACAGCCTCGCATCGTCCAGAGGACCGGCGAGATCATCGAAGGACTGGGCACGCGCATCGCCGGAGAGAAGGCGGGATGTGCCCATGACCTCGCCGGCCTCATCCGGATGCGCCGATGGCTCGAAGAGATCCACGGCTGTGTCCAAGAGTCCGGCCGGATCAACGCAGAGAAGCTCGCCGCCTTGAGCCAATTCGCTGAGGGCGTGCTCATGGAGTTCGACGCCGGCCGGCGGCGCGTCGACTCTTATGTCCGGATGGGATTCTTCGGCCGGTTCGTTCATTACTTCCCGATTCAGGCCGCCGTCCGCCGTCTGAAAGGCCTGGCGGAGCGGATCATTACGCTTGAAACCGAGCGGACGGCGCGTACGGCCGTGCATGAGCAGGTTCTGCTGCCCGCCGATGAGCGCCTGATGCGGGAATTGGCCGACATCCTGCTTCTGGAGGGCAAGCTTGAAGGCATCGCCAGCGAATCCGCGCGGGTCGTCGAGGCCGCACTCAAGGCCAGGCCCTCTCCCGATGAGGTGCCTGTGGGCATCAGCCTCGGCGACGGCGTCTCATTGAAGCGTTTCTATGCCGAGGTAGCCGAGAAGAAGGGAGGGGAAGTCGGGCTCGTCGGGCAGATGGCTTCCGCCCTCATCCAGGGCCAGGTGTCGCTGTTCGCTCTCCTGGAGCAGCCGAAGGAACAACTCGCCCGGACCCTTCTGCGGACAGCCGGCGACCTTTTTGAGGCGGAAATCGCGGCCATGAACGTCCTGGAGGTATTCCGCGCCCGGCATGGCCACGCGGCTACCAGCATCTTCTCCCAGGCCGCCCTCGATAGCCGTCCGTGGATTCGCGCAACTGGAGAGGCCGGCCGCGAGCTTTCGACGGCAAAGTGGGCGGGTATCCCTGAGGGCTGCGACGAGAAATGGATCCTCGATCACCTCAAAAGAGTGGATCATAGCGAGGGGGAATGGAGGGTCATCAAACTTCCGAAGAGCTATGATGCGGCCATCCTCCTCCAACACCGCGCAGGGGTGTCTCTGACGATGCTGATCCGCCAGCAGGCACTCTCCACAGGCAAGAGCGAGATCGAGTCCCGCGTGCGTCGGGCCGCCGATCCGCTCGTGGTCATCATCCCGGACGGCAGGTTGACGGAGACGGACGCGCGGGTAGTGGCCTGTTACGCATATGCGAGCGGTCTTCTCACCCGCTCGCCGTCCGACGGTTGGTGCCTCAAAGCGGCCAACGGTTCGTCCCTTCCGATTGGGGGAACACCCAGCGCGCTTTTCGCCTTTTTCCGGAAGGACTTTGATGAGGTCGTGCATGTCTATTCCGTGCTGCGCGACAACCTTCGATCCCACGGAGCTGCCTTCCGCCAGTCCCTCCTCAAGTTGGAGAGGGAGTGGCGCCAGGACGACAACCTGCGCGATCTGTTCAGCGACGAGGCGCTCTGGCGCGTGTTGACGGAAACCCGGCTGCTCTTGCCGTTCGTGGAGGCGCTTGCGGCTGAGGAGGCGATTTCGTGACAGATGACCCTGGCCGCAAAGTGCGTTTGGCGGACGGAACCTTCATTCCGCTGCCGGTGACCGCGGAAGGCGCCCTCCCGCCGCGCCCGGCGGCGGCTATTTCGTTGAGGCATTTCGAGCGCGAGGATCTCTCAACAGAACGCGTGAGCACCGGCGCTTCCCGAAGCCGCTGGTCCATTACCGCCCGCCGCTCAATTCTCATTATCGGCGCCGGATCGGTCGGATCGCATGCTGCAATCGTTTTGGCTCAACTAGGGTTCAGCCTTATTGTCATTGACCGCGACACCGTTGAGCGCTCGAACGTGGAGGGCGGGCGCTCCGCCCTCCTGCCCGAAACAATCGGGATGCCGAAACCCGCGGCCCTGGCCTACACCATTCAGCGCCTCGGTCTCCAGAACGAAGTCGTGCCGTTGGGCCGCGCTGTCCAAGAGTTCACCGACGTGGAATTGCGTTCCCTCGCCATGCAGTCGGTCGGAGTTCTGGCTTCGTTCGATGAGCCAGTCCAACTCCTGCGTGTGAACGGCGTGCTCTTCGCCAGCTCGGTAGTGGTATACCCCAGCTTTCACACCGGAGCGCGAACGGCGAGTCTGGTCTGGACAGCGCCGGGGCGCGGCATGCCATGTTGCGCCTGTTCCATGGGGGTCCGCACGGCGGACGAGTTGAGGCAACTCCACGGAGAACCTGCCTTTCCCCCGGATGTCCGTCGCATCGCCGATGCTGCGGCACGGGTGCTCTACTCCCTCTGTGCCGATGACGACGCGAACGCAGCCGGTCTGGTGGATCCGCAACGCAACGTGATCTTTCTTCACAATCGGCCCGCCGCGACTCCGGAGCGGTCGTTGGCCGTTCAGTTCATCCAAACCGACAGGGATCCGGAGTGCCCTGTGTGTTCAGGAAACCGGGAAGGGAGGTGAAAAAACATGGAGAACCGACTCCAGACGCAGACGTTACCGCGTCGAACCATCCGCACTTTCATGGCGGAAGGCAACGCCGCTGCCGCGCCCGTCCCCGATGGCGGGCACGTGACCCGCGCCGACTTCGATGCGTTTAAGAACGAAGTGTCGGAGATGGTGCGAAACGCCTTGCAGCAGACCGCGCAAGTCACTCCGCAGCGACTTGTCGCTCCGTCGAGGACGCCCGAGGAGCAGTCGTTGCTGCAGCGGATGCGTGAGATGGCGGACTGAGGTCTTGGAGGGAATGTGGAGATTCTTGTCCAAGAGAGATCCGTGGGAGGGATCAAGGCTCGGGGGCGTCCGAAAAGGACGCCCCCAGCCCCTCGGCATTCAGAAGAACAGGAGGACAGCCATGCGAATCAACCCGAGCGAATACTTGTACAACGCCTCACCGGAGGAGTTGGAGGCGATCCGCACGAAGCCGGGTATCACGTCCGATGGGAAGTCTTTCGACTGGTACGTGCAGGAAGAGGTCAGGCGCGGGCGTTTGCGTCGGGAATGCATCCGCCCGGACGTGCTCGGCCTGAACCGTCCGCTGGAGATCTTTCGCGCCGTCCGCAAAACCAACCTCATCAAGCCTTGGCCGGCGTTGGATGATGCGGACACCTATTGCCCGGCGCACTGGGCCGATCTGGCCATCGGCTGCGGCGCTTGCGGTTTTCGGTGCAGGGCTTGCTTCCTGACGCTGACTCATCGGATTAAGTGCGATCCCTCCTGTCCCGTGGTTTACGAGAATGTGGAAGATTATCAGGTAGCGACTCGGCTCTGGTTGATGATGCCCGACCGCCGGAATCTCGGCATGGGCATCGACAGCAACGATTCACTCCTGTACGAGGGGGTTACCGGACATGTCAGACGCCTGGCACCATTGTTCGCCTCACCGAAAACCAACCCCCAGGGGTGCAAGCTGGTCCTCCTCACCAAGAGCACGAATATGCGTTACCTTGAAAAGGTGCCGCCGGAAAACATCCTCACCACCTTCAGTCTCAATCCGGAAGCCGTCGCGGACCTCTGGGAAGGGAAATTCAGCGATGGCACACGCGTGACGCCGACCATTGCCGAACGGCTGAATGCATCCCTCCGGGCGCAGGAAATGGGGTTTGAGGTGCGTTGGCGGATTGATCCCGTCATCCCCTGTGAGGGTTGGCAGGATATCTATGCCACTTTCCTCTCTGCCGCCGTGCGTGATGGTCACAAGCCGACCCGCATCACCCTGGGTACTTATCGCGAGACGCAGCCCGCCCTAAGAGCGTTTTCGCGCCTGTGGGGCCTCCCGGCAATGGAATGGGAACCGTCCGGCCTCGAACACGACGGTGCGCATTATCATCTTCCGAAGCATCAGCGCATGGAGATCTACAGCCACCTCCTTAGTACGATTCGCGCCGCCTGGTACGGCGTCGGCGCTCCGGTTGTCGCACTCTGCAAAGAACCCCGTGATCTGCGGCGAGAACTGGGTCTCGACCACAACATGTGCAACTGCGGATGATGACACTCCCTATGAGCGTGTGTGCGCGCCTCGACATCGTTGGGGGACGACTCGGTAGGAACGTATGGCGACTATCCCGACATTGCCAGACTCAGAAGAGCCAACGCACAAGCGGCGCGGCGCGGAGGTGGGGTCCATGCTGCGCCCAAACATAACCCCGGTAGAGCGGCGCTCGATTTTGGAAGCGTGGGCACGGATGCTGGCTCCATTGATTATCGTCCAGTATCGGCGAGGGATCAAAGTAACCAGGCAATAAACAGAGTCTTGTGCCTATCGTCTTGACTCTGAAGCGCGCAGCCGAAAGGACTGAGGTGAGGCAGACGGGTTTCACCCATGAGAGCACAAGCCTCGCGGTGCCAATCGAATGGTACACGCCGCCACGTATCTTTGAGGCGCTGAACATCGCCTTTGACATGGACGTAGCGAGTCCGGGGCGGGAATTCGTTCCTTGGATTCCTGCGAGAATTCATCTTACCGTCAAAGAAAACGGGCTGATTACGCCTTGGCGGGGTTCGGTATGGTGCAATCCGCCTTATGGGGCGCGGACCCCGGCCTGGGTACAGAAATTCTGTGAGCATCGCAACGGCATTCTGCTTGTGTTCAGCCGAACCGATACAGCTTGGTTTCACACCCTAACAAAAGCCGAACCGACCTTATTGTTCGTCAAAGGCCGCATCGCTTTTGTGAAAGGTGGTGGACCTGTACGAGAAACGATGGGCGCGGCTTGCGGATCAATGCTCGCGGCGTTCGGAGAACCTTGCAGACAAGCCTTATTCGGGAGCAGGCTCGGGCCAGTCTTTGAACGCGCTTCAGAGTCAAGGCGACAGGCAGGCAGAGTATTTGGGGGACATCGAATTTGCGCTTGCACAAGAAGGACTTCCAGCGTAGAATGACGTGTGCTATGGACACAAGGACTGAAATGTCAGAACATTCGCCCTACTCGCCGTCCGGCAAGTGGGGCGATATTGTTCTGGGAAGCCGAGAGTGCCGACGCCGTGAGGCGCGGCTAAGAGCCTTGTGCTCCATAGCAACTCTCGGCTTTCCTTGTCTTCGGAGGGCAGTGGAATGAAGGTCGCAATCTATGCCCGTTTCAGTTCGGAGAAGCAGAGTGACGGCTATTCCATAGAGGAGCAACTGGACGCTTGCCGCACGACGCTCCCGCCGGGCAAACATGACATTACGGAGTATGTGGATCGGGCGCGGTCGGGCTGTACGATAGCGGGACGGCCGGAACTGCTGCGACTCTTGGCCGATGCCGACGCCAAGCGCGTTGACGTTCTCCTTGTCTACAAATATGACCGCCTGGGCCGTAACACGGCGGACATGGCCGGGACGATCCAGAGCCTTGAAGATCTGGGAGTCAAGGTCCGCAGCGCGACCGAAGGTGAAGATCCGCTTGCTCGCGGAATTCACCTCGTGATCGGAGAGCACTACGTGCGCCAGCTTTCCGAGCGGACCCGAGCAGGTGTCATAAAGGCGGCGGAACATGGCAGGGTAGGCGGCCCTGCGCTGTACGGATACCGCCGTGATGACGATGGCCAGCTTTTCATAGATGAGGCCACGGCGCCTACTGTCCGGCGCATCTTCCGAGAATATGCGGAAAACGGCAGATCCTTGAAAACGATGGCCCGGATGTTCAACGCCGAGGGCATTCCCAGTCCACGCGGCGGTGAGTGGCACAGTCCCTCAATCCATGAGATGCTCTCCAATGAGCTTTATGCCGGGCGGCTCGTGTTCAACCGGCGCAAGTTCCGGCGGGATCGGCGCACCGGACGCCGGGTCTATTCGCTGAACACGGCGGCACAGTGGCTCACACAGGAAAGACCCGGCCTGGCGATCGTCCCGCGCGAACTATGGGAGCGTGCGCGGGCGCTGCGTGCGAACCGGGCGACCCATAAGGCCGCGAGGCGCCATTCCTATCCATTGAGCGGCCTAGTGATCTGCGGCGAATGCGGAGCGAAATACGTCGCGCAACCGTCCAGAAACTCGAAGGGGAACTATGTCTTTATGACCTGCGGCAACAGGCATAGCGGTGGCACCTGCAACAACACATTCCGCTTTCGCTTGGACCTGATTCTCTCCGAGATGATCCGGACCGTGATGCGCGAATTTCTGACGCCGGAGGCGACCGACGAACTGAAGGATGTCCTCTGGCAGTACCTTGAGGACGAATTCCGCAAGGGACGCGACGGTCGCAGAGAGGATGAGGCGACGTTGCCGTCGGTTCGTGAAAAGACGCGCCACGTGATGGACCTGATGATCGCGGCCAAAGCCAAAGGCGATGGCACAGAAGCGCTCTGGCAGGACCACCTTGCGCAGTTGCAGCGAGAGCGCCTCACTATCGAGGAACGGCTACGGAAGGCAAGCGAAACATCCGCCTTTGACCGCGGACGGCTGTCCGGTCTCATTGACAAGGCGGCGAAGGAACTGCGAGAAGGCATTATCCCGAATGCGACGCCCAGTCAGATTCGGGAAGTTCTCGGCGCCATGATCGGCACCGTAACGGCCCACCCGGACGCAACCTTGACCGGAAACACGCGACCCGCTGGAGCCTTACAACTTCTCCAGCGGGTCGCGTCTTCAGGTGGTAGCGGGGGCGGGATTTGAACCCGCGACCTTTGGGTTATGAGCCCAACGAGCTACCAGGCTGCTCCACCCCGCGTCACGTGCTGTATGCTTTTGTACCACCTGCACGGCGACATGTCAAGGTGCTTGCGGAACAATGTTGCTTTGACAACCCCTGCCCGATTTCCTACCATAAGGCGGGAACCGGCATTTCATCCTGCGGAACGGCTCAGGGAATCGCCACGTGAACGCGGTTGCTCAACCTCACGAGGCCTCGCGCCCGCCGATCAGGCGCGAGGTGAAGGAACTCTCGCTGCTCTTCGAAATCAGCCAGACGCTCGATGGCGCAATAGACATCCGCGCCGCGGTCCACCCGGTGCTGGACGCGATGGCGCGGCACATGGGCATGCTGCGAGGGACGCTGACGCTGTTGAACCGAGGGACAGGGGAAATCTACATCGAAGCGGCGCACGGGCTGACGGCGAGTCAGCGGAAGCGGGGAATCTATCGGCGTGGAGAAGGGGTGACCGGCAAGGTGGTCGAGACCGGCCGCGCGGCGATCGTGCCGCGCATCTCGCAAGAGCCGCTGTTCCTGAACCGGACCGGCGCGCGGAGCCGGCTGCAGAAGCAGGATATTTCATTCATCTGCGTTCCGATCAAGCTGGGCAACGAGACGATCGGGGCCCTGAGCGCGGACCGCCTGTTCTCCGAAGCGGTGACGTGCAACGAGGACGTGCGGCTGCTTTCGATCATCGCCTCGATGATCGCGCAGGCGGTCCGGCTGCGCCGCGCGGTGCTGGAGGAGCAGCAGCGACTGCTCGAGGAGAACCAGCGGCTTCAGGAGGAGCTGAAGGACCGCTTCCGGCCGTCGAACATCATCGGGAATTCCAGCGCGATGCAGGCGGTTTACGACCTGATCGCGAACGTGGCCAAGAGCGACACGACGGTGCTGATCCGCGGCGAGAGCGGCGTGGGCAAGGAACTGGTCGCGCACGCGATCCATTACAATAGCCGGCGCGCCTCGCGGGCGTTCATCAAAGTCAACTGCGCCGCGCTCCCGGAGACGCTGATCGAGAGCGAGCTGTTCGGCCACGAGAAGGGCGCGTTCACCGGGGCGATCTATCAACGAAAGGGCCGGTTCGAGCTGGCCGCCGGAGGGACGATCTTCCTGGATGAGGTCGGCGATTTCTCGCCCTCCACGCAGATCAAGCTCCTGCGCGTGCTGCAGGAAAAGGAGTTCGAGCGCGTCGGCGGAACGAACACGATCAAGACGGACGTCCGCGTCATTGCCGCGACCAACCGCGACGTGGAGAAACTGATCGCGGAGGGCAATTTCCGGCAGGACCTGTATTACCGCCTGAACGTTTTCACGATCCACGTGCCGCCGTTACGCGACCGGAAGACTGACCTCCTGCTGCTCGCGGACTTCTTCGTCGAGAAATACAGCCGTCTCAATCACAAGGAGATCCAGCGGATCTCGACGCCGGCGATTGACATGCTGATGAGTTACCATTGGCCGGGCAATGTGCGCGAGCTGGAGAATTGCATCGAACGGGCGGTGCTGGTGAGCAATGACCACGTCATCCACGGACACCACCTTCCGCCGACGCTTCAGACCGCCGAGGCCACCGGCACCGCGCACCAGGGCTCTTTGCAGGAGGCCCTCGACGAGCTCGAGCGGGAACTCATCTTCGACGCCCTCAAGTCCTCGCGCGGCAACATGGCGAAGGCCGCTCGCAGCCTCGGCCTAAGCGAGCGCCTCATCGGCCTTCGCGTTCGCAAGTACGGAATCGAGCCCAAGCGGTTCCGCACTGCTCCGTAGGTTCACCCCATCACTCATACCTGCGGGTAGCTTGCCAGCTGCGCCGGTTTCGTTTCAACCGATATGCCTCTGTCCACCTAACCCACGCGCTAACTGTCGCTTAGGATGTGTTTCCTCGTTCGGCGTTCAATTTGGCACGCGGTTTGATAACAGGAATACCGAACGCCGGATGGCAGTGCTTCCGGGAGCGTGCTTTCCCCTGCGTGAGGCGCGGTTGAAGAGGAAAGACAATTCCATGAGATGCAACCTCCAGCCGACGCCTCAGCCTGCCGAGGCCGCCGGCACCGCGCATCAGCGTTCGCTGCCGGAGGCGCTCAACGAGCTCGAGCGGGAACTCATCCTCGTCGCCCTAAAGTCCGCGCGCGGTAACATAGCGAAGGCCGCGCGCAGCCTCGGCGTGAGCGAGCGCGTCATGGGCCTTCGCGTTCGCAAGCACGGAATCCAGGCGCGATATTTTCGCACCGTTATGTAGGTTCAGTTACCTCATCATACTACTAGGTAGCTTCCCAGCTTCATCCGTTCCGTTTCAGCGGGGAGGTTTCTGGCTGCCTAACCCACGCGCTTGCCATCGCTTAGGATGTATTTCCCTGTTTGGCGTTCAGTCTGGCACGCGGTTTGACATGCGGAATACCGAACGCTGGACAGGGTAACTTTCGTGCGTATGTTTTCCACCGCGTGAGGCGCAGTCGGAGAGGGAAGGAGTCTCTGATGGCTGGAAATGGACTGCGAACGTCTTCCGGCGTAAAGCCCACGCTCGGGTTGGTCGGCGCCACGGTCAATGCCATGGCCCTGATCGCCCCGGGCGCGTTTCTCTGGATCACTATTCAGATGCAAGCGGCTGCAACCGCCCCCAGCGGCGCCTCCGTCGCGAGCGATATGTGGTTCGGCATTGTGATCGCCCTCGGCGTCGCCTTCCTGACGGCTTACTCGTATTCGCAACTGGCCCGGATATACCCGGAGGCCGGCTTTGCCAGTTGCACCTATTTTGCGGAAAAGGCTTTTCTGGACAGCCGGGGAGAGAAGTCGAGCGGGCCCAAGTCCCTGGCCCGCATGGCGAAACTCACCACCGGCTGGGCGGCGCACCTCTTCTACTGGGTCTACCCGGGAATCATGGTCGCCATGATGGCGATATTGATCGGGTACATCTATTCCCAGTTTTCAGGGAAGGAGTTGTCCCCGGAGGCGCTGACCCTGATCGGAATCGTCTTCGCCGCTGTGACCGGATATATCGCCTACCGGGGCGTGACCGGGTCAACCCGGACGGCGCTCTGGATCAATGTCATCCAGTTGGTCGCCCTAGTATTCTTCAGCGGCCTGGCGATCTGGTACCGCGTTGCGAACCCGGCGCATGCCGCCGCGTGGTCTTTCACCGGCGCGTGGGACATCGTCAAGCCGCACTCGTTCAGCGGCGTCCTGGTTCAGTCCACGCTGGCGATCCTGATCCTGGTCGGTTTTGAAAGTTGCACCGCGCTGGCGGCCGAGACGAAGGATCCGAAGAGCACTATCCCGAAGGCCATTCTCATCTCGCTCGTCATCCAGGGACTGTTTGCGTACCTGTTCGAGTACTTCGCCGCCGGATACATGGTCAACGACAAACTGGCCGGGACGGCCGCCGGCGGCGCAATCGTGACCGGGATGGCCGCCGCTGCCGCCTCCAGCGCGCCGATAGGCGATATGACGAAGCTCCTCGGCAATGCGCTCATCCCCGGCTTCGGCTTCGGGCTGATGATCACCATGGCGATCACCGTGGCCATCGCCATCGTCGGCACAACCCTGAGCTGCATGAACACGGCCATGCGCGTCAGTTGCGGCATGGCGGAGGACCGCGAGCTGCCCCGGTCGCTCAGCTTCATTCACGACCGGCACGCCACACCGCACATCGCGCTCGGCGTTCTGATCCTCGTCACCTCCGCCATCGCGGCGATCGGCGTGCGCAATGTCGTCGGCCTGACCGGCATCACGCTCGCTTCCAACTTTGGGACGTTCGTGCTCTACGGATTGACCTGCGCGTGGACCGTGGTGGCCTTCAAGGGCCGAAAGGACTTCAACGTTCTCAAGCACGGCATTGTGCCTGTGCTGGGCGTCCTCACCAACGCGGTCATGCTCGCGGCCATCCTCTACCTGGGCATCATCGGCGGCGGCGATTCGAAAAACGAAGCGCTGATCTGCCTCATCATCGCGGGCGCCTGGCTGCTGGTCAGCCTGGTCTATATCGCGGTAACCACCGTGCAGAAGACGTACAGCATGAAAATGGTCTCGTGCATGATCCGGCCGGAGCAGCTTCAGCTCGTGGTCGAGGCGCTCAAGGACGAGGATCTCATCATGGGCATGACGGTGACGAAGGTGAAAGGGTTCGGCCGTCAGAAAGGCCGGGCGGACGGGATTCCTGACGACGGCGATGGCGGCCGGATTACCTTTGTCTCCAAGCTCCGAGTGGACCTGGTCGTGAAGGACTGGGACGTGCCGCGGGTCATGGACCTCGTCGGCGAGGGCGCGCGCACGGGCAACACGGGCAACGGCAACGTCGGCGACGGAAAGATCTTCGTCATTGACGCCTCCGACGCCATGCGCATTCGCACCGGAGAGAAAGGCGTGAGGGCCATATAGCGTGCAGCAGCATGGCAAAAATGATGCGCGGCCGGTCCAAGGGAGTTCTTCGGCTGCAAGTTCGGGACGATATGGCGAGGAATATTTCATGTGCAGCGACGTGCCGGCAGAATCCAGGGGCCGTTCGGGTAATGTTTCGGTGTGCGAGCCGTATCGCCATGCAGCTGAGGAATTGCCCTGCCTCACCGCGCCCCGAACCTGCCACCTGCAATTGGCGGTAGCGCTCGCCGCGGAGAGGCGCATCAGGTCTCTGTGTCTGTCATTCGCGCGAGGAACCCGGCGCCCGGCGCGCAAGGAGCAGAATCTTGAAGAGAATTGAAGCTGTCGTCCGCACCACGAAAGTCGGCGACGTCTACTCGGCTCTGGACGAAGTCGGCCATCCCGGCGTCATGGTCAGCGAGGTCGAAGGCCACGGCACCCAGCGGGGCGTCGCGCAGCAGTTCCGCGGCAAGACCTACAAACTGGAATTCCTCACCAAGGCCGTCATCCAAGTCGTGGCGAAAGATGAAGACGTGGAGAAGATCGTCGCCGCCATCTGCGATGCCGCCCGCACCGGCGAAGTCGGCGACGGCAAAATCTTCATCCACCCCGTCGCGGACGCCGTGCGGATACGAACGAGCGAGCGCGGCGACCAGGCGCTGTAACTGCCGGACCCGCCGCGCCCTGCTCCACCCGGTTTGTTTTTCCGTCGCCGCCGGGTGGTTCCGTGCCAGGCGATGGTTCTCAACCGCCGATCCTACCGTTCGGTAGGGTTGGCGCACGGCGAAATTGCAGGCGCATGGCGAGGTTATATTCTATAAACCTCGGCAACGCTGAGACTTCTGCTGTATTCTATATCCCCCGCCTGATCCTTTCCAAGTTGGCACATGACTTGCATGCTCCCACGGATAGCGGCGTCCAGGTAAGTCTGCCGGGCGATCGGATGGCTACAAGGAGATTTGGTCCAGCGCTGAAATCCCAGCGCGCGTGTGATGGAACCGCGCGTCCGGAAGCGCGGAATTGGCCCCAGAGGACATGACTAAGAGGTCATCCCAATGAAATCGGCCGACGAATCGAAGGCAGATGGTCCGCCTGCGGAAGCGCCGGGGCCGAAGATGCCCGTGGAGCAGTCGGTGCGGCCTGCTGTTCGCCCTGCCGAGCCGAGCAGCCCCGGGAACTGCCGAATTCAAGTCTTTCTGGGAAGCGATAGCCTCACCGCTCAAAGACATTTTCTTCGGTTTCGGTGCGGGGGCGCCGGTTTGTGATGCGCATGGTTTTGGAAAAGGATGAGATCGGATGAACGCGGGCGACACCGCATTTGTTTTGATCTGCGCCGGCCTGGTCATGCTGATGACGCCGGGACTGGCCTTCTTCTACGGGGGGATGGTGCGGCGCAAGAACATACTGGGCATCCTGATGCAATGCTTCACGGTGCTGTGCCTGCTGAGCCTGCAATGGGTGCTGTTCGGCTACAGTCTCGCGTTCTCGCCCGGGAACTGGTTCATCGGCGGGCTCGCGTGGGTCGGCTTGAACGGGGTCGGCGGGGCGCCTTATCCGGACTATGCGGCCACGATCCCGCACCAGGCTTTCATGATCTTCCAGGGGATGTTCGCCGTTATCACGCCGGCGTTGATCATCGGGGCGTTCGCGGAGCGGATGAAGTTCTCCGCGTTCCTGATCTTTACGCTGCTCTGGGCGACCTTGGTCTACGATCCGGTCTGCCACTGGGTCTGGGGAGTCGGCGGCTGGCTGCACAACATGCATGTGCTTGATTTTGCGGGCGGGACGGTCGTGCATATTATCTCAGGTGTCTCGGCGCTGGTGACGGCGCTGGTGATCGGCCGACGGAAGGGGTACAATGGCCTCGCCAGTCCGCCGCACAACCTGCCGCTGACGGTCTTGGGCGCGGCCATGCTGTGGTTCGGCTGGTTCGGGTTCAACGCGGGCAGTGCGTTGTCCGCCGGCAGCTTGGCCGCCAGCGCCTTCGTGGTCACGAACACCGCCGCCGCGGCTGCGGGCCTGAGCTGGGCGTTGATGGACCGGCTGTGGAACGGGAAGCCGACGATGTTCGGCGTCGCGACCGGCGCGGTGGCCGGCCTGGTGGCGATCACGCCGGCGGCGGGGTTCGTGGGACCGGTCCCGGCGATCATCATCGGGGTGGCCGTTGGCGTGGTCTGTTTCTTCGCGGTGACGGTACTGAAGGCGAAAGCCGGCTACGACGACGCGCTCGACGCATTCGGAGTCCACGGCGTCGGCGGTACCTTGGGCGCCTTGATGACGGGCTTGTTCGCCAGCACGGCCATCAACGCGGCGGGTGCGAACGGACTCTTCTACGGGAACCCCGGACAGTTGCTGGTGCAGGCCGCAGGCGTTGGGGCGACCGCTGCATACGCCTTTGTCTCGACCTGGATCATATACAAGCTGCTGGACCGCTTCGTCGGCGTGCGCGTGGCGGAAAAGGACGAGCTTCTCGGCCTGGACCTGAGCCAGCACCGCGAGGCGGCTTACACCGTGCTGGAATAGGAACCCAATATGAAGTTGATCATCGCTATTATTCAGCCTTACCGCCTCGAGGAAGTCAAGCAGGCGCTGTATGCGGCCGAGGTGAACCTGATCACGGTCAGCGAAGTGGTGGGCCACGGCCGGCAGAAAGGGGTGACCGAGGTCTACCGCGGCGTCAAAGAGTCCGGTAACCTGCTGCGCAAGATTCGCCTGGAAATCGCCGTCAACGACAGTTTCGTTCAACCGGCCATCAACGCTTTGACCAAGGGGGCTCGCACCGGAGAGCTCGGCGACGGCAAGATCTTCGTGCTGCCGCTGGAACGATGTGTGCGGATCCGAACGGGCGAGGAGGGCCATGACGCCATCGGATAATGGGACGAAAGGGACAGATTCATACATTTCGGTATTTTTGGCGCGAAAATCCGACCAAACGGTAGCCTTTTTCCTGCCGGTTTCCGGTTGTTTCCAGGTCCAAGCGTTGGTATAATTAGTTTTTCTCGGACGCAGGGGTGTGGCATGTTGTTTGCGAATGCCACGCCAGTGTTCTGGCCCTGTCGGCAAGTCCGTCTTACATGATGGAGCGACTTGCGCTGTCGCGTCCGATCGCTGGCCGCGCCGAAGCGCGGCGCTCCATCGGCCATGGAAAGGAGACGTGGATGACGCCCAAGCAATTCTTCGCGTACATGAAGAAGAACGGCTCGGAGATGATGGACCTGAAGTTCGTGGACCTTCTCGGGTCGTGGCAGCATTGTTCGTTCCCGATTGACGTTCTGGACGAAGACACATTCGTGGAGGGTCTCGGGTTCGACGGCTCCTCGATCCGCGGCTGGCAGGGGATCCATGTGTCGGACATGATGGCGGTGCCGGAGGCGGGCACTGCGTGTATGGATCCGTTCTTCGCCAAGCCTACGGTGAGCGTCATCGCGGACATCGTGGACCCGGTCACGCACGCCAAGTACTCCCGCGACCCCCGCCACGTCGCGAAGAAGGCGGAGGCTTTCCTGAAGAAGACGGGCATCGCCGACACCTGCTACATCGGCCCGGAGTTGGAGTTCTTCATCTTCGACGAGGTCCGTTTCGAGCAGAACCAGCACACCGGGATGTACAAGATTGACTCGGTCGAGGGCGCGTGGAACTCGGCCCGCTTCGAGGAGCCGAACCTGGGCTACAAGCCGAGCTTCAAGGGCGGCTATTTCCCGGTCAGCCCGACCGACACGTATCACGACCTGCGCGGCGAGATGGTCTACGAGATGCGCAAGATCGGCATCCAGGTCGAGGCGCACCACCACGAAGTGGCCACCGCCGGGCAGAGCGAGATTGACATGAAGTTCCGCAGCCTCCTCCGGATGGGCGACCAGGTCATGTGGTACAAATACATCTGCAAGAACGTCGCCAAGAAGCACGGCAAGACCGTGACCTTCATGCCCAAGCCGATCTTCGAGGACAACGGCAGCGGCATGCACACGCACACCTCGCTCTGGAAGGGCGGAAAGAACCTCTTCGCCGGGCCGAAGTACGCCGGCCTGAGCGACCTGGGACTTCACGCCATCGGCGGCATTCTCAAGCACGCCCCGGCGATCCTGGCCTTCGCCGCACCGACGACCAACTCGTATCGCCGCCTGGTCCCCGGCTTCGAGGCCCCCGTCAACCTGTGCCTCTCCGCGCGCAACCGCTCCGCCGGGTGCCGCATCCCGATGTACACCCCGAACCCGAAGGCCCGGCGCGTCGAGTTCCGCTGCCCCGACCCGAGCTGCAACCCGTACCTGACCTTCGCCGCGATCATGATGGCGGCGCTCGACGGCGTTAAGAACCGCACTGACCCGGGCAAGCCGCTCGACCGCGATATCTACGAGATGACCGGCGAGGAACTGGCCAACACGCGCAAGACGCCCGGCTCGCTCGAGGAAGCCATCGCGGCGCTCGAGAAGGACCATACGTTCCTCCTCGACGGGGGCGTGTTCACCGAGGACCTCATCGAAGCGTGGGTCACCTGGAAGAAGGAAAAGGAACTCGATCCGATCCATCTGCGGCCGCACCCGTACGAGTTCCACCTGTATTATGACAGTTGAGCCGAACGTTTTTCCTCCGCCGTGCGATGCACATGGCGCTCCCAGGCCGCGAGGACTTTATGATTCGGCCTGGGAGCGCGACAGTTGCGGCGTTGGGTTCGTGGCTCGCCTGGACGGCGTGGCGCGGCATAGCGTGGTCGAGGACGCCGTCCGGATCCTGATCAACCTGGAGCATCGGGGCGCCCTGGGCGGCGACACGTGCACCGGGGACGGCGCCGGCGTGTTGACGCAGATACCCGACGGCTTCCTCCGCGCGGAATGCCAGGCCGTTCGCCTGGAACTCCCGAGGGCGGGAGACTACGCCGTCGGCATGGTTTTCCTGCCGTCGAATCCGGCGCTGTGCGAGCGCTGCGTGCAGGCGTTCGAGCGCGTCGCCGAGGCGGAAGGGTGCGGAGTGGTCGGCTGGCGCCGCGTGGCGGTCAACGCCGGGCCGCTCGGCGAACTTGCGCAGGCCACGCAGCCGGAGGTGCGGCAGGTCCTCCTTTCGCGGCGAGAGATCCCGCCGCCGGCGTTCGAGCGCAAGCTCTACGTCATCCGCCGGCTCGTCGAGAAAGAAGTCGCCGCGTTCGCGGAAGATGCGAGCCGGTTCTACGTCGCCAGCCTCTCCAGCCGGACGATCGTCTACAAGGGCATGCTGACCGCGACGCAGCTTCCGCAATTCTATCCCGACCTGCGCGACGAGCGCTTCGAGAGCGCCTTCGCCATCGTGCATCAACGCTACAGCACCAACACCTTTCCGATGTGGCGGCTGGCGCAGCCGTTCCGCATCCTCGCGCACAACGGCGAGATCAACACCCTGCGCGGCAATATCACCCGCATGCGCGCGCGCGAGGCGCGGCTCGCCTCGGAGCTGTTCGGCCCGGACCTCGAAAAGATCAAGCCGGTCATCCTCGAAGGCGGCAGCGACTCCGCGGTGCTCGACAACGTGGCCGAGCTCCTGCTCATGAGCGGCCGGTCGCTGCCTCACGCGATGATGATGCTCGTGCCCGAGGCGTGGGGTGCCAAGTTCCTGATGAGCGAGGACAAGCGCGCCTTCTACGAGTATCATTCCGCCGTCATGGAACCGTGGGACGGGCCGGCGGCGCTGGTCTTCACGGACGGGTTGAACATCGGCGCCACGCTCGACCGGAACGGCCTGCGCCCGGCGCGGTACACGGTCACGCGCGACGGACTGGTGGTCCTCGCCTCCGAGACGGGCGTGCTGGACATTCCCGGCGACCGTATCCTCAGCCGAGGGCGGCTTCAGCCGGGGAAAATGTTCCTCGCGGACCTGTCCGAGCATCGGATCATCCCCGACAACGAGATCAAGGCGAAGGTCTCGCGTCAGCGCCCGTACCGGCACTGGGTCAAGGAGCGGCGGATCGAGCTGCGCGGACTGCTGGCGCCGTCGCAGGTGCCGCCGGAGGACCCCGAGGTCCTCCGGCGCAAGCAGCGCGTCTTCGGGTACACCGAAGAGGACCTGAAGATGATCATCGCGCCGATGGCCGCGCGCGGACAGGAGGCCGTCGGCTCGATGGGCAACGACGCAGCGCTCGCGGTGCTTTCGCGCCGCCCGCAACTGCTCTTCGCGTACTTCAAGCAGCTCTTCGCCCAGGTGACCAACCCGCCGATTGATCCGCTCCGCGAGGAGCTCGTGATGTCGCTCATGAGCTTCGTCGGGCGCGAGCGCAACCTCCTGGCCGAAACGCCCGAGCACTGCTGGCAGCTCAAGCTGCATCACCCGATCCTCACGCCGGAGGACATGCTCCGGCTGCGCAATGTCAAGCACCCGGAGGTCGTCGCGCGGGATCTGGACATCCTTTTCCCCGCGGACGGCGGCGGCAAGGCGCTGGAGGCGGCGCTCGACGCCGTCTTTCTTCAGGCGGAGCAGCACCTGGCGCAGGGCGCCACGCTGCTGATCCTGACCGACCGCGGGCTGGACGAAAAGCGCGCGCCGATCCCTTCGCTTCTCGCGGCGAGCGGGCTGCACCACCACCTGATCCGCAAGGGCCTGCGCATGTCGGCGGGGATCCTTGTTGAAACCGGCGAGACGCGCGAGGTGATTCATTTCGCGATGCTCCTGGCCTTCGGCGCGAACGCGATCTGCCCGTACGTCGCCTTCTCCACCGTGCGCGACCTGGCCGAAAGCGGCATGCTCGAGGAAGCCGCGACGCCGGATGAGGCGATGGACTCGTACATCACCGCCGTCAAGAAAGGGCTCCTGAAGACGTTCAGCCGCATGGGCATCTCGACCATCCGCAGCTTCTCCGGCTCGCAGATCTTTGAGGCGGTCGGCCTCGGGCCGGAGCTGATCGGGAAGTACTTCAGCTCCACCGTCTCGCGCGTCGGGGGCATCGGCTTGGAGGAAATCGCCGCCGACGCCCGCGCGCGCCACGCGAGGGCGTTCCCGAGCCAGGGTTCTCCGCTGCCGCGGCTGCTCGATGTCGGCGGCGAGTATTACGCCCGCGCCGGCGGCGAAAGGCATTTGTGGTCCCCGAAGGCGATCTACAGCCTTCAGCAAGCGGTGCGCCTGAACGACTACGCCGCCTTCAAGGAATACTCGCGCGCGGTGGACGAGCCGTCCGGCGAGGGCGTGACGCTGCGCAGCCTGCTCCGGCTCAAGCCGGCGAAGCCGGTCCCGATCGAGGAGGTCGAGCCGGTGGAGAAGATCCTCCCGCGGTTCGCCTCATCGGCGATGTCGTTCGGCTCGATCAGCAAGGAGGCGCACGAGACGATCGCCGTGGCGATGAATCGGCTGGGCGCGCGGAGCAATTCCGGCGAGGGCGGCGAGGACCCGGCGCGGTACGCGCCGCTGCCCAACGGCGACAGCCGGCGCTCGCGCACCAAGCAGGTGGCTTCGGGCCGGTTCGGCGTGACGACCGAGTACCTGATGAGCGCCGACGAGCTGCAGATCAAGATCGCGCAGGGCGCCAAGCCCGGCGAGGGCGGCCAGTTGCCCGGCCATAAGGTCAGCGCGGAGATCGCGCGCGTGCGGCACACCACCCCGGGCGTGACGCTGATCTCGCCGCCGCCGCACCACGACATCTATTCGATCGAGGACATCGCGCAATTGATCCACGACCTGAAATGCGTGAACCCGCGGGCGCGCGTCTCGGTCAAGCTGGTCAGCGAGGTCGGCGTCGGGACGATCGCCGCCGGCGTGGCGAAGGCGAAGGCGGACGTGATCCTGATCTCCGGGCACGATGGCGGCACGGGCGCCTCGCCGCTGACGGCGATCAAGCACGCGGGCCTGCCGTGGGAACTCGGGCTGGCCGAAACGCAGCAGACGCTCATCGCGAACCGGCTGCGCGACCGCGTGCGAGTGCAGGTGGACGGGCAACTGCGCACCGGGCGCGACCTGGCCATCGCGGCGCTGCTCGGCGCGGAGGAGTTCGGCTTCGGAACGCCGGTGCTCGTGACGCTCGGCTGCGTGCTGCTCCGCAAGTGCCACCTGAACACCTGCTCGGTCGGCATCGGCACGCAGGATCCCGCGCTGCGCGCGCGGTTCGCCGGAAAGCCGGAACACGTCGAGCGCTTCCTGCGTTTCATCGCCCAGGAGTTCCGGGAGCACATGGCGCAACTGGGATTCCGGACGGTGGATGAAATGATCGGCCGCGTGGGCCTGCTGGAGTTTCCGACTCCGACCGGCGGCGGAAAAACCGGCCGCCTCGATTTCAGCGCGATCCTTTACGACCCCCAAGGCACCCAGGGCGCCGGGAACGGCGGCGAAGGAAAACGTTCCGTTCATCGCCCCGGCGACCCTGCCGGTTTGGCTTCTTTTTCGCCGCTCAACGCCGAGCTGCTCCGGCTGGCCGCGCCGGCGCTCGATGCGCGCCAGTCGGTGCGCCTGGAGATGCCGATCCGCAACGTGGACCGCGCCACAGGCGCCACGCTCAGCGGCGAAATCGTCCGGAGGTTCGGGCCGCGCGGATTGCCGGAAGGCGCCATCGAGCTTTCATTCAAGGGCTCGGCGGGCCAGAGCCTCGGCGCGTTCCTGGCGCCCGGAATCGCCATCCGCGTCGAGGGAGACGCCAACGACTATCTCGGCAAAGGGATGTCCGGCGGCAGAATCGTGCTCGTCCCGCCGACGAAAGCGAGCTTCGCCGCGCACGAGAACGTGATCGCCGGGAACGTGGCGCTCTACGGCGCGACCGCCGGCGAAGTGTATATCAACGGGCTCGCGGGCGAGCGCTTCGCCGTCCGCAACAGCGGCGCGCAGGCGGTGGTCGAAGGGCTCGGCGACCACGGTTGCGAGTACATGACCGGCGGGACGGTGGTTGTGCTTGGGCCGACCGGCTACAACTTTGCGGCGGGCATGAGCGGAGGCATCGCGTATGTCTTCAACGAGTCGGGCGTCCTCGACACCTGCTGCAACCTGGACATGGTGGACCTGGAAAGCGTCTGGCTGGAGGAGGACAAGGCGCGGCTGCGCGCGCTGATCGAGAACCAGCGGCGTTACACCGGCAGCCTTCGCGCCCAGCGCGTGCTGGAGAACTGGGAGGCGAGTCTGCCGCTTTTCGTGAAGGTCATGCCGATTGATTATCGCAAGTCGCTGGAGCGGATGCGGATGGCTGAAGACACCGACCGCGAGACCGTCTCCGCCACGGAGGAAGTCTATCATGGGTAACCCGGTCGGATTCATGCGGCTCGCCCGCGAGGACGCGGCCAAACGGCCCGTCGCCGAGCGGATCCGCGACTTCAAGGAGATCGAGCAGCATCTGGGCGTGGAACGGCTCGAAATGCAGGCTTCGCGCTGCATGGACTGCGGCATTCCCTATTGCCACGCCTACGGCTGCCCGGTGAAGGCCCTTGTGCCGGACTGGAACGAGATGGTCCATCGGCGCCAGTGGCGCAAGGCGCTGGACCTCCTGCACTCGGCCAACAACCTGCCGGAGATCACGGGCCGGATCTGCCCGGCGCTGTGCGAGGCCGCCTGTTCGCTCTCCATTAATCAGCCGGCGGTCTCGATCCGGCAGATCGAGCTGCAGATCATCGAGCGCGGCTGGCACGAAGGGTGGGTCCGGCCGGAGCCGGCTTCGTTCCGCACGGGCCGGAAGATCGCCATCATCGGCTCGGGGCCGGCGGGGCTTTCGGCGGCGCAACAGTTGGCGCGGCGCGGCCACCAGGTGGTGGTCTTCGAGCGCGACCCGGCCATCGGCGGCGTGCTGCGTTACGGCATCCCGGATTTCAAGCTCGAGAAATGGGTGATTGACCGCCGGCTCGAGCAGTTGCGCGCTGAAGGGGTGGCGTTCGAGACCGGCGTCGAGGCCGGGGTGGACCTCTCGGCGCGGTACCTTCGCGGCAGCTTCGACGCCCTCGTGCTGACGACCGGCTCGCGGGCGCCGCGCGATTTGAAGATCCCGGGCCGCGAGCTCGGCGGCATCCATTTCGCCCTGGATTTCCTCTCGCAGCAGAATCGGCTGAACGCGGGCGAGATCATCCCGCCGGAGGACCGCCTCTCCGCGATGGACCGGAACGTGGTCGTCATCGGCGGCGGCGATACCGGCGCGGACTGCATCGGCACTTGCCGCCGGCAGGGCGCCCGAGAGGTCCGTCAGATCGAAATCCTTCCTGAGCCGCCGGCGGAGCGGACGCCGCAGAACCCGTGGCCGACTTGGCCGCTGATCCTGCGCACCTCGACCTCGCACGAGGAGGGCTGCGAGCGGCTCTGGAGCGCGACGGCGAAGGAATTCGTCGGCGGCGAGGGACGCGTCCGCAAACTGCGCTGCGTCAAGGTCCGCTGGTCGGCGCCGGACGCGGCCGGGCGATCACGGTTCAGCGAAGTCCCCGGTTCGGAGTTCGACCTCAACGCCGACCTGGTGCTCCTCGCGATGGGATTCCTTCACGCGGAGCACGGGCCGCTCGTCCGGGACTTGGAACTCCGCACGGATGAGCGCGGGAACATCCAGGTCAGTAACGCCTTCGCGACCTCGGCGCGGGGCGTGTTCGCCGCCGGGGATTCCGTCCTGGGCGCCTCGCTCGTCGTCCGGGCCATCGGTCTCGGCCGCAGCGCCGCCGATGCGGTGGACGAGTACCTGGCCCGGTAGCCTTCGTCTCCACCCGGTCCTGGGCGCAGCCTTCCGAGGCGCGCCGACCGCGGCGCAAAGACTTCCCTCACGACACATTCCCAATCCGAATGTCCAACTCCGAGCGGCGCTGGAGCCTCTCCACGGCGCCGTCCTTGATCCAAAGGATACGGTCGGACACGTCCAGCATTTTGTAGTCGTGGGTCGAGGCGATCACCGTCACCCCTTCGTCTTTGCTGAGGCGGTAGAGCAGGTGGATGATCTCTTCGCCGGTGTGCAGGTCGAGGTTGCCGGTCGGCTCATCGGCCAGGATGATCGCCGGCTCGTTGGCCAGCGCCCGGGCGATGGCGACGCGCTGCTGCTGGCCGCCGGAAAGTTCGTCGGGGAGATGGGTCAGGCGATGGCTCAGGCCCACTTTCCCCAGGACCTCTTCAGCGCGGGCGGCGGCCCGGTCGTGGGACATGCCGCTGAAAAGGAGCGGCATAGCCACGTTGTCCACGGCGTTGTAAGCGGGGATGAGGTTGTAGGTCTGAAAGACGTAGCCGATGTGGTTGCCGCGGAAGTAGGCCAGTTGCTGCGCCGAGAGCTTGGTCAAGTCCACGCCGGCGACAGTGACCTGGCCGGAAGTGGGCCGGTCGAGCGCGCCGATCATGTTGAACAGCGTCGTTTTGCCCGAGCCGCTCGGTCCCATGATGGAGAGGTACTCTCCCGCTAGGACATCCATGTTGACGTCTTTGAGGGCCTGGACGACGGCCCGGCCCATGTGGAATTCCTTGTTCAGGCCCCGCACCGAGATCAGCACCGTCGGTTCGTTTGAGTTCATTTCAGAATCCTAGTACGGCAGCGCGACGATCGCCTTGCTCAGGAACGTGATCCCAATGCCGACGGTGGCCACCAATCCCATGCCGCAGGCGAAACCGGCGGCCACGACGGGGACGTATTGACGCCACTTCAGGCCGAGCTTTTTCCGGAAGTAATACCGTCCGATCAGCGCGCCGACAAACTGCGGGATGATGATGTGCGGCAAACTTTGGCCGAGCCCGCGCACGAGACCGTAGACCAGGAAGATCGGCGCGCCGAGGTGCGTGAGGACGCCGAAGATCATCGTGCCGAAGCCGGCGCCGACCAGCACGGTCTTCCACTTGAAGGCATCCTCGAAGATCGAGTAATCCCCGGTCGTCGAGGAATAGAGCACACAGGAGTTGGCCGCCGAAAGCTCCCACATCTTCTGAGCGTACGGATACACCGCCGAGGGAAGCTCGGCCAGGCTCCAGATGAAGCTGGAGAAGAGGATCGTGCAGATCAGGATCACCGGGAAGAGGGCCAGAGTGCTCTTCCAGATGCTTCGGAAGCGCGTGCCGGTCAGCTCGCACTGGCGGTAGAAGACCACCATCCCGTTGACCTGAGACATGCTGGGGCCGGCGGTGGGCAGGAACCAGACCGCGACGCCCCGAAAACCGCTGAGGATGAGACCGGCCTCGCGGAGCATGGGGATTTCCACGACCTGCCCGGCAATCCCCTCGAGGCGGGCCGTGACGTACCCGATGAGGGGGGTGTAAACGAAGCCGATGAGGATGAGCACCAGCATGACCCCCTTGTGCCAGTGGATGAGCCAGCCGGAGAGGAGGATGTAAGAAAGCGTCAGGAGCACGTAGCCGAGGACCATGATCCAGCTTCGGAAATCGCCGCGCCCTGCGGGGATCGCGCCGGCCGGCGCGGGCTTGCCGGCCTTTTGCGCGCGAGCGTTCCGCAGAAAAGCGCGGACCGCCTGCGTGATGCCGACGATGGCGATGGCCATGGAGATGCCGATGCCGAAGCTGAAGTAGAAATTCACGTTGTTCTTGAACAAGGTGGTGATGGTGTCGTCGCCGGGCGTCCAGGAAGAGAGAACCCCGGCGTGGTAGAGGATCGGATTGGCAGCCATGGACATGAAGAGGCCGATGAGGCTGCCCACCATCGCCCAGAACGGCAGCACCATGCCGACGATCAGGTCCCCCAGGTTCCAAGCCATGCCGGTGGCCACGGCGGGGAGATAACTCTGGGTCTTGACGGTGAAGTCGCTGAAGGGGATGGGCAAAAGCATGACCGGCTTGCCGGTCAGCCCGCCGGTGAGCGTCGGCAGCAGGAGGTAGACCGCGCCGAAGGCCAGCCCCAGCGCACCGCCGATGGCGAAAACCCGCCAGCGCCAGGGACGCTCGCCGGCGGATTCCTTTTTCTCCACGTCCTCCGCCAGGGCCATGACACCCTGCGCTCCGATCGGCGCCATCGGGAAGGGCAGTTTCTCCACGTCGCTGGTGATCCGGAAAAGCACGTGTCCCAGGCACATGATGCCCACCTGGCCGACGATGAACTGGAACACGATCAGGGCGATCGGCACGAGCCAGTCGGAATGGAGGAAACTGCGCTGGTTGTAGGATGGGGAGTCGGGCGGCGGCGCAAACCACGAGGGAAGCTTGCCGGCGAGGCCAAAGGCGGTCACCGACTCGCTGCGCACAAAGAACTGGTTCCAGAGCAGCCCGCCCGCGCCGCCGGCGGTGGCGGCCATCATGATGCCGGCCATGAAGAAGAGGACGAAGATCTCCGCGCCTTTGAGATGCTTCTGGGCGCGGCGGGCCACCTCGATGAAGAGGATCACCGTGACCCACTGGGCGGCCGGCCCGATCCCCTGCCCGGCCAGGAGGCCCATGTAGATGGCCCCGGGCACCATGAAGAGGCCGATGAAGATCGCTCCGGCCAGGGAGGTCCAGTTGAACCCTTCCTCAAAGAAGGCCGGCGGCGACATCGCGCCGCGGAATTCCTCCAGCTCCCGATCCAGTTTTTCAGCCGGTTCAGCCATGCTTCAACTCGGGTTCTTCCTTGTTGCCGGATTCGCCATTCTCCGTCCGGCGCTCCGCATTCCTACGGTACGTCTCCATCGTCTCCGGCGCGAGCGAGCGCCAGATGAGGAACTGTTTGCGCAGGTCGTCCAGGAAGAGCTTGTTCAGGCGCTGCCAGTCCTTGGGCTCGCCGGACTGGCGGATGAGGAGGAGGGCCACCTCGTCTATGCCCGCAATCTCACTGGGGCGCCAGGACAACTCGAACGACTGAGTCACTCCCAGGTCGAAAGGCGCCAGTGAAACAGAGGAGGAGAGAATGGGCCGGCCTCCGTCTCTTCGGGTCACCCGCGTGTCTTTGGCGATAAAGACCCCCAGGCCGGTATCGCCGAAGTTGTCGAAATGCTCTTTCAGGAAGCCGATGACGCCTTCGACGTCGTGATCGGAAATCGTGAACGGGAAGACGATGTCGCAGCGGTCTCCCTGCGGACGCGGCGGCCGCCATGCGCGAAGGATGCCTGGATTGGCGCTGCGGGAGGCGCGGATCGCCGGATACAGCGCCGAGAGCAGGACCGTGCCCATCACGATGAGGATCGAGATCACCGCGTTGCCGGAGGAATAATTCATCTCCGGCCTGCGCACGAGGCCGAAGCCGGCCAGGAACGCGAGCGCCTTCACCATCCCCTGTGCGAGGAGATAGCCGCCCAGTCCGCCGAGGACGGAGTAGACCATCGCCTCGGCGAAGAAGAGGCCGGCGACGTGAGGCGGCGCCAGGCCGAGGGCGCTGAAGCTGTAGATTTCCTTTTCACGGTCGGCGACGGAGCCGAGCATCGCGCCGAAGATCACCAGCCCGCCCAGCAGGAGCGGGAAGAAGAGGTCTGCGGCGCCGCTGGCCTTCAGCTTCGGCCCCAGCAGGTGCCGATAGACGCCGTCCTCGCGCGTGGCGTTGACCGGGAACGGGAGCATCGCGGCCAGGTCGTCGGCGACGACGGCGGCTCTGCCGGCATCCAACGTGTAAAGATGCACCGCCCGCAGCGTCGCCCCGAGACCCTGTGCGGTCTCGACGGAGACGATCGCCGTCGAGTCCACCGGAAGCGAGGCCCAGCTTTCCTTGAGCGGCGCCAACATCGCTTCCGGCGTCGTGGGCGGAGGGCTGCTGCGCGGCTGCCGGAAGTCCACGGGCAGGATGCTGCTTTCGTCCATATCCTGCACGACGGAGAGTTGAGCGGCGTCCACCAGCGGCTGCACCTCCACCAGCTTGCCTCCCAGGAGCACTTGCTCTCCGGCCGCCACGCCCAACTGCGCAGCCATCGCCCGGCTGATCCAGACGGGCGGCGCCTCAGAGGAAGGCCGCTGGCCCAGGAGCGCCTGCAGGTCCGCGCGACAGCGCATCTCTGTGGCGCTCAGCCCCAGGACCCCGAGCACCGCTGCGGGGCGCGTCCCGTCGCGGCGCGTGAGCGTCCATTCCGGCTCGGTGTCGTCCGCGCGCGTCAGCCAGTACCGCGGACAGATTTCCACGTCGGACCACCGGCCCCGAAGGACCTCCAGCAGGCGCGGTTCCAGGGTCTCCCAGTTGACTCCGTGCAGCAGCGCCCCGGCATAAGGAGTCGGCGGGCCGAGGCGCAGACGGATGACGCCGAGGTCCGTCCCGAAGGAGGCGAAGCAGAGGATCGTGAACGTCAACAGGAGGATCGTCACGGCGGTCAGCACCGTGCGCATCGGCCGGCGGCGCATGGTGGAGACCCCCATGGCCATGGCCGCCATGACCGTCCCGAAACGCGAGACGTCGGCGCTATGAACGGTCGTGGTCATCCCCCGGAACGCTTTGAGTTCCGTTTCAAACTTCCGCATGATGATCGTGATGACGACGACCGAGAGCACCAGGACGACGAATCCCAGGAAGATGATGATCGAGCTGTTGGAGACGGCGAACGCCGGATGGGTGAAGAAGAGCAGCAGGAAAGTTGCGGTGAAGAAGAGGCCGAACCAGAGGATCTGGCGGTAAATGCTGGTCGCGCCGATCAGCAGGCGTTCGAGGGCGAAGGCGAAGGGGACGGCCAGGCCCAGGAGGATCAGCACGGCGCGAACGAGATCGTCGAGCGACGTGCGGACTTCGGTGTAAATCGGCTGTCCGGCCATGAAGGAGGAGGCGCGCAGGGCTTCGACGGCATGGACGGTCTGCTGAGAGCCGGCGTCGCGGAAGAGGTCCTCGCTGCGCCCCTGCAGCTCGTCGAGAGCGTGGTTGTGCACCCCTCGCGACTGCAACGTCCGCAGGCGCTCCTGGTCCAACCGGCAAAGGTCCTCCGCCGAACGCCCGGTCACGTCTGCCGAGGGCGCGTCCTTCTCGTTCAAGGCCACTACGGAGCGCAAGCCGAAAAGCTCCGTCGCGTGAATCTGCTTTTCGCAGAACCAGCTCACGCTGTCGTCGTGCGTCCCGGCCCAGGCGTGTTCGGTATCGAGCGGACTGTCCGAGCGCGCATCCATGACGAGCGCCTCGTCCCACTGAGGGACCGCGTCGGCGGTGAAAGCGCGGGGCGTGACGACGAGACAGCCGTGACGCGCCGGGAAGGCCTCCAGCCGGTCCTTCGGCGTTTCCCAGCCCGAGTACTGGGTGCTCGACTGGAGGAGTTGGCCGTGCTCATCGAAGGAGGCCGCAAATCCCTGGATGGTCAGCTCGCTTGCCTGGTTGCGCACCGGACCGAAGGGGTAAGCGCCGTTCCGGTTCGTATACACGAGGATGAAATCGTCGAAAGCATAGACCCACGTCGGGTTGGGGGCGAACTGCTCCCGGCGATCCGGAAGAATGCGGACCATTGCGCCGCTCAGGGGGTGGTCGGCCAGCGCGCTCCCCGGCGCGCGGCCCATGACCATCGGTCCGTGGGGACGATAATCGGATCCGAAATAGGTGGGGAAAAACTGGTAGTCGGGCACGACCACGCGCAGCGTCGAAAGCTCCTTGCAGTCGGCCAGGGCCTTGCCAAATACGGCGACCTCCTTCGCCTGCGCTCCGATCCGGCCCAGGTCTACAGCCGCCGGAACGTCGTCCGGAGTGCCCTCGAGCCGCAAGTCCTCCTGCACTGTGCCGAGCACGGCGTCGTAGATCCCCATTCGCCCCGCCACCTCGCCGCTGTGCGCCAGCTTCGGAGCGGCCCAAAGCGCGCGCGTCTGCGGGAACGAGAGGTCCGCCGAGGCCGTCTCGAACTGTTGGACATTCGATTCCTTGGAGGCGGCCAGGGCCGCGGCTTGGATCCGGTCGTAAAGTCCGGGGTTGTCCTGAATGGAATGGAACCGCGAGTCGCCCCCGATGAGCAGCCCCCAGCGCGGCGTCGTGTCTCCCAGCATCAGCGAAAGATGGAGGCTGATCCATCGTTGCTCGATCAGATCCTGGAGCCGGCGGTCCACGTCGAGCGCACGACGGTCGGCGGCCAATTCCGCCCGACGGGCCTCCATGTCGTCGCCGACTTCCTTGTAAACCTGCGTCAATTCCGACCGGACCGCCTCGACCGATCTTCCGCGCGTCAGGCAGCGCAGCAGCGTATTCCACCCGTCCTTTTCCACCTCCGCCTGCGTGATCCGGCCTTGAAGCGCTTCCATCTCCGGCGGCGCAGGCGGATGGAACGCGGCGGTTCGGCGCCACTCCGCCAAATCAATGTTGAGCGTGCTCGCGTGCCAGGTGGCTTTTTCCTTCAGTCGAAGGAGCAACTCCGATCGGGCGGCGGCCGGAGCAAACGGGTCCTGAGACCTGGCGGCTTCCGCGAGTTTGTCGAGGAATTTCGTCTCCTCGCTCCAGGACGTCTCGCGCTGCTCGATTCCGCCCTCATCGCCGGGCGGCAGGAGCGCCTGGTAGAAGGCCCGGCTTCCGGCATGACCCTGGGCCTGGCCGTCGAAGAAGGCCAGGAGCACGTGCCGGCGCGGGCGATGGGCCGCCAGGTACTCCGCCACCCGGATCAGGGCGGCGACATTGGCCGCGCCCCGCGCCCCGGCAGAGCGCTCGGGGACTTCGCCGAAGCTATCGAGATTCGCCGCCAGGATCAGGCATTCCTCTTTCTCCATGTCGAACGTCGGCGCGGTCCCTTTGATGAAAGCGAAGACGTTGCAGCCGCGGGCGCCTTCCCACAGGACTTCGCTGTGAATGGCGGCCTGTGCGCCGTCGGGCAGGTCGCTCGCCGGACCGGGATAGTAGAAACGCGGAAAGTTCGCAGGGTTCTCGACCGAATGTGCGGCCCACGATCTCGTCGGGCCGTTGCGGACGAACACGACCGCTTTGGCCCCCATGCGGAAGGCATCCATCCACGCCTTGCCGGCGTTGTAGTCCAGGACAACAATCGCGCCCACCGGCGGGCGGCGGCCGTAGTCCTCCATCCGCCCCATCCGGGCGTACTGAATCGGTCCGGTGATTCCCTCTTCCGGCGTCACGGGGAGCATCACCCCGTTCGCCCGCATCGGGATGAGATCGAGCCGCCGGGAATTCTCCAGCGTCATGTCGCAGCGCTTCACGACGGCCCGGACGGCGGGGAACTCCTCGGCGAGGACCTCGTCCACGCCGGCCTGGCGCAATCGCTGCTCGACATAGCCGGCCGCGCGGCGGCATTCCGGGCTGCCGGTCAGCCGATGATCAGCCGCCGTCAACGCCAGACAGTCAGCGCGGAACGCATCGGGGCTTTCCGCCGGCGCGCGCGAAGCGGCGGCCAGGAGCAGCGCGCCGATCAACGCGAGACCGTGGGGACGCGAGAAAACAGGCATCCGTATTCCCACTTAGGCCTTTTCTCCGCCGATGCTGCCGACTTCAATCTGAACCTGGTCCCGGCGGGCGATCCGCTCGATGCGGCCGTCACGGATCCAGATCAGCCGGTCGCAGATATCCAACATGCGGTGATCGTGCGTGGCGCAAAGAATGGTCATGTTGCGTTCCTGGTTCAACATCCGGAGGATCTCCAGGATTTCGCGGCCGGTCTTCAGGTCCAGGTTGGCCGTCGGCTCGTCGCACAGGAGCAGCGAGGGGCGGTTGGCCATGGAGCGCGCGATCGCCACGCGCTGCTGCTGGCCGCCGGACATTTCGATCGGCCGGTGGAACCACCGCTCCTTCAGACCCACCAGCGCCAGAAGCTCCATCCCGCGCGTGCGCGCCTCATCGGCGTCCACGCCGGCGAACGCCATCGGCGTGGTGACGTTTTCCAGCGCCGTCAGGTATTGGATCAGGTTGTAGCTCTGGAAGATGTACCCGATCTTCCGGCATCGCAGAAAAGCCAGTTCCACCGCCGTCAATTGCGCCACGTCCACTTCGTCAATGAACACGCGCCCGCTCGTGGGACTGTCCAGGCCGCCGACCATATTGAAGAAGGTGCTCTTGCCCGACCCGGACGGCCCCATGAGGGAGATGAACTCGCCGGTGAAAATCTCCACGTCCACGCCTCGCAGCGCCTCGGTCACCACGTCCTTCTTGACGTAGAGCTTCTTGAGATTCACCGTGCGGATGATGACGCGCCCGTTCGCGGATGTTATGGTCATGCTCATATTCATGATCCGTGTTCGTTCATTCTACCGTCTGCCCTCCCGTCATTCCACCCGCATCGCCTCCATCGGCGCCAGCCGCGCGGCTTTGAACGAGGGGTACAATGCCGCCACCGCAGCCAGGGCGATTCCGACCAGGACCGATCCGGCCATGGCCAAGGCCAGGGGGCCTGTCGGCAGCGTCCTCACGGCGATCCCGCCGAACGCAGCGCTCATCCGGCCCACGCCAAGCAATGTCCCTGCCAGAGCGCCGGCCGCGCCGCCGGTCACGCCGAGCACCGTCGCTTCAATGACGCACATGCCCATGATGGTACTGTCCAACGCGCCCAGACATTTCAACGTCGCGATTTCCCGGAAACGCTCCGTGACGGACATGAGCATCGCGTTGGCGATCCCCACCGCGCAGACGACCATTGAGACCAGGATCAGCCAGAGCATCCGTTCCTGGATTCCGGTCTCCCCCTCTTCGGTACCGGCCTCCAGCGGGAGGAGTTGCGCGAGCATCATCTCCTCCGTCTGGACGTGCGCCAAGGCCATCAGGCGCTCAGGCGTCAGGCCGGCCACAGAGACGTTGGCTTCCTTGAGCCGGTCAAGGTACCATCCGGCGGCCTCGCGGCTCTTCAGGAACTCCCAGAGGACCAGGGGGTTGACCTCGTTTAGTGTAAGGTCAAGTCGGCCGGCGACAGCCTGCCGCACGGTGGGCCGGAGAAGCCCCGCTTCAAGCCACTGGCTGTCGCACGCCTGACGCGCCTGCTCGGCGACGGTGCGCGCCATGTCTTCCGGAAACCGGAAGCCGGCGGCCCGGATCGCCGCGCCGAATGCGCCGTCGGCTCCGGCCAGCGTTTCCATGGCCGTATGGCCGCGCAAGGAGGGTTGAAGCTGTGCGATCGCCGCCGCCCGCGCCGCGCGGATGCACTCCAGTTTTTCCTTTACTCCCGGCCACTCGCGCAGGAACTTTTGGAACGTCTCGTCGCCTCCCGGCAGTTGGAGCGACTGCATTTCTTTCGCTTTGGCGAAGAAATCGGCCTGCGCCGAGGCCGATTGGAGGCCGTCGAAAATAGCCGTCCCCTGCGCCTGGCGGAGGAGCTGCCGCCGTGCGCCGTAATCGAGCGCCGCAAAGAAGCGCAGGTATCCGGTCGCCTGCCGGCATCGGCTCTCCAGAAAGAGGCGGTCCCCCGGCGGCAGCTTCGCCATGGACATGGCCTCGTCAACCGCCTCGGGGTGGGGGGCCGCCATCCCTGTCAGAATGGAATCCGGCGTGCCGGGGTTCGTGAGCTTCGTGGCCCACACGAAGGCCTGGTGCAACTGAGCCGCGCGCAAGGTCGTGGCCCGGAGCACCGCGCCCCGGACGAGACTCTCGCTCCAGACATTCATCAGGAACGCCATCGCCACCGCCACCACGCCGACGGTCACCAACGACCGGAAAAGACGATAGCGGATGCCGGTGAGCGTCAGGGACACGGTCCTTCCGATCCCCAGCGGCGGCTGATCTTTGATCTCGATCTGCTTCATCAACGTACCCTAAGGAGGCCGCGAACATCCTGCGTGACGCAGGGATACCCATACGGCTGAACCATGAACGCCCCCGTCTCCGCGACGGCCCGGCCGAGGACGAGGAAGAGCATGAAAATCAACCTAGTGTACAGAACTGCCGGCGGCCAGTCCAGACCTGCGCAGAGATGATCTCTGATCTCGATCCGCTTCATCAACCCCGCCTAGCCCGGGAGAATGTAGAAACTCTTCGGCGGCAACCCGGTCGCCAGCCAGTAGACGAGTCCGACCGCCATCGGCGTGAGTCCGCCGAGCATCTCCCCGGCAATCAGCCCGAACATCAGCGGCTTGAGCCGCTGATACCACGACGCTCCCCCGTACCGAGTCACCAGAACCTTGACACCCCATCCGCCCAGGAACGAGGCCGCGAACATCCTCCCGGCATACGAACCCCAGACCAGGAACAGCACCGGGTGCAGCGGCCATTTCGGCCAGCGCAGACGAATCGCCGCAAACGCCAGCACAATCGCCAGGCCGCCGCCGAACCCGATCAGGCATGGCGCCATGGGCGACATCTCCGCGAATCGCCTCCATCCCCTCGTTGCCTCGGCCGCCTCCAGGTTGCCCTGCGCCGTCAGTCGTTGTCGAACTTCGATGGCCTTGTTGAACGGCCCCTGCGGCACCATCTCCGTCGCCCACCAGTCGTCACGATCATAGCCCCGGTCGTACTGGAATGCCAAAGTCACCGGCACCGCCACCGCCAACCCGACCAAAAGGGCCACCACGCTCCACGCGGCCACCCGCCCGATTCCCTCTCGCCGCAGGTCGAGCAGCTTGAAGGCATTGACTACGAACGGCATCAGCGCCTCGCGAGGGTCAACGGCGAGGACCGCCGACAACAGCAGCATGATCAGGACGGTCTTCGCTCCCAGCGCCCTCGCGCCGAACAGCCCCCAGAGCGTGACGCAAGGGAACCAATACGGTTGGACCATGAACGCCCCCGTCTCGGCGATGAGCCGGGCGACGACGAGGTAGAGTATGAAGATCAGCGCGGTGTACAGGACCGCCAGCTGCCAGTCCAGGCCCACGCAGATGAGATTGACGGCGAAGAGGAGCGCACAAATCAGAAACACCCGCGCGCCCCAAACCGCCTCCGGCGCCGGCGTCTCCCCCGTCGGAACCAGCATCGCCCGCCGCAATACGCGACCGTAGTAATGCCGCCCGGTGTAGAGGATCGCCAGCAGCAGGCCGAAATAGGCGCCAAAATTCATGAAGCTTTGCGCATTCGGCGCAGTCGGTCCGCCAGTGGTGAGCGAAAGCCCGTAGCTGGCCAGCGCCCCGACTAACAGCGGATAGAGGAACGGGCCCAGCCCCATCGCCAATGACACGTCCGAGGCCAGGAAGTACGCGAAAGCCAGGACCGTAAAATACACCGTCGGCTGCAACATCTCGCCCCCGCCGCCGGCGGCGTACATAGGAAGCAGCGACACCAGGGACGATATATCCACCTTCGTCGGGACCGTCACGAGGTACTCCGGAAACCAGACCGCAAGGTAGTTGTTGAAATGGATCAGAAACACCACCACCGCCCCGATCCAGAACAGGCGATCTCCGAGCACCGTGCCCCATCGTTTCCCGGCCTCCGGCAGCAGCGCATTCGAGAACGTCGCCAGCGGATAACGGAGATGTTCATGCTCCGACCATTGGCGATGCACAGCCAGCGCCAGTCCGATCAGCCCGATCCACAGCAGCAAGATCACCGGCATCCAAAAAATCAGCGTTGCGCGCCATGCGCCCCAGGGCACCTTGCTCGGATTGGGCAGCCCGCGCCCGTTGCCGATCCCCTGCACAAAACCATTCAGCGCGTCCTCTTGATTCCCGGGCGAGGCCAGCATCTGCCGAGGGGCCGTCTCGACAATGCCCTCCGCCCGCCAACCCGGCGAGCTTCGCTCCCAATGCCACGGCAGCATCATCGTCGCCGTGAACGTCTCCATCAACCCCGCGCTGGGAATGCAGCACATCACCGACACCAGCGCCAGCGCCACCGCCAGCTCGCCGGCCGAAAACGCCCATCGTTTCAGAAGCGGATTGAGTATCAGAACGAAAAGGATCAGGCCCCCGTACACCGAAATCGGCATGTTGCTGCCGACGAGCATCGTCTGGTGCATGACGGCGTCGTTGAAATAGCTGAACGCGCAGACGAACGCGCCGCCCAAAAGCCCCGCCAGAACCGCTCGCCATGTCACGGCTGGAGATCCCTATTCAGATGACCTCTGATCTCGATCCGCTTCATCCATGCCGGCTAGCCCGGAAGAATGTTGAACGTCTTCGGCGGCAGCCCTGTCTTCAGCCAGTAGACGAATCCAACCGCTATCGGCGTGAGCCCGCCGAGCATCTCCCCGGCGATCAGCCCGAACATCAGCGGCTTGAGCCGCTGATACCACGACGCTCCCCCATACCGGGTCACCAGGACCTTGATACCCCATCCGCCGAGGAACGAGGCCGCGAACATCTGCCCGGCATACGTGCCCCAAACCAGGAACAGCACCGGGTGCAGCGGCCATTTCGGCCAGCGCAGACGAATCGCCGCAAACGCGAGCACCGCCGCCAAGCCGCTCCCGAATCCGATCAGACAGGGCGCCTTGGGCGACATCTCCGCAAATCGCTTCCATCCGGTCGTCGCCTCAGCCGCTTCCAGGCTGCCCTGCGCCGTCAGTCGCTGTTGAATTTCGATGGTCTTGTCGAACGGCCTCTGCGGCACCATCTGCGTCGCCCACGTGTCGTCATGATTAACGCCCCGGTCGTATTCGAATGCCAAAGTCACCGGCAGCGCCACCGTCAACCCGATCAAAAGGGCCGCCACGCTCCACGCGGCCGCCCGTCCCATGCTCTGTCGCCGCAGGTCGAGCAGTTTGAGGGCATTGACCATGAACGGCGTCAGCGCCTCGCGCGGGTCAATGATCAGGACCGTCGTCAACATCAGCAAGATCAGTGCGTGCCTCGCTCCAAGCCCCCTCGCGCCAAAAAAGCCCCAGAGCGTGACGCACGGAAGCCACTCCGGCTGGATCATGAACGCCCCCGTCTCCGCGCTGACCCGCCCGATGACGAGGAAGAGCATGAAGATCAACCCCGTGTACAGGAGCGCCAGCGGCCAGTCCAGACCCACGCAGATGAGATTGACGGCGAAAAGGCCCGCACAGACCAGAAACACCCGCGCGCCCCATACCGCCTCCGCCGCGTGCGCGCCCGCCGTCGGAATCATGATCGCCCGCCGCAATGTCCGACCGTAGTAATGCCGGCCGGTATACAGAATCGCCAGCAGCAAGCCGAAATAAGCGCCGAAACTTAAGAAGTTGTTCGCGTTCGGCGTGGAATATCCGCTCCCCCAGAGCGAAATCCCGTAGCCGCCCAGCACCCCAGCTAACAGCGGATAGAGGAACGGTCCGACCCCCATCGCCAATGACACGTCCGAGGCCAGGAAGTACGCGAAAGCCACGACCGTGAAATACACGTTCGGCTTCATCATGTCGCCCCCGCCGCCGGCGTCGTACGTAGGGAACAGCGACATCAGGGACGACAGATCCACCTTCGTCGGAACCGTCACCAAATACTCCGGAAGCCAGACCGCGGTGTAGTTGTTCAAATAGACCAGAAACACAGCCACCGCCCCGATCCAGAACAGGCGATCCCCCAGCACTGTGCCCCATCGTTTCCCCGACTCCGGCAGCAGCGCGTTCGAGAACGTCGCCAGCGGATAACGGAGATGCTCATGCTCCGACCATTGGCGATGTACAGCCAGCATCAGTCCGATCAGCCCGATCCACAGCAGCAGAATCAGCGGAATCCAAAAGGCCAGCGTTCCGCCCCATGCGCCCCAGGGCACCTCGTGCAGGTTGGGAAGCCCGCGCCCGTTGCCGATGCCCCCCACAAAACCATTCATCGCATCCCCGTGATTCCCCGGCGAGGCCAGCATCTGCCGGGGGGCCATTTCCACAACCCCCTGCGCCCGCCAACCTGGCGTGTTTCGCTCCCAATGCCACGGCAGCATCAGCGCCAGCGGGAACGTCCGCATCAACCCCGAGCCGGGAATGGTGCACATCACCAACACCAACGCCAGCGCCACCGCCAGCTCGCCGGCGGAAAACGCCCATCGTTTCAGAAGCGGGTTGAGCGCCAGAACGAAAAGGATCAGCCCCCCGTACACCGAAATCGGCATGTTGTTGCCGATGAACATCGTCTGGCGCATGACGTTGTCGTTGAAATAGCAGAACGCGCAGACGAACGCGCCCGCCACAAGCCCCGCCAGAACCGCGCGCCATGTCACTGCTGGGAACCCTGATTCAAATTGCTGTGTTATCGGGCCGTTCGACGACGACCCGCGCTCCAGTTGCAGCTTCCCCGAATTCGTAGCGCAGACGCATCGTCTCAGCGGCATCTTCCGGCGTGATCACCGGTGGCAGGCCGTGCGCCGACCGAAAACCGCGATAGGGGCTCCGCGCACAATGCCGTCGAGAAGGACTCGTAGTCAGAGGAACAACACAAACGAAACACGACACCGGGCATCTTACGACACGTTGCGTCAACATGTCGTTATTCTATATCCCTCCTGATAAATGTCAAGCGGAATGGAAGTTTCGCGAAGCCTTGTCACCGCCTTCATGCTTAGCTTAAACCGCTACCGCACGAGCTTTGGCCTTTGAAACGCGAGTTCACGGATTTCGGTGCGACGTTCCTGCGCCGAATCCATGAGTTCCCAGAGGGCCTGACCGACGCCGTGCAAACACCTGAGGGTGTAAGGTCGGGACGTGCCGGCGACGCCGGCGTACATCGCTCCGGCGTTCGTTCTGCCCGGCAAGGTTTCGGCGGGCCGACGCGTCGCCGACTGGTGCCGGATGAGGGACATCACGCCGACCATCCTGAATCGCCTCGAGCGTCGTCGAACCCGGCGCCATGCCATGCCGTGCTGCGGGTCAATCCCCTCGAAGTAATGGAGCGGGCCCATGCAGGTCTTGTTTCAGTCGCACTCACAGCTTGAAATCCTCCTCAAGACCGGCAAACTGTCGAGGAGTTGCCTGACACCGGGTCAATAGAGGCAATGGCGCCTCGGTTGGAACGGAAATTCCAATTGCTTTCCTCATTAGGGGAAGCTAGAATGCCGCGTTAATATCGGACAGGCACAAGTTCTGTCTGGAAAGCTGGTTTTTCCGAACCAGATGTCCCCTGGGCAATCCCGAATAAGTAGTGTTTTTGACTGACCGTCATGAGGACGTTGGTCATCTGTGAAATTACGGATAGGCAGGCTACGGAATGCAATGAGTCACGTCCGACCCACGGCAGGTCGCAGCAGAGAACACCGAAGGAAGCGCAGGATGAACACAGACAAGGCGCAGGGCCAATGCATTCGGATTCGGGCGCATCACTTCCCCAATGTGCGCGAGTACGCCTTGGACGGCGTGCGACTGCATTTTGATGAGAACTGTGGCTACACCACAGCGTTCGCGCGCGCCCACGACGCGGTGCTGGCGGCGGTCGTCAGCGAGCCGACGCGGCCCGTGCGGATCGTAGCGGGTCCGGATGACATCTGCGAGTGCGGCGTATGCCCGAACAAGAAGCCGGAATGCGCCTCGCCATCGCTGGCGGAGACGGACCGCAGCGTGGCGGCACTGTTTGGCGCGGTCGTGGACAAGGAGTACACGGCGCAGGAAATCGTCGCGCTGGCGACGCGTCCAGTGCTGGATCTTGGCGATGTTGCCCTGAAGAGTGGCGAGCGCATGAAGATCCGGCTCGTGTCGCCGCCGGCGCCGGAGTACGCCGAGCGTCTGAAACATTTTCTCGATCACAAACCGGATTGGGCGGTGCGCAAGATCCGCAAGCAGCTCAACGGCGACTACCGCAAGGAGTGCGTCGACAAGTTCTTCGTGGGCGAGGTCGAGGGACGCCTGGCCGGACACGTCTGGTACGGGTACGCGATAGCGGGGTCGGGGACGGCGAATTTTGGAGAGGTTTATACCGCACCGGAACATCGCCGCAAAGGCGTGGCCGGCGAACTTGTGCGGTTCCTCGTCAATGACTTCCACAACAGTCCGGCACGACTCGCGCTGTGCACCGCTGGTGAGGTGGCGACGCGCATCTACGCCAAACACGGGTTTCGCACCGTCATTCCGAATGCCCAGTGCGGCCCGCTGATCCTGCTCAAGGACCGGTTCGGAAACAGCTTTGCCGAGTATGCGGAAACCTACTACCGCCCAGGCCAGCCGGTCAGCGTTGTCGCCGGCAGCGTGAAACACCGGCACGACATTGACTGCATGTTGCGGTTCTCGCACATCCTGCGCAGCGGGACCGACGTGAAGTCGCGGTTGCGGGCCGTGGAATTCTCCGGCGCATCGCTGGCCGGCCGCGTCGGCCCGGCGTGGCATGTGCCGAACTACATGGAGGCGTGCTTCCAGACGGAGGACGGACGCGGGTTCCTCACGGTCGCCGCGCTGCCGGAGGGCAAGGTCGCCGGCTGGGCGTTCGCACTGCGGCGCGAAGCGCCACTCGAGGCCGTAAGCTGGACGTTCGATTTCGAACTTCACCCGGCGTATCTCGCCGCCGCACCGCTCCTCATCCGCGACACGCTCGGCATGGCCAGGGCAAAGGGCATCACGGACATCTTCGCATGGTGTGCCGCGAGCCAAGCGGCGAAGCTTGAGGCGCTGGCGGCGAACGGCTTTGCGGAAACCGCACGCGTCCCCGGATATTGCGACGGCGCGATGTGCGACCTCGTCATCCTGCGCGCGGTGCGGTAACATGCTGAATGGCAGTTCCGGTTAATACATAAGAACGACTTGAAGGAGAATTACTCAAATGCACGCGGGCGCCCGGCATGTGCTGGCTGACAATGGAAAGAGCGACTGGAAGATTGTTGTCGGCGCAGACGCAATCCCATCGGAACGGCATGCGGCGGAAGATCTCCAACATTTTCTCCAGGAGATCAGCGGGGCACATTTCCCAATCGTTGAGGACGATGCTCCGTATGGCTGCAACGAAATCATAGTGGGCGACAATAAGCATTTGTCCAGGACCGGCGTCCAGACCGACTTTCGCAAATTGGGGAGTGAAGGTTTCGACATCCGCACAGTGGGCGGAGCTCTTATCATAGTCGGCGGCAGGCCGCGCGGCACATTGTACGGCGTTTACGCTTTCCTGGAGGATTATCTGGGCTGCAGGTGGTTCTACAGAAAAGTCTGCCGAATACCCCGAAGAGACAAGATAGAAATAGGCGAGATCCGTGACGAGCAAATTCCAGTGCTTGAATACAGGGATCCTTATTTTGTCGGCTCCATAGAGGGCGAGTGGCATGCCCGAAACAGGTCCAACTCCCACTTTGCGCGTTTAGAGGATATTCACGGCTATAAGGTGGCCTACAGCCATTTCGTACATACCTTCAATTCGCTGGTTCCCGTGGCGGAATACTTTGATTCGCACCCGGAGTATTTTTCGGAAGTGGACGGCCGCCGGATCTCGGAAAGTACGCAGCTGTGCCTTACCAATCCCGACGTATTGGACATTTCCATCAATAGTATCAAACGCTGGCTCAAGGAGGACCCCAGGGCTGCCATCGCTTCGGTGTCGCAAAATGACTGGCGGAATCCGTGCCAATGCGAGAAGTGCAAAGTCATAGATGAGCATGAAGGTTCACACAGCGGAACGCTGATCCGCTTCGTGAATAAAATTGCCGAGGCCCTTGAGCGGGAATTTCCCCATGTGGCCGTGGATACTCTCGCATACCAGTATACGAGAAAGCCCCCCAAGCACGTCAGGCCTCGGAAGAACGTTATCGTCAGGCTGTGCAGCATTGAGTGCTGTTTCTCGCACCCCTTGGAAAAATGCAGCAAGGAAGTGGGTTCCTATGGTCCCGATGGATCCCGCACCTGGGTAAAGGGCGGTTTTTCCGATGACTTGGAGGCCTGGTCCAAAGTATGTGACAGGTTATATGTCTGGGACTACGTCACTAATTTTGCGAATTATGTTCAACCTTTCCCGAACTTCAAAGTATTGCAGGCCAACATCCGGTATTTTATCAGGCATCATGTGAAAGGCATATTCGAAGAGGGCAACAACTCCAAAGGCGAGAGCAGCGAGTTTGATCAGATGCGCCAATACGTTATCGCCAAATTGCTGTGGAATCCTGATTATGACGTTGACCTTGCGGTGAATGAGTTCATGACGGCCTATTATGGAATGGCGGCTGCGGCCATGCGCCAGTACTTTGATCTCATTCACAGGCAGGTGGAGGCGCCCGATGTGCACATGAGTATCTATGACCCGCCCACCAGCGCCTATCTGAACGCAAACATGCTGGATGAAGCGGACAGGTTGTTTGACAAAGCCGAGATGGTGGCGGACAACGAAGAAGTGTTGAAGAGAGTGCGGAACGCCAGATTGCCCATCCGTTACGTAAGATTGTGCATTACTCCCGCTGACGCCGCGGGCCTGGAAGAACGGATTGACCGGTTTTTCGAAGACGTCAAATCGGCACAGATTAGGGAAATCACGGAAAAACGTCCTCTGGAGGAGTCCAAGGCTCTTATGCTCAAGCGCCTGACGATCGGGCGCAAGGCATAGAGAGTAGTCGGAGCAGGCCGTGACTAGGCTCAGTAATCACAGTAGACGACATGACGCGGGATCTTCGTTAGCAGGAGATCCCGGTTGAAAACTTTACGAGAGCCGGTTCGATTCCTCGCCTTCGAGGAGATGGAGACCCTCCACCGCAAGGCGCTGCGCATCCTCGCTGAAGTCGGGATGAGGATTGACCATGACGAGGCGCTGGATTACCTGCAGGCGGCCGGCTGCAAGGTGGACCGGCAGAAGAAGCACGTCCGGTTCCCGGAGGACCTTGTCGAGAAGCGCGTGAAGAAGATGCGGCGCGACTTCGAGACGCGCGAGTTCCCGGAGCGCATGGCCGTGCGCTACTCGCACGTTCGGTTCCGCCGGGAGCCGTTCGGGATACACCCGGACTTCACCGCCAGCGCGGGCGGCTACTGCGTATTCATCTACGACTTCGACGGCGTACGCCGCCGCGCCACGCTGCAGGACACCCGCGACTCGCTCAAGCTCGCCGCGCAGCTCGACCAGATTGCCTACACCGGCCTGCCCGTTGCTTCGCAGGACGTGCCGCTGCCGATCAGG
>Ga0181524_10000094_pt1 | contig 105135 bp, 78 predicted proteins | sample PEATcosm2014_Bin_34_FD_119761 | JGI IMG/M metagenome (GOLD analysis project Ga0181524, IMG submission 119761) | Peatland microbial communities from MTU Mesocosm Facility, Houghton, MI, USA - PEATcosm2014_Bin05_60_metaG | ecosystem: Environmental > Terrestrial > Soil > Wetlands > Peat | place... | reverse complement strand
GAAGGTTCCAACCGCCGCATCGAGAAACTCCAGCCGGTAGTCGGCCTCCGCCGCCACTCCGTACGTGAAAACGCGCCGGTGCGCTCGCGGCAAAATCGCCTTGAGTAGCGCATTGTCCACGCACGCCGTCACCGCGCCGTAAAACGGCAGCTTGTCAATGAAAGTGAGAAAAGCCTGCTCCACGTCGGCCATGTCGCGGTAGCAGTCCATGTGCTCGCGGTCCAGATTTGTCACCACCGCCAGAATCGGCGACAGCTTGAGAAAGGAGCGGTCGCTCTCGTCGGCCTCCACTACCATATACTGCGACTTGCCCAGCTTGGCGTTCGAGCCCAGCGCGTCCACGCGCCCGCCGACCACCACCGTCGGGTCCAGTCCGCCTGCGGCCAGCACCGAGGCCACCATCGAAGTCGTTGTCGTCTTGCCGTGCATTCCGGCGATGGCGATGCCGTACTTCAACCGCATCAGCTCGGCCAGCATCTCGGCCCGCTGAATCACCTGAATCTTGCGCGCCCGCGCCTCCAGCACCTCGGGATTCGTCGCGCTCACCGCCGAGCTGGTCACCACCACCGTGGCTCCGGCCACATTCGCGGCGTCGTGGCCTTCGTAGATCGTCGCGCCCATCTGCGCCAGACGGTCCGTAATGGCGGAGCGGCGCAGGTCGGAGCCGGAAACCTTCATATTGAGGTTGAGCAGAATCTCGGCAATCCCGCTCATGCCGATGCCGCCGATGCCGATGAAGTGCGCGTGCTGGGAGGTGGCGAACATATAGGTTGAATCTTCAGGTTAACATTTGCGGCTCTTGGGGATTACCGGATAGCGGCAGTCTCTGGAATTCGTCCATTAGGTGAGGATTTCTCCGCTGCGCCTCGCTCAGTTAATCGTCTCCTCAACAAGCACAACGTCATAGCTCTTACCGTTCTTTGCGGTGTTATTTTGTGCAACGTAGTGAAATTCATTGGCAGAATCGAAAACAATCGCCCCTCGGATGCGATTGTAGGGTTTGCCCTCTTTATCATTCACCACGACATACATCTCACCACCAGCTTCGGCCGAATATGCCACCTGCTTGCTATCTGGGCTAAAAACGAGGCTCATTTGGTTGATGTTATCGTAGAGTTTCCCCTCTTTGCTATCCACCACAACAAGCCACTTCTTGCCAACTCGGGTCGCATAGGCCATTCGCTTACTGTCCGGGCTGAAGACGATATCGCCGATGCCATCATAGGATTTTTCTTCTTTACCATCCAACACCACAAACCGCTTCCCGCCATCAAAAGCCACATAGGTCAATCGCCGGCTGTCCGGGCTGAAGATGAGACCGTCGATACCATCGTAGGGTTTCTCCTCTCTGCCGTCTACAACAACAAGCCGTTTCTCGCCGACTTTGGCCACGTAAGCCACACGCTGGCTGTCCGGGCTGAATTTGAGAGTCTTTTCGTCGAAGCCATCATAGGTTTTCCCTTCCTTGCCGTCCACTACAACGAAACGCTTCTTTCCTTCCATCGCCTCATAGGCCACCCTATGGCTGTCCGGGCTGAAAATGAGATCCGCACCAGCGCCATCGTAGGATTTCTCCTTATTGCCATCCACTACGACAGAACACTTTTCGAATGTCATGGTCACATATGCCACGTGCCGACTGTCCGGACTGAAGATGAGACCCCCTAAGGCATTGACATCATAGGGTTTCTCCTCTTTGTTGTCCAGCACGACGAACCACTTCTCTCCTCTTGTAGACACATAGGCCACGCGTCGGCTGTCTGGGCTGAAAATGGGTTCCCACGGACGAATGATTGGAGATGAAAGTTCCACATCGTAGAACTTTCCTTCCTTGCCGTCCACCACGACTGACCACTTATCGCCTGACTGAACCGCATAGCCTACCCGTTGGCTATCCGGACTGAATATGATTTTGCCTACTTTATCGTAGGATTTATCCTCTTTGCCATCTACGACGACAACCCGCTTCTTCCCAACTTGAGCCACATAGGCCATCCGACGGCTGTCCGGGCTAAAGTCGGAATTCAACATGTCGATGCCATCGTAAGATTTCTCTTCTCTACCGTTCACGACGACGAACCACTTCTCGCCGACCTTGGTCATGTAGGCTACCCGCCGACTGTCCGAACTGATAATAGTGGCAAGTATGTTGGCCGATGATAAGTCGATGTGGTTGATAAACTTTTCTGAGTTGACTCTGCGGCCGTGGTGGACTGCGCTAATCCATTTGCAGCCGGTGGCGGGGAGGAGCAGTACGAGCAGGAGCAGAACCTTGATCGTTCTCATCGTCTTTTCCTTTCATCGGGCATCGCGCCGCGTCACTGTATCGTCTCCTCGACAAGCACAACGTCATAGCTCTTGCCGTCGCTTGAAGTATTCTGCTTGGCCAGGTAATGCAGCACGTTAGCAGAATCGAACGCGCACGCCGATCCTTTTACCAGGCCATCGTATTGCCTGCCCTCGATGCCGTCCACCACGACAAACTGCTTAGCCCCCGCTCCGGCCACATAGGCCACGTGCCGGCTGTTGGGGCTGAAGTTGAGGTCTCCGATACCGTCGTAAGGCCGCTCCACGACGCCGTCCACCACCGCGGACCACTTCTCGCTCGCATTGAAATGTTTCTCGCCAACTTTGGCCACGTAGGCCACGCGCTGGCCGTCCGGGCTGAACTGGATAGGCTTCTCTCTGTAAAATGCATCCCAGCAAACGTCTTCCTGGCAACTGTGCACCAGCTTGATTGAATCCGCTTCGACAATGGCGGAATAAGCTTTCCCCTCAACCCCGTCCACCACAACAACCTTCTTCTCGCCTGCATCAGCCAGATAGGCCAGCCGCCTGCTGTCCGGGCTGTAGCGAAGACTGCTGATTCCATCGTAGGATTTGCCGTCATTGCTATTCGCCACCGCCGCCCACTTGTCATCCGTCTTGGCGGCATAGGCTGCCTGCTGGCTGTCCGGGCTGAAGATGAGATCGCCAACGGAATCGTAGAGTTTCCCGTGCTTGCCGTTGACTACAACGGTCCACTGATCGTTGATTTGCGCCCCATAAGCCGTACTCTTGCCATCCGGGCTAAAGAGAACTGTCATGTCGCCAATGGTATGACTACTGATGCCGTCGTAGGAGGCCTGCTTCTTGCCATCAACCAGCAGAACTTCCTTCCCGTCGATATTGACCACATAGGCCACATGCCGGCTGTCCGGGCTGAAGGTGAGTACCTGCAAGATGTCGTATGGTTTGCTCGCAGTGCCATCCACCACGGCGACCCAATGCTCGCCGTCTCTGGCCAGATAGGCCATGCGGCTGCTGTCCGGACTGAAGGTCATGTTCGGTTCCGCGATGATGTCGTAGGGCTTTTCCTCTTTGCCATCCACAACGACAAGCCACTTCTCGCCAACTCTGGCTGCGTACGCTACCCGCCTGTTGTCCGGACTGAAGAGGAGACTGCGAGTTTCATCGTAGGGTTTGCCCTCCTTGCCGCCCACCACCACAAACTGCTTCCCGCCCGCCGTCGCCACATAGGCCACCCGTTGGCTGTCGGGGCTGAACGCAAGGCTCGATGCATCGATGTAGTCGTAGGGCTTCTCCGCTTTGCCGTCCACCATCACCAGCCGCTTCGCGCCATTCTTCACCACATAGGCCACGTGCCGGCTGTCAGGGCTGGAGACAGGCTGGCCTACGGCAATCTCGGAATCAATGTGACAAATCAGTTTTTCCGAAACCGCATTGCCTCCATGGAAGAGCGCGGTAATCTGCTTGCAGCCGGTGGCGGGAAGAAGCAGGGCGAGCAGCAGCAGGGCATTGATCGTTTTCATCGCATTCCTTTCTCAGGGCTGAGGTTGGACGATTTCCGGGATCAATGCGGATTATATCCCGGCCATGCGTGCCGGTTGTGTGAAAGATAGGATGGCAACGCGAATTCCCGCCTTTCGATAAAATCCGCAGAAAAATCCGGGACCACTCCAAGTCCGTATCTTCTAGCCAGCCGCCACCATCGTCCGCATGCGCCGCACCAGCAGCGGCAGTACCTGCGCCTGCGCCGCGTCCACCGTAAGGCCGTGTTTCGCGCGCAGTTCCTCCACCTTGCCGTGCTCGATAAAGCGGTCCGGCCAGCCGATGCGCACCACCGGAACCGCGCTGCCCAGCTCGTCCAGCGCTTCCAGCACCGCCGAGCCAAAGCCGCCCATCTTCACGTGATCTTCAAAGGTGACAAAGGCCGCAACGCGTCCTGCGTAATCGGCCAGCATCTTGCGGTCAATCGGCTTGATGAAGCGCGGGTTGACGACCGCGGCGGAGTATCCGGCGCACTCCAGCCGCGCGGCCAGCTCCTGCGCCAGCGTGATCATCGGTCCCAGGCCGAGAATCGCCACGTCGTTGCCGTCCTTGAGCACCTCCGCCTTGCCTACGGGAAGAATCTGCGGCTCGGGCTTGCGCGCCGTGTCCGGTCCCAGGCCGCGCGGATAGCGGATCGCGCTCGGTCCCGGAAGCTGCAAGCCGGTTTTCATCATGTCGGCCAGCTCGTCCTCGTTCTTGGGAGCCATCAACACCATCTCGGGCACGCCCCGCAGGTAAGCAATATCGAAGAGCCCGTGATGCGTCGGCCCATCGTCGCCTGAGAGCCCGCCGCGGTCCATGCAGAAAAGCACCGGCAGCTTTTGCAGCGCCACATCGTGCACAATGCAGTCAAAGGCGCGCTGCAAAAAAGTCGAGTAGATGGCGACCACCGGCCGGTAGCCGCGCGCGGCCATCCCGGCGGCGAAGATCACCGCGTGCTCCTCGGCGATGCCCACGTCAAAATACCGTTTCGGATGATGCGGCCGGAACAGGTCCAATCCAGTCCCGCTGGGCATCGCTGCGGTGATGGCCACGATGCGCTCGTCCTGGTTGGCCAGTTGCACCAGCGTGGTCGCAAAGACCTCGGCGTAGCTCAGTTGTCCGGCGGGCTTGGTCTCGCCGGTATCCGGATCGTAGGGGCCCAGTCCGTGAAACTTCTTCTGCCCGTTCAGCGCCGGCTGGTAGCCGCGCCCCTTTTGCGTCAGCACGTGCAGCAGCACGGGACGGTTTTGCGCCTTGAGAAACTTGAATGTCTCCACCAGCAGCGGAATATTGTGACCGTCGATGGGGCCATAGTATTGCAGCCCGAACTCCTCGAAGAGAATGGAGGGCCACAGCAGGCTCTTGGCCGCCTCTTCAGCGCGGTGCGCCACCTCCACCGCCGTCTTGCCGCCGATCTTCTCCACGATCCGCTTGGCCCGGTCGTGCAGGCTCGTGTAGTGCTCGCTGGTGACGATCTTGTGGAAGTAGCGGGCGACGGCGCCCACGTTGCGGTCAATCGACCACTCGTTGTCGTTCAGCACCACAATCAGCCGCCTGGTCTGCTCGGCGATGTTGTTCAGCGCTTCAAATGAGATTCCATTCGTAAAGGCCGCGTCGCCGGCCACCGCGATCACGTGCTCCGTCCCGCCGGCCAGATCGCGCGCCACGGCCATGCCCAGGGCCGCTGACAGCGCCGTCCCGGCGTGTCCCGCGCCGTAGCAGTCGTGCTCGCTCTCGGTGCGCAGCATAAAGCCGTTCAGCCCGCCCGGCTGACGAATCGTCCCCATCCGCTCCAGCCGCCCGGTCAGCATCTTGTGCACATACGCCTGGTGGCTCACGTCAAACAGCAGCTTGTCCGTGGGTGTGTTGAAGACCGTGTGCAGCGCCAGCGTCAGCTCCACCACGCCCAGGTTCGGCCCCAGGTGGCCGCCCGTCTTGGAGAGCGTCTGAACCAGGAATTCGCGGATCTCCTCGGCCAGTTTCTCCATCTCCGTGAAGTTCAACCGCTTCACATCGGCCGGCGAGTGAATGGATTCCAGCAATGTTCCCATGGTCGTCCTTCCCAGAAAAAGGCCGTTCAGCCGGGTTATAGCGGTTCCACAATTGCTGTACTCCGGAAACGCTGTACTCAAGTGGCATTTTCCTAAAGAAAATGCCACCTTTCACGATATTGGAAAGAGCACGTGAATTGTGGAACCGCTCAAAAAGCCCCTCATAAAGAGGGGCCATCGAATCCAGCTTTGCCAATCGTTAGTATACCAACGCTGCAGTTTCAGCCGCTGAAGGCTTAGACGGCTTGAATAGCGATAGGGCAGGGAAGAATTCTGCGGCGTTTCCAGATCTCAGGCAGCATGCACCCGTTCGACGGCCAGCCGCAGGCCCATGGCCTTGAGAATCGCAGAGAGGCTGCGCAACTCCGGATTTCCATCTGCGGATAATGTGCGGTAGAGCTGGGTTGGATTCAGGTTGGCCTTCCCCGCCACGGTTTGCACTCCGCCGAAAGCCTTGGTCAACTGACGCAGCGCGATCAACAGTTCGCCTTGTTCGCCGTCTTCGAGAATATTGTTTAGCAGTTCAAGCGCATAGGCAGGGTCTTCCTTGAATAATTCCGCCATCGCTTCGTCATGGGTTCTGTCTTTCATTGCTGCGTTCTCCCTTGCCAATCGTGCCAGTATGTGCAGGCTCGATCGATGTCCGCGTCCTGTGTTCTTTTGTCGCCACCACAGAGCAGCAATATCAACTGCGTTCCTGCCATGGCGTAATAGACTCTGAATCCCGGCCCGGCGTCGATCCGAAGTTCCCACACCCCATCGCGGCAAAACCGATGATCGCCGAAGTTTCCCAGCTCCATTCGATTGATTCTGCGGTCAACCGCGATCTGTGCTTTTGTGTCACAAAGTTGGCGACGCCATTCCATGAAATTGTCTTTTCCATTCCGTGTCAGGTAATGGAGAATCTCGTACATAATTCAATTATCGTCTATAAACGAATATTCGTCAACGAGAATCCTTACCTAATTGATTCTGAATCAGATTCCAACGTTTATTCAACATGAAAAAGGCCGCCCTCGGGCGGCCTCTCATTTTTTGCTTTCATGGAGCAGGGCAGGGAATTCCGTCTACGGCTGCGCCTGTTCCCCCTGGCTGGAGGCAGGCCAGACGTTGGCCGTGCTCTGCGGCGTCAGGGCGGCAAACCAATTGCTCTCCCACAGATTCTTGTAGAATTCGCCGGTCATCTCGGCGGCGCGCGGTCCGAACGTAGGCCGTCCGCCCTCCAGGAAAAAGACCGTCACCAGGCTGCCTTGCGGCGAGTCGGCCCACGAGGCGAACCAGCCGAAGCGCGTGCCCTTGGCCGAGCAGGTTCCCGTCTTGCCGAAGACTGGCAGCTCGTGGAAGTTGGCCTTCAGCCCGCGGGCAGTGCCGTACTCCACCGCGCCGGCCATGCCGTCCTGCAGGTCGGGAACGTAGCGGGCAATGTCCAGAGTCCGCTTGATCCTGGGCCTCAAGTTGGCCGCCTCATCCGGCGTGGTCGGGTGTTGCAGGTAGTAGAGGGTTCCGCCGTTGGCCAGGGCGGCCACAAAGGCCCCCAGTTGCAGCGGCGTCAGCGATACTCCCTCGCCAAAGCTGCACATGCGCCCCACCCCGCCCAGCGAAGCGGGCAGTGGCTCGTCCGGATACACACCAAGTTGTTCGCCTTCGATGTTGTAGCCTGCCAGCTCGCCCAGGCCAAACTGGTTGGCGTACTGATGCACGCGCTCGAAGCCCAGTTCGCGGCCCAGCGCCTCAAAGTAGAGGTTGTTGCTCTTGGCCAGCGCCTGCGTCATGTTCATGCGGAAACCGGGCAGCCTGACCGGCGTATCGCGCGTCACTAGTCCCTCGGAGAGAGCGGCCAGCGCCACCGTCAGCTTGATCGTGGAGCAGGGCTCGGCGCCCGGCGAGAGGGCCAGCTTCTGGTTGACCATGGCCAGTATGCGCCCATTCGCGGGGTTGATCACCACCGCCGTGCCGTTCATATCGCCCATAGCATTGATGGCGGCCTGGCGCACCACCGGATCCTCCCCATCCGTCACGTCGTCCGCAAAGATGTCTCCATTGGCATAGGAGCTGGCGGTAAAACGCTCATAGGAGCGATGGCGGCGGCGCGAGGCAATGGCCGCGCTGCGTGCGCCGGCTCTCGCGTTGCCTCTTGCGGTCAGATGAGCCTCGCCTCCGGCGGGCGCTGCATGAGCCGCTGCGGGGTGCGCCGTACCGGCATGTGCGGTGGTTGTGTGAACCGTCCCTGTATGCGCGGCGCCGGAGTGAGCCGATCCTGCATGTGCGGTGGTTGTGTGAGCCGTCCCTGTATGAGCGGTGGTTGTGTGAACCGTCCCTGTATGCGCGGCGCCGGAGTGAGCCGATCCTGCATGAGCGGTGGTTGTGTGCGCCGTCCCGGCATGGGCCGTGGTTGTGTGAGCCGTCCCTGTATGAGCGGCGCCGGGGTGCGTCGTCCCTGAATGAGGAGTCGTACTACTGTGGGCTGCCGGTGCGGCGGCATGGGTGGCCGGATGCGCTGTCGACGGATGACCGGCGGTGCGATGCGGCTCCGTCAGATGTGTATGAGTAGTCTTATCTTGATGCACCGGGCGCGGGGCATCAAGAGCCGCCGCAACCACGGCGCCCGTTCCCAAACCCGTCAGAACCAGTGCACAAACCCAAAAGCGGGAAAATTTCATCCAGCCGGTATCCTCTCTCCTGGTGGAGCATCGTGCTGTTGTCTCCAAAACGGAGACGCAATTCTTGCCATTTCATCCTGCATCGCAAGCTTATCAATTCGATGCATGTAGCTTGCCAAAGACGCTTTCAATGGCAATTTTCTAACAAATCAGACAATGCCGTGCAATGGTTGCTAACTTCGAATCAGCCCTACTCCGCACAATTGAAAGTCTTTGTAGCGGTTTCTGAAAATCCTTCCCGGACAGCCGTTCATCTATGTAGAGCTACAGTACACTATACGCTGATCAAGGTCTACATCATATTGAACCCTTTCTACAATCGTAAGTTGCGTAGAAAGGTTGGCTTTTCCAAATCCGGTTGTGCTTCTTCCTCCCCGGTCAAGGGGAACAGCCTCGCGTCCTGCTGACCGCGATTCTCGTCCGGCGCTGCCGGGCCGCGCTCTCCACTCGTAAACGTTGGATGGTACTGCCTGGTTGGAGGAATGTAGGCCGGCTCCTCTGCCATTTCGGCCAGCCTGGGCGGCTCCGGCGCGGCTGCCGGTTCCATTATTTCGGGCTCCCGAGCCGCGGCAGCCTTCATGGGCGGCTCCGCCGCGGCGGCGTCAGCCGCGTACTCCGCAGGCGCCGGGTCGGTGAAAAAACCATCCTTGCCCCAGAGGTTTGAGTCCTCCGCCTTGACCACTTCTTCCTCTTCTGCCTTCTCCGGCTCCGTCGTCTCGGCTTGCTTCTCTTCTTCCTCCTGCGACTGGAAGCGCGGCGGCCTGGGAACCAGTACCGGCGCAGCCGCCGGCTCATGGTAACCGTCGTCGCGCGCCACCAGGGAGATCTGCGCCACAGGCGCGGGAGACTGCGGTATCGAGATCACCGGCCTCTCTTCCATGTTCAGCATGCGTGCGCGACGCTCCGGCATCTGCTCGCGGAAGCCGCTGGCGATCACGGTAATCTTCACCTCTTCGCCCATCTTCTCGTCCTGCACCGCTCCAAAGAGGATGTTTGCGTCCTCGTGGGCGGCGGACTGAATCAGCATCGAGGCCTCGTTCACCTCGGAGAGCTTCAGCGAACTGGAGCCGGTGATGTTGATGAGGATGCCGTGTGCGCCGTTCATGGCCCCGGCTTCCAGATAAGGCGAAGCCATGGCCGCCCGCGCCGCCTCCACCACGCGATTGGCGCCCGAGCGCACCGCCGTGCCCATCACCGCGTGGCCCATCCCCGCCATGGTGTTCTTCACGTCGGCAAAGTCGCGATTGATGATGCCGGGGATGGTGATGATGTCGCTGATGCTCTGCACTCCCTGGCGCAGTACGTCGTCGGCAATGCGGAAGCTCTCGAAAAATCCGGCGTCCTTGGCCACGTCCAGCAGCTTCTCGTTGGGAATCGCGATCAGTGTGTCCACGCACTCCAGCAAATCTTCCAGCCCGTGCTCGGCCTGCTTCTGCCGGCGCTTGCCCTCAAAGGCGAAGGGCAGCGTGACGATGGCCACGGTAAGAATGCCCATTTCGCTGGCCAGCGAGGCGATCACCGGCGCCGCCCCCGTGCCCGTGCCACCGCCCATCCCGGCGGTGATGAAGACCATGTCCGCCCCGTCCAGGGCCTCGAGAATCTTCTCCGAGTCTTCCAGCGCGGCCTTCCGGCCTGTGTCGGGGTCGGAGCCGGCCCCCAGCCCGGAGGTCAGCCGGACGCCCAGTTGCAGCTTCACCGGAGCCTGCGAGCTCTTCAGCGCATGAACATCCGTGTTGGCGGCGATGAACTCCACGCCCGCCATGCGCGACTGGATCATGCGATTGACCGCATTGCAGCCGCCGCCCCCCACGCCGATCACCTTGACGCGCGCTCCGTGCGCGCTCTCTTCGTGATACTGGATGCGCATCTCCAAAACTTGTTTCATCAGCTGTTCCATCTGGCTTTTGCCTCCTGTTGCTCGCCGGGTTTGTTCAATTCAATCAAAAAACTTCAAAAACTGCCGGTAAAGACGCTGCGTAACTTTGATTGCCATGTGACGCTTTGCTCAATGGCGTTTTTTTTAGTGCGTTTGGCATACAGAATCATGCCGATAGCCGCTGAAAAGCCGGGATCAACGAGCGCCTTGGGCATATCCGGCGAAATGCGCATGGGCTGTCCGTTGCGCGCCGGAACCCGCAACTTGCTTTCGGTGATGTCCAGCATTCCGGGCAGCAGGGAACCGCCGCCAGTCAGCACGCAGCCTGACCCCATGGCTTCCAGCACGCCCCCATCGCGCAGGCTGACCCTCGCCAGTTGCATCAGCTCGTCGGCCCGCGGTTGCAGGTACTCCGCCATTCTGCGCTGGCTCAGCAGGTGCGGCTGCGGAGTGGCAACCTTGATCGTCGCGTCCATCGGCACCTCCGTCACCACTGCGTGGCCGTACAGGCGCTTGAGCTCCTCGGCCTGGGCTACGGGAATCTCCAGCCCCGCCGCCAGGTCATTGGTAAAGTGCTGCCCGCCAATGCGTATCGAGTCCGTGTGCACTACCGCGCCCTCGAAAAACACAATCAGATCTGTGGAGTGGCAGCCAATGTCCATCAGGCAAACGCCCAGCTCCATCTCGTCGGCGGAGAGCGTGGACTCGGCGGCGGCCACAGACTCCAGCACCGCCTCGGTTACCTCCAGCCCCGCCCGGTTGGCGCAGGTCACCGTGCTTTGCAGCGCGCTGCCCGAGCAGGTGGCGATGTGCAGCTCCGCTTCCAGCTTCTTGCCCACCATGCCCACCGGGTCGAAAATTCCCTCATGGCCGTCGAGAATGAACTGGCGCTGCAGCAGGTGCACAATCTCGCGGTCCTGAGGCCGCTCCACGCGCCGCGCCCGCTCCACAACGTTCAGTACATCAGCCTCGTCGATCTCGTGCGAGCGGCCGGCCAGCTCAATTCCGCTCTTGCTGTTCAAACCCCGGATGTGCGGCCCGCCTACGCCCACAATGCACTCGCTGAAGTTGGCGCGCGCCGACAGCTCGGCCTGCTTCAGTGCCGATTCCACCGCCCGGGCCGCCGGCCCCAGCTCGGCGATCAGACCCTTGCGCATCCCCGCCGACGCCGCCACTCCGTGCCCGCAATAGCGCAGGACGCCGTCATGCAGCTCCGCCGCCAGCACGCGGGTCCACGCGCTGCCGATGTCCAGCACTACGATCAGGTCATCCCGAAACTCGCTCATGGCGCTCACTGGCCCTGACCGGCTGATGGGGCCGGCCGGGTGGTTGGGGCATTCTTCCGCTGGCTGATCTTCAGCGCGGCGCCTTTGGCCTCCGCGCGCTTCATTTCCTTTGCTGCCTTGATCCTCTCCGTCGAGGGTGCCTTCCTGGACTTCACGCTCTTCTTCGCCGGGGTTGCCTTTGCCTTGCCGGAACCATTTCTCGCCTGCTTGGCCGCTGCCTTTTGGGCTTTAGCCCTTGAGGATTGCTTTTCGCCCGCTGCTTGCTGGTTAGCCGCGCTCTGCTCGCCGCTTGCGGCCTGCGCTATGTTGGTGGCCATCTCCAGCACCACCTGCTGCTCGTAGCGCAAATCCACTGCCGCCAGCTTGGGATATTGCTGTAGCCACTCGTTGATGTGCGCCCTGTAGTGCTGGTAGCGCTCCAGAAATTCTTCCTGGCCAAAGTGAGCCAGGATATCGCCGTTCTGCTCGGGCATCAGCACGCGCGCGTCATGCGGATCGGTCAGATCAATCTCCGAAATCTGCTCCGAGAAGTGCTGGCCGTTCGCGTCCAGCTCGCCCACCAGGCGCATGTAGACCGCCATGCGCGCCTTGCGTGCATCCATCGGGTCCTGGGCGTTGATGCCGGTCACTACCGGGAACGAATAATGTCGCTGGGCCATCATCGCCGCCGGCATGGTAAGCAGAACCCCGTTCGCGTCCACCAGGCCAATCTGCTGCTCCTGACGCACAAACGCCACCGGCTCGCGCTCCACCGCCGAGACGCGAATTCGGTCCGGCAGCAGGCGCATCACCGTGGCTTTTTCTATCCAGGGAATCTCCTCCAGTTGCCGCCGCCGCTCCTCCAGCGGCACAAAAAAGACATTGCGTCCTATGTCTTCGCCAAAAACAGGCAGTAACTCCGCGCGGCTCACCTCGGTCAGCCCCGTAGCCTCGATATTGTCACTCCCGGCAATGCGGAAGCGCGCGTCGCTGGTCAGGAAGTGATTGATTAGAAAAGCGATGGCCGCCAGCCCGCCCAATGCGGCCGCGGCGGCCAGCGTCACAAAGAAGCGCTTCGCCTTGCTGGCCTTGCGCCTCTTGCGGCGGCTCTGCCCCTCAAAGCGGCTTCCGTCCAGGCGAGCGCGTCCCCGGGGAGGCAAATCCTCGCCCTCAATCTCTTCTCTTTCCAGAGGGGTGTCGTCCAGCATGCGCTCCTGCACGGGCGCATCCTGCTCGTCGCGCCGGAGAAGGGGCTCCGCGGGCGCGTCATCTTCCCCAAAGAGGGGACGGGTTCGGTTACTGCGCTGTATCTTCACGACTGAGCAAAGGTCGTGAGAATCGCCAGCCTTCAATATAGCCCGAACATGCCGGCATTATCAATATTGATGCCAGGAGGAACCCGCATTGTTACGGGTGTCTGCCCGCGGCGATGTCGTAGAAGGCGCTCTGGTTTTGCCAGAGTAATGGAGTCTAACCCTTTGTCTTCCGCACCCGATGCGAAAGAAAGGTCATCCCAAGCCCAACCAAAAAAAGTGTTCCCGGTTCCGGGACTGACGGCGCTCCGCCAATGTCCACGAATCCCTCGATGACGCCGCTACCGGTCACATAGCTTATCCCGATTCCGTCCGATGTGTACCCCGTGGTGTTTGCCGTCAGGTTTTCATTGGACCAGTTAAGATGGTTCACATCTGTGAACGGGTCGTTGATGGTAATGCCTGCGGAGTTCCATCCGGTCATATCCGCAGCATGACCTGTGTTGCTGCCATTCCAGGCGATCAATGGCAAGACAACCTGCCCTGCCATCAAATCAAGCTCCATGTCCGCGAGCAGGTTGGACCCTCCGCCTATTAGATCCGCATAGGTCAGCGATACGCTGTAAGCATGACCACCGCCGAACAAGCCCACATAAGTCTCAAGGCCTGAAACCATACCAGCGGCTGATGTACCTCCGCTTGGTGTAGTCCCCATGAAGGCGCCGAGCTCGCTGATGATCGTGCTTGCGCCTGTATTGTTGCCCACAGAATACCCCTGCAAGAGAGCCGGGTTACCTTGGCTCAACCAGTAGATGCCGTCAGCAGCGGCTGTTGGAGCACACCAACCGCCACCCCACGCAGAGAGATACTCCTGTCCAAAGTCTGGTGTTAAACCAGACGACGTGTAGGAGATAGGGAGAGCCCGGGCGGAGAGCACGGTGACAAGGGTTATCAATACCAGCAGGCCGATTCTCTTCATATTGCACCGATTTCCTTCCGGGATTTCCATCTTCGATATTTGGACCCAATCAATCAAATTATATACACAAAACCTCGGTTCGATGCTGAACTTCATTTCGTTACCGATAGGGCTTACTATGGGGTTGGGGAAGCCTCTCGATTCCCCAGGAGTAACACCCCATGGCCTATGACGATCTGCGCGACTGGATCAAGACCCTCGAAGAACACGGCGAACTGAAGCGCATCCGCGCGGAAGTCTCCCCCGAGCTCGAAATCACCGAGATCACCGACCGCGTCTCCAAATCCGGCGGCCCCGCACTCCTCTTCGAAAACGTCAAAGGCCATCCCTCCCACCAGGTCTTCATCAACCAGTTCGGCAGCGAGCGGCGCATGGCCCTGGCTCTCGGCGTCGATTCTCTGGACGCCATCGCCGACCGCATCTCCGCCCTCCTCAACCTCAAAGCCCCAGAAGGCCTTCTCGACAAGCTCAAAATGCTCCCGCAGCTCGGCGAGCTCTCCAGCGCCTTCCCCAAAACCATCAGCGCCAAAAACGCCCCCTGCAAGGAAATGATTCGCCGCGACCACTTCGACCTCAACTACTTTCCCATTCTCAAGTGCTGGCCCCACGACGGCGGACGCTTCATCACCCTCCCCTGCGTCGTCACCCGTGACCCCCGCTCCGGCAAGCGCAACATCGGCATGTATAGGATGCAGGTCTACGACGGCCAAACCACCGGCATGCACTGGCAGCGCCAGAAGGTCGCCGCCGAGCACTATCGCGAGGCGATTCGAAATGCTGTTTCATCCGACGATCTCAACCAAAACCAGTACGGCCCGAAGGGCGCGCGCGTAGCCGCCATGGCCGAATCAGCCGGCGGCGCCTGCGCCATCCCCGACTCACCCCAAGGCGGCCTTCCTCAAATCGCCCTCGGCAATCTCCGCGGCTCGCGCCTCGAAGTCGCCGTCGCCATCGGAACCGATCCCGCCACCACCTTCGCCGCCATTGTCCCCGCCCCGCCCGAAATCGAGGAGTACCTCATCGCCGGATTCCTGCGCGGCTCCCCCGTCGAAATCGTCCAATGCGAAACCGTCGATCTCCAGGTCCCCGCCCGCGCCGAAATCATCCTCGAGGGCTACGTCGAGCTGGGCGAGCTGCGCGCCGAGGGCCCCTTCGGCGACCACACCGGCTTCTACACCCTCGCCGACCAGTACCCCGTCTTCCATCTCACCTGCGTCACCCATCGCCGCAACCCCATCTACGCCGCCACCATCGTCGGCGTTCCGCCCATGGAGGACGCATGGATGGGCAAGGCCGTCGAGCGCATCTTCCTCCCCGCCATGCGCATCTCCATCCCCGAAATCGTCGACATCCATCTCCCCATCGAAGCCGTCTTCCACAACCTCATGCTGGTCTCCGTCCGCAAAAGTTATCCCGGCCAGGCGCGCAAGGTCATGAACGCCATCTGGTCCCTCGGCCAGGCCATGTTCACCAAAATCATCATCGTTGTCGACGAGGACTGCGACGTCCAGAACATCCCCGAAGTCGTCCTGCGCGTCGCCAACAACATCGATCCCGAGCGCGACATCCAATTCACCCTCGGCCCCATCGACTCGCTCGACCACGCCTCCCGCCTGCCCAACTACGGCTCCAAGATGGGCATCGACGCCACCCGCAAATGGCAAGCCGAAGGCTTCACCCGCCCCTGGCCCGCCATCATCGAAATGGACCGCGCTATTAAAGCCCGCATCGACGCCCTCTGGCCCATCCTCGGCCTGTAAGCGTTCGCCCCATCCGCTTCGACACGGAGGGCGATCGCTCATGCCATCTTTGTGACATGCATAACTGGGAAATCGTTTAGTTCTTGCGATACCGAGAGCAAAGGTGATAATGTTCATCCGGGAAACAATGAAGAGTGATGACCATGCATCTTTATTGCCCTTGATCAAATGGGCCGGCGGTAAGAGGCGTCTCCTGCCCGACATCGCCGAGCTAGCGCCTTCTACATTCTCCAGATATTACGAGCCCTTCCTTGGTGGGGGTGCTGTGTTCTTTTCACTCCTTCCGGCAGCCGCGACTCTCAGCGACACGAATGGCGAGCTGATCCAAATGTACGTTCACGTGCGCGATCAGCCGGATGAGGTTCACAGATGCTTACGGCGAATGACAAACTCTAAAGATGACTACTATCGCATCCGCTCGATGAATGCGCGTTCTGATGCAAGCAAAGCAGCGCGCCTAATTTATCTCTGCACCCTATCATTCAATGGAATCTATAGGCAGAACCTGAAAGGGGAGTTCAACGTTCCTTACGGCTACAAGACACACATTAATCCGTGTGACACGGCGACGCTTGAAAGGATCAGCGAAAGTCTTCAGGGAAAGAAGCTAATAGAGGCAGATTTTGAAATAGCGACGAGCAACGCCAAGAGAGGCGATTTCGTCTACTTCGACCCCCCATACACAGTTGCGCACGGCAACAACGGTTTTATCAAATACAATGCGAGGATATTTTCGTGGGCGGACCAAAAGCGACTGGCATCAACAGCTTTGAGGCTTAAGAACATTGGATGTCATGTGATCGTCAGTAACGCTGACCACCCTTCAATTCGGAAGCTTTATTCAGATTTCGAAATGCGCGTGGTCGAGAGACAATCAGTCATGGCCGCTTCAAGCAGGTTTAGACGCACTGTACGTGAGTGTCTTTTCTATTCAAGGAGCTAGAAATGTTGACAAATGTTCTGCCCATCGAAGATTTAGGAAGCCTTGCGAGGGCAAAGTCACGAGAGTATGAGACCAAGACAGTATCCCCTTCCGCTGTCGCAGAGCTACTAGAAGGCGGCTGGGAAATCTCACCGAAGAAGAATAAGAAGTCCGTTCGCCTCACAAGGGCAAAGCGGCACGGTGTTCGACTTGAGGACCGAGTCTGGACGCTACTATACCGGATGAACTTCAAATACATTTCAGCCAAGGGAGGGGCGCAGCTGCAAGTCAATACAGAAGATGAAAGCCCAAAATCGCAGCTTGACATTGTGGCTATAGATGATGAGGTCGCGATTGCAATCGAATGCAAGTCGTCAGAACAATCCTCAAGGCGTCCCCAATTCCAGCAAGAATTAGGCAAACATTTGTTGATACGCGAACGCTTTACTGCGGCGGCTCGAAAGGAATTCGATCCGCCTGCCCGTCGCCTTGTCGTTCTCGCAATGCTCATGTCGAATATCGTGCTTTCGGAAAACGATAAACAACGGGCCAGAGAGGCCAACGTTATCCTGCTTGATGAGCATGACCTTTATTACTACGAAACCCTCGTGTCGCATATTGGTCCGGCCGCTAGGTACCAGCTTCTCGCGGAATTATTACCGGGGAAAACCGTGCCCAACCTTGAGATTAGGGTACCTGCGATCCGTGCGAAGATGGGAGGTGTAAATTGCTATACGTTTTCGATCAGTCCAGAATACCTCCTAAAAATTGCCTATGTGTCTCATAGGGCAAAAGGCAAAGCTTCAGATGTGAGTACATACCAACGGATGCTGAGCAAGGGGCGGCTCAGCAATATTCGCAAATACATTGAGGATGATGGAATATTTCCGACGAATATCGTGCTGAATATCGATAAAAATAAGCTAGTCTTTCAACGCAGCCAACAGGAGGAAGATGCGTCTATGGAGCATGGGGTTGCAGGCTGGCTCGATATAAAAGCCACATACAAGTGCGCCTGGATTATCGATGGCCAGCATAGACTATTCGCATACTCCGGTCACACAAAGGCACCGAAGAGCAGATTGGCGGTGCTCGCCTTCGAGAGTCTCGCACCAAGCGAACAGGCAAGATTATTCATCGATATAAACGCGAAACAGAAGAGCGTGAAGCAGTCCTTGCTCGAAGAACTTTATGCAGAGCTCCATTGGGATGCTGCTGACGATTCGGTTCGTGTACGCGCCATCATATCAAAGGCAGTGCAGGATCTCGGGACAGATCCTGAATCTCCGCTGTCGGGCCGAGTCCAGACTGCTGACTCACCGAAAAGCGAAATCCGATGCATTTCCTTGACGAGTCTCTATAGCGCAATCAGTAAGACAGAATTCCATCTTGGAAAAATGAGGCACAATGTCCCGGAATACGGCCCGCTGTGGGCGGGTACAAATGAAGCAACTTTGAAGCGCACTGTCTATATTCTCAAAAACTGGTTCAACGTGATCAAGGAGGCTGTGCCTGACTGGTGGGAGAAAGGGTCGGGTGATGGGGGTGGACTCGCCATGAATGACGGTGTGACGACGTGCATCATGGTGCTTAGGAGCGTATTCCAGCAGGCAGAACCCCAAAGGCTTGTCCGGCTCGATGATGAGGATCTTTCACAGTACCTCCATAGATACGCTGAAGCGCTCGGCGCCTATTTCGCAAAATTCACTGAGACTGAGCGCAAGATGTTTCGCGATCTGCGCGGCGTTCAAGGGCAAACGCGCAGGTGGCGGAAATGCCAAGAGGCACTCCGCGAAACTATTCCCAGCTTTAATCCCGAAGGATTAGATACGTACCTCACTGATGAGAAGGCTGAGACAAACACGCGAGGCAAGAGCACTATCGAATCTATCGAGAAGACACTACAAAAGATCGTACTAGACGAGCTTCGGAGTGAGATGCCAGAAGGTGAGGACTGGTGGATTCTTGGAGTGCCAAAGCCAGTTCGCCAGAAAGCAACACAGAAATACGAGGATGATGACCACCAGCGGGGCGGCAAAGAGTACTACTTCGATTTAATTGATTACCAAAAAATTGCGCTTCACAATTGGCAAGTGTTCCAACCGATCTTAGGATATGGAACGGGAGGAAAGGACAAACAACTTTCATGGCTCAATTTCGTCAATTCCAAACGTAATATCGTTTCCCATGCTTCGTCAGCGAAAGCTCTAACAATAGATGAATTGAGCCAACTCGAGCAATACGACGAGTGGCTACAAATGAAGAAAGGCGAATTGATGGAAAGCAAGACTGATTCAGCTGACGTGTCCGAAATGTAATAGATCCTTTAGCCATGGGTCAAGGTGGGTGGAGCACATCTGACCATCCCAAAATGATTGGTATCCCACATCTGGCGTAGTCTCATCGCGCCGGATGTGGGATACCACGAACCCCAACCCGGGTTTTTCTGACCACTGACCGCTCAGAAGGCGACGATTCCCAGCCCTGGAACCATTTGGAAGTGGCGCAGATTGGCGGTTGCAACGCGGTAGCCAAGCTCCAATATCGTGACGCCGATTAGTACGCTGGAGGATTCAGCGGCTCACGATGAGCATTGATGGCCGCCGCAACATCGTTGGCGAACTCCTCATCGATGGTTGCCGGAGAGTCCGCGGGCAACAAGGCGATGCATTCCTCGATGGAGCGGCGTGGCGGAGCCGCAGTGCGCAAAATCGTCGGCGGATAGGCGCCGTTCTCGATGACGATCTCCGCGCCCAGGCGGACGTGAGCCAGTAGTCCCGCAAAGTCGCGGACAGCGTCGGCTTCCGAAATGTGGATCGTTGCCATACTTAAGATGATACCTCGATTTCACGCGAGTGGCGCAGGTCTGACCATCCCACAATGATTTGGTATCCCACAAACCTCAACCAGCGTTTTTCTGATCTCTGACGAGATACCACGAATCCCATGCGAGCGAAGAGCGAGCCGCTGGCCCCACCGCAGGTGGCTGTCCTCAGGCTGCGGTAGCTACTTTCTTCGGCCTGCCGCCCAGACGGCCATTCGATCTTGATGCCCGTGCCTTCGCGGCGCTCTTTGCTTTGCCGCCCAGCTCTCCCAGGCGCGCGGCCATCCATCGTTTCGATCCGAAGAATCCTTCCAACAGCGCCGGAATGTACAAGTCAGCGTCCAGCGCGGGAAAGTGAAGGCCAAAGCCCGGCGGGTCAATCTCGATCTCCCGCAACTGCTCCCATGTAGCCGTCTCCAGCCCTTGCGCATCGCGCGGCGAGAAGGAAATCTCCAACCCATTGCTCAGGCCCACCACAACACGTCCGATGCGGCGATCATAGCGGGCGCTGACGGCGTGGGGAATTGTCGCCAAATCCTCTTGCTCTCTCCGGTAGGCTTCCAGGTATTCTTCATGCTCGTCCATGTGTTTCCTCCCATGCCTTGCAAAGTCCGGCCAAGTGCTTCTCCAGTTCCGCTCGAATGTTCTGTGTCTGGTACTCCGGGAAACCAGAACGTCGCAAACTCAGCGGGCCAGCGGAGCAATTCAGGTTGAAGACGACTCTATGCCCTTGTCCGATGACGTGAACGTGCGCCGGCCAATGATCATTGGGGTAAATTACAACGCGCAGACTCCCCAGTCTCAGGACGGTTGGCATGAGAGCAGAATACCATAAACCTGAGCGGTTAGGATAGGCTCTTGGCCCAAGTAATTTGCCGCCCAAAATCTTTTACAAAAAAGTCCAAATATTTTGCAGATAATTAAATGGTAAACACGTAGCTAAACTCAACAGAATGAATATGTTCCACGTGGAACACAACGGCGACTTCTAATCCCCAGTTCCCGCCCCATGCCCCCTGTTCCTTTATCTGCTGCCCCAACGCACCATTTTCGCAAAACCATGAACCTATAGGTTCACATTTTGCAAAAACCGATAACCTGGAACGCACCATTTTTCACTTTCAAGTGCCTTCGTATTTCAAGTCAACAATCTGTGCCTTCGAACGCCGCTCTGCTATATCTAAACCATGCGGTTTGTCTCTATTTCGATTCTCGCAGCCCTTCTCTCCGTCCCACTCCCCGTTTCCCTATTTGCCCAGCAAGCCCCTGACGCCTTTAGATGGATAGACTTCCACTCCGCCAAGGACCGGGACGTCCTCACCTGGGTCACCCGCTCCCTCACAGTCGAAAACTGGTCCTCCATTCGCGAGATCGGCGTGGAGTATGACGCCGCTCTGGTCGTCACCACCACGCGCTCCAATCCGCAGTCGCTCCCCGCCGCGGACACCTTCACCGTCTGGAGCCTTTCGCTCACCAACCACAGCTATGTGCCTCTCATCAAGGGAGTTAACCTGCGCCTGCTGGACTGGCTGCTCTTGGACGACGGCCATCCCCGCGAGCTGGCTGCCCTCTACGACGACTGCGCCGATTGCCAGCCCTCCACCTACTTCACGGCCTTCCACTACGACATGGAGAAGCACGCCTGGGCCGCTCGCTGGATGCGCGGTCCCCAGGCCATCTCCGTCTGGAGCGCGAATCTTCCTCAAGGCCTGGCCCTCACCCAGCTCTACGCTCTGCTCACCCAGCCCAACGGCCGCTCCATGATGTGCACCTGGAACCACATCGACCACGGCGCGCAGAAACCGGAGGACATCGTCGCCTGTTACGACCTCGACCCCGCGACCGGCCACGAGCGTACGCAGATGTTCACGCGCACCCCTGCCCAACCCATTAAGTTGCGTATTTGCAGTGCTTTAAATCTCATTCCCGGCCTGGCGCGCGGGCAGGATTCCCCGCTCTGCCAGCAGCTCCAGAAGCAGCACCCGGAGCGCAAGCCCGTCACCACCCCGCCCGCCAATAACCGCGGCCAATCCACCCCGCCACGCCCCCGGCGCTGAGCCGGCGAGTGATTGTTGCTTGCTGGGGTGGTTATTCCCTGTATTTCTTATGCTTCATGCGCCGCGGCCACATGCGGTTGCGGCATCAGCTCCGTCAGAGCGATCCCTGCCAGAATCAGCAGCGCGCCGCAGCCGGGGCGAAGCCCGAGCCGCTCGCCCATCACTAGAAACGAAGTAATCCAGGCGAAGACTGGCTCCAAAGTGAGCAAAAGCGCAATGTGCGTGGGGGGCAGAACCGATTGCGCCCAGCTCTGAATGGAAAAAGCCGCTGCTGTCGCGAGCACTGCGGCAACCCCCAGCGCCACAGCCAGCCGCGGCGTCCAGCTAATCTGCGGATGCTCGATCAGCGGCATGCTCAGCGCCATGAAAACCGCGCAAAAGCCCACCTGCAACAGCGCCAGCGGCTGAAAGGCGATGCGCGGCGAGACGTGGCTCAACGCCAGGCAATGGAAGGCAAAGCCCAGCGCGCAGCCCAAAGTGAGCACGTCGCCCAGGTTGATTGAGCTCATGTCGGGCAGCAGGCGCGCCGCTTGCCCCAGGAGTGAAGCCGTGCCCGACGCCTGACTTGCAGCCGGCGCGGTCAGCAGCACAATCCCGGTGAACGCCAGCGCAGCCCCTAGAAAAACATTCCAGCGCGGCATTCTCGCTCCCGGCGGGCGCAGGCCGGGAATCATCGACAGTAGCGGCACCATCACCACCATCAGCCCGGTGATGAAGGCTGACTTCGAGGGCGTGGTGCGGGCCAGTCCCGTAGTTTGAAACTGGTAACCCATGGCCAGGCACGCTCCCACCAGCGCCCCGGCCGCCACCTGCCAGCCCCGAATTGTGCGCCAGTAGCGGTGATAGGCCACGCCCATCACGGCGAAGGCCAGCGTCATCCGCACCACGTTGAAGGCGCCGGGAGTGGCGTCGGCCAGCGCGCCTTTGACCAGCACAAAGGTCGATCCCCACACGGCAACCACAAACAGCATCAACAGATAAGCTCGAACTTTCATTTCTTTGAATTATTGCAGCCGCAGCCGCGCCGATTGGTTGCTGTCAGCCTTTCCGTAACACAACCGTTTAGTTCTCCGCGGCCCACTCCACCATCGCCAGCACGAGCAGAAGCACCCGCTTCAATCCCGTTTCGCGATCCCGCGCCGAGTACCACTCGGCCAGCGTGTGCGCGCCGCCGCCCTCGCCGCCCGCGCCCATTGACAGCGCCGGAACCCCCAGCGAGAGCGGAAGGTTGGCGTCGGTCGAGCCCAGCCGCAGCTCGGTTTTCAGGCCCAGATGCCGGTCCACGGCCAGCAGAGCTTCCAGCAGCGGCGAGTCCTCGGCGAGTTGCGCGGCGGGCCGGTCGCCGATGGTATCAATCGCAAAAGCCAGCAGACCGCGCCCATCCGCGCCAGCCGCTTTTGCCCGCGCGTTCATCTGCTCCACGGCATCCTCCACGGCGCGATGCAGCTCAACCTCCAACCGCACCAATTCCTCCGTGCTGGTCGAGCGGAACTCCACCGTGCCCTGTGCGTTTTCCGGAATGGAATTTACGCTGGTGCCGCCGCTGACCGTCCCCAGGTTCAGAGTCGTCCGCGGCTCATCCGGAAGTTCTGTCCCAGCCATCACGGCCAGCGCCGTGGTCAGCGCGGCAATCGGGTTCGCCGTTCCCGCGTCGGTAAAGCTGTGCCCGCCCGGTCCAGTCACGGTCACCCGGTAGCGGCGGCTGCCCAGCGCTTTCGTCACCGCCGAATCCGCGCCCGCCCCGTCCAGTACAATGTGCGCGGCAATCCGTCCGGCCAGCACGTTCTGGCTGTAAAGGTGCCGCACGCCGCGCAAATCGCCCTCGCCCTCTTCGCCCACGTTGCCCATAAAAATCAGCGGCGCGGCCAACTCCACCCTGGCCTCCACCAGCGCCCGCGCAAGACCCAGCAATCCAGCCACTCCGGCGCAGTTGTCGCAGGCTCCGGGAACTGTGAGGCGGTCGCCCTCTACCACCGGCTTCAGCGGCGTCTCGGCTGGAAAAACCGTATCCAGGTGCGCGGAGATCACCACCACCGGCCCGCTGCTCTCCGCCGGCAATTTAGCCGCCGGCAGCCAGCCATAGACGTTGCCCACCTCGTCGGTTTTTATTCTCTGCAGGCCGGTCTCGGCAAAGCGCTCCGCGATCCACTCCGCCCGCGCCTGCTCGCCAAATGGCGGCGCGGGAATCGCCGCCAGCTCCGTCTGCCAATCCATCATCGTCTTGGGATTGCCATGCAGCCAGGCAAAGGCCGCATGAACCGGCCGGTGCTCGGCGAGTGCCGTCACGCGTGAGAAAGCCGAATTGGAGGAAATCTGCGCCATCGGCTGGTTTCAGGGTAGCAGGGAAGCGCAGGCGCACAATTACGCCGCTGTATTTGATTAGAGCAAGCGTCTTGCCAGCAGCGGAGTCATATTCCGCCGTCCGTCAACGATCACGGCTATGAAAACGGTGTTAGTGCGGATACGGTAAAGAATGCGGTATGGCTTGAAGAAGATTTGGCGATAGGAGCGATTGCCCATGGCGAGCAACTCAGGCGGGTTTGTTCCTCGGTTGGGGAGATTTCGCAGAGTCAAAGCCACCCGAACGATCTCACGCACAACATAGTCTGCGTTTTCCAGTGAGTCGTGTGTCGTGATATAGGCATGAATGTCGCGCAGATCCTGACGTGCGGCTATGGTAAACCGGACCGTAAAGGCCATCAGGATTGCGTAGCCTCCACGCCAAACTCAACCATTACATCTTCAATGGGAACAGTTTCTCCGGCCTCTATTTCTTTGTCGGCGTGCGCCAAAATCTTGAGCAATATTTGGGTTTCATCCATCATTTTTTCGTAGCTGGCAACATCCACCAGCACCGCGCGCGCTTCGCCGTTCTGGGTGATGATGATCGGTTCCCGCTCCTCGGTAATCCGATCCAGTAGCTCGGCAGCATGAGCCTTTACATAGCTGATTGGTTTGATTTGGGTAGAATAACGCATATCAACCTCCAAAAGTCCTTTAATGAACTAAATATAGACTGTTTATCGAATAAAATAAAGACCATATTTAGTTTTTCTGTATTATTCTCCCTCCCCATACTCCACCGAACAAAGAAACAGCCCTCTCGCCGGCGCCGTCGGTCCGGCTGCTGTCCTGTCTCGCGCCGCCAGAATTCCCGCAATCTCGTCCACGCCGGTCCGTCCACGGCCTACATCCAGCATCGTTCCCACCAAGTTGCGCACCATGTGGTGAAGAAATCCGCTGCCCCGGACGCGATAGACCAGCAACTCGCCCTCCGGCCCCTGGCGCGTCTCCCAAACCGAGGAATAAACAGTCTTTACTGTCGCTGGCCTCGGCGGCATGGCCTGAAATCCCGGCCTGGGAAGGGGCCGCTCATCCGGCTCCGCATCCTCATCCAGGCCATAGCCAACCAGCTCCGGATCGGTGGCCGCAAAGCTCAGAAAATCGTGAGTACCCTCGAAAAGCTGCGCCGCCCTTTGCAACGCCTCCACGTCCATGGGCCACGAGCAGGCGTAAACGTATCGGGCCATAAACGGCGGGCAAATCGCGCCCCTGTAGACCCTGTACTCGTACGTCTTGGCCACCGCCGAGTGCCGCGCATGAAATGTACTTTGGACCGTTCTCGTTTCCAGAATTCTGATTGCCGGCGGCAGCGTCCGGTTCAGGGCACGTTGCAGGTTTTCCGGCGGAATCGGCGCCGCCAGAGCGAAGCTGGCCACCTGGCCCAGCGCATGAACCCCGGCGTCCGTCCGGCCCGAGCCCTGCGGCAGTGGAGACTCCCCGCAAACCCGCCTCAGCGCCGCCTGCAACTCGCCCTGCACTGTGCGCTCGCCCGGCTGCACCTGCCAGCCGCTGAATTCGGTGCCGTCGTAGGCAAGGGTCAGCTTCCAGGTCTGGAGCGCGGGCGCGGGTTGGGGGTCTTCGTTCATCTCACAACGTACTGTCAGTAGCCTAAATGAAGGTGGCGCGCAAGCGCCGTCCGCCTGTACAGCCTGCCCTGAGCGTAGTCGAAGGGGCAAGTCCCGGCGGGTGATTGGAAGTTCAGTCAAAAATGCTAGTGCGAGCGAAGAACGAGCGGCTGCCCACCGCAGATGTCTGGAACGAAACAGGCGCCGCCAGCGTATTCACCCGGTAGGCGGAAGGCCGTGTGCCGGGCAACACGTTAGAATTGTGTTGGGTACTCTCAAGCCTGCGTCCGGAATGGCATTTCGGACGTCTTTGACAATAGCCCAACGTGCCTCAGCAGCTTCTAAAGAGGAACCATGTCGTGGAGAGGAATCATGCATTTGTTCAGTATCTGTATGTATGAGCAGCAGGAGAAGAGCGCAATCAGCCGCCGGGTACGGGCTGTGCGCGGGCTATGGCTGTGCGCGGCAGCGGTAATCCTGCTGGCGTGGGCGGCATGCGCATCGTCCGGATATGCCCAGCAAGTGCCGGGAGCAGGGGCTTCGGCTCCGGAAAAGGCGGCCTCTGAGCTGCCCTTGGCGCCCCCGGTGGTGCTAACGGAACCGAAGGACCTGCGTCCGTCCGCAAGGGATTTTTCCAGGCCTGCGGGCAGGCTTGTGGGCAATCCATTCAAGATGTACACGCCCACCAGCATCAGCAAGGCCAGCTTTATCAACTCCGTGCGGCTCACTGACCTGGTCAAGGACGGCAAGATCTACCTCAGCCTTTCCGACGCCCTGGCGCTCGCTCTGGAAAACAACTTCGACATCGCCATTGCCCGCTACGACCTGGACATCGCGGATACGGATCTTTTGCGAACGCGCACCGGCTTGCCGCCGCTGGGCGCGCCCTCCGGCCTGATTACCGGCACACTGGGCAGCTCTCCCACGATTTTGAGCACCGGCGGCGGTCCCGGCGGAACCACGGTCGGTTCGGGCGGCGCAGGTTCCGGCACTGCCGGATTGACGCTGACCACGGCGGGCGCGGGTCCAACTCCGGAGTCGCTGGAGCCTTCTGTCACCAGCACAATTCAGTTGGAGCGAGCCAAGTCGCCGCAGACCAGCACGCTCATTCCCCGCGCATTCACCAATACAGATCAATACAATTTCACCTATAACCAGGGCTTTGTCACCGGCACGTCGCTGGCGGTTGGCTTTAACAACTCCCGCATCACAAGCACCAGTTTATTCAATGCCTATAGCCCGGAGCTTAGTTCCAGCTTCAAGGCTACGGTCACCCAGCACCTGTTGCAGGGCGCCGGAATATGGGTCAACAAGCGCTACATCTATCAGGCGCGCAACAATCGCCGCATCACCGATGCCTCCTTCCGCCAGCAGATTCTCTACACCGTCAACCAGGTGGAGAACATCTACTGGGGGCTGGTGCAGGCCTATGAGGATGTGCAGGCCAAGCAGCGCGCCCTGTCGCAAAGTACCAAGCTGGCCAGCGACGACCGCAAGCAGTTGGAAATCGGCACGGTGGCCCCGCTGCAGGTGATGCAGGACGACTCGGCTGTCAACACCGACAAGCAGGCCCTCATCGCCGCGCAAAGCAATCTGACGTATCAGCAGCAGGTCATCAAGCAGGCCGTGGCCCGCAACCTGAACGATCCGGCGCTTTCCATCGCTCCGGTCATTCCCACCGACCGTGTGACCATCGAGGCGATTCCCGAGGAGAAGCAGCCGGCCGAGGAACTTGTGCAGCAGGCTTTTCAGCAGAGGCCGGAGTTGGAAGAGGCCGTGCTGGCGTTGCGCAACGATGAGATTACCCTGAAGGGCGCGCGCAGAGCGTTGCTGCCCACGCTAGACGTTGCCGGCTTCTATAGCGGCTCTGCCGCAGGCGGCTCGCAAAGCCCGAATTGCTTCAACATTATCAGTGGCGTTGCCTGCCCCCCCAATACCTACCCCACCGTGACCTACGGAACGGTGCTGAACAATTTAGGAAACGGCAGCTCTCCCGACAAGGGAGTGACTTTCAACCTGAACATTCCCCTGGGCAACAAGTTTGCGCAGTCGCAGCAGGCGCGCTCCCTGATGGAGTATCGCCAGGCGGAGTTGCGGCTGGAGCAGCTTTACACCCAGATTCGCATGCAGGTGGTCAACGCGCAGTATGCGCTCATCAACGACCGCGCGCAGGTGCAGGCGGCCATCGCTGCTCGTGACTACAATAAGCAGAACGTCGAGGCCGAGCACACCAAGCTGCGCCTGGGCGCTTCCACCACCGCCAGTGTTCTGCTCCAGGAGCGCGGCCTGGCTACGGCGGAGGACAACCTCATCGCCGCCAACGCCGCCTACGCCAAGGACCGCGCCAGCCTTTACCAGATGTTGGCTTCAACCTTGCAGCACTACGGCATCAGCCTGAACGAGGCAGCCACCGGCGATGTGAAGTCTGCGCCCGTCATTCCCGGCGTCGCGCCCGCCAAGGAAGCCGCCGCGCCCGCAACCAACCCACCGGCCAAATAGTAGTCTTTAGGCAGCAGGAATGAATAAGCCCGGCTCTCTGCCGGGCTTTTTCATCTTCATTTGGGTCGCGAACCTGTAACGCCGGCCTCCTGGCCGGCTGTTGCGTGGACCTCCTGGTCCACGCCGCACTCAACACCATCTGTAAAAATGCTCTAACTCCGCTAACGCCGCTAACTCCGCTTTCTACCTCTCCGCCATCAGATCCAGCAACTCAAAAAACTCCGGAAAGCTGATCGCCGCCGATTCCGCTCCCTGAATCACCGTCTCCCCCTCGGCGCAGAGCGCGGCCACGCTGAAGGCCATGGCGATGCGGTGATCGCCGCCGGAGTTAATCGCCGCCCCATGCAGCTTTTGCCCGCCCGGCACATCCAGCCCGTCCTCGAACTCCGCGACCTCCGCGCCCATGGCGCGCAGATTATTCGCGACCAGCGCAATCCGATCCGACTCCTTCACGCGTAGCTCCCGGGCATCGCGGATGCGAATGCCGCCCCGGGTGTAAGGCCCAATCGCCGCCAGCACCGGCAGCTCGTCGATCAGTTGCGCGGCCAGCGCCCCGCTGATCTCCGCCCTCCCCAGTCCTTCCGCCGGCGACGTCACCTGCACCGTACCCACCAGCTCCGCGTTCTTCTCCTCCAGATTCAAAACAGAGACGCGCACACCCAGCGTCGTCAGCACATCCAGCAGCGTGGCCCGCGTGGGATTCAGCCCCACTTCGCCTACCACCAGCTTCGACCCGGGAAACAGCGCCGCCGCGCAGAGAAAAAATGCCGCCGAAGAGATGTCGCCCGGAACCGCGGCTTCAATCGCGTGCAGCCTCTGCGGCCCCTCAATCGACACAGAATCCAGTGTCCGCTCCACCTTTGCGCCAAAGGCCCTGAGCGCCAGCTCGCTGTGATCGCGCGTCCTCACCGCCTCGCGCACCGTGGTCACGCCTGCCGTCTGCAATCCGGCCAGCAGAATGCAGCTCTTCACCTGCGCGCTGGGAACCGGCATGGTGTAATCGATGGCCTTCAACGCGCCGCCTTCAATCATCAATGGCGCATGGCCATCGGTGAGCGTCAGCCGTGCGCCCATCTCTGCCATCGGCCTGCGAATCCGCTCCATCGGACGCCGCGAGAGCGACTCGTCGCCCACCAGAGTGAAGCGGCCCTCCTGTGGCGCCAGCAAGCCCGAGATCATACGCATCGTCGAGCCTGAGTTGCCGCAATCGAGCGGCGATGCAGGCGGCCTCACGCGCCCGCCCACGCCGGTCACCTCCACCAAGCCGTCTTCCCGACGCCGCACCTGTGCCCCCAGCGCCTCCATGCACTTGAGCGTCGAGGCGCAATCGGCCCCGGTGGAAAAATTCGTAAACCGCGAAGTGCCCTTGGCAAAGGCCGCCAGCATTCCATAGCGGTGGCTTATGGACTTGTCCCCCGGCAGCCGCAGGTTTCCTAAAACATTTTTAGCCGGGCGAATGATGCGTTCTTCGGTCAAGGCAGCTCCGTAGGGATTGTGTAAACTCCAATTAAGTTTATCAACTGAAAACTGATAGCTGATGGCTGATCGCTGACCGCTGTCTCACCTGACCTTCATCACAATCACTGTCTCATCATCAAACCGCTCTTGCTCGCCCTGAAAGCGGCTCACATCGGCCAGGATGGCGTCGGCAATCTCCTGTGCGGGCAGCTCGCGCCGGCTGCACAGCAGGCTCGCCAGCCGCTCCTGGCCGTACATCTCGCCCTCGGCGTTCTCCGCGTCCACAATACCGTCTGAAATAAAAACGATCGCGTCCCCCGGCTGGGCGGTCACGGTCAGCTCTTCGTAGCTCACATCAGAAAACATCCCCAGCGGAAATCCCTCGGCGCGCACCGTGGCCGATCCGTCAGCGCGGCAATACACCGGCTGCACCGCGCCCGAGTTGGCCACCTGCAACGTGCGGCTCTCATCATTCCACACGGCAAACAACAGGGTCACGTACTGCGATTCCAGCTTGCGTTCCTGCAGAGCGTCGTTCAGCAGGGTGAGCATCCGCGCCGGCTCCGGCTTCTGCTGCGCCGCCGAGCGCAGGTTGCCGCTCACCAGCGCCGCAAACAAAGCCGCCGGCGCTGCTTTACCACTCACGTCGCCCAGCACGATTGCGGTCCGCCCCGGACCGTAATCCACAAAGTCGTAAAGGTCGCCTCCGATGGTGCGCGCGGGCAGAAAACGCACCGCCATCTCGGCGTTGGCCATCTCCGGCGCGGCCTGCGGCAGCAGCCTGAGTTGCACCTCGCGCGCCATGGCGATGTCCCGCTCCAGTTGCGCTTCCGTTTGGCGCACCTCCTGGTACAGCCGCGCATTTTCAATGGCGATAGCCACCTGCGCGGCCAGCGTGGTCAGCACCCGCTCGTGCTCTTCGGTGAAGAAACCCGCGCGCGTGTGTTCCAGGTCCAGCACGCCGATGATGCGTCCCTTGTAAAACAAAGGCACAATCAGCTCCGAGCGCGTCTCCGGATTAATTTCCAGGTAGCGCGCGTCCTGGCCCACGTCGGGCACGTTCACCAGCCGCCACTCGCGCACCGCCGCGCCCACCAGGCCGCTGGTGATGGGGAGGCTGCGCTGCGGCGCGTGCGCATGGCCGAAGCGCCAGGCATAGCGCGTAATCAGCGTTTCGCCCTTTTCATCCAGCAGCAAAATGGAGAACATCTGGTAGTCGATCAGCCGGCGCAGCAAATGGCCCACCTTTTCCAGCAGCGGATCCAGCTCTAGAATCGAGGTCAGCTCCACGGCGATCTCGTTGAGCACCGTCAACGTCTGCGCCTGGCGGGAGGCGCGCGCGTACAGGCGCGCGTTTTCAATCGCCTGGGCGATGCGCGAGGCGGTCAGCGTCAGCAGGCGCAGGTGCTCGGCGCGGAAGTAGCCGGCCTGCTCGCTCTCGATGTCCAGCACCCCGATCAGCCGGTTCTTGGCGATCAGCGGCACGGCCAGCTCGGAGCGCACCTCCGGATTCACCTCGACGTAGTTCTCCGCAGTGGTTACGTCGTTCAGCAGCACCGGCTGGCGAGTCATCGCCACCTGCCCCACCACGCCTCGGCCCATGGGAACATGCAGATACTCCACCTTCGTCGTGTGCCCGATCTGGAACCTCACTCGCAGTTCGCGGGTTCGGTCGTTCACCAGCAAGATCGCAAAAATGCGGTAGGGGATGATGGCAGCCACCAGCTCCGCGGTGCGCTTCAGCAGCGTCTCCAGATCCAGCGTGGTGTTCAGCGCATCGGCCAGTTGCATCATGTAGGCCACATCCGCTGCTTCCACGTGAATTTCCCCTGGGTCATAATACGCTCCAGGGTTTGTCAGGTCGGCAGGGCGATAGTCGCCCTCATACTCGGGTTCTTTGCGCGGAGATGGTGAACCGTCTGGCATATGTGTAGAAGAAAATCATAGCAGTGCAGGGAACGAGTGAACAGGGAACAGAAAGTTCGCTCTACAGAGTAATCCCATTAGAGAATGTCAAAATGGCTCGTTTGTTTCAATCCATTCTTTGAGCAGTACTCCAACCCTAATCCCTATTCCCCTATTCCCTATTCCCTCGTCTTACTCCGCGCCCATCTCCCGAACAATCGCCACCGAGGCGGAAGCTCCAATGCGGCTGGCGCCGGCTTCCAGCATCGCCTTCACATCCGCCAGGGTGCGAATGCCGCCCGAGGCCTTCACGCCGCAGCGCGAGCCGGCCACGCCGCGCATCAGCGCCACGTCGGTCGCGGTCGCCCCGCCGGATGAAAATCCAGTCGATGTCTTGATAAAGTCCGCTCCCGCCTGAATGGCCAGTTCCGAGCCCCTCAGCTTCTCTTCCACGTTCAACAGCGCCGTCTCCAGAATTACCTTCAGCAGCGCGCCGTGATGGTGGGCCACGGTGGCCGTCGTGCGGATGGCGTTCTGCACGGCCCGGTTGTCGCCGCTCTTCAGTAATCCGATGGGGATCACCATGTCCAGCTCGCGCGCTCCCAGCCTGCTCAACGCCGCTGCCTCCTGGTGCAGCGTGGACACCAGCGACGCGCCCAGAGGAAAGCCGATCACCACGCCCGCCGGTACGCCGCTGCCGCTCAGCGCGCCTACTGCCGTCGATGCCCACACCGGGTTCACCATGGCGCAGGCAAAACGGTAGCGAACCGCCTCTTCGCAAAGGCTCTCCACCTGCGCGCGCGTCGCATCGGGCTTCAGCAGCGTGTGGTCGATCACCGCGGCCAGCGTCTGCCAGCTCTTGAGCGCCGCCGCGGCAAATGCGGCCGTGTCATAGCTTCTGTTTTCGAATTCGGGATCATGATGGGGGGTGGGTGCGCTCATCGGTCTTGCTCCTGGACAGCGAAATGGCTGCGCTTGCTGCCGTATGGATTGTAAACTGATTACGCGTCATGTGGAGGAATCGGGAATGGTTTCATGGGTTCGCAGGTGCGGCATTCTTCTTTGTGGGATCGCAATTCTGGTTGGCGGCTACGTTCTCGCTGCCCAGGAGAATCGGGTTGTTCTTCAGCGGGGCGGCAGCACCATTGTGCTCGAGCCGTATGCGCCCAATATTCTGCGCGTCACGCTCAGCCTCAATCGCGGAACTGCACTGGCTCCTCCGGGCTATGGACTTGTTGCTTCGCCGGATGCCGCAGGCTGGAGTGCAACTTCGGATTCATGGGTGGATGTATATCAGTCAAAGAGAATCGTCGCTGTAGTGGACAATGGGCAGCTCCCCGTAAAACCGCCAAAGCCGCCGCTCCCGACGCAGGTGGATATCGGCAAGTACTTTAATGGCTCTACTCCGTATGTGCATATCACGCTGCGCACGCCCGATGGCAAAATGCTGCTGGAGATGACCGGCTGGATGCAGTCCGAGCCGAATCAGAAGGACGACACGGCAAGCGTGGCTCGCGACCGCCGCCCGTCGGACGCCAGCTTCTACACCGTGGGCGCGACATTCGCCTCGCCCGATGACGAGCACTATTACGGTCTGGGCCAGAACCACGAAGGCTTCCTCGACCATCGCGGCCACGTAGTGCATTGCTGGGCCGATTACCTGGCTCCCGCCGCTCCCAGTTTCTGCGTGCCCTTTCTGGTGACCAACAAGGGCTACGGCCTGCTGTGGGATAACCCCTCCAGGACCACCATCGAGGCTGGCTTCAACGAGCAAACCAAGTGGACCTCGCAGGTGGGCGACCGCGTCTCCTTCTTCGTGATCGTCGGGGCTACTGCGGACGAGATCTACGCGGGCTATAAGCTGCTCACCGGACCCACGCATATGCTGCCCAGGGCGGCCTACGGCTACATCCAGTGCAAACAGCGCTACCGCAGCCAGAAGGAGGTTCTGGACGTGGCGCAGGGCTATCGCGACCGCCATCTGCCCGCCGATGTGATGGTGGTGGACTGGTTCTACTACACCAAAATGGGCCAGTTCGACTTTGATCCCAGATTCTGGCCGGACCCCTCTGCGATGAACAAGAAGCTTCACGCCATGGGCTTTGAAACCATGATCAGCGTCTGGCCGCGCTTTGTGCCCGAAGACCGCTACTATGCGGAGCTGCTTAAAAAGGGCTGGCTCATTCACAAAGCCGATGGCACGCCCATCGACGGGTTGCCCTATGACCGCGCCGGCTCGGACATCGACACCACCAATCCTCAAGCCGCCGCGTGGTACTGGAAGATCATCCACGAGAACATCATCAGCAAGGGCTTCGATTCGCTCTGGGCCGACGAGACCGAGCCCGACCTGCCTCCCGATGGCGCCTACTTCCACGTCGGCCCCGGAACGCAGTTCTTCAACGTCTATCCGCTCTTCCACACCGCTGCGCTCTATGAAGGCTTCCGCAAGGATGAGCCCGGCCGCCGCGCGTTGATCCTCTCCCGCGACGCCTACACCGGCGCGCAGCGCAATGGAACCATCTTCTGGTCCTCTGACATCTATCCCACCTGGGACACGCTCCGCCGACAGATTCCCACCGGCCTCGATTTGGTCGCATCGGGCATCGCCTACTGGTCCAACGACACCGGCGGATGGCAGTATCTCCCCGAGTCCCATCATCCCGCGCATAAACCGCTGCTCGACCCTTCGGACGCTCGCGACAACGTCGGCGGCTACGACGACTATCCGGAGCTGTACACTCGCTGGTTCCAATACGCCGCCTTCCTGCCCATCTTCCGCACACACGGCAGCCGCTCGGCCAATGAGGTCTGGTCCTACGGCAAAGAGGCGGAACCGATTCTGGAAAAATATTTGCGCCTGCGCTACCAGCTCATGCCCTACATTTATTCGCTCGGCTATCAAACCTGGCTCACTGGCGCTCCCTTCATGCGCGCATTGCCCCTGGATTTTCCCAACGACCCGAAGGTAGTTGATGTGCGCGACGAATATATGTTCGGACCGGCCTTCCTGGTTGCGCCGGTGACTGAGCAGGGCGCCACCAGCCGCGAGGTCTATCTTCCCGCCGGAACCGACTGGTATAACTACTGGACCAGCGAGCGGGTGAAGGGCGGCCAAACCATCACCGTAGCCGCGCCCATCGATACGATTCCGCTCTTTGTGCGCGCCGGGTCGATTCTGCCCATGGGAGCGCCGGTCGAGAGCACGCATCAAACCCAGGCCATCGAAAAGGTGCGCGTTTATCCGGGCGCGGACGCGGCCTTCACGCTCTTTTCCGATGACGGCACAACCTACGCCTACGAAAAGGGCGCGGGCTCCATCACGCGTTTGCATTGGGATGACGCGGCTGGCAAGCTCATCCATGAAGGCGCGAATGCCTGGAGCGGGCCGGATAGCGCGATTGTGGAGGTCATCAAGCGTTAGTGCCGTTACTGTTTGAATTTGTAATGGCATGAATGTAGCGCCGGCCTCCTGGCCGGCTGTGGTGCGGGCGTCCTCGCCCGCACATATTCAGACACAATAACTAAATCATATGGTCTTAGCGCTAGAGTTTATCTACTCCGGATGGTCGGGCGACATGACGCAGATATCCGGCAGATTCCGGTAGCGCTCCGCGTAATCCATCCCATAGCCGATGACGAACAAATTGGGAATGGAAAAGCCCACGTAATCCGCCGTGATTTTTTCCAGCCGCCGCGAGGGCTTGTCCAGCAGCACCGCGATGCGCAGCGATTTGGGATTCTGCTGCATGAAGAGCTTGCGCAGGTAGGAGAGCGTCAGCCCGGTGTCCAGAATGTCCTCCACCACCAGAACGTTCTTTCCCTCGATCGACTCATCCAGGTCCTTGATCAGCTTCACCGCGCCCGACGTCCGCTTCCCCTGCCCATAGCTCGAGGTGGCCACAAAGTCAAAGGTTGCATCGGCTTGTATGGCTCGCGACAGATCGGCCAGAAATGGCGCGGCGCCCTTCAGAATGCCGATCATCACCAGCTTCTCGCCCCCCATGTCGCGGGTGATCTGCGCGCCCATCTCGGCAACGCGCTCGGCTATCTGTTGGCGGGAATAGAGAATCTGAAGGCCTTGCTGGGGATAGGTAGCCATGCTCCCAGTATCGCCTGAACCCCGCGCCGCCACGCAAGCCCCCTGTGAAAATCCCGCTAATTCGTGACCAGGCAGGCTCTTGGCGCTTCTTCCGCCCGCGCCCGGCTATACTTGAGAAGCATGATTCCCTATATCGATATCAGTTTCCTGCACCTGCATCTCGGGCCACTGCGCCTCGATCACCTGAACAGCTTTGGGCTGATGATGTGGCTGGCGGCCGTAGCCGCGGCTTTCGTCATGGACCGCGCCTTCCACCGCGCCCGCGTCACCGCTGACGCCCTCAACATCGTCGCCATAACTCTGCTGGTGGGCATCATTGGCGCCAAGCTCTGGCACGTCATCGACACCCCCATCGAGTTTCGTTATCTCGGCTGGAGCGTCCTCTGGCAAACGGACGGTTTCGCCTGGTACGGCGGCCTCCTCTTCGGCATCGGCGCGTTGCTCTTCCAGGGCTGGTGGGCCAAAATCGGCATGTTGCGCACCCTCGATCTGGCCGCGCCCGCCGCCGCCATAGGGCAGGGAATCGGCCGCATCGGATGCTTTCTCTCCGGCGACGGCTGCTACGGCATCGCCACCAAACTACCCTGGGGCATGAGCTTTCCCAACGGCCTCGAGCCCACCCCCCTTGGCATCCGCGTCCATCCCACCCCGCTCTACGAGTTTGCCGCCTACCTGCTCATTGGCGGCTGGCTGTGGTGGCGTCTGGGCAAAAAGAATAGCATTGGCTCCATCGTCGGCCAGTACCTGCTGCTCAGCGGAATTGCCCGCTTTTTGGTTGAATTTATACGCCGCAATCCAAAGATTCTATGGGGTTTATCCAATGCCCAACTGGCCAGCGCCGGCGCCGTCGTCGCGGGCATCATCCTCATCTGGTGGGCCGCCAGGCACTCTGCCACCGGCTCCGATCAAGCCGACCCGGTGATAAATGAAGCTGCGTAGCTCTTTGTTAAAGCTGTAATTCAGTCGGGTTGTCATTCCAGGGATTGATCAGTGCCAGTTCGCATGCCTGGAAGTCTTTCACGTTGCGGGTTGCTATTGCCGCTCCATGAACCCTGGCTGTAGCGGCAATTTGTGCATCCATTTCGTTAATGGGGCGGCCCAGGCGTTGCCGTGCAGAGAGGATTTCTCCGAATTGTCGTGCTGCGGCAAGATCGAAGCTGAGAATCTGACCGTGAAAATCCTCAATGAGCATCGCTTCGATAGCTTCGCGTAATCCCTTTTGTTTTCGCCCTGGGGGCATCAGCTCAATGCCGGATAGCAATTCTGCCACAACCACGGAAGAGGTCCAGAACTCTATTCTTGGGATCGATTGAATCCATGCGGCTACGCGCGCGTCAGGCCGTGGCCGCATGATTTCCGAGATCACGTTTGTATCGAGCAGAATCATCAGTCAAATGTGGGGATTGGTCTGGAAGATTTCCGGCGCGGCGGAATTTGGAGTTCTACGCCGCCGAAAGAGGCAAATCGCTTGCGAATCGCTGTCCCCAGGTCTTCTTCCGGTTCCACGCTTATTGCTTCGGAATGTGGTTCCGGGAGTCCGGCAAGCGCTTCCCGCGCCTCTGCCTCCATCGAACGCCCATTCAGAGCCGCGCGCACTTGCAGCCTGCGCTTGACCGTTTCATCGACATTGCGAATCGTAAGAGTTGCCATCAATCCAATATAGCTCAATTCTGCTAGCAATGCAAGCAATGCTAGCAATGACAGCACTGTCTCATTTCGCTACAGTCTCCGCATAAATACTTTTTAATCTACCAGTTACAAAGATTTATTCACGGGCATCTACCACCTACGTCTGCCTGTATCATCCGTCACCGACCCCGGCATGGAAGGCCAGCGACCATCCACATATGGCTCTCTTTGCCTCCTGCGGTGAGGCCCTCGTCCTGGGCCTGGCCTCGGGACCTGCCTGCATCGCCGCCTGCGGACCCGTCCTGGTCCCCTCATTGCTCGCCGAGCGCGCGGGCTTGCGGCCTCACGTCCGCTATCTTTCCGCTTTTCTGGCGGCGCGCCTCCTCGGCTATATGCTCTTTGCCGTTGTGGCCTGGGAGCTTGGCGCGCTGGCCTCCATGTTGCCCGCGCCGCGCCTGCTGATGATGGGCGCGGTCTATGTGCTGCTCGCCGGCGTGTTGCTTTGGTACGCATATTCCACACGAAGCAGTTGCTCTTCATCCTGCGCGGATTCAAAGCTGGTCCAGATCGGTGAAAACAGAAATCGTGGCGTCGCCGGAGCCGCAGCCCTGGGCCTTCTCACCGGATTGAATCTCTGCCCTCCCTTTATAGCCGCCGGCATCCGGGCAGCCCAGTTGGGCAGCATGGCCGCCGCCCTACTCTTCTTCGTGGCCTTTTTTCTGGGAACTTCTCTCTGGTTTGTTCCGTTTATCAGTTTAGGCTGCATCGCCCGCAACCAGGCCGTCCTCACCGTCGCCCGCATGGCGATGGCGCTCATCGCCCTCTATTACCTCTCTATGGGAATCGCTATGCTCTTGGGGAAAAAATCCTATGGCTACTGAAGCTCGTATTCTGCCTTTCGCCCGCCCGGCGCCACGCGGCATCCTCTGGTCACTGTTTCTGACTTTGCCCATCTTTCTCTGGTCGCTGCTCATGATGGGTTTTCGACCCGGCGCGAAATTCGATCCGGTCTCGAGCATCGCGGCCATCCTCACCGCGCTCTTCATGACCGTGCTCTTCTTTATGATGATGCGCACCGGCAGCACCTATCGCTGGCGTCGCATCTTCTTCGTGAGCCTCGGAGTCCTCTTTCCCATTGGCTTTATCTACAACCTCGTCCTCGCGCGCGGCACCATGGGAATTCCCATCGAAGAGATGATCGCCGGTCGCACGCCCTTCTGCTTCATGCCCATCCCCATGCTCATCCTGCCGGCGGCCTTCACCAAAACAGTGGCCTTCCCCGGCTCCATCGCCAGTACCAGCCACGGCATTGCCGCCATGGTGGGCCTCTGGCTGGCTCTCACGCTGGTGATGGGCAAAGGCTGGTGCAGCTATGCCTGCTTCTTTGGCGGAATCGAAGAAGGCGTGGCCGCGATTCCACCTCGCGCCAAAATCCGCAAGCTCGACCCGCGCTTGCGCTTTGTTCCATGGGCCGTGCTGCTGGCCATGGTGCTGCTCTCGCTGGCCCTCTTTGAGCCGGCTTACTGCATGTGGCTCTGCCCCTTCAAGGCCGTCACGGAATATGTTGCCGCCCGCAACCTGCTGGGCCTGGTGCAGAACGTGATCTTTATCCTGCTCTTTGCCGGGTTGGTCATCGTGTTGCCATTCCTGACGAAAAAGCGAACCCAATGTTCCTGGTTCTGCCCCTTCGGCGCATTCCAGTCCATCTTCAACAAGTTCAGCATCTTTGAAATGAAGATCGATCAGTCGCGCTGCCATCCCTGCCTGCTCTGCCAGAACGCCTGCCCCAATCTCTCCCTCTCCAAGGAATCCATCGCCCGTGGTGAGACCTTGCTCTCCTGCATGAAGTGCGGCGCCTGCGTGGATGCCTGCCCGCGCCATGCGATGGTCTGGCATATCAAGGGAACGCAAATCGCCTGGAAGCCGGAGCGCGCCCGGCTCATGTTTCTCTATGGCGCCTGGGCACTGGCCATCATGTTCGGCGGCACCATCATCGCTGGGAGCCTCGCCACCATTCTGCACTTTATCGTCTAGGGATTTTCTGGAGAGACGTATGTTTGTATCGGGCACGACTTCAACGGAATGTAGCGCCGGCCTCCCGGCCGGCTGTCGTGCGGGCGTCCTCGCCCGCGCGTGTTCAGGTACATTTACCATGCCATTCAATCTGAACACGAGGAGGTACATATGAAACTCCGTCCTATTCTCGGCTACACAGCCGCAGCACTCACGCTGCTTGTTGCGCTGCTGACTCCATTTCTGCTGATGGGACTCTTCAGCAAAGGCGTTGCCGCCCTGCCTCTCCAAGTGGATGAGGTTTACTCCGGCGGCCCCAAGGTGCGCGCCATTCCCATGGGCGCTTACTCCATCGACGTTCACCGCCCTGTCTATCCTCACCTGCTGCAGAGCGAAAAGCCCTTCGTGCAGCTCGATTGGAGTCCCGTCAGCGCCCTGCCGCAGCACGTTTCCGACACGGTGGATATCGACGGCGATGGCCAGCCCGATGTCCGCGTCAGCTTCGACGTGCCCGCTGACCCCAAGGCTCCGCTGCGCGTCAACGTGGACTCGCTCAACCCTCGCTACCAGTCCATGCAGAACGCAGGCAAAGAGCGATTCTCCCGCCTGATTGTGCGCGTGGACAATTCCATCCTGGTGCGTGTTCCGCTTGCGAAGCAGTAGTCTTCGGTAGCGCCAAGATACCGGCTGCCCCACCTTCGCCGCGTTCTTGTTTTTGCGGCTTCGGGGTCCCCGTCGAGCGATCTTTGCTCGCTGGGGTGATTTAAGGTGGGATATTTATAACTACAGCCGCTTGATAAACGCCTGCGCCTCTTTCAACTGCGGAAACAGCCTCTCCTCCGCCTTGAACTCCCGCGAATGAACGCACCGCCGCACACCCCGCATCTTCACCGGGTGCTTCAGGTGCAGCATCTCGTGGAAGAGCAGATATTCGAGGGCGTAGCGCGGGCTCGACGGCCGGTCGAAGACGCGGCTCACCACAATCGTGTTGTGCGCCGCGTCGTAGTGGCCCAGCGCACGCTTGGCCATCCCCTCGCTCCAGGTCAGCTCCGGCCGTCCCAGCATCCCGCCGAAGAACCGCGCGTTCAGCGAGTCGAAGACCTCTTCAAGATGGTAGAAGCGTCCCTCCGGCCCGGAGAACCGCTTGCTGCCGCGCGCCCCGCGTATCAGCTCCGTCTGCCGGCTCACGGCGGTGCTCGATGAAAATCGCTTGTAGCGCAGGTTGTGCGCCGCGTCAATGGGCTTTTTGTAGAGCTTGGCCAGTAGAATATGCGCAATGGCGCGAAGCACAGCCTCCGGCGCACCCTCCAGCAGATCCGACAGGCTCACGGCAATCTGCCCCTCGCGCAGACGGATGCGCGTATTCAGCGAGGTAAACCGCCGGAAACGCGCCGTTATGGGCGGCATCGGCGCACGTGGGCGCAACGCCCGGTATTCATCCTGAAAGATGGAAACAAGATCGGCAGCCACTCTGTACAGCTTACAGCCATCAGCCGTCAGCTTACAGTTTGAGAGGTTGTCCTCAGTGTGCATTGCTGATTTTCCCGATCAAAATGTTCAAAATTAGACAGTTGACAGCTTGACTGGGGGGTACAATACTTCCCATGCTTGATGACATCCGTAATGGAATTCAAATAGTAAGTGTTGAAAAGGACGGCGAAGACGGACTGATTGTGGCGTTCTCAGACGGGACGATGGGCGCGTATGTAGTGGAGGAGCTGCTAGAGCTGAGACCCTGTCGACAATTTGGTGAAAAGACAAAAAGCCAGAATCCTCCGCAAACCCCATCAATTCAGTGATACGACACCACCCGGTTTAGCGGTTGATATCAACTGCATGGCTGACTTGCTGACTGGCTGTCCATAATCCCTAATCCCTAATCCCTATTTCTTCTCCAGCACGATCAGCCTCTGCCGCGCCTGCCACTCCTGATCCGGCATCTTTCCCGCTGCCGCTTCCAGAAAATGGTGATAGTAGGCCGCCGCCTGCTCCTTTTGATGCAGCGAATCGTAGCTGATCGCCCACAGGAAGTAGGTCGACGGATTCTCCGGAAGCAATTTTGCCCGCATGGTCAGTGCGTGAATCGTGACCGCGGGCTGATTGGTTCTCGATGCGGCAAAGGCCAGCCCGCTCCAGCCGTCGGCATTCGCCTCGTCCAGCCGTGTCGCCTTGTTGAAAGCCGCAAAGGCCTCGGTGTACTTCAGTTGCCGGATCAGCTCTTGCCCATGCGCCACCAGCAGCTTCGCGTCGTCGGGGCTGTCCGCCAGAAGCTGGACGTACAGCTTGTCCGCGCCCGCATCGTCTCCCGCGTCGTCCAGTACCGCGGCCAGCATGCGCAGAATGGCCGTGTCCTTGGGGTGTGCCTCGTGCAGCTTCTCCAGCAGCGGCAGCGCCTCGGCCTTATCCTCGGCGGCCAGCACCGTTGCCAGTTGTGCGGTCAGCGCCGTGTCCTCGGGCGATTGCTCCAGCGCCGCCCTGAGCAGCGTCTCCGCCTCGGGATACTGTTTGCGCGCAATCAGCAGGTGGGCGAGGCCTGCATTGGCCGCCGCCGACTTCGGATCCTTGGCCAGCACCCGGCGATAGGCCTGCTCCGCGGCGTCAACCTGGCCCGACTGCGCGGCCAATTCCGCGGCCAGCAGCGTGTCCGCCGGCGTCTCCGGCGAGAGCTTCAGAGCCTCCAGTAATTCCTCCGATGCTTCGGCCGGGTCGGTTGCGCTGTCAATCTCCGCCAGCGCCCGCCACGCCCGCGCCTTGGCGCTTGGGCCCGCCTCGCCGGGATCGAGCTGCGTAGCCGCCGCCAGCTCCGTTCGCGCCTCCGAGAGTTTGTTGAGCCGCGCCAGCAGCAGCCCCAGCTCCACACGCGCCTCAAACGACTGCGGGTTCGCCTCCACCGCCCGCCGATAAAACCCCGCTGCGGCCTCCTGCCGGTTTTGCGCATCGGCCACGTAGCCCGCATCAAACAGCGCCCGCGCATCCGCAGGGTGCGCCGCCAGCCACGGGTCCAGCTTCGCCTCCGCTGCCTTCCAGTCGGACTTGACGATAGCCGCTTCTGCCTCCAACACATCATCGGAGATGGCCTGAGGCGCGGCCGCCTCCGTCGCCGGCTTCTCAGGATTCTGCGTGAAAATCTGGCCGAATCCGGCAACCGGCGCCAGCAACAGGACAATCAATGCAATTCGTTGCACAAAATACCTCAATCAACAGTTTACCGTCGCAGCCCTTTGCCGGGACAGCTGAGAGTTCGACGCATGCAAGCAGTGAAGGGAATCGAGGAGTGTTCGAATATAGAGCATAACAGACCATAATCACGTGTAGAGCTACATAGACCAGCACGAAAGGATTTGAAAAAGTACATTTGGAATATCAAGTACGTTCGTAGTTGGGAGATCTCGATGCAAACCCAATTCGTTAATCCCGAATCAACGAGGCTGTATGAAGAGACAGCCTCGAGTGACTCGCCGCAGAAGAGGATTAACCGCGTAGCCGAAGAGGCTGCGGAGAAATCCACTAAAGCCGGACTACATTCCGGCATGGGATACAACCAGCTCTTCTCAAAGTATTTGGCGTCTCGGGGCCTTCAGTCCAGTTAGAGGGACAAGAAGGACCGGCACGTGCCAGGAAAAAAGGTGAAAATATGACCAAAGATATCAGCCAACACTTTCCACTGACCAATGCCTATCTCTGCCAGGACTGCGAATCCATTGGCAACAACGCAATGCATTGTCCCGGCTGCGCCTCGGATGTCCTCATGCCGCTGGAGGGCGTGCTGAATGGTCCACATTTGAGAATTGCGAAGAATCGAATTTTTACCGAGTTTCCCAACAAGCGGACGCAAATACATATTGCTGCATAAAGTTAGCCTTGGCCGAGGCCCGGTTCGCCACTGTGTCGCCAGATGCATCTGACCCGCGTTGTACCACCCCAGCGAGTAGAAATCGCTCGCTGGGGGGCCGGTTTATTCGCGAATCTCACAGCCGGCAAAATGGAGTCTGACTATTTATGAGGCCGGCTGCAGTCCCGTTATGCTTTCGGATTAAACACCGCCTTGCCGGCTCTTGAGCTCATCGCCCCCATCAGTATGCCGAACTCATGACGCTCTGAAGGTGAGAGCTCCTCCTTGCGCTTGTAATAGAGCATCTTCCAGCGATTAGCGACCTCGGGATCGACCATCACTTCTACTGGAGTGTTTTGCCCCTCAATGGGAAGGTATATGGTAACTGCCTTGCCATTGTGGACTGCGTCGCCGTTCCCTATGTTCATGAAGCTGCTCTCTGGCCCTTTCGATGCCACTGACAGGATCATCATCCATTTTGCGCCGTCGGTTCCCATGTGTATTCCCGGGAAAATCTCGAGATCATCCGCGATGCCGGGATTGAGTTCTTCTGTGGCGACACCGATTATGGACTTGACTTCATCGGGATTCCATTTCCCATGTGCCCATGCAAGCACTCCTGTAGCATTTCTGCGCGCCCGATGATCCTGGTAAGTATCCTGGCAGAGAAGCCGCTGTATGAAGACCTCGAGATCCTCTTCGCCGGCGCTTTCCCCGGCTTCCCCGGCTTCATTCACGTAAATCAGTTTGGAGTAATCGCAAGTGACGTAATTGCCCACGCTGAGAACTTTTCGCCAATCGGCGATATCGACGTTCTGCATATCTCCAACAATCTGTGTCACCTCGCGTATGCCGAAAAACACCGGCTGAATCGAAGCATTGTTGATCTCATTGAATATCTCACCGAACCCCTTGCCCATGGATAGGCTTTTGGGAACATTTTCGTTATATATGGGCATTGTTGGGCCCTGTTCGTACAAGATTTTCAAGGTGGCCTGCGCCTTCCTCATGCGGCCGCCCCCTTCGAAGGCAAATGGCATCGTAACGATTGTGAGCGGGCTCTTGTCCAGCCCGTTCGCAATCTTCTGGATGACAGGTAATGCGCCGCTGCCTGTACCTTTTCCCGCGCCGCCCGCAATAATGATCGCACGCAGAGGTTTCATCCACTGCTCAAATTCTTCCTTCTTGTCCTCGGCCGCTATCCTTCCTACCTCAGGATCGCCGCCCGCGCCGCTTCCCGATTCCCCTAGCTCTAAAATCGTCAGTTGCCGGTTCCCCTCTATCGTTGCAACCCATTTGCCAAGGTTCGCTTTTTCTGTGTCGTTGAGATCGTGATTGACTGCCGATATGTCAAAGAACTCTTTGAGCTGGGGGCCGTCGGTATTCGCAACAAGTATATAAAGGTAGGGAAAGTCTTCCGGTGCGATGGATGCCATAAAGCGGCGGGCATTGTTCGTGCCGCATCCTCCCGCGAATGCAAATCCCAGCGTAACCGCGCCTGAAGTAGGCGTATGCCTCTTGTGGTGGAATTCATGTTCCACTGCGGCGGAAGAATGGGATGCCTTTTTTAGATTAACTTGTCCCACAACTGCTGGTGAATGGGCCTTCCTCTTGCCAAGAACCGTCTCCACGGATGGAGCAGGCGAAAACACCTCTTGGGTATCAGCTCGTTTCATGTAGTCCTCCACTGTTCGTTCTAATATTAGAATCGTAAATATTTCCAATTGACGCTGGTCAGAAATGCTCATGTTCACACTTTGGCCTCATTGGGCGTGTGAAATTACCTTGGGCCCTGTGCGCCATGGTTTGGCAGGTTGAAGGAAAGCTGAAAGGGTCGTTTTTGTAGCTCACCCAATGGGTCCTGATCTCCGCGGCGCCTGGATTGCACTTGGCCCCCTCATCAGCATTGACAATGACGGCGGTCTGAGGTTTCACAATCGCCGGTCTAAATGGAAATCCGCGATCACACAACTTACCCGCGCGTGCCGGATCGAAAATACCTCTTTACAATTCAAAGATTGTTTTGCTAACGTAGTCCCATTCCATCGGTGGAGCTTCCCCTCTTCCGGAGATCAAAATGAGAAGAATTCCCTGGCGCTACAAGCGGCCTTTGGGCTTGCCGTCTACCCCTGCTGACCTGTCCTCGCAACAGAACGCCGGGCAAGAGCCCGCTTCGGATAAGTCTGTGCTTCTGCGCGGCGGAATGAGCGCCTGGATGGGCGCCTTGAAACTCACCGCGCTTCTCGCAGTAGCCGGCTTCATCGGCAAGCTGGCCGTGCAGCAGTTCCTGGGCATCGAGCTGCAACACTGGACCGCTCCCGATCTGAGCCTCTTTGCCGGTCGCTGGGCGGTTGACACCATGAACATTGTTGTGGAGCGGCTCATCTTCCACCCCTATCTTTTCGGTATTCCTGTTCTTCTGCTCTTGCTTCCCCCGCTTCTCTCCTTTTATCTGCCACACAAGCATCCTGCCCTCAGGTTCACCACGTACTCCAGCATCGCCATCGCCGCCGCCGGGCTGCTGTTCGTCCTGGTGTGGTGCGAGATGCCCACCTCGGAGATGAACGGCTGGCCTATTCAGGATTTAAGTGCGCAAATGACCCCTCCAACTCGAGGTCCGCGCGCGGCGCGTGTGGCCGACCTGAAAGCGATATTGCTCGTTTCAAAAATGGAGGGCATGGTAGATCAAAATGGCAACGTTTGCCACATTTCCGTCCCTGATACGATCAAGCGACACCTGAAATCCGAACAATCCGTCCAGACCGCCCAAAACTACCTGAATGGCCTGTATGCCTGGTCCGTCATCATCTGCATCGCTGCATGGTTGATCTTCTATCTTCGCGCCCCGGTCGAGGAGCCGAAATTCATCGACCAGGTATTCACCGGAATCAGAATCCTTGCATCCCTGATCCTGCTTCCCCTGGCCAGTTGCATGATCCCCTATATGTACGGCAAGTTGATCTACCCCACTACCTTTCCGGTGGTCACCTTGACCTATACAAATGGCGAAACCGGCAAAGAAATGCTCTTGTTGGACAAATCCGACACGGAGCTTACCCTCCTCCTGACGGACTTGAATGATGCCCAGGGTATCCACATTGTTCAAAAGCGCCGGGAGGATATCAAAAGTATGCGGCAATACAAATATCAGGACCTGCTGAATGTCATGCTGCGTCAATGTAACTGGGAGATCAGCCCCCAGGGCAAAGCTTCAAACTGATTTTGCCCGGGCTCGTCCCATGTGCTGTTTTCGTTTCGGCGCTTCCATCCCGTTTGCACAATACACCCCGTTCTGGATACCATTGCCTATGGTTGATGAGACCAGCTTTAAATTCTCTGGAAAGGTGCTACTGAAATGCGCAACTACAAATCGTTTGCCGTCGCAGCCTTCGCGTTGTTGACCATCTTCTTCCTGGCGCCGGCTAAACTGGCGCACGCCCAGTTTCCCGCTTATCTCCACGCTCTCTCTGACATGAGAACCGCCCGCGCCTACTTGGAGATGCCCGTCAAGCCGGGAGCGCAAGACGCCTGCAAACATGCCGTCAAGGAGCTCAACCATGCCATCGACGAGATAGCACACGCCGCCCGCGATGATGGCAAGAACCCTCAGGCCACGCCGCCGCCACAGAGCAATGGCAATCCGAATTGGCCGATTCACTCGGCGGTGAGGCTGTTAAAAGAGGCGCGTGCTGACATTGAACATGGCCGCGATATTCCCGAAAACAAGGGATTGCGTGAACGCAGCCTTGAGCATATCGACAAGGCTCTGCTGGACCTGTCGCCCTTCCTGTAAACAGCCGTTTCTGTATGCAGCTGTGCCCAGCCCATGCGAGGCAGCCGCGCGTCCATCAGCGCGTTGTTGCCTCATGTGGCGCAAATCATTGTGCTTCGATCCTGGTACTTCAATCCAGTTCATTGCAGATTAATCCTAGCTCTGGTAGCGCGTCCTCAAGGCCGGCGAAATGGCCCTGTGCATCGCCGGCGACGGCGTCAATTCCGGCAAAACCGAATATGCCGCCTGCTCGTCGTAACCGCCGGCCCGCCCGAGTAACATGGCGTCGAGCGTCAAGCTCCACAAGGTCGAGTGTCACAATTCAAGCATTAAATTAAATATTTTTTCACGAATGCGGTACGCTTCAGTCGTCGTGTATCTGATTGAAATAAAATCATTTTTACCGCAACGCAAACTCTGCGTGCTGTGCCTGCACGCGTTTTTCACATTCAAATGTCACGTTACTTATAATGGACTGATATTATCCAAATAGGGATACCCTACCAGGGAATCCCGTAATGGGAAATGCCGTCAGCTACCCCCGATGCTTCCGGCCAATGCCCGCAACCCAAAATCGGAGGTCAATCCATGAAACATCTATCCACGATGCACATTCCACTCTCCGCTGCGTATCTATGCCAGGACTGCAGCTGCGTGAGCAACTGCTCGTCTCAATGTCCCGCTTGCGCCTCGAGTGTTCTGATGGGACTGGAGCCAGTTCTTAATCGCAAGCAGGAGAAGCGGTCGAGGGCTCGCACCCCTGCCACCGAGTTTTCCGCTTGGCGCGCGCCGCTCCATCTCGAAAAAGTACAAACCCAGCTCCGTTCAGTGGCATAAGCAGGGCGTGGCGCGGACGCCCGTTCTCATTCAACCAGGTCGCATCTCATTCCCCGAGTTGTTACCGGTTCTATACGAACGATGGCCGTCCGCGTCCCAGGTCTCGATAGTGAGACCTGGGATTGAGAATCCGATCCTGCCACGTCCTGAATCAGACTGACTGACCACCCTCCTCACACCAGCACCACCAACTCGCTGTACGGCTTCAACTTCGCATCCGTCGTCACCAGATGCAGCGGCTCGCTCATCGCCTGCGCAATCAGAATCCGGTCAAAGGGATCGTTGTGATGCGGCGGCAGGGTTGCCATCGTCGCCGCATGTCGTGCCGTAATCGGCAGCTCTTGAAATCCCGTTGCCTCGATGTGTTGTGCCAGGCTCATGGGATCAAGAGCGATCTTTTTCAGCCGGCTCTTGACCGCAATCTCCAAAATCGATGCCGAGGAAACATAAACCGTCTCCGCCGCGAGAATTTGTTCCCGGGCTAACGGCGGCACGCGCCGTTCTGAGTAAAACCACCAAAACAGTATCCGTGTATCGAGTAATATCTTCATCGCCGCCCCTCGAATCCCGCCTGAATCTCGCTTGGCAGGGGCCAGTCAAAATCCTCCGCCATCCAGCCCTCGCCCTCCATCAGCCCAGAACGAATCGGCCGCTTATCCCTCGCCAGGCGGGTAATCCGCGCTACCGCGTTGCCCCGGCGCAAAATCACCACATCCGTCCCGCTCACGGCCATTTCCACCAGCTTGGAGAGCTTCGCCTTGGCCTCATACATGTTCACAGTTGGCATAAATCCACCTCTATCTGACTAGGTCCAGACTAGGTCAACTCCGCGTAATTATCTGCAAATTTTGCCGGATTATTTTCCTTAACCTATACATAAAAAACAGGATGGACTATTGTAGGCGAAACCATGGCGAAATACTGCATTTTACGCAGAAATGTATGCCCAAAAAGCAGAATAACGTGCACTTATATGCGCACGTTTCTTGCTCACAAAAGCCCAAAAAAGTGAACTTCCAGCGTCATTTTCTGGCCGGTGGCCGGGCACTGCCCCCTACTCCCTACTCCCTACTCCCTACTCCCTATTCCCTATTCCCTGCCGGGGTCCCCGGCGCACGATCTTTGTGCGCTGGGGTGGCTAGTCCCTGTTTCTTTCCCCTTTTCCCCCAATTTCGCTTATTCTGTTAAGAATCCATCTTGCGGTGGCAAGCCTCCGACAACCTTATGAATCCAGTCGCTTTGGCGGTTGACGATCTTCGGGAGCAGTATACGCGGGAGATGGCGCTCGTCCGCCAGACCTACGAACGCACCGGAGACGGCGCTGCCGCCATCCGCCGCCGCACCTCCGTGGTCGACCGCACCCTCATTGAAATGTGGCGTCGCGTTTTTCCCGGCCAGCCGCCTCCTCACGTCGCCCTCTTGGCCCTGGGCGGATACGGCCGCAAGGATCTCTTCCCCTACTCCGACATCGACGTGCTCTTCGTCTTTGCCGACGACAAAACCGAGGCGCACGCCAAGGACCAGGTCCGCTCTATCATTCAGGGAATGTGGGAGATAGGCCTGCGCGCCAGCCCCAGTTCCCGCACCTTGAAGGAAGCGGGCCGCTTCGATCCCGGCAATCTCGAATTCACCCTGGCCACACTCGACCGCCGCTTCCTCGCCGGCCATTTCCCCCTCTACCAGCAGCTCCACCAGACCATCCTGCCCGGCCTGGTCCTCAGCGAGTGGAACACCATCACCCAGAAGCTCGGCGAGGTGGCCCGCGTCCGCCACGCCAAATTCGGCAACACCATCTTCCACCTCGAGCCCAACCTCAAGGACTGCCCCGGTGGCCTGCGCGACTACAACCTCGCCGTCTGGTTCGCCATGCTCTTCCACCTCAAGGAAACCAAGGAGTGGCCCCGCCACCGCGGGAGTGTCTTTCAAAGCGCGCGCGGCGATGCCGAGGCCGCCTTCGACTTCCTCGCCGCCTCCCGATGTTTTCTCCACTTCCGCCACGGCCGCGACGACAACACCCTCGACTGGCAGTCCCAGGACGAAGCCGCCGCCAACTCCATCGGCCTGGAGACGCGTGGCACCGCCGATCCCGCCTACTGGATGCGCACCTACTATCGTCATGCCCGCGTCGTCTATCGCCGCGCCGCCCTGCTCATGGAACACGTGCCCGCGCCGGTCAGCTTCTACCGCCAGTTCCGCCGCCGCCGCGTCACCATCCCCGGCACCGCCTTCCTCCTCGACCAGGGCCGCCTCGACATCGCTCCCGGAGCGCAGTTCAATGACACCGGCGCCATCCTGCGCATCTTCGCTCTCATGGCCGCGCACGGCTACGCGCTCTCGCAAGCCGCTGAAGACCGCATCTCCGACGCCCTGCCCGCGCTCGCCATCCACATTCCTGAAGGCCCTTATCTGTGGAACGCGCTGCGCGGAGTCCTGCTCGGGCCTCACGCCGCTCACGCCCTCCGCACCATGCACGCCCTCGGCGTTCTGGAGATGCTCATCCCCGAGTTTCACGGCATCGACGCCCTGGTCATCCGCGACAGTTATCACCGCTACACAGTCGATGAACATACCTTCCTCGTCATCGACAATATCCACGGCCTGCGTCAGCCCGCCCATGAATACGATCAGCGCCTCGCCCAGCTTCTGCCTGAAATCGATCGCCTCGACCTCTTCCTCCTCACTCTGCTGCTCCACGACACCGGCAAGGCCCGGCGCACCGACGACCACATCACCCCCAGCATCGAACTGGCCGACGCCCTCCTCGCCCGCCTGGACTTCGACGCCGAAGAACGCGATACCGTCCTCCAGCTCATTCGCCTTCACATCGAAATGTCCAACGCTTTGCGCCGCGACATCTTCGACCCGGAAAACATCCGCGCCTTCGCTGAAAAAATCGGCAGTCCGCAGATGCTCAAGATGCTTACCCTGCTCACCTACGCTGACATCAAGGCCGTCAACCCCGAAGCCCTTACTCCCTGGAAGGCCGAAAACCTCTGGCAGCTTTACATCTCCACCGCCAACTTCATGGACCGCTCCGTTGACGAGGTTCGCTATCATGCCAGCCTCGACCCCGGTTTGCTCCTGCGCATCCACTCCATGGTTCCCGCCGCCCAGTACGATGAGCTCCAGAACTTCCTCGAAGGCCTGCCCCGCCGCTATCTGCAAACCCGTCTGCCCGAGCAGGTCCGCGACCATTTCCTGTTAGCCGCCCGCCTCGGCGACGATCCCGTCCAGCTTGACCTGCGCCCTCACCGCCAGCTCTTCGACCTCACCGTCATCACCCGCGACCGCGCACGCCTCTTTGCCGACGTGGCCGGCGCCCTGGCCGCCTGGGGCATGAACATCGTCAAGGCCGGAGCCTTCTCCAACGATGCCGGCGTTATCGTTGATAACTTCCAGTTCACTGACGTCTTCCGCACCATCGAACTCAACCCCGGCGAGCGCGATCGCTTCCTCGCCTATCTCCACGACGTCATCGCGCGCAAGATTCCCGTCGAGCCCATGCTCGAAGCCCGCCGCCATCTCAACCACCCTGCCAATCTCAAGGTCAATGTCGCCACTCGCCTGGAGTTCGACTCCGAATCCTCCACCCACTCCACCATCCTGCAAGTCGTCGCCCAGGACCTGCCCGGACTCCTTCGCCAGATCGCGCTAACTCTCAGCACTCACCAATGCGACATCAAGGTAGCTCTCATCGACACCGAAGGCGAAACCGCCATCGACGTCTTCTACATCACCAGCCAGTCCGCCAAACTAACTCACCAGGCCCAGCAAATCCTCTCCGCCGATCTCATCGCCGCCATCGCCTCCATGAGCGCGCCCGCCAGCGTATGAACCTGCACCACCTTCAACCTTCCTCAACATCATGTTGACATCCCCAAAAACTTATCGTTTTGAAATCCTAAATTCGGTCTCATCCGTACCCAGCGTCTCTCGTAGAGTCAGCGACTATCGCGACTTCACGAATTCTATTGACAAATTACTGATGTTCTCCTAAATTACTCGTATCCATTTCTTGGGAGTTTGAAATGTGCTGGAAATTTGCGTTAGTTTGTCTTTCGCCATCAATTTCCGCTGCATCCACAAGACGCATACGCATGAGAGCCAATTCATCAATCTGGCCATTACGTCATCGAATGATTTTGCTGGTTTCGCTCGGAATGCTTTGTCTCGGTACGCTGGGTAGAGCTGCTACTAACCGTTCAGCCTATATCCCATACAATCTAGGCGGCGGTTACGGTATGAGCGTTATGGCGCTTGATACGGCCCACCAACAGATTTTTACTGCCTGGCAGTTTTTGGACCGCGTGGACGTCCTCTCCACGGTGGATTATCACCTGATTCGCTCCATTCCGGTCCCATCGCCGGACACGCTAGACATCTCGCCTGACAGCTCCACGATTGCTGTGGGAAACTCCGTAGCCACAATTCTGTTCTTCAGCACTACCACATACGCCAAGACCGGCGAGTACGTGCTGCCGGGGATGGGGTACGGAATTAATTCGCTAGTCTATACCGCAACCGGCGATCTAATCGTAACGGCCTCGAATGGAACAACGTCTGCTGGTATCACAATATACTGGAATCACATCACTAATTCAGAACAGACCACAACCCAAAACGGAGGATATTTATCTGGCGCACTGGCGCAACTTTCGCGCAGTAGTGACTATATTCGTATCATTATTGGTTCAATCGATGAGGGAGGTGTGCAGATTGTGGATGGAACAACCGGGCTTCCCATCTACATCTACCTCGCAAGTGGCATGGTTAGTGCCGTTGCGGTGAATAAAGGCGGAAGCCGTTACGCTATCTGCGCGTCAAGCGACTCCGGCTACACTCCATCGCTGATAATTCTTGATGCAAACTTCGATGTTATTTATCAGCGAGTAATTTATGTTAATAATGGGACTAACGTGAGCGACTATGCTTGCAGTGGAATAACTTTTAGCGCGGATGGCAATACACTCTATGGCGATACTTACTCAAACAATACTCTATATACGCAAGCTATCGATATGAATACATTTGAATCAACGTATGTGGCAGATTATTTTACCGGCTTGTCGCCAACGCCCACTACATTCACAAACTGGCAAGCAGCCGATACCACGGGAATGGTTTACGGGATTGGAGCTGGCGTGTCATCAGATGGACCAGTTTGGCTGGCTCAGGACATGACAGCTACTGCGCCGCCAACCGCTCCACTTAAGCCATACCAGTATCCAGTGCAGTTAATTAGAGTAATTGACAGTATTGGATCTCCACAAGGAGGGGACTCCATCGATTTGCTATGTACTGGTTTATCCAATGAGCCGGTAAGTAGTATACAGGTTACAATTGGAGGAAAGCCAGCCACCGTCGTTGCAAACCCTCTGCAAACCAACTATCCTCCTTATCAGACAATTACTGTAACAACACCGCCGGGAACGCCGGGCGTGGTAGATGTTACCTTACAATTTCAGGGAACTACTTCCATTGCCTCCAAAGCCTTTCAGTATGCGCAGAGCAGGACAATTTATCCATTTGCCACCAGCCCGACGTTTCTGGTCTATGACGCTGTGCGTAATCTGCTCTATGCCGCGCACGGAAACCAGGTGGAGGTTATCGATGCGATCAACCAGAAGGTTCTCACTCCGCTGATTCCTGTCTCTGGAAAGTCAACGAATTCACAATTTGCGGGGATTTCGCTTTCGCCGGACAGCAACCGGTTGTGGATTGCCGATGCCGGAGCGAACCTGATCCATATGATTAACCTTGCTAACCCAGGAACTGGCTATGATATCAATCCAGCTCAGGTGATTGGTTCTTCCATACCAATTGCTCCGGGGCGGGTCTTCGAACTCTCAAACGGGCAGTTGCTGGGCAGCAACGGAACCCTGTTCGTGATCAATCCGAGCACAATGAGTGGGGATTGGGCCCGGGATTCATCAGGAATTCCTGTCACCGGTTATGCATGGAATTCAACTAATGCTGGAGAGAACGTTCTTCTAACAAAAGTCTCTGATGGAGTTATTGGCCCTGATAATGCATCATTCGGCCTATGGAACGTTAATAATGGAATTTCTGTTCCAACAGATAGCAGGAATTCTATTCCTGTATCTGGGTGGGAGACAGCCTTTATCAGTTTTGAAGCTTCAGCAAACGAAGACGGCATAGTGATCGGTTCCTCCTTGTCAGTCGAAGGTACGATACCTATTGAGCAATTCGCAGATTTTAGCCTTAATGCAATTGGAACCCTTTATGAAGAGACTTCCGATCCCATAACTGCTACAGGAGGAACAAGCTTTGGAGAGGAAAGCTCTGTGCTGCATCCGAGCGGCGCGCTTTTCTACCAGGCGGGAAACCATAACTCTGGCATCGTGGATATTGCGGATGTGCAACATATGCAATCGATAGGAATCATTGCATTCCCTGAACAATTTCCTTATCTCGATGAATCTCTACCAAATAATATTTATTATAATCACATCCTGACAATTGATCCAACAGGGCAATACTTGTTTAGTGTAACAAAATCGGGTATTACTGAGATGGTACTCAATACCGTCCCTCTCTCCATCGGAAATGTTCAGCCGGCGTTCGTTCCGGCGCTAGCAAATCAGACGATCACCATTCGCGGCAGCGGATTTCAAAAGGGCGCGGAGGTCAGTTTTGGTGGAGTACAAGTGGAAACGACTTATGTGGATGTAAACACGTTAACTGCAACGCCACCGGCTCTGGCAGCTGGTTGGACCGACATTACGGTAACGCTACCCAGTGGCGCCACCTACACCGCCCCTGGATTGCTGCACGTTATAGGGCAGGAAACAGCGCCGGTACTCACAGGTTTTTTCCCAGCTGCCATTATATATGGAAATTTGGGTACAATAACCGTCACACTGCTCGGTTCAGGCTTTGATATCTCTGATATGGTCGAAGTCAATGGACTGCCTGTCCCTAGTGCATTCATTGATTCCTCGCATATGCAGGCAACTATCAATATCAGTCTTTTGAATCAAGCCATAGCAGTTGAAGTGGTGTCGCCCTATGCAGGAGCATCGAATACTCTTTCATTGCCAATCGTTAACCCTGTCCCTTCCATTCAAAGCACATATCCAGTGTCGCTTCCCGCTGGGGGCGTCGATATGGGCTTGATTGTTCTTGGAAGCAACTTTGTTCCGTTTTCTGTAGTTCAATTTAACGGACAGAATCTCAGTACGCAAAACGATGGCGGAATTCCAAATGTTGGTGAAACGCTTTGGGCCACAGTACCTGCAAATCTGATTCAGAATGCCGGAACTGCGACAATCACAGTGGAGAATCCAGCGCCTGGAGGCGGGTTATCAAACTCGCTCAGTATCAATATATCCACAGCACAGGCGCAAGTGAATCTGCCGGCAAGCATCGACTTTGGAGAGGTCCCGCCAAATACTACATCAACTCTTTATCCATTCCTGACGAGTGTTGGTTCGGCCAGCTATACAGTCACTTCCGTAACCGTGACTCCCGGGCCTTTCACAGCGCAAGCGCTGAATTGCACGGGACTTTTAGCCGGTAAGGCTTGTTCACTGGTAGTAACCTTTACTCCGACAAGCGCTACGCCATATACCGGCAACTTGACAATCAACGACAATACAGAGGGTAGTCCACATACCATCCCGTTGACTGGTACAGGCATCATTTCGACAGCGCCCACAGTGACGCTGACTTCCATTGACGATGTTTGGCCAAGCACTTCTGTTTTTGTGACCGGAAATGCTTATAGCAGTGGTATTAGCAGTGGTATCAGTGTTGGATTTCCAGCTACGGCGTGGATGGAATATGGCACCGATCCGACTCTGTCCACATTCACTGCGTCAAGCTCATGGTCTACCACCATCGGTGGTGACCAGAATCTAGCCACACCTGTAACGGGCGTTTTGCCCCTATCTATTTTGCAACCAGCAACGACATATGCGATGCGATTGGCTGTGCAAACGGCTGGAGGTACGGGAAGATCTGCCATTCATCAGTTTGCGACCTATCAAAATCTTACGACTCCAGGCTTCTCAGTCAGCGGAACACCTGTTACTGTCGCTCCGGGCGCAACTTCAGGAAATACATCGACCATCACCGTCACGCCCGGCGGAGGCTTCACCGGGAGTGTTATCCTTTCGACCACTTGCTCCGGCCCGAATGTGGCCCAGTTCCAAGACCCGCCCACATTTAGTTTTAACTCGACCAGCCCTGTAAATATTACCGGCACAACTGCTGTAACGGCCACCCTCACCGTCTACACCACAGCGCCATCTACAGCCACGCTGTCTTATCCCGCACGCCCCGGAACCCCTTGGTATGTAACTGGCGGCGCTGCGCTGGCCTGCATTCTGCTCTTCGGCATTCCGGTGCGGCGCCGTAGCTGGCGCACCATGCTTGGAATGTTGGCGCTTCTCGTGGTTCTCTCTGGAAGTGTCTTTGCATGTGGCGGCGGTAGCAACGCAGGTGGTGGAGGCGGAGGAGGCAACAACAATTCAGGTACCACGGCCGGAACCTACATCATTACCCTAACCGGCACCTCAGGTACGACCACGGCAACAAGTATCGTTATCCTCACCGTGCAATAGCGCCAACCAACCAAACGCATCGCCGCTCAGCATTCGCGCTGGCGGCGATGCGCTCCCACTCTCCGCCCTCACGGCTCCATGTGCAGCGGCATAGGGCGTTTCTCAGCTCTTGCTTTTGGTTCCCGGCTTCGGCAAGGGCTCTTCCATCGCATCGAGCCTGTCCGTGCGAACGGGAATTCCGCTGATAAGGCCTTGATAGTTTGTGAGGCGGTTGCCGAGAATCACCACTCCCTTGGACGTGATCTCATACTCGCGAATATCCTTGGCATGATTCCCGCCCCGCATCTTGATCACCACCATGATCTTGCGAAGCTGGCCCTCGATGGATACGTACCGCAGCCGGATGATGTCATCGGTGAGGAAAGAGATTGAATAGGTGCTGAACGGGAATTCAGTAAAGGACTCATCCACCTCAACGGTGCTTAGAATCGTCACCCCGATTCCCGTCAAGGCGAAGATCATCCGATAGAGTGATTCGCGAAAGTCAGCGCGGAATCCAGGCGACAGAGCCATTTCAAAGCCCGCCAGGGAATCGATCACCAGGCGTTTGGCGCCAATCCTCTGCACTGCGTCGAGAATCGAATGCATGGTTTCATCCACCGAGAGATCCAGGGGGCGGAGATAGAGGATTTCGAGTTTCCCGTCTTTCTGCGGCGTTTCCAGATCCAGACCTAAACTGGTGGCCCGCTCCGCGTACGCTTGCGGGCGTTCTTCAAAGACCGCGATGATTCCCGGCTCCCCGTGGCGTATGCCTTCGGCAATGAATTGGGTTGCCAGGACCGATTTCCCGGTTCCTGAAGACCCTGCTACCAGGACACTATCGCCTTCGCGAACGCCCCCGCCCAGCATCTTATCCAGATCCGGAATTCCGAAGGTAAGGCGCCGATGGGTGGGTGGATTTTTCAGGTGTCCGATCAACCCAAACGTGCGCGAGAAGGCTTGCACTCCGGCATTGGTGATGCGGAATGTGTGCAGCCCCGGCACGGAATTTTGACCACGCAGTTTGATAACCTGCAACTTCCTCACGATGGAATTCCGCTCCGCCGTTTGGCGCAGCCAGATCAGCCCATCGGCAACGGTAAAGATGGGATTGTCGCGTAGCTCGTCCTCCGCATATTCGCCGATCAGGAAAGTCGTAGCCTGCCAACTGGCCAGAAACAAGGCCAGCCGTTGAATGAAGGATTGCAGGTCCATGTCGCTTTGCGGCTTCCGCACCATGGTGCGGAAGGAGTCGACAACCACGACGGCGGGGTTGGCCTTTTCAACTTCCTTGGTAATCTGCTCCAGGACCGCGCCCAGGTCATTCTCCAACACGACCTGGCTCAGGTTGATAAAGCGGATGGAGCCGGGCAGCTTGGCCGGATCGAAGAACGTGTACTGTTGCTGGTAGCGCAGCATTTTTATAGAGGATTCGCCCAGCACGGTGAAGTAGAGCGCAGGACGCTCCGGGGTGGCGTTGGCAAACACAAACTGGTGCGCCAGTGTGGTCTTGCCGCTGCCGGGTTCGCCCGCGATGATGTTGAACGAATATTCGGGGAGACCACCGCCTACAATCTCGTCTAGGCCCGGAACTCCGGTGGGTAGTTGGTGTATCGCTACTTTGTCTCGTGTGCTCAAGCTTTTCTCCCGTTTGCCGAACTTTGATCGTCAAAGACTTCGCCTGGCCACGCATTCCGCAGCAGGCTAAACGTTAAAGCTTCGCCAAGGAAGAGACGAAGCAGTCCGAGTATGCGTGCGATGAGAATAATTCCGCCCTCGGAAGACGGATATTCGCCAGCCCGTTCCCTGTCAATGTCCAATTGCGGTTCACGCTCGCCCAGGCCCTGCAAAGTTCCATCCGCGGTGATCCGCGCCGTGCCAAGGCTGGGAGCTTCTCTTTTGGCCAACGCCAGGGCGCGAGTGGCAAGCGATAGAAAACCGGCTACTCCAACAAATTCATTAAGACTCTGGCGCATCTTTTCATAGACGCGAAGGGTCGGGGAATCCATTGGCTCGGAGGCCTTGCCCGCATCGGCTTCATAAGTAAGAAGACGATGGGCAAAATCTCGCATTTCTGGGGTAGCCGTCATGTTCAACCCTGCAACGTTTAAAGTAGCAGATTCCAATTGCCGTTACACGCTTTGAGAACGTGTTTCATAAATCCGCATTGTGTTAGTCGTCCACCGGCTTCGCCGACCCGCGGAACATGAAACTGTAGCGCCGGCCTCATAAAATTGTAGCGCCGGCCTCATGAAACTGTAGCGCCGGCCTCATGAAACTGTAGCGCCGGCCTCATGAAACTGTAGCGCCGGCCTCATGAAACTGTAGCGCCGACCTCATGAAATTGTAGCGCCGGCCTCATGAAACTGTAGCGCCGGCCTCATGAAACTGTAGCGCCGGCTTCATGAAATTGTAGCGCCGGCCTCCCGGCCGGCTGTAGCGTGGACCTCCCGGTCCACGCTTGTTTCATGTTAGGATCAGGGCGGCAAAATTGTCCTTTCTTGTTGCGCCCCTGCGATCTTCGACATCCCGGTTAGCGCTGGCGGAACTCAATTCACATAGCCATTCGTTTGCGGGTTGGTCGCATCTTCTTGCGGGCCGCCAGCCTTGCTCCGGATGAGTGTATAAATGTCCAATACCGTGGCAATACTGCGAATGTTCCCCGCAACACTCGTGAGTCCCTCTTCCATGCCGGGATGTTTGCCCGCCAGGGTTTCAATACGTTCGCTCACGCTCCTCAGCCGGTCAATTTCTAACAGAAGGTCCCCGAAAATCGCGGCGACGACCAATCGATCGGTCTCTGAGTCTGTCGTGTCCGCTGTGATCGTGGCCGGCTCTGTACTGGGCTCAACCTGATGGCTTAAATCCTCTATCAAACGCAACGTTGTTGCCTCGCCAAGGAAGGTAAGAAACTGCCCCAGCAGTTGCGCAATCAAAATGATCCCTGCCTCGCCATCTTCATCCGTGCCCGATTGGAATTCAGCTTCGCCAAGACCGCGCAAGACTCCATTCGCCGATACCTGCACCGCGCCGAGCTGGGGAGATTCCGACTTGGCCAAAGCTAATGCGCGAGAAGCGAGCGCCTGAAAACCATCAGCTCCCACGGGTGCGCTGAGTTGCCTGCGCAGCCTCTCATAAACGCGCACGGTTGCAGGTTGGGTTTGCAGGGAGGTCGTACTTGCTTCGGCCTCGCAATCAACCAGGCTGCGGGCCAAATCACGCGTCTTTTGTGGAGGAAGCATCGGTTATGCTCCTTTGATATGCTTCGCCTCTCACCTTAAGTGGGAGGAGTCTACCACATAGTACATTATGCCGATTGCCTGGTTGACTGCACTTCCGGCATACTTACTCAGACTCCATTTTGGCGTCACGCATTCCAGAGTATTTGAAATATTTCAGGAAAGGTGTGCAATATCGAACAAAATTGGCGTTTGGCCCACATCTCAATCTTCCACTAGGATTGGATGCCTGGTTCCGGGATCCCCGTCGAGCCCATGCTCGAAGCCCGCCGCCATCTCAACCACCCCGCCAATCTCAAGGTCAATGTCGCCACTCGCCTGGAGTTCGACTCCGAATCCTCCACCCACTCCTCCATCCTGCAAGTCGTCGCCCAGGACCTGCCCGGCCTCCTCCGCCAGATCGCGCTCACTCTCAGCACTCATCAGTGCGACATCAAAGTAGCTCTCATCGACACCGAAGGCGAAACCGCCATCGATGTCTTCTACATCACCAGCCAGTCCGCTAAACTAACTCCCCAAGCCCAGCAGATCCTCTCCGCCGACCTCACCGCCGCCATCGCCTCCACGCGCGCACCCGCCAGCGCATGAGCCTCTTCGCCAAGCATATTAAGATTCTTTATTTCCCTAACTAAATTCAAAAAAATCTGTTAATATAGTCAGTTTCCTAGCAAAAGGTGCGACTTCCATGGCTAAATGTGCCTTCACAGTCCTTTTCTTTTCGCTTGTTCTCCATCCATTGCCAATTCTGGCGCAGAACAACGATGCCCTCCCCGCCAGCGTACAGGATTTACCTCATTCATTCTCGCAACCGCGCATCGCCAAGGCCATCGACGAGTCGTCGCTGGTCACCCTCCACGGTAACGTGCACCCGCTGGCGCAGCCCAGGTTCGACCAGGGCCCGGCTCCGGTCTCCATGCCGGCCAATCGCTTGCTCATGGTCCTTGCGCGCAGCACGCAGCAGGAGGCCGATCTCCAGACCTGGCTTCAGTCGGTACAGGACGCGAACTCCCCGTACTTCCACAAATTTCTCAGCCCCGATGAGTTCGGCAAGCGCTTTGGCGTGAGCGACACTGATCTCCAGTCGGTCCAAAATTGGCTCACGGGTCGCGGATTCACTGTGAGCAATGTTGCCAAAGGCCGCATGGCCATTGAGTTTTCAGGCTCGGTTGACCAGGTACAGACCGCCTTTCACACCTCGCTTCACAGCTACCTCGTCAATGGTGAACAACACTGGGCCAACGCCACCGATCCGCAAATACCCAGCGCCCTGGCTCCTGTCGTCGCCGGCCTTGCCTCTCTCAACAGCTTCAAGCCCAAGGCGCATTACATTCTGGGGCCAAGGGGCGTTATGGATGCCCAGAGACAGACCGTGGTCCCCGCTCTTACAAACGTGGACCAATACGGTAACTACTACCTCTACCTGAGCCCTGCGGATGCAGCCACGATTTACGACACGCCCACCACTCTCAACGCAAATCTCTCCGGCACGGCGTATGACGGGACCGGTGTGACGATCGGAGTCGCCGGCGATTCGAACATCGATGTAACTCTGAACGCGAAATACCGATCCACCTTTGGGCTTGCGCCAAATCCTACGACCGTTGTGGTTGATGGCGGCGATCCCGGTGAAAATGATGATGCCATCGAGGCCTACCTTGACACCCAGGTTTCGGGAGGGATCGCTCCGAATGCCAGCGTTATCCTCTACACCGCTGCCGGCACCGCATTGCAGCAGGGTTTATTCCTTGCCATCCAGCGGGCCATAGACGACAATCAGGCAGATATTCTGAATGTCAGTTTCGGCGAATGCGAAAAGGCGCTGGGCGCCTCCGGCAACCAGCACATTCAGAATCTGTGGGAGCAGGCGGCCGCACAAGGCATTTCGGTCATAGTCTCCTCGGGCGATAGCGGGCCGGCCGGATGCGACGATCCTGATACCGAGGATCAGGCTTACCTGGGTCTGGCTGTGAATGGTCTTGCATCCACGTCCTACAACGTTGCAGTAGGCGGCACAGATTTTGATGTCTTGTACAGCAACTTCCCCGGCAGTTTCACCGAGTACGTGAATACCACCAATGCTCTGCCCAACCATCGCAGTGCGCTCAAGTACATTCCCGAGGAGCCCTGGAACGATTCCACCTATCCAAATACTGATATTTCCGCCAATGTTGCTCTCAACCACGACTTATCAAGCCCGAACGGTGACAATATCATTGCCGGCGGCGGGGGGATGAGCGCACTCTATGCTGTTCCTTCCTGGCAGTCTGGTTTTGCTTCGGGAGGTAATCGCAATTTACCCGATGTTTCGATCCTGGCGGGCAACGGATTCTACGGAGCGCTGTGGAGCATCTGCACAGACCAAACGGTGAACGGATTCGCGGACTGCGCGGCGGGCAACACGGGGACGCAGTTATATCTGACGGGCATCGGAGGCACTTCGGCATCGGCGCCTGCGTTTGCGGGAATGCTGGCCTTGGCCAAGCAGAAGACCGGGTCACGACTTGGCCAGGCGGACTATTTGCTTTATGACCTGGCCAAGACTTCCTACTCATCTGTTTTTCACGACGTAACGGTCGGCGACAACTCGGTCAGCTGTGAGATTACCAATGGCGGATGCAGTGAAGTTTACGCGGGCTATTACTTTATGAACGGATACAACGCAGCCGCCGGTTATGACATGGCCAGCGGTCTGGGAAGCGTAGATGCCAGCCAGATGGTCAGCCACTGGCCAAGCCCGGGGTTGATTGCTTCCACTTCGACCCTCCAGCTCAACGGCGCGACCACCCCCATTAGCATCACTCACGGACAGAGCGTTCAAGTGAATGCAACCGTGACCAGTGGCAGCACTACTCCCACCGGCGAGATCTCCTTGGTTGACAACCTCAGCCCAGCGCTCCTGCCCAATCGCGAAGGGATCGCCGACTTTACACTGGCCAACGGGGCAGTCTCGGGCACAACCAATTTCTTGCCCGGTGGGTCGTATGCCGTCTCTGCTCATTACGGTGGCAGCAGCACCATTGCCGAAAGCGACTCCAGCGCCATCTCGGTGACCGTCGCTCCTGAGACCAGTACCACGGCCATCACCAGCGTCACCTTCACAGACCCGGCAACAGGAAAGCCCGCGACAATGGCCTACTACGGCTTCAACGCATTCATTGATGCGCAACCCTACGGCAACAGTGCTTCGGCGGCAAAGCCGAACGGGGCAGCGACCGGTACCCTTACATTCGTGAACGGTTCGACATCTCTTGGAACGGCCACACTGAATGCCCAGGGGACAGCTGAACTACAGACTCCCCTGCTTCCCGCGGGTACCAATAATCTCACCGCATCCTTTCCCGGAGACGCCAGTTTTAAAGCAAGTAATAGTATTCCTTATCCCATCACAATCGTACCGGCGATTACAAGCATTGCTGCGTCTCTCAACTACTTAACCTCTCCGATCTCTGTGTTAGTCAATCTCACAACAGACAGCGCCGGCGTTGCCCCGACCGGCACAGTGACCATCATGAATGGGACAACTGCTGTGGGAACTGCGCCGATGATAGGAACAGCAGGCACTACCTCGTCTCTTGCCGGCGGAGCGGCGAATTGTACCTCTCCGTCGCTGCCAGCTGGGTCTTATAACTTGATTGCGGATTATGGAGGTGACAGTAACTATGCCCCGTCTACCTCGTCGCCGGTTTCTTTGATCATAAGGTCGATTCCGGTCTCGATGATCATCATTACGCCGAACGGCCTCACTCCAATCAATCAACCGGTACAAGTGACGGTTGAACTAACTCCTGGGGAATCGAGCAGTCTATCCCCTTCGGGAATGATAACGCTCTCCTTTAACGGCCAGACCATGCCCGCTGCGAAGGTTTCCAACAGCTCAGCGAGTTTCACAATTCCAGCGAACACATTGCCAGTTGGAACAACAATTGTGACAGCGAGCTACAGCGGCGATCAATATTTCTCGTCCGTTTCCGACATCGGTTTTATCAATATGAGGAACATTGGCACGATTCCGCCAACGATAGTTGTTTCCGCGCCTAGCGGGACCGTTTATTACCCGGTTTCGGTGTTTGTGAACATCAGCGGACCGAGCGGAAGCCCCATCCCGACGGGCTCAGTGCAACTCACCGGATTCGATTATGGGGGTTCGGCGCCGCTCGTGAACGGCACAGCATCTTTCACGATTCTAAACAACCTGGGAGCCGGCCCGACCACGCTCACTGCCAGCTACCTTGGTGACTCGAACTACACCATTGGAACCGGCGCGACTACAGTGAGCATCTTTGCAGTGCCGAGTATCCTGTTCAATCCCTATCTCCCAACGATTGTTGTCAACCAGGCTCTCAATTTGACAGTCACGATCATCAACACTCCCGTTGGAACGCCGACTGGCACAGTCACCCTTTCGAGTGGAGCGTACACGTCGTCGCCAGTGAAATTAAGCGGCGGAGCTGCCAGCTTTACCATTCCAGCGAACACGCTTGCGATTGGGAACGACACTGTGACTGCCTCATACAGCGGCGACACGCAGTACCTAGCCGTCAGCAATACAGAGCAGGTGACTGTGACCGCGATTCCCCCACCGAGCTTTGCTATCGTTGGATCCGCAGTGACTGTGGCTCCTGGTGCGGCGACTGGAAACACATCCACTATTACCGTGACACCAAGCGGAGGCTTCACCGGCAGTGTAGCTCTGACGGCCTCCGTCACCTCCAGCCCGGCTGGCGCGCAGTATCCACCCACCTTGAGCTTCGGCTCAACCACCCCAGTCAGTATTACCGGCATTTCCGCTGGAACGGCTACCCTCACCATTACCACCACTGCGGCAACCAGCGCGGCGCTCATTCACCCCGCGCGCCCCGGAACCCCATGGTATGTGATGGGCGGTGCAACTTTAGCTTGTATTTTGCTCTTCGGCATTCCGGCGCGGCGGCGTAGCTGGCGAACTATGCTCGGAATGTTGGCGCTCCTCGTGATCCTCACTGGCGGTGTCCTTGCCTGTGGTGGCGGAGGAGTTGGAGGTGGAGGAGGTGGTGGGGGTGGCGGAGGCGGCGGCGGCACTTCAGGCACCACTGCAGGAAACTACACCATCACCGTGACCGGCACGTCGGGAACACTTGTGGAGACGGGAACCGTTACCCTCACCGTGCAATAGCGCCAACCAACCAAACGCATCGCCGCTCTACCTCCGCACCGGCGGCGATGCGTCTTGCTCTCCGCCCTCACGGCTCCACGTGCAGCGGCTTTTCGCCATCGGCCCGGGCCTTTCTATTCCCTGTTCCCTATTCCCTATTCCCTATTCCCTATTCCCTGTTCCCTATTCCCTGTTCCCTGGCCACTGTCACAAAGTTCCCCTAAAACTCCCCCTGACCAGGTTGGTCAGGATTATTCGCTCTTCCTTCTATCACTCCCCAAAATCACTACTGAGCGCATTGCAGCTATCGTTCCGATTTCCGGTGAGCCGCGCCTATTCGGTGTTTCGTAGGCCGGAAGGCATGAGCGCACCACTTTCGCCAAACCGGTGCGCTATAGCTTCACATTTCTCAAAAACCGACAACCTATAGCGCACCATTTTTCAACCGCCTGTTCACTGTCCACTGTTCCCTGTTCCCTGTCCTATTTCAGGTAAGCGCGCACCAGATCGATCAGGTCCTCGGCCAGTTCGGGGGCGATCTGCTCCTTGACGCCGTCCACCAGGTGGAAGCGGATGTGGGTCTCCAGGACCTCGCCCATCAGGCCGTTGATGCCGCCGCGGACGGCTGCCAGCAGCATCAGTTGCCCGCCGCAGTCCTCATCAGCAGCGAGCGAGCGCTCGACGGCGTCCAGTTGACCGCGCAGTTTCTTCAATCGTTGCAACAACTTGACCTTTTCCCGATCATGAGTGGGCATGGAAAGTCTCCTTCGCTTGACAATACCTACCCCCGGTATGGTATCTACGGAGTGGGGGTATGGTTACGTCTTCATTTTATCCCTATCTTCAACTACCTGCGCTACGATTGGAGTGCCTCCGCATGTTCCCCGCCCGCCGCACACGCGCGACGCTCTTCCGCTCACGGCAGGGGCTCGTCTGCTGGCTGGCTGGCCTGGCGCTCGTATGGACCGCCGCATCCGCCCGGGCCCAGGTTCCCGCTGCGCCGCCATCGGCTCCTCAGCCGCAACCCATGGCTTTGCAACAACTTGCGGCAGACTTTTCCATACTCCATTCGCCCAGCGCGCTCGCTCTAGACGGCCAGCACGGCAGCGTTGAACGCCCGTCCGGTGCGTCGACTCCTCCCCCTCCTGCCACGCAGGAGGAGCCCATCGTCACCATGGCCCCGTTCCATAGCAATGGCCGCTACTGGCTCTCAGGACAGGCCAACATCATCTTCCAGGGCAATCTGCCTTTTCATTCCCCGTACGAAGGCACGAACAGTTTGCAAAGCGGCGCAGAGTACAAGACCTCCCTGCTGGGCACGCTCTACACCGTGCTAAGGCCAACGCGTTCTATCCGATACAACACGGATCTTATCTTCGACATGGAGAGCGCCGGGGGGCGCGGGCTGAGCCAGGCGCTGGGATTGGCCGGCTTCACCAATCTGGATGTGGTGCGGAACCCCACCTTGAGCACCCTGCCTTATGCGGCTCGCTACCAAATCCACCAGGTCATTGGATTAACCCAGAAAACCGCCACCCAGGAACCCGGCTTCTTCGCCCTGGCCCCCAGTGTGCCCGTCCGCCGCTTCGAGTTCCGGTTCGGCAAGATGACCCTGCCCGACTTTTTCGACGCCAACGGCCCCGGCTCCGACAGTCACCTGCAGTTCATGAACTGGACGGTGGACAACAACGGCGCATGGGATTACGCCGCCAACACGCGCGGCTACACGGTGGGCGGCATGGCGGAGTACGACGACCGCAAGTGGAGCCTGCGTTACGGCCTCTTCGCCATGCCCACGGTGGCCAACGGAATGGATCTGGACTGGGACTGGCGCCGCTCCCACGGACACAACGGCGAGTTTGAGCTGCGCCACAGCTTCATTGCCCATCGCAAAGGCGCTGAGCGCCTGCTTTTCTTCGCCAATCGCGCCCACATGGGCACTTACCGCGAGGCGGTCGCAGCGTACCTGGCCGGAGCCGATACGAAGCCCAACATCCTGCTTCATGAGCATTACGGCGCGCTCAAGTACGGCTTCGGCTACAACACGGAGCAGGAGCTGACGGAGAATCTGCGCGTCTTTGGCCGCTTCGGGTGGAACGAGGGCCAGCACGAGTCCTACGTATACACCGAGGTGGACCAGACGGTTGAGGCAGGCGGCGATTACGCCGGCGCGCGCTGGCATCGGCCGGCAGACAAGATTGGCCTGGCCGTGGTCACGAACGCCATCAAGCGCGATCATCAAGAGTACCTGAAATTGGGCGGATTAGGATTTCTTCTGGGTGATGGAAAGCTGAACTACGGCCGCGAGAACATCGTCGAGAGCTACTACAACTGGCACGCGTGGCGGGGATTGTTCTACGCCGTCGATGTGCAGCACATCAACAATCCCGGTTACAACCGCGATCGCGGTCCGGTCTGGGTAGGCTCAGTGCGGGCGCACGTGGATTTTTAGAGCGGTTCTCCAATTCACGTGCTCCAGTAAGCCAGGTGAAAGGTGGCTTTTTCTTGAGGAAAAAGCCACTCAGCGCCGTGCTTCCAGAGTATAGCTATTGGAGAACCGCTTTGAGGCAGGAGCATGTTACCTGGCCGTCTCCGCAGGCTGGGCTGGCGTTTTCTGCTTGGGAGGCAGCTTGACGATCACCTCATTCGGCTTGGCATAGTGCAGCTTGCCCCGCGCCACGATGCCAATGGCCTCCGGATTGGAGTTGAGTTCAACGATTTGCTCGCGCAGGCGCGCATTCTCCTGCTTGAGGTCGTCGATCTCCTTGCGCAACTCGCTGTCCACCACGCTCTTCTGTTGCCAGTCCAACAAGCCATTCTTTCCATTGATCCAGTGCCAGAGGATCAGCAGCGCCAGCGCTACGGCCAACGCAGAGGCCACGGGACGCCACACACGCCACGCATACTCCCGCATACGCTTGAGCAGAGAGCGGGGAACCGCGTCCTGCCGGCTCTCCGCGACTCTTGTCTTGGCTTGCATTGTATGGTCCGGCATAGAATTCAATCCGTTTATTCTCCAGCGCGGTTTATCGGCTTCAACATCCTGCTGATCGAGTCAGCCAAACTGGACGAGCAGCAGCTACGTTGTACACACAGGTTATCAGAAAAGAATTTCTACTTCCGGAAGAGTATCCAGATAGATAATTGGTTCCATAACCGATTTCCCTGAGGAAACCCCATGCCAGAGTCCATGATGTCAGCCTGCCCAATTCGTCTCGTCCTGACCACTACGGCCAACCCGGAGGAGGCTGCTCGTCTGGGCGGCGCGCTGGTTGAGGAGCGGCTGGCCGCCTGTGCCACTCTGATTCCCGGCGCTCAGTCCATCTACCGCTGGCAAGGCAAGATCGAGTCCGCAACCGAGACGCTGCTGCTCATCAAGACCGGCCCCGAGCAACTCACGGCTTTAGAAGCCCGGCTGCACGAATTGCACAGTTACCAGACGCCGGAGTTTCTGGTTCTGGAGGTTGATGCCGCCAGCAAGCCTTACCTCGACTGGCTGCAAGAAAGCTTGCGCCAAATCTAGAACCGGTCTCATAAACCATCTGTATTGAATCGCAGAACGCATGAGACCCGCCTTGTTGGCGGGTCTCACAGCCGACATAATGGAATCTAAGCAATTTATGAGACCGATTGTAGCCGTTCAAGAGGAATCATGAACCGACTGAGGATTTATCTCACTACTACGTTTTGCATCACCTGGACTTGCTGGTGGGTCTTGGTACTGCTGACGCGCACCGGAACGATGGCCTATGGTTATAACCAGCCGCTCTTCCTGATTATTTACTTGATCGGCGGACTGGGACCGACCATAGCCGCCTATGCTGCCGTGCTTGCCACGCCGGTGCAATCACCCCTCAGGGAGTTCCATGTGCGGCTCTTCCGTTGGCGTGTGGCCTGGTGGTGGTATGTTCTTGTCCTGGCCCTCCCTGTGGCCCTTGCTTTGGCCTCGTTAGCTCTTGCCTCTCTGGTAGAAGTGGACCCTCGATTGTCAAGTGGAATGCCGGCTCTCCACTGGTACATGTATTTTCCCTTGTTTCCCGTCATGATTCTTGGCGGAGGCTTGGAAGAACTCGGCTGGCGGGGAGTCGCGCAGCCAGAGATGGAGCGGTTTTTGGGTCGTCCGGCAACGGCATTGCTGGTCGGCTTGATCTGGGCCGTCTGGCACCTGCCGTTGTTCTTCCTGCCCGGCTCTGGTCAATACGGAACCAATTTCTTGATGTTTCTGATTGGAGTTGTTGGAAACGCCATGATCCTGGCTTGGATTTATGGCCGCACCAGCAGCATCCTGCTCTGCATTTTCTTCCATGCGAGCTTCAACGCCACCGCATCCCTTGGACTGGGGATTCCGGGTGGCAAGGGCTGGCTATCAACGCTCAATGTGTGCTTGGGCATGCTGACCGGCGCGCTACTGCTGGCCTCTGCTTCGGTCAAGTCATACAACGCAGCCCGGATCAATTCTTGAGTCCAAGGGTGTGCCCGTCTGATATTCTGAGCCTGGTTTATTCTCATGCGCTGGTTACTGATTGTATTTCTTGTATCTCTCGCGGCTCTGCTGATTGCGGCTGCCGGGCTGACGTTTCACATATTAGCCCAGCGCAGGCGAAGCCGCTCCAGGCCTTCAGCGGGGACCGATGCGGCGCCCGGCACGGCGGAGGAAACCGACGTCGAAACAGAACTTTAGGGCCTCAGGCCAATCTTCCATCCAGGCTTCATTGAAAGGACGTTTGTCCCCCATGAGCAACCAGAATTCCGCAGTCGCCAGCCCGGCCGAGACACTGGAAATCTCCATCGCCCACAGTCCCGACTCCGATGACGCTTTCATGTTCTATGGTCTGGCCACCAACAAGATCCGCGTTCCCGGTTACCGGTTCACTCACACCTTGTGCGACATTGAGACTCTAAACCGCCGCGCCCTGGATGAAGCTTTCTTCGACGTAACCGCCATCAGTTTCCACGCCTACCCCTACCTGCAGAAGAACTACACGCTGATGGGCTGCGGCGGCAGCGTGGGCGAGGACTACGGCCCCATGGTTGTCTCCAGCCGGCCGCTCGAGTCCGGAGAGCTGGGCAGCATTAAGATCGCCGTACCCGGCACGCTGACCACTGCTTATCTGGCGCTGAAGATCTTCAATCCGGCCATCCAGACCGAGATCGTGCCCTTCGACCAGATCATCCCGGCGATTCAGGCCGGAACCTACGACGCCGGGCTCATCATCCACGAAGGACAGCTCACCTACTCAGCCAGCGGATTGAATAAAATTCTCGACTTGGGCGTTTGGTGGCGCGAGCAGACCGGTCTGATGCTGCCGCTGGGCGGCAACGCCATCCGCCGCTCGCTGGGCGCGGAATCCCACAAGATCATCTCCAAGGCCCTGCGCGAGAGCATCCAGCATGCACTGGACCATCGCGAGCAGGCGCTGGAATACGCCATGCAGTTTGCCCGCGATCTGGATGTGCGCCTGGCCAGCCGTTTTGTCAGCATGTATGTGAACCAGCGCACGCTGGACTACGGCGCTGACGGCCGCGAGGCTATCCGCAAGCTGCTCAGGATGGGCCACGAGCGCGGCATCATCTCCATCGAGCCGCAAGTTGACTTCGTTGATTAGATCGGCGTGACTGGCGCTGCCCAGTAAACTCTTTGGCAATCTCCGTCATTGCAACCCATCGATCAATGCGGAATGCGGCAAATATCCCATCCTGACACATTCACATGTAGTAATAATCACTTCAATGACTTTTGGCACCAACATTTCTGCCCATACGTTATTGAAGGCACCAAAGAATCTTTGCCTTTCTCTAAATAAATCCTAATAATCGCCGATGCATTCATTATTGAGGTATTTAAGGATGCTCGCCAATTCCAATCCCGTCTATCTTCTGGCATCGCATGATCCTAAGTTGCTAGCCAAACTTGAACCTGTGCTTGCGGCCAACGGAGCACGCGTGGAAGTCCACCTCACCGCTGAAACAGCTCTGCCCGCGTTGACCGCAGCCCATGCGCCTACCCTAGCCTTGATCGACGTCAACCTGCCTGACATGAATATGGGTCAGTTGCTGGCCGTGGCGCGCGCTGAAACAACAGGCCGCCGTTACCCGATAGTATTGATTTCGGACACGATTACTCAGGAGTGGACTGACCGTCTGGCCGAGGATGTCATTGACGACGTGCTGCCCAGTTCGACAGAGCCTGCCTTTGTGCGGCTGCGGGTTGAAGCCGTGCTGCGCAATCATCACAGGGCGCGCGAGTTGGATCTGCTGCGCGAGGCCGCCGCGCTCAACGCGCAGATGGACCATCTGACTGGAGTCTACAACCGCGAAACCATGCTCTCTATGATCTTTCGCGAGACCGATCGCGTACAACGCATGAAAAGTTCGCTGTGCATGATACTGTTCGATATCGACGACTTCGGCCACTGGAACACGCGGCTGGGATCGGAGACTTGCGATGAGCTGCTCTACCAGGTGGCGACTCGCACCGCGCGCCTTCTGCGCAGCTACGACCTGTTGGGCCGCGCCGGCAAAGACGAGTTCCTGATCGCCCTTCCCGGCTGCTCCAGCGTCAACGCGGTCATGATGGCCGAGCGCCTGCGCATGGATGTTTTCTCGGCGCCCTTCCGCATCCATGGCGAGGCCATCCGCCTCTCCGCCTGTTTTGGCATCGCCGCCAGCATTGGCCGCTCCCCGGTGGTGGTACTGCGCGAGGCCGAACAGGCGCTGCTGGTGGCCAAGACCTCCGGACCCGAGTCCATCCAGTGCGCCGGCGACTTTCCCGAACCCAACGCCGCGCCGGTGGCTTTCCTCTCATCAAACTCCGAGGACGAACTGCTGGCCTGGTAATCCGAGGACCGATCAATGAAACTACACACGTTTCGATATAAGCTGGCGGTGGATGACTGGAGCCGTCCCCCAAAGGCCGAAGCTGAGGCCAGTAGCGTCCGGCTAGATCAGAGGATATTACATTGAATGGAGGCAAGAGGAGCTCAGCGATCGGAGTCTCATTGGAATGCCGGCTGATCCCCATTCTTCGAAAGCGGAAAAAATGACCCCTGACGGGAAGTGGTCCTGGGAAGGCGATCTTCGGCCGCACGCAAAAGTAATCTCCGGATTGACGATGCGCCCGGAACCGTAAAGCTGGATACAGTGGTGGCTGGAAACGCGACTTGGGCAGTTGCCGTAAACGGAGAATTACGCGCAGGCCCATCGGCGAACGCTGGCCGACTCCTAAGGAACATACTTGTTCCTTTTCATACTGTCTGGCCAAGGCCAGTTACACGCTTTCGAGGACCCATTAGCCGGATCGGCGCTCATACTATTGAATTCAAGGTATTTGCACCAGGTATCCAGCGAATTGTGTTCCAACAAGTTTTCATGAAAATGGAAGGCTCGCATCCTGTACTGTGCGTTAGGATGTGAGCATCCCTTGAGGAAGCCTTTCGTGAACGCTTTTTCCCGGCGGTTGTTAGCAGCGTCGCTTGTTTTGCTGGCCATATTGCTTCTGCTTCTGAGCAGCTCAGGCTTTGTGCGGCATCTGGCCTGGCGTACGAGGGTTCATACGCCAAGCAGTTCGTTGTCAGTTGCGGCCGGCGCGGCGAGTCCGGCGCGGGGCTGGAGTGACAGCTTTGGCGATGGAACTCCGGATTTTCTGCGGCTCACCGATCCGGCTGATCAGGCAGCCTTCCGCCGCTGGTTCACGCTGATCGCCGAATATCAAGCAATACGTCCCAGGGCGGAACTGCCGGCGGAGATCACCGATTGCGCCAGTCTGCTGCGTTATTCCTATCGCGAGGCCCTCAAGCGCCACAATGAGTCATGGTTCCTGGCCACCGGCATCGAGACGCTGGCGCCGCCGGGCGAGATTCGCGCCTGGCGCTATCCCGATACGCCGCTGGGCGCGGCGCTCTTCCGGGTCAAGCCGGGAGCCTTCGAAGCTGCCGACCTGGCCAATGGCGCCTTTGCGCAGTTTGCCGACGCCAGGACGCTGGTGGAGCGCAATGCGTACCTTGTCAGCCGCAACGTACAGGAGGCCCAGCCTGGCGACCTGCTTTTTTTTCGCCAGTTCGGACAATCGTCACCCTGGCATTCTATGATTGTTGCCGAATCCGGAAAGCAGGCGCGGGCGGTCTATCATACTGGACCTGACCACGGGGCCCCCGGGGAGCTTCGCCGCGTCTTGCTTTCCGAGTTGCTCGATCATCCTCAGCCGCAATGGCGGCCGGTTGACCAAAACCCTAACTTTCTCGGCGTTTATCGCTGGAACATATTGCGAGGAAACCTATGAGGTTCCGTAAGTCGCTGTTAACCGTTTCATTGACCCTGCTTCTGGCCTCCGCCACGGCGTGCGCTACTGAAGAGGACGCTCCGCGCTCCTTCTCGCTCTCTACAACGCGTACCTTTGCGCCCGGCGAAAGCGTGAAGATTCAATTGAACGCCAGAAATACTCCGGCGCTGGAGTTTCGCGTCTACCAGGTGCGCGATCCGCAGAAGTTCTTTGCTGGGCTCAACGACCTGCATAGCTTCGGCGTAAGGAGCTACTCGCCGAGCGAGCAGGTCGACCAACGAAGCTTTCTGGAGTGGCTGCACGACTTCAAGGATCATCTCTGGAACCGGGTACGGCGCTTCTTCCGCGGCCAGTTCACCGATGAAGTGAGAGACAGCTTCCGCGAGGGACAAGGCAAGTTGGGCAAGAAGAGCCATGTGGTCGGGGCGACTGGCTTTGCGCGGATTCCTCTGCTGAACTCAGATCAACTAGTCGCGCGCTGGAAGCTGGTCACACCGCCCACCATCGTCAGCGAGACGCAGCAGTTGCCGGTGGATGGTCTGGGCGCGGGCGTCTATCTGATCGAAGCCACCGACGGCGTCTATAAGGCCTATACCGTGGCCATCGTTACAAGCATTGCCGTGGTGGAGCGGGCGAGCAACAGGCGGACCGATCTGTACGTGGCCGACCGAAAGACCGGTGCGCCCATTGAGAAGGCCAACGTGGCTCTGTGGGCTGACGGGCGTCAGCAATCGACGGGCGAGACCGGCGCGGATGGCATGGCTTCGCTGACCATGAATGTGCGCGGCGGGGCACAGGGAGCCATGCCGGAGAAGGTCTGGATCATGGCGCGGCACGGTGCCGATGCAGCCATCATCACGCCCTATGGCTATGCCTTCGGATCTGACCGTTCCGCCGCAATAACCTCCTATATCTATACAGACCGTCCTGTTTATAGGCCGGGGCACACGGTTCACATCAAGGCCGTGGTTCGCCGCCTGAAGGACGATGCACTGCTTCTGCCTGAAGACCGTACGCTCGAAATGACGGTCAAAGACGCGGATGGGAAGACGATACTCAAGCAGACTGCGCCGGTTTCTGCGCATGGAACGGTGACGGCCGACTTGACTCTGGAAGCCGATGCGGCACTGGGATACTACAGCATCGAGTTCACGCGCAGCGATGTGAGAGGCGCGGGCAACTTCTACGTCGAGGAGTACAAAAAGCCTGAGTACCAGGTGACAGTGAAGCCGGCTGTACAACGCGTGATTCAGGGCAATTCCATTCAGGCAACCATCGAGGCGCGTTACTTCTTCGGTGAACCGGTGGCCAACACCAAGGTCAAGTACGTGGTGCATACCTCTACGCATTATTGGTGGCGCGAGGATGAAGCCGAGGGAGATGATGTGGAAGGCGGGGAAGGTGAGGGCGAGGATTCCGGCGAAACGGATTACTCGTGGGGCCGGACCGAGCAGCAGGAGCAGGAGGGCGTACTCGACGCCAATGGACGGCTCACGGTCACGCTGCCTACAGCCCTCGACCCCAAGCACAACGATCAGGACTACCGCATTGAAGCACGGGTGACCGATGCGGCCAATCGCGAGGTCGCCGGACATGCGACGGTGCTGGCGACTTACGGTTCATTCCGGGTTAGCGTAGAGCCGACCAGTTATCTTTTCTCATCTGGCCAGACGCCCAGGGTTAAGGTGACTGCGCAGGACTACGACGGCAAGCCGGTGCAGAAGCCGGTGCATCTTGCTGTCCGCCTGACAAAGTGGGATTCCACTACTTTTCAGCGGAGTTATACGGAGGTAACCAGCCGCGATGCCACGACAGGCGCGGACGGCACGGTGCTGGTAGAGCTTTCCGCCATTAACGGAAGCGGCAGCTTTGAGATTACCGCCAGCGCCCAGACGCCGGAGAACCGCACCGTCGAAGGCAAGACCTGGGTGTGGATATGGAGCGGCGCGGGAGAGTGGTACCGCCAGAACACGCGGGCCCAGATTGTGGCCGACAAGAAGAGCTATCAGGTGGGAGATGTGGCGCACTTGTTGCTGGTCACCGGTCTCAAGGAGTCGTGGGCGGTGGTGACAGCCGAAGGCAACAGCGTGCAATCGCGGCAGTTGATTCATGCTACTGGCGAGAGCTTTGCCTTCGATGTGCCGATTACCAAATTGGCGCAACCCAACCTGATTGTGAATGCGGTCATTGTTCACGAAGACCAGTTGATGACCGCGCAAAAAAGCCTGAAAGTGCCGCTGGTGGAGCGAACGCTAACCATCACGGCCACTCCCAGCAAGCAGCGCTTCCTTCCCGGCGAAACGGGCAGCTTCGACGTGCTTGCGGTCGATTCGGCCGGCAAGCCGGTGGAGGCCGACCTGAGCTTTGGCGAGGTCGATGAGGCGCTCTACTCGGTGCGCCCCGACGAGAGCGGGAATATTGTGAACGCCTTTTATCCCAGGCGCTCGGTTTATCTCCAGCCGGAGACCTCTTTTACGTATTACTTCTACGGCGAGGCGGGAACTAAGTCTCCGCTGTTGGCGCGTTTAAACGATAGGCTCTTTCATCCGCGCATGGCAGAAGTGAAGCCGGGCTCAGACCTGGTGGTGCCAAAGGTCCGAAAAGCCTTTCCCGATACGGCCTACTGGAATCCCAGTGTGCATACTGGCCCAGACGGCCATGCTCGTGTCGAGTTTACTTTCCCGGATTCACTCACGACATGGCGGACGACGATTCGCGCGATGACCGACGACGGCAAGGCCGGCGGAGTGGTGACACGGGTATTAGTGCGCAAGAATCTGATTGTGCGCCTTGCCGCGCCGCGCTTTTTCCGACAGGGCGACGAGACTGTGCTGCGGGTGATCGCGCACAACTATCTGGAGACGATCAAGGATGTGACCTTTGCGTTGGATGTCAGCGGGGTCGAGGTCATCGGCGGCCAATCTCAGAAAATCAGCATCCCCGCCAAGGGTGAGAGTTATGTGGAATGGCGGGTCCGTGCGCGTGCGACCGGCAACGCGGTACTGACGGCCAAAGCGCTCACCAACGAAGAGTCCGACGCGCTGGAAATGACATTGCCCGTGCTCCCCTTTGGCGTAAAGCAGCGGTTAGCCGGCTCGGGAGTCGTCTTCAGCGGCGATGGACAGAACCAATGGAGTTACAGTTACCCGGCTAACTCGGATGCGGGAGCGCGCGGCATTACAATTACCGTTGCGCCCAGCGTGGCCGGCACGGTCTTCGATGCGCTCGACTATCTGACGAGTTATCCGTGGGGATGCACCGAGCAGACCATGTCCAGCTTCCTGCCCGATTTAATTGTGGAGCAGGCGGTAGACAAGCTGCACATCAAATCGCCTATCGACCCCGCCACGCTGAACGATATGGTGCGCGCGGGCCTTGAGCGGCTGTACAGCTTCCAGCACGATGATGGCGGCTGGGGCTGGTGGCAGGATGATCCCAGCCGTGTCTTCATGACCGCCTATGTGGTCAGCGGGCTGGGTCAGGCCAGAGCGGCTGGTTACAAGATTGACGATAATCGGTTCAACAAAGGCCGCAACTGGTTGCAATCCACGCTGGCCATGCACCCGGAGATGATTCCCGACCTGCGCGCATATGTGGTCTATGCGCTGGCCACCACCGGCGGCGCACCCAAAGAGGCGCTCGACAAGGCATGGGATGACCGCGACAAGTTGAGCGACGAGGGGCTTGCCCTGGTTGGGCTGGCTTTAGATGCGGCCGGAGATTCCCGAGCGCACTACGCAGCGGAGTTGTTGGAAAAGAAGGCGAAAACCAACGATACCGATGCTTATTGGACGGGAACCTACGATGGTTTGCTCGAATACTGGGACGATACTTCCGCCGAGACCACGGCCTTTGCGCTCAAACTGCTGGCGCGGCAGGATCGCAGCAGCAACTATCTGCCCAAGGCAGCACAGTGGCTCGCCAAACATCGTGACGGCGATTACTGGTACTCGACCAAGCAGACTGCGATGGTCATTCAGGGACTGACCGATTACCTGATGCTGAGCGGCGAACTGAGTAACAGCTCCGACGTTGAGGTGCTGGTCAACGGCGTGAGCACCGGCAAACGCCACTTCGGCCCCGGCGACGGCTTCGCTCTGCCCTGGAAGATCAAGGTCTCCGCCGCGCAGGTGGGCAACGGCGGCCAGATGACCGTCCGCAAGAGCGGCAACGGCATCACCTACTGGTCTGCAGAAAACAGTTGGTATTCCACGGATCGCCGGTCCTTCCAGCAAGGCCAGCTGACGCTCAACATCACGCGCGACTACTACCTGCTCCAAAAGAATCAGCCCAAATCGTCCGACCCGATCACCTACGATCTCCTGCCTCTCAAGGGCGCGGTCCATGTAGGCGATATTGTTGCCGTCCGCCTGGCGCTGAATGGATCAAGTTGGAAGTACCTGCTGGCCGAGGACCCGATTCCCGCGGGCACGGAATTCCTGCCAAACACCGGACTCTACACGCTCAACAGCAAACCCTCCTGGTGGTACGACTGGTTCACGCGCAAGGAGTTCCACGACGACCGGGCGGCCTTCTTCAACACCGACTTCGGCAACCGCCGCGAATACGTCTACCTGCTCAAGGTTGTTAATCTGGGCAAGTTCGTCATCAGCCCGGCGCAGGCTGGACCTATGTATCAATCGAATGTGCAAACCACTACCGATCCCGCAACCCTGGAGGTGCAGCCGTGACCTATTTCAAAGACCTGTTTGGCCGTCTGTGCCTGAGCCGCCGCTGGGTGGCGGCGCAGTTCGTTGTAACGCCGCTGTTGATTTTGATCGGAATCGCATGGACACGCCTGCCGGAGAAGCACCTCTGGCAGGTGGCGCTCACGCTGCTCGTGCCATTGTTGTTGGCAATTTCGGTTCTGGAGTTGCAGGCCGGGGCGATGCGCAGCCTTGCCGGCGACGATGGCAAGCGCGTCAAAATGGTCTGGGGCGCGGTCTCGCTGCTGCTTTGGTTTGCCGTCGTATGGGTTTTCTGGGCGTTGCTGGATTGGTGCGACGACCAGATTCCGCAGTGGGCGGGTTACCTGAACTCGCAGGCTCCGGCGCACGCGCGCGCCCGGCTCTTCACCTATGACCACTACGTTCTGTGGATGACGATTCTGGAGTGGGTGCTGCGCTGGATTGTGGTTCCAGCCAAGGTGATTCCCTACGCCGCGGCCTCGGCGCAATGCGGCTTGCGGCTGCCGGTGCGCAGAGCGCTGCAACTGCTGTGGGATTGGCGCTGGTGGTTAGGTGTAGCGATTGCGGCTTTGGTCGCCGTGTGGCTTCCGGGCCGGTTCTTTGTCGCAACGCCGCATGGAACAGTCCTCGCGCAGGAAGTGCGCGTGGTGCTAAAGCTGTCCGCGGCCTATCTGATGGCCGTGACCAGTTGGACTTTACTGTTGGCCTGGGCCGCTGTGCTCTTCGGGCGGCAAGAGCCATTGCCGGAAAGCGATGCCGGTACAGAATTGTTCAAGCGCCTGTATGAAAGCCGCCGGTGGGTTGGGGCGCAATTCGGCTGGGTACTTGTGTGGATATGGGTGAACTTAGCAAGGTTGTATCTCTCAAGCGTTCTACGATGGCCGGAGTGGTTCTCCAATGGATTGACCGCCTCCTATAGCATTTTGATCATGATTGTAGCGTTGGTTGTGCAAGCAGGAATGATGCGCAATCTGATAAGTGTTCCCTTGAAACGCGTGAAGCTTGTCTGGGGCACACTTGCGATGCTGTTGTGGAGTGTGTTGTTTATTGTTGCTGATTCAGTGCAAGATTCATTGCATGGTAAGTTCCTGAATTGGGCGCTGGTCTGGGTGATTGCACCAGTTATTTATATTCCGTTTGCTTCGGCCTCGGCAATATGGGGACTGCGCCTGCCATGGCGTAGAGTTCTTCGTCTCGTTTATGCTTGGCGCTGGTGGCTTGCAGTTTTTATTGCAGGGGCGATTGGGGCGTTGTTGGAGAATTGCTTCGATGGTTTGAGAGCCTGGCCGTATGTGTGGGATGTAGGTCTAATAACAGGCTTGAAGATGGGTGCAGTAGATATGTTGGAGATGGGAGTATGGGTTTTACTCCTGTGCTGGTTTGCCGTGCTCTTCGACCGTCAACTGCCACTCAAAGAAGATCAATTGCTGAGTCTTGGGATCGCTGGGACAGAGGATAAGAACAAGTAGGCTTCGGTCAAGCTGCCGTTACCGGAGAGCCGTTAGCGCGTTCTCCGGAACGCCGTCGCGCAGCCACTCCAACACCTGCGCGCGGCCATAGCGCTCAAGAAGCTGTCGTGCGTACCAACCGGCGGCGCGGTGCGCAGCCTCCGACTCCGCTTCATTCGCCGCGCGGGCCAGCTTATCGTTGATCTGCTCTGGAGTTAGCGTAGGCCTCGGCCATTGGCGCGCAGCGTCAGACGGGGTTGAAAGTGACCAGGCTTCTACCAGACCTTCGCGCAGCCAGAGCGGCGTGTGAACCGTAGCCTGTTCCTCCACGAGCGCGTGCAGAAACTCGTGGCGGGCGACGCTCGCCAGCAGTTTGCGCGCTGCCAGAATGCGCAGCGGCTGGAGGGCAATCAGGTCGCCTTCGGTAAAAGCCGCTACCCATCCGGGAGCCAGCGTTGCATCGCGAAAAGCCGGCGTGGAGTGGTAAGTTCGGACCGCGATTGCGCCGCGTGGAGCAAGCCCGCTGCGGTTCTCAGCCTCGGCCAGCGCGCGCGCCAGATCAGGAACGTAAGCCGCGTCTGCCGCCTCGCTCGTTTTCAAAGTGAAGTCCTGGCCAGCGAGCGTCTCCCAGGCTGCGCCGGTGGCCTCGTCCGCAACAGTTGTGCCTGGAAAATACTGGGTGAGAATCTCATGGTAGCCGCGTCCCTCCCGCGCCATCTCCGCCGCGCCAGCCTGGCACAGACCCACGCCATGGCCGGAGCCGCGGCCATGAAAGAGATAACTGTCGCCCTGCGCGGCAATCTCAAACCAATTGCTGCGTATACGGTTCCATCCCAGTGCACGGCCCACGGCCAGGCGAAAATCTTCCGCCGGAATCTTCGTTGATCCAACCAGCAGCATGGTAGCGCGACCGGAGTCGCCGCGTTGAACGACGTTCAGGTTCTCCCATCCAGGCGCCGCCAGCCCCGCTGCTGCCAGCGCCTGAGTCAGCTCCGCGCGCGTGAGCGTCGCCGTCCACTCGCTCGACCCCACACGCTGGCAATAAGGGTCGGTACGAGAGACCAGCGAGCCTCGCGCCGCATGGCTCGATGCTCCGCCTCCTGGCCATACCTCCTCTGCGGACGCCGTTCGCCCGCCGCAGTTCTGATGAAAGTACGCTTCGGCACGGCTTCCGTTGCGCCATAAACTTTCTCCCGCGGTAGCTAGTGTGGCCTCGTGAGCTTCGGGTGTGGCGCGCCAATGCACCCACTGGCAATGAGTCGAATCGCAAACGTCGAATGCGGTGTGCCCGTGGGCGGGAGCAAGCGCGAAGCTGCGCGCCGCCACCGCCAGCGCTTTGCGGGATTCAGGCGAATCCGCTGCGCCGCTCTCGGCGGCTACCACAAGCTCCACGTAGCGCTCCACCGGCAGTGATGCAACCATCACCAGCCTGCCCGCCCGTGCCGTGATTCTCAGCGAATAAGCCAGCGTCAGCGATTGCCCGTGAGCCGCGATCCGATAGTTGCCGGCTAGCAGCAGCACAGTTGCGGAATGTGCGCGGCCGCTTTCATCTATCCACGTCAGACCGGCATCGTGAACCCGGAGCGCAATGGCTTCGAGCGGCAGAACGATGCAGCTCTCGCAAAGACGTAGCGTCGCTCGGGAAACCGGCGTGATGGTGGCTTCCTTATCGCGCCACAGCGTCCATACTTCTACACGTATCGTGGAGCGCGGAGCCGCGTTTTCCAGCGCTGTCGCACTAGCAGTCAACAATGCCATCAAGACCAAGACCGCGGCGCGTTTCATGGCTTCCTCAGCGGCGAATGTGCCAGCAGATTTGCCGCCACCTGAGCCGCATCTGAGCCGCGCCCTGTGGGCAGGTAAACGGCCACCACCACCTGCGGCGACTCGGCCGGCGCAAGGCCCACGAACCAGCCATGCGTTGCGCCGCCGCCCTCTGCGCTGGCGGTTCCAGTCTTGCCGGCAATCGGTATGCCTCCCAGTGACGCGGCTCCTGCCATGCCAAAGCTGGCCGAGTCCGTCAGACCCGCAGCCACGGTCTTTGCCGCAATCGTCTCCTGGTGTGCCGCCAGTTCAATAGCCAGGGACCGGTACGCCTCCGCCAGCTCCGGCAGCGTCACGCGAATCCCCTCCACGCCCAGCGCCGCAAGCTGAACCTGCTCGCGGGTGCGCGGCTCGCGAAACTCGGCCACGCTCTCCTGAGGCGTCAGTCCCGTAGCAGCCAGCAAGCCCCGCGCGCTGAGAGCGTGGCGAAGTTCATCCGGCGCAAGCCTACCAGCCAACTCCGCAAAATACGCGTTGCACGACCACGTGAGCGCCTGAGCCGCATTCATCGGATCCATCGGCGGGTGGGAGCAGTTAAGCTGGTGACGGCCGAGATGCATCTTGCCGTTGCATGCAACCCTGTGCTCCGGATCCCAATGGCCGGAGGCCAGAGCGAAGTAAAGAATCAATGGTTTTAGCGTAGACCCTGGCGTCGCCAGGGTGCGGCCCGCTTCGGCCAGGTGGGCTGAGGCCAACAAGCGCCCCGAGCCGATCTCCAACACCAGCATCCGCGCATCGGGAGTCCTGCTTGCTGCCTGTCCGGCTGCGTTCTGCCAATGCGCGGACTCTCGTGCTTGGCTCTCTGTGACGCGACTGGACTGCGCCCCGTCGGGCGTAACCACAATGGCCAGCATCGCCAGCAAAATTCCTGCGCATTGACCCATTAGCCGCATCTCTAAAGTATGAACTATGAAAGACAAGGCGTGTGTTTCGATATGAAGGGGCAGTTGCTATGGGAACGAAAAGGCGCTGAATCTTCTGAGCTGCCGGAAATGTCTTTCGGTAGGTAAGTTAGGCTTTCGCCTGTTGCAACATTTGCGCCTGAGGGCATCCTGGAGGCTTCCTGAGCCAACCGGCGATGGTTCACATTCGGGCTTGCAAAACAAGAGTTTGTCTGTAAGAATTGCCGTTACTTCAACAAACATACAGGCAGCGAATGGAACGTATTGTCATCAGTTCCGAGGAGATTGCGCAAACGGCTCAAACTGCAGACGAACCGCGCGGTCCGTCTGCCAAGTTGCCTCCGCCCATTCCATGGTGGGCAAGATTAAGCCTTTCACCGTTTGTTCTAGTTTTGCCTCTTTTATGCCTGGTTACGATCTTGCTGCGTGTTGCCATGCGCGGCTTTCCTCCGCGTAGCCGGTACGCATGGGTTTCTTTCTTTTCCACGCTTTTGGCCATCAGCGGAATCCTGACCTCGATTGCGGGGGTTCTCGCTTTTACGCTGACGCCGACACCTTCCGTGGTCAGCCAGGGACTAAGCGAATTGGATAGCCGGACTGCCTTTCCGGTCTTGCCCGCGGAGAGGGAGCTGACCGCCGAAGAGGTCTCCGAAGAATTGAACCCTCTGGTCACAGTGATCACTCCGGTACGGCGAAACTGGTTTTCTCACACAGACGGGCCTTCGTCTGTATTAGGGGCAGGAATCCTGTTGCAGGCGAATGAGAAAGGCTATTTGATCGCAACTGCGCGCCATGTGATTGATGGCGAGGCGGGGAAAGCAAACGGACGGCACACGCTGGTGGCTTCAGCCTCGGGAACCTGGGCAATAGCGGAGGTGGTGGCTCGCCACCAGAATCTGGATTTGCTGCTGCTCTGGCTTCCGCGCAGGGCGGGAAAGGCGAGTTTTACTCTGCCGGTGGCCAGGGCCGCGCAGATCAAAAGCGGAGAGTCGATTTTTGTGATCGGCCATCCTCAGGACCTACGCTTTACCTTGAGCACGGGCATCATCTCCCGCAAGGATCAGAATCTGTTGCAAATTTCTGCTCCCGTTAGCCCTGGCAACAGTGGCGGACCACTGTTGAGCACCCGCGGCCAGCTGGATGGAATTGTGACTTCTATGGTGGATAAGAACCTCAGTCCCAATGCTGAAAACCTGAACTTTGCGGTTCGAGCCGATGCTCTGCTGGAGGTCGCCGGATGGACTTTTTCCGGCGACGGCCGCCGTTATTTGGCCGCCTTTGAGCAGTCTCAACACTCAGAACCTCGCTAAGGAAGAGACGCATATGCCCACAATCAATGTAACCGTATACGATTCGACAGAAAACAAGCGGGTGCCGGTGGAGCTGCCCGATGACGCACCATGCAACAAGATCATCGCGGTACTGGTGGAGAAACTGAGGCTGCCAACCAACGGCCCGGATGGCGCGCCGCTTAGTTACAAATTTCATCATAAGAATTCGGGGCGGCAGGTGCAGGATACACAGACCCTGGCCCAGGCGCAGGTTGTCGACGGAGACATTCTGCGGCTGCAACCGGAGATCACGGCCGGCAACCGTTAAGAGGACGGGATGGAAGCTCTCTTTATGAGCGAGATACGCGAGGACCGGTTTAGCCGATTGCGGCTGATTCCGTGGTGGGATCAGGCGCGCATCAAGGCGTGCCGAGTTCTGGTCATCGGCGCCGGAGCACTGGGAAACGAGATTTTGAAAAATCTGGCACTGCTGGGATTTCGGCGCGTCGTCGTGGTCGATATGGACCGGATCGAGTTGTCAAACCTCTCGCGCACCGTGCTATATAGTGCTGAGGATGTAGGAGAGCAGAAGGCCGTGACAGCGGCACGAGCCTATCGGTCGCTTGCCGAAGATGCGCTGGTGCAGCCGATTGTGGCTCACGTCGTGCATGATTGCGGGCTTGGTATCTTCGAATGGGCGGATGTGATCCTGGCCGGCCTGGACAATCGCGAGGCGCGGTTGTGGATCAACCGCGCGGCATGGAAGGTGGGGCGGCCTTGGGTGGATGGCGCAATCGAGGGCATCAACGGTGTGGCGCGGGTCTTTTTGCCCGGACGGCCTCCCTGCTATGAATGCACGCTGGGTGAAGTGGATTGGGCGATTCTGGAGCAGCGCATGTCGTGCAATCTGCTGGCGCATCGCTCCGATAACGAAGGCAAGGTGCCGACCACGCCGACAATCTCGTCAATCATCGCAGGCGTTCAGGTGCAGGAGGCGGTAAAGCTGCTGCATGGCTTGCCCACTCTGGCCAGCCGCGGTTTTGTTTTTGAAGGATTGAACCACACCTCCTATGTTGTGGAGTACACGGAAAACCCGGATTGCATGAGCCACTACACGATACCCGAGCTGGTGCGGTTGCCGGAGAGTTCGATCGAGTGGACGGTCGAGCAGCTCTGGCATCGCGCACAGCGCGACCTGGGAAGCGCGAAGGTGGCGCTGGAGTTCAGCCGGGATGTGATTTGGCGGCTGATCTGCCCGCTCTGCGGCGTAGTTGAAGAACGCTTTGCCGCCGTGGGCAGCGTGCTCTATGAAGAGGGTGCCTGCTCCTGCGACGGTCGGCAACGCGTGGTGGAAACCATCCATGGGTATTCCGGCAGCGAAGCATGGGGAAACCGCAAACTCACAGAGCTTGGTCTGCCCCTGTTGGATATTTATATGGCACGCAGCGCTGAGCGGGAGATCGGGTATCTGCCCGAGGGAGACCGTGCGGCAGTACTGGGCGTGGTTGTAATGGAAGGGAGCACACCGGCATGAAGGCAAATTCTGAGCGAGTAAAAGGCTTCGATTTGCGCATTAGCTGCGATGCCGCCAGACAGATCCGGCAACATGCGCGCGCCTCCAGTAAGGCCGAGGTCTGCGGCGTTCTGATTGGCTCGGAGGAGGGGAGCGTGACCTCCGTGCAAGCCAGCATTCCCGGAGCAAATGCCGTTCAGGGAGGTTCTCACGTCACCTTTACTCAAGATACGTGGGAGCACATCTACCGCATCAAGGATAGTGATTATCCCGAGGCGCGCATTGTGGGGTGGTACCACTCGCATCCCGGCTTTGGGGTTTTTCTCTCCGATCACGACGCCTTCATCCACAAAAACTTCTTCTCCGCGCCTCGGCAGGTGGCCTGGGTCTATGACCCGCACTCCGATGAAGAAGGCTGCTTTGGCTGGATGGGAACCAAGCTGGAGAGGCTTCCCCGCATCGTATTGGTCGATGCGAAGGGCGGCGAAGGCGCGGGCGAGACAGGAAAACCTGAACCGCTACTGCTGGGGAGCGACGACAGCGATGCGGATGCAAAGATCGAGTTGGGATCCTCGCCCAGCGAGGCGCGGGCGATGCTCAGCGCGGGGATTACCGTACTGAGCTATCTCTGCATTATGGTTCTTGGCTTTTTTCTATGCTGGTATTTCTATCCGCGTTACGTTCTGGTGCCGGTGGACCCGCGCACGGGACAGATTTTGCTGAATGCGCCGCCTGAACTTTACAACGAAGGCTCGAACGGGATGGATGGGGGTAACCCGAACAATCCAAATAAGCCGGGCAATCCTGCTTTACCGCTCGCCAACCCAACGCCAGCTCCGCATGGCTTGAAAGGGAAACCATGAGCACGGGCAATCCGCAACCAGGAATCAAGATTACGCTGGACGACCTGGCCAAAGTTCAAATTTCAGAGAGTATTGCTACGCCGATTGCACAGCCGGTGCCAGGCAGCCGATCCTATGGGACGATCACGGAAGCCTCCGGACAGGCTCCGGCGGCGGAGGGTGAGCGCGGCAACATTCTTTTGCAGGGATGGTTTTACCTGGGCGCTGCCGGGCTCATCGGCGCTCTGCTGGGATGGGCGATTTGCGAGCCGGGATTTGTAGACGACGTAAGAGTCAATCACTGGGGCAACATGCTGCTGATGCCCTTGCTGGTAGCCATGATGACGCTGGGTTTCGGCATTGCGGAGAGCCTGGTGGAGAGGTCGGCGAAAAAGGCGCTGATCCGCAGCGCACTGGCGCTTCCTTTGGGCGCGATCCTCGGACTTGTCTTCTATTTCATGGCTAATATCGTCTTCAACGTCGGATTGGGACTGTGTGCGGAGATGGGTGTGCGGTCTTTCCGCAGCCCGGCCTTCTGGATTGCGCGCGCCATTGCCTGGACGGTTTTTGGCGTGGCAGGTGGTATAGTCTACGGAATTGTCGGGCAGTCCTACAAGAAGGGCAAGTTCGGCGTGCTGGGAGGCGTTATAGGGGCTGGAATCGGCGGACTGCTCTTCGACCCGATCGTGATGTGGACCGGAGGCGCGAGTGCGGCGCTGAGCAGGGCCGTGGGCTTTGCCATCTTCGGTATGGCCACCGGCGCGATGATGGGCGTGGTGGAGAGCGCTCTCAAGGATCGCTGGTTCTATGTCACTTCTGGCCCCTTGGCCGGCAAGCAATTCATTCTCTACAAGCCGCGGACCTCGATCGGCAGCGATCAGCAATCCGACATTTACCTCTTCAAAGACCCGTCCATCCTGCCAACGCACGCAGCTCTGGAAGCCAACGGCGCCCGTATGATCCTGCGCGCCAATGGGCCGGTCTTCGTCTCCGGAAGCCCTATTTCGAATAAGGTCCTGCTGGATGGCGACTTGGTGCAGATCGGACGGTACACCTTCCGCTATAAGGAGAGGGCTCGCTCATGAGCGCCGCTGTCTGTCCCTATTGTCGAACTGAGATCGAGCCGGAGCCAGCGCAAGCCGTCCATTGCCCCGGATGCGGTACACCGCATCATACCGACTGTTTTAAAGAGAACGAAGGCTGTACCATCTTCGGCTGCAGCGCAGCTCCCCCCGCGGAACCGAAGCTGAGCATTGGCTCGCCCGATCTGTATCAAGCCGGGATTGCCGCCGCTCCGCCGCCGGCTCCATTCAGTCCAGTTCCTCCTCCGCCATTGCCTGGGTCCACCGGCGCACCGCCGCCCCCGATGCCGGAGCAGACGCCTCTTCAGGCAACAACTCCGTCTTGGGCTACACCTGGGTACAACCTCGCGGGCGTTCCTTTTCTGACTCATCCCCTCCCTAATCAGGAGCCAGCGGCTGCGCCGCTCTTCAATTCGCTGGGCTATGGTCCTCCCCGAGCCATTCCCTCTCCCGCGCCGCGGCCCGTGTACATTCCGGCTGACTTGGCCGTTGATCCCTCGCTGCCCAGAAAGAATCGCATCACCTATATACTGCTGGGCGTGTTGTTGGGCGCGCTGGGAGCTCACAGCTTTTACGCTGGCTCCATGAAAAAAGGCTATGTGCAACTTGGAATTACTTTATTAAGTTTTGGTTTTGCGGGGTTGATGGTCTGGATCTGGGCCATCATCGACATTTGCACCATCACCACGGACAACGACGGAATTCCATTCAGAAACTAGAAAGGGGAAGTGATGAACTATCGCATCAAACGCGGCGACTCGGAGTTTGGTCCGTACAGCCTGGCGGACCTTCAACGTTATCTGCAAAGCGGCCACGTCCTTTCGGGCGATTTGGCGCAGAGCGAAGGAATGAGCGAGTGGGTGCCCGTTTCCCAGATTATGGGAGACGTCCCCGTTCCTGCTGCGCCCCAGTTTGGCGCCTATGGGAGCGTGGACCCGAACACCCAACAGGCTCAACAAATAGTGCCCTTGCCTCCAAACCTGCCCTGGCAGGTATTGCTGATCAATTACCTGTATTGGATTCCCGGGATCGGATTTCTGATTTCCGTCTTCGTGATTGTCTGGAGTTTCATCCAGGCTAATTGGGCCCGCAAACTCTCGGGCAAGAACACGGCGCTGGTGCTGATGGCCATGCTCCCGGTCGGCGCGGTCTCGGGAGGCATTGTCATTGGCATTGGAAAGGCCAGTGGAAATGAGGGTTTTGCCGCTATGGGTGGGTTTCTGTTGATCGCCGGGGCCATCTGTATGATCGTTGCTAACTTCAAAATCCGCGATGCCATGGAGGAGTACTACAACTCTGTGGAGATTATCGGCCTCAGCATGAGTGGGGTGATGGTCTTCTTCTTCGGCCTCATCTACATCCAGTACCACATCAATCGTATTGCCCGCTGGAAGAAGACCGGCGTGCTCTCCTGATTCTGAATGGAAAGGCTGAGGCTTATGGCTTCTCCGCGCACTCGCAGGCTCATGATCGATGCGGAGTCAATCCGCAAACGACTGGCTGGCTGGCCGCTGATCGAGATCAGCGGCACAGCCGGCATTCCACCTGAGATTTATCGGTTTACTTATCGAATAAAAGGGCTCTTTGTCGACCCAACCGGCAACATCCTGGAACGCGATACACATTTACTGGAAGTGAATCTCTCCCTCGGCTACCCGCGGCGAGCGCCTCAGTGCCGTATGCTGACACCGGTCTTCCATCCCAATTTCGACGACTCCACCGTTTGCATCGGCGATTTCTGGGCGGCGTCGGAAGGGCTTGACGATCTGGTGATTCGCATTGGGCAGATGATTGCCTATCAGGAGTACAACACCAAGAGTCCGCTGAATGGGTTGGCCGCGAAGTGGGCTGCGCAAAATGCCAATCTTCTCCCCATCGATGCCCGTACAATCGCTCCTCCAGTCCAGGACTCTTCGGAAGCAGTTCTATCTAAAGTAAAAAATGTCGCACCACCACCTTCTGTGGCTAAAACTCCCTTGCATACTGCTCCAGAGCAGGCACCCGAGGACGTTAAAACTGATCCCCGTATAGACCCATGGAGCGAAAAGATCGTGATTCATTCGTGAAGCTTAGTAAGGGAACTTCACAGGGGCAAAGGTATTAAGCATCCAGGCGAGTAAAGGCATGTATTGTTACGTATGGTCTAGCTTTATTTGGCGTGCTTCCGTTTAATGGCGCACAGAAAGTTTGAAGTGTTGATTGACAAGGTTAGCTGGCGAAAGCCAGTTGATGTATGGCGCTAACAACCTAACTAGCTTATTGCCAGGTCTTCGCCGAGAATTTTGGCTTCCACCAGATTAGTATCAGGAAACGCCCATGGCACCACCTATCTGCCAATCGCCGTCGACCCCAGCCAAGTAGCCAGCCTCCGAGCCACCGGCGCCACATGGAAGGTCATCTCGCAGCGTCTAGGCGTTGGCGTAGGCACCTCCTGCCGGGCGCTCCAGCCCCCTTCCAAAAATCCTCCAGAATCCACCCTCATAAACACCTGATTCCACAGCGCCGAAGCCGGCCGGTTTCACCCTTCCAGAAACAGGCGTTTCTGATGGTCATGCGATTTTTCAACAATATACGTGTTTTCAATACGGCAGGTTGGTTCGACTCCCGCCGCCCCCACTAATACATCGTTTATTGTCACAACATCGGGCAGACCAGCAACCAAGCCGGGTACGCCAAGCTTAAATAGCCGTCATGGATAATCCTATGCAGTAAATGCGCGGGATGCTACACTGTTTTAATTGGACATATGACTTTACATTCCGTTGAACATAAAACAATCCTGGAGGTCGTCTTACCCGGCCGCCCGCATCAGTCTGTTTCTGTAACCCATTCACCGTTCTTGATTGGCAGCCGAGGCGGTAATGGCAACCATCTGCAGCTTGAGCGGAGTTGCGTCTCGCGCCGATGCGCCGCGATTGTGGCGGGCAGAGGCGGTTATCATCTGGAAGATCGCGGCAACCGGACGGGTGTTTTTGTCAACGGGCACAAGGTGACAAGGAAGATCTTGCATGATGGGGACACAATCACCTTCTCTCCCCACGACAGTTTCAAGATCATCTATCGTTCCACCTTAGGAGCGGCAACCGTTGCACATATGTTGGCGCGAATGGGAAGCAACCATGGTGACGCGGGCGCACATGCACACGGCGGGATGAACAAGCTGAATCTGCTGCTAGAGGCCACCTCGCTGCTTCATTCGCACTTGCCGCTGGACTCGATATTGAACTCCATGCTCGATCACGCGATTGCCATCACCAAGGCGGATCGCGGCTTGTTGCTGGAAGCGGACTCCCGCGGCGCATTGAAGGCGCGGCTGGCGCGCGACAGCAGCGGTGAAAGTCTGCCGCCTGACAGCATTACGCCCAGCCGGACGGTGCTGGATCGGGTGTTGGCGCTGCAGACCGGCATTTTGGCCTGTGACGTGGAACATGGGACTGGTGATGAGGAGAGCGCTCGCCAGCATGCACATTCCTTTATTGCGACGCCTCTTTACAACTTGCCGAGCGACTATTCAGCGGAGTCTGAAGCAGCGCAGCGTGGCGAGCTTCTGGGCATCCTCTATCTTGACTCCAGGCATCACGTGGCTTACTTCGATCACGTTCACCAGATATTTGATGCGCTTGCAGTGGAGGCAGCCAGCATTCTGGACAACGCCCACCATATGGAGCGCGAGCGCGAGCGTAGGCTCATGGAGCATGAGATGGGACTGGCCCGCGCCATCCAGCAGGCACTGCTTCCGCAGGGCGACCTCGACTTTCCTCACCTTGCCGTAACCGGCGTAAACCATCCCTGCATCGCCGTGGGCGGCGATTACTACGATGCATTTTCCGTTAGCGAGGAGCAGACAATTGTTCTGATAGCAGACGTTTCCGGCCACGGCCTGAGCGCCGCGTTGCTCACTACCATGCTGCAGGGAGCGCTTTCCGGAATGACCCTGGGCGGCGATCCGGTGAGAGTTTTCAAGCAAATCAATCAATTCCTCTGCGAACACTCTGAGGTGGGCCACTATGCAACCATGTTCTTCAGCCTGATTGATCGCGACGGCATGCTTAACTACGTCAAGGCAGGTCATCCGTCGCCATTGCTGCTGCGGCGCGGCAAGGTCAGCGAACTGTACACGGAAGGCTCTTTTCCAGTGGGACTGATCAAGGAAGCCAGCTTTACCGCAGATAGAGTGCAACTTGAGCCAGGAGACACTCTCATCCTTTTCAGCGATGGCGTCACCGAAGCTGAGGACCCGGACCATAACCAGTTCGGCATTTCCCGGTTTTGCGAACTTCTGGCCGGCCAGCAGAACACTTCACTGGACGATTTGAAAACGATGATTCTGGATGCAGTTGACAACTTTAGCCGAGGCGCTACCCAGTTGGACGACATCACGGTGGTTCTTGCGCGCTATCAAGTATCTGTTTGAAGAAACTCACTTGCAGGGCTATCTTGTCAGACTGAATATTGCCTGGCGTCAGGATTTCAGATAGCTCACCAGCGCATAAAGCAATCTGGCTTATTTCGAAGAACGATTCGCATGGCGTTGTAAATGCAGTTCGCGACGTCTTTCGTTGCGTCGCTTCACGTGCTTCTTCAGATGATTTTGCATCGGTTCGAGCGCCAGGGCCAGCGCTGCGCTCATCAGCACTTTGACGAACACCACCTCGCTGGAATAGTAGTGCTGAACGAATCCGTTGAGCGCATCACCCAGGTAGACGAACGGCACGATTACCGCAAAAGTGGTGAGAACCTCCTGCAAGCCCTTGATTTGGTGAAGGTGGCCGGGGAGGATAAGAATGATGAGGACGAAAAGTACCTGGAGGCCCGCAAACCACCAGGTGGCGTACCACGCTGGGCGGATCTTCAGCTCATACACGCCTTCACCGGAGAGTTCACCGTCGAATTTGCGCGCGCGAACTCTGAAAATCCATTTGCCGGCGTTCAGTTGCGTGAACTCGCGCTGAGTGCGGTTGGACCAGCCAGACCAGCCATTGTCAACGCCTTCCATGTAGGTCTGGAATTCCATTTCGTTCAAGGCCTGTAACCCGTTGGCCGAATATTCGAACCGGAAAGCGTTGTAGTTGTAAGGGAATTTGAGCATCTGCGCGGGCCCCTGCGCCAGTTGCTGGACGCCTCCCGGGCTCGCAAAATAAGTTCCGCCAAACAGCAGGCGTTCATCGCGGGTTCCGTAGACGCCGCGCGCCCAGGCATTGAACGGCGCTGCGGAAGAGTCTATTGGCAGCGTGAGGCTGACCAGCGACAAACCGTTATTCAAGGCCAGCCACAACCCGCCGCGGTGGTCATATGCAACGCTGTAGACGTGGAGATCGGCCAGTCCCTCGGCAGCGCCCAGACGCTGCAGCCCACCGCCGTGGAGATCGATCAGCTCTATGCCATGTTTGGCGGTGCCCAGAGCAAACAGGCTCTGAGTGAGAGCCACGGCTGAGGTTACACCCGTATTGTCTTCCTCGCTCCAGCCGTTCACATGCTGCGTCTGCCAGGGATTCGCTGATCCGGGCGCGTAGAGCACCATTCCTTCGTTGTAGCTGGGAATCAACAGGCCTGCGCCGGTAACCAGCATCGTGAGTCCACGAATGTGCGCGCCACCCGCAACATCCTGCAAGGCATTGCCGTCCAGACGCGTGAGACCACGTGCGCTGTCGAGCACGTACAGCGCGTCATTAAACCATGCAGCCTGCATGAAGTGGTCGCCGGAGCGCAATATCCTCAGCGCGCCGTTGGCAGGTCTGATGAAGAGCCAATGGTCGGAGAGAAAGACCTGTCCGATCGGTGTATCCAGAATCTGGATTACGGGATCACGAGTGGAGCGGAAGGCATCCGGCAGATCAGCCGCTTTGGACACATAGACCATTGAGCCGGCCTGGTCAGGAGCAAGCCATCCGATCTCCCCCTGGCTTCCCACCAGAATTCGTCCGTCCGCGGATTTGCCGAGCGCAAAGGCGCCGCGTCCGCCGGGAAGGTCAATACGCCGCCATCTTGTGCCGTCAAATTCCAGTACGCCGGAAGTATTGCCGAAATACAGGATGCCGCGATTGTCTACGGCAATCGCCCAATTCTGCCGGTCCGCATGATAAGCGGACGGCAAGTAATTTCGCACCCCTGTGCCGACGACAAATGGCGCCGAAGGCGCCGCCTGAGCCGGGGCTGCGGGCGACATGCCCACAATCACTACAACTGCGGCCAATGCGAGTCGTTGCGCCAGCCGGGTCATTGAGCTTTCTCCTTAACCACCAGATGCACCACCTTCTCTGACCGGTTTTGGAGCAGGTCCTCGGCTACGATGGTGATGGTATGCGTCTTGCCCGGAGCGAATCCGGACAAAGGGGTACGGTAGATAAGCGCCGGTTGATTGTCGAGCTTGTAGGTGATCTTCTCCAGGCCGGCCGGCGAGTCCTCAGCTGAAATAAACATTAAAGTCCCGGTATCCAGTTGAAGCGGATCGGCACTGGTATTCACCGGCGTGCTGTAGCTGACGTCAATAACCGGACCACGGGAAACGACGACCAGTCGCTGCTTCTGCGCTGGTTCAACGGTCGCAAGCGAATTACGCGCGCGGTAGGCCAATTCGATGGCGCCGGAGGACTTGATCGTAAACGGGGCCGTATAGGGCTGCCAGTGGCCGCCGCCCAGGCTGTACTCCAGTGCGGCTCCGCCAACCGCTCCGGCATTGGCCTGAAGAACGATCCGGGTCTCGTTGCTGATTAGAATCGCAGACTCCCGCGCGAGTTGCGGACCCTCAAAGCGCAGAGAGCTGTTGGGAGCAGTGCGATCTGCTACCAGGTTCACGGCGCGGCTGGCGCCGGCATTGCCAAGCGCATCCACTGCATGGAAACTCAGCCGGTGGCTGCCTGATCCAGGCGCCGGGATCGGCGTCGAATACGTCTTAGGCGCGTCGCCATCGAGCGCATAGACGACCGTTTCTCCCATCGCTGCTTTGAGCAGGATGATGCTGCCGGAGCCAAGGAAAAGGGTTCCCCCTCGCTCCACAGATTTCCCCTTAACCTCAAGCGAAGCAGCGCTCACCGTGCTCTTGACGGTAAAAAGCCACTGGTGCTCTTCCTCGCGATTACCGACCGCATCAACTGCGAAGTACTGCAGCCGGTGCGGGCCTTCTTTGATTGCGCCGATAGCGAAGGAACCGCTGTATGTCAGCAGCTTGCCATCGTCGATCTGGTACTGGATCTGGGCCACGCCGGAGAGGTTGTCAGTTGCCGTGAGCGTCACCCGCGTAACCGGCGACACGGTGCTGGCGTAATGCGGCCCTTGCAGCGCCATTTGTGTCTGCGGTGGAATGGTGTCAACGGTGAACTCAAATGTGTGCTGGCTCTCGGCGTTTCCTACATTGTCAAGCGCATAGTAGCGCAGCGTGTAAGCGCCTTCACGGGAGAAAGCCTCGAGCGGAGTAGCGTAGGTGATAAAAGCTGAATTGTCCAGCGAATAGAGCGTCTTCCACACTCCCGAGACCACTCCGGCCGGGTCATCTTCTGAAGCCAGCGAGATTTTCAGTCCCGGACCAAAGTAGGTTACTCCGCCCACTTCCGCGCGGCGCGCGCTGGTAGCTGAGAGCTGGGTCTTCGGCGGGGCTGCATCAATGGCTATCGCAAACCCTTCCACCTTTTTTGAAAAAGCAACATTCAGCGCAGTACGCCCTGAATCTGTGAACGTAAGCGGTTCCGCTGTCCCGGCCAGCTCAGGGCCAGGGCTGAGCATATAGTTTTCCGCGCCCTCGTCCGGCGAGGCGGCGATGCGCACCACAAACGGCAGGCCGGGCGGTGCGAGCAAGCCAAGCTTGGGATGCTGGTAAAAGCGCTTGGCATCCAGGACGTGTGGAACTGTCTGGCCGGTGCCGGGCTGCTGTACACGCAGCCGCAATTGTTGCGTCGGTTCCCGGTTGCCGATGCGGTCGATGGCAGTGACCGTCAAGCTATGCTCGCCTTCGGCAGTCACTGAAAACGGCTGGCTATACTTTTGCTCAGGCCCGCCATCGAGAGTATAGGACACCGACTCCACGCCGGACTCAGAATCGCTGGCGTTGAGCGCGATCTGACTGTGCGGGTTCAGGATTACGTCGCCGTCGCGCACGAAGAATGGGCGCGAGAATTGGATCTCCGTCCTCGGCGGCGCTGGATCTACGTAAATATCGTTGACATTTACCAGTGCGCGATTGTGTATAGAATCTTCGGATTCGATGCGCAGAGAATGAATTCCGGCGTTCTCAGGCAGGTGAAACGGCGCGGTGTAAACAGTAGCCGCCGGTGCGCCATCGATTTTGTAGCGGATGGGCGATGGCCCGGCAACCGCATCGCGGCTGGTAAGTTCGATCTCCGCCTGCGGCGAAACGTAACGCACGCCCTTGTCCGAAAACTGCGGGCCATGGATAGATAACGTAATCTCCGGAGGCTGGCGATCCACAATAAACATAAAGCTCTGCGGCGCTTCTCTGTTGCCAACGCGATCCTCCGCGTAGAACTGGAGATGGTGAGAGCCTTCCGGCAACTCATCAAGCAGCAGCGTCTTTTCGTAAGTCCGCTCGGCGGTTTCATCGAGTTGATACCGGATTCGCTCGACGCCCGCATCCGCGTCGTCGGCTGACAGGGAAAGACTCGCTCCGGCGCCCACTACCGTATCCGCGCGCGGCCCGGAGAGATCCACTCGGGTCCGAGGCGGCGTGGAGTCCAGCCGGAACCTGAATTCCTGAATCTTTTCGGCATTACCGACATGATCGACGGAGAAGTACCGTAAACTGTGCTCTCCCTCGCCAGTCACTACGGGGCCATCCGCGGGCAAGGTCACAAACGGGGCGCCATCGAGCGAAATCAGAGTTCTGTCTACCCCGGAAAGGGCATCGCTTGCACTCAGGCGCAGCTTCGGAGAAGGCCCCAGCGTGCGTAGCCCGTCGTGTTCGACCTGAGTCGTATCGCCAACCTCCAGTATTGTTTTCGGTGGCGTGCCATCGGCAATCACCGGCACGCGCGTTTCGCCGAACTGCAAGCTGGTCGGCCCCTCCTTCAGAATCACCGAAGATTGATTCGATTCTTCTGCCGTGCTCTGAGCGCTTCCCTCGGTTCCGGCGGAGGTTGAAAGCGAAATGCCCAGGCTGACCGGAGCGCCGGCCGGAACATAGAGCTTCCCGTCCGGCCCGCGATGGAACTGCTTGGGAAAGACCGGCGGCGCGGAATCGCTTGCCGGCTTGTTGGCGGCGGGGCGAACCTGCGCCGGCGCGCAAACAGCCACAAGCGCCGCCAGCACTACGACAGCGCCACGAATCAGCACCATCCTGATTATTCGAACTCCCGTGAGCATCAAATTGGACCTAGCCCTTGATTACGAACCGCAGATGTTTGCTGGCTTGGTTGCCGAGGTTGTCGTCAACGCGAATCTCCAGATCGAAGGTGCCTTCGCGATCCAGCACCAGTGGCGTTGAATATTCCATCTCCTTGCCGCCGTCGAAGCTGTAGTAAATCTTATGTACGCCGGATGCATTGTCGGTAGCGCCAAGGAACAGGCTCGTCTGGCGCCGGTAAACAGGCAAACCATCCGCATCTGTAGTGGCGTTCTTAGATAGGCTGAAATTGGCAAAGATCTGCGGCGGCGTGTTGTCGGTGATCAAAACCAGCGCGCGAACCTGCTCGCGGTTGTTCACCCGGTCCGTGCTCCAATAGCGCACCAGGCGCCGTCCTTCGTCGGGATAAACCAACGGCGCGGTATAGTCATGCGGCTGCAGCTCGCCTTCTTCCTGGAACTGCGTCCGCTGAACGCCGGAAGCGTCGTCGGTGGAGGACAATTCGATGCGCGTTGCGCTGGTAATGTAGATGTCCGACCGCACCTGGTAATACGGTCCCACGATCTTGTAGGTGCTTTGCGGCGGAGTCAGGTCCAGCGCATACGGCAAGTTCGCCACCGCGCTGGTGTTGCCCAGCCTGTCAGACGCTCGATAGGAAACCTTTCCGCTTCCAGCGCGCGCGGGCAGTGTAAATGGCTCCGCATAAGGCAGGAATTTGCCTTCGTCGAAAGCATAGGTAATCTTGTCTACTCCGCTCTTGTTGTCTTCCGCGCTTAGCTTGATATGGCTGCGCGAGGAGACGTAACGGGTGCCATTGGGCGCAACATAAAGATCTCCCTCCACCTGCGCCTCCACCGTCGGCGGCAGCCGGTCAAGGTAGAACGGAATGTTGTGCTCGGCTTCGCGGTTGCCCACGCGGTCAACAGCATAGTAGCTCAGCGTGTGTTCGCCATCGCCCAGACTCTCGACTCCAAGTTCACCCTCCTTGACTGGCTTGAAGTCCTGCTTGTCAAACCGCGCTTGAATGCCGGCCACGCCCGACAGCGTGTCTTCGCTGGCGATATGGAACTTCGCCTGCGGCGAAAGCACAGTGCCTAACGCATTTCCTACGATGGCATGGGTGGTGGTGGGCGGGCTTAGATCCACCGTGAACCGGAGCGCCGAGGGTGTCTCAGTCCAGCCCACATGATCCACGGCATAGTAACGAAGAGTGACAGCCCCTTCCTTGTCCAGCATCAGTTCTTTCGTATAGGGCTTGTAGGGCTCATCATAGAGCGACACAAACGTAGTATCGACGCCGGAGATTTCGTCCTGAGAGGTAAGGGAGCAGTGCAGCCCGCCGCCGTAATAGGTTGTTTGCGCAATTATGGCCGAGAGCGCGCCCGTACATGCCGCTTTGGTCACCGGCGGGTCGCCGTCGGTGAAGAACTCAAGGTAGACGGTCTCCTTGGTGATGTAGTTGAACCAGCGAATGAACTGTCTGCCGCGGATTTCCAGCTCAATGCCCTCTTTTTTGTACTGCTCGGTCGTAATATCGGATTTCATATCGGGTTCTGGCGCAACGCGCTGCAGCAAATAGGATGGCGCGTTGGCGTCAGGGGAAGCAGCAAGGCGTACCCAGAAAGGCATATCCATCGGCCAGAACAACTTGTTTTGCGCTGTATCAACGAATATCTTATGCGGATGCGCTACCACCGGCGGGCCATCGGCAACTGCAGGCTTTGGCGCATCGGCAACGATAGCTTTTTGCCCGTTCGCGGCAACTGCCAAAGGACCGGCAGTGAAGAGAAAGAGCACGAGTGAACCCATGAGCAAAGACAATGACTTGACCATAAACCTCACCTGAGCTCGGCGGCGTCTGCGGCATACTCGCACAGAGCCGTCAGCTCCGCTAAAGCCGATATCGACTGGTTGTTCAGATGATTGACTACCTTGACAGGTAACCGACAAAATGCACCTTGCCAGCTTAGGAAGTTGACCCCAGGTTGTCATAACAATTCGAACTAGATTAAACGCAACTGTGGACCAATGCAAGCAATTTCTTTTGTGACAGGCCATTTTATGTTTATTGTTTGTGAAAACAGTCTTAGGTCGCCATTCTATTGAATCTGGCGCGTGGACGAACATGGGATAGGGGTGGGCGTGCTGGGTTGGCAGGCACAACAATCAACGAAGAGGGGACCCCACAAGGCACTGCACGTGTCGTGATAATGACAGTGCCTTTGGGGACGTTGCGAGCGGGCGACGTGCGCATACAGGGACATGAAAAATCTACTTTCAGGGTAGTTATTCTCCATATCTTCGCCTATAATGCTTTATCCTGTTTATTATGTAGATGTTAAGACAAATATTCTGACAAAATGAGCAGGCAATTTCGGGGAGTTGACCTAGTCTTGACCTAGTCTAATCAGTTGCCAGGGGTCGGAGGGCAGGGAAATCCTCGATCAGAGCATGAACCGAGGCTTCAATGTATTTTTTTCAGAGCGCGTGCTTTGATTTTGGCATGGACGTTCGAACAGCAGTGTGGCATGAGACTTTTCGAGTGCTCCTGAGGCGAGGACGGTTTGAGTGGGCACGGCTATAAATTGAGGCGAGAAATGCCGCAGCCGGATGGGACTCTGCGCGAATGAATGTCAGGGCGTTCACCGGAAAATGGTCTCGGCGGGCGCCACGCCCCTGTTCAGGAACCCTGGCATGCAGCGACGGCGTCCGCTACGGACTCAAAGACGCTGAACAGCCCGAGGATGCCCACCATGTTGAGAGTCTTTGAGACCAAAGAGGCGGGTTTCACAAGCTTGGTGTTCCCGCCCAGCTTGGTTGACATCCTCAACGAATTAACGATGGAGCCGATGCCGGATGAGTCGAGGAAGGAAACGTCCTCAAGATCGAGGATCAGAAAAATATGCCCGCTGGCGAGCGTAGACTGAAACGCAGCCTCAAATTGGCTGACCGGTTCTCCGCTCACAAATCGCCCCTTCAGTTTCAGCGTGCAGATGTTGCCGCTTTCCTTGATATCCAGATCCATGCGTTCCCCTATCGTTAATGAATATTTTGCTTTACATCGTTTTGCCGGCTTGCTAGGCTCCTACTATCACAGAATCAATACTGTGAGTTCCGTTGTCAAGCAGGTTTATGCGGTAACATCCAAATAGCTAATGATCTTTGCTCTCAACGACGTTACGATTGAAGCCGCCGTGTTGCTTCTGGCAGAGCCGGGCGCTTCCACGCGTGCCTCCCTCGTTGCCTCCGTTATCGTTGATCTGCTTCCAGACTCCGCTTGCGTGGTTCACCGCTTCTCATCAGCGGATGGCGACGCGGCCTGGACCACCCTGGGCATAGCAGGAGACATCTCCGCCCAGGAGGGCGCCCTGCAGCCCGGCAGCCGGCTTATTCTTCCCTTGCTTTCCGAGCCGCCGCAAACGGTCATTTATCCGGGCGCGAAGGTCCGGCGCGAGGATTATGCCCACCTGGGCGTCTCGCGCTCCGTTGCTTCACTGGCGTATGTCCCCCTGCTGAGTGAAGACCTGCTGGTGGGCGCAATCGAGATACTCACATTTTCCGCCGTCCTCGAACCTCGCCAGATCGAGCAAATCGCTCCCATCGTCCAACTGGCTTCGCCCGCGATTCTGGCGGCTGAGAACGCCGAGCAGAATCGCCAGGCACTGCTCGATTCCATTCATCGCATGTCGCAGTTGTACGATCTTGAAAAATCGCTCAATTCGACTCTCGAATTCGATGCTGTGACGGAGATGATTCCAGACAAGGCAAAGGCCATGCTGGCCTGTCAGGCCGTCCATCTCTGGCTCTTCGAGGGAGAACAACTGCGCCTGGTTGCAAGCCACGGTGACGACGCTACCGTAAAGGTTGGCATTACTCAATCTGCCGGTGAGGGATATGTCGCGGATATGGCGGAGGAGGGTGAACCTCTGCTGATCGACAATCCGGACGATGAACGATTGACGCTCCGCAATGCCGCCTGGAATGAGGACAGCGGCATTCCGCCCGTCGTCAATGTGCTGGTGGTTCCGCTGCTGCAGGATGAAGCCGAGATCGGGGTGCTGGAAGCCGTCAACAAGGAAGGCCATCCCTTCGATGAAGACGACCAATTTTTCTTTACCTCCATGGCGGAGACGGTCAGCAGCGCGCTGAAGAACGCGAGCTTGCTGATCTCTGAGCGCAAGCTGGAAATTCTCGAAGGCCTGGTCCGCGTCAGTTCGGAGATCACCTCCACGTTGCGCCTCGACCGCCTGTTGCAAATCATCGTCAACAGCCCGCAAAACGTGCTGCCTTACGAACTTTGCGCCGTCGCGCTCGACCACCGCGGACGCCTTCAGTTGAAGGCCGTCTCCGGCATGTCCAGCCTTCCCCTTGGCGATACGCAAGTGGAGCGGTTGCATGAACTGGTGCGCTGGCTCTCTTCGCAGCCCGATCCACTGAATCTTCAACAGCACGATGAATCCGCAGAGGAGAATTCCGAGCTGCCGGCCGCTGTCGCGCGCCATTTCGCCGAGACAGGCTATCGGGCGCTCTACTCCCTGCCGCTCAACGACGACCAGGGTCGCGTCGGGTTACTGCTCTACGAGAGCAGCGATCCTGATTTCCTCGCTCCTCAGCACACTGAAATGATCAAGGTGCTTGCGGCGCAGACCACGGTGGCCATCCGCAACGCGATGCTCTACAGGGAAGTGCCGCTCATAAGCCTGATTGAGCCGCTGGTGCAGAAGAGGGCGGCCCTGCTGCGGACCAGCCGCAGCCGAAGCCTGACTTATGCCTTGGTGGCGGCCGCAGTGGCGCTCATCCTTATCTTCTGCCCGCTCCCCATGCGCGTCACCGGCGATGCGGTCATCGCTCCGCAGCACCTGGTCACCATTGCCGCGCCTGTTGACGGCAATGTCGAGGCAGTCTATGCCCACGAAGGGCAGCGCGTGGCTGCCGGCGATGTGTTGGGCACCTTGAACGACTGGCAGTGGCGCACTGATCTTGCGGCCGCCGAGGCCAGGTATCATGTGGCGGAGCTGGTGATGGAGGGCGATCTGGCTCACTCTGCCTCTCAAGCCGGAGCAGACCGCGCCCAGGCAGAGTATCTCCGCTCGGTAGCGGATAACGCGCGGGCTCGGCTGGAGAGCGCCAGCTTGCGCTCGCCCATTGCGGGCATTGTGATTACACCCAACCTGCAGAATGCCGCAGGCCAGCACTTCGACGCCGGTGCGACCTTTGCGCAGGTTCTTGATATCAACTCCGCCATCGTGCAAATCGCCATACCAGAGCAAAATGCCTCTCTGTTGAGCGCTGGCCAGTCTGCGGCCATCAAGCTAGACAGCTATCCGCAGCGGACCTGGCGGGCCCCGGTTTCCGTTGTCAGCCCCCAGGCGCATGCGGGCGAGGGCGAGCGCACCTTTACCGTGGAGGTTCCGATTCAAAACACCGACGCGGCACTACGCGCCGGCATGACCGGCCGGGCAAAGGTCTTTATTGGCTGGCGCCCGGCGGGGTATGTCCTGCTGCGCGGACCCGCGCTCTGGACGTGGCAGACTCTGTGGAACTGGATTGGCTGGTGACACATATGAATCCTCACTCGATCCGCCGGGAACTTGCGATTGCCGCGCTATTGGCGGCTGGCGTGGCTCTGCTTGCAAGCTCCGGCTGCGACTCCCGTACCAAAGCCACCGGTGTTGTCCCGCCCGAGACGCCGGTCGCTTCCGTCACTCCTCCGGCTGTCATGCCGCCGCAGCAACCAGTCATGCCGGGCCCGGAGTCCTTTACCACCATGGGGCCGCTGGTGGCTGAGCAGCAGGCCGACATCGCCGCGGAGCGAAGTGGCCGGGTGGCAAGTATCGCGGTGCAGATTGGCGATCATGTAAAAGCCGGCCAGTTACTGGCTCAGTTCGACGACCGCTCCATGCGCGCGGCTTGCGATGCGAAGAAGGCGCGCGTGGCCGCGGCCCAGGCGCAGGTCCGCAACTGGGAGGCCGAGGAACTGAGCGTGAAGGCCGATCTTCGCCGCGCAGATGTGTTGCGCGACGGCAAAATCATCTCCGAGGATGTTTGGGAACACGCCAAATACAAACTCGATGAGACAACCCAGTTGCTGGCCCAGGCCCGCGGCGATGAGCAGGCCGCGGAGGCGGACCTGTCCACTGCCAATCTGCAACTGGAGCAAATGCGGGTGGTCGCACCGTTTAGCGGAATTGTGGGGCGCAGCGCGGTGCGTCCGGCGCAGGAGGTGAAGGAAGGCGACGTTCTTTTCTGGATTACCGCCGAAGCGCCGCTGCATGTCCTGTTCACCATTCCTGAATCGGTGATGGGAGCCTTTACTGCCGGAAAGGCGCTTGAGCTGACAACCGCGGATTACCCCGGCCTTCGCCAGGCCGGCCGTATCGTGCGCGTTAGCCCGGTGGTCGATCCGGCCAGCGGCAGCGTTCAGGTGATTGGCGAGGCGGTTCATCCCTCGCCGCTGCTCAAGCCCGGAATGTCGATGCAGGTCCGACTCGCGCCATGAATCTCAGCGAAGCTCTCGATGCTGCTCTTCCCGAAATGCCCCGGACGCGGCTGGCGCGCGGCCGGCCTCCGTGCCTTGATCCGGGTCTGGTGGTGCGCGAGGATGTGCTCGACGGGGAACCGGTCATCGGCGTGCTGCAGCGCGATAAGGGCAACTTCTTCCGCCTCTCCCCCACCCAGTGGCAGCTTGCGCAGTTGTTTGACGGCGTTCGCTCCTACCAGGAAATTGCCGAATTGTTTACTGCGGAAACCGGCGCGCCCCTCGACGAAGCCGACGTGCGGCTCTTTGCCAGCAACATGGAAGAATCCGATTTCTGGTTCAAGACGCCGCAGGAGAAGAACCTGGCCCTCAGCCAGAAGCTGATGGAGCAGCGCAGCCGCCGCGCCCAGCGCAAATCAAAGATCAACCTGGCCCATATCAGCCTCTCGGCATGGGATCCCGACCGCTATTTCGATTGGCTCGACCGCACCATCGGCAATTTCGTCTATAGCCGGTGGTGTGTGCTGGCCGTGGTCCTGCTTTTCCTGTTCGAGGCCACCGTCTTCATCGCTAAGTGGAACTTGATAGGCCCAGACATCCCGCTCTACTACAACTTCACCCACAAAAGCTTTCTGGACCTGGTGCAGTTCTGGTTGATATTCCTGTTTCTCGGCTTCATTCACGAGTCGGCCCACGGGCTGACCTGCAAGCATTACGGCGGACAGGTTCACAGCATGGGCTTCATGTTCCTCTATCTCATGCCCGCCTTTTATGTCGATGTGACCGAGGTCTGGGTCTCCGCCAGCAAGGTGCAGCGCTTGGCTACCATCATTGCCGGCATCTGGGTCGAAATGACCGTCTGCGGCCTGGCCATGATCGTCTGGTCAAACACCATGGCAGGCCAGTGGCTTCATGATTTCGCGTACCAGCTCATCCTCATTACCGGCCTGGCCGTGATCGTCATCAATCTCAATCCCCTCATCAAGCTGGACGGCTATTACTTCCTGACGGAGATGATTGGCATCCCCGACCTCAAAGAGCGGTCCACGGCATTTCTCTCCGGATGGTTTCAGAGCCGCGTATTGCGCCTCCCGGTTGAAATGCCCGTGGTGCCCCGCAAACGCGCGCCTTTCTACATCCTCTACGCAATTGCCTCCGGAGCCTACAGCTATACGCTGCTCTTCTTCGTGATTCGTCTCTCTTACAACATAGCTTCGAAATGGATGGCCGAATTCGCTCTGATCCCCGCCGGCGCGCTGGCGCTTTTGATGTTCCGTTCACGCCTGCGCGCGCTGGGCAATGTGGTTGCACGGCTTTGGGAACAGAACTTCGGCTCCGGCCACCCCCGGCGTTCGCGGCGTATCCTCGTAGCCGCCTTGCTCGCTGCAATGTTCTTCCTGCCGCTCTGGCGCGACCGCGAAGACGCATGGTTTGTCGTCGAGCCTGCGTCCTTCGCCTCCGTTCATGCTGCTGTGCGTGGACGCGTGAATGCCGTATGGGCTCATCAGGGCGAGACCGTGCGCGCCGGGCAGCCACTGCTCAGCATGAGCAGCCCGACAGCCGCCACGATGCATTCTTCTGCTGCCGCGCAGGCCAGCAATGCCCGCTTCCAGGTCTTCACCAGGGAGATAGGGGGAGACAGCATCGGCACCGCTGCCGCGCAACAAACCGCCGCGGTAGGCTCCACGCGCCTTGCGCGCCAGGTTCAATCCTCTCTGGTAATTGTCGCGCCGGTCAACGGGACTGTTCTCACCCAGGATCCGAATGCACTGCTCGACCAGGATGTCGCTTCCGGCCAGCTGTTGCTGGACCTGGCGGAAACCGGGCCCCGCGTCGCTAGAATTTATATTCCAGTCTCCGCGCTTGACCGGATTCCCCCAGGCGCTGAAGTCGCTCTTGCCTTGCCAGACAGATTTTCGATTGTGCGCATGACCCTGACGCCTCCAGGAGGAGACGCAGTCACCCTGCCGCCGGGCCTGGTCGCCAAGCAGGATTACAAGGGCATCAAACTCCCCGTCTTCTACAGCGCCCGCGTGACTTTGCCTGCTTCGGCCGGTAATCCGCTGTTCGGCGTCTCAGGTAAGGCCAGGATCTTTGGCGTTCGGCGCAGCCTTGCAGGGCGATTCCTCGAAATGCTGCTCAACTTGATTAAGGCCCATTTGTGGTGAGACAAGAACGGCAGCCGCTTGAACGGCTGCCGTATTTGGATAACAGAGGTACAGGTCGAATCTGAGCTTTGTTCGGACGCGCAATGCGTCTTGATCCGCCTGTCACTTCCTGGACGCTTGCTGCTCTCAGGCTGCTTAGCTGCCAGCCTGTTAAGAAGACATAGCTTTAGAAGTGGCCACCTTTGGCGGTGGCCAGCTTGGCGGTAGCCAGTTTGGCAGTGGCCAGCTTGGCGGTAGCTAGCTTGGCAGTAGCCAGCTTGGCGGTGGCCAGCTTGGCGGTAGCCAGCTTGGCAGTGGCCAGCTTGGCAGTAGCCAGCTTGGCGGTAGCCAGCTTGGCAGTAGCCAGCTTGGCGGTAGCCAGCTTGGCGGTAGCCAGCTTGGCAGTGGTCATCTTGGCAGAGACCGGATTGGTGGTGGCCTGCTTTGTGGTGGTGGACCTTGCAGCCGGGCTGCTGCTGATCAGTGACTTCTTCGTGATTGCCATCGACGTATTCCTCCAAAAAGATTTTTGATTTTGATACTATGCCGTAACTTAATGCATCCCACATGCCAAACTCGCGCAAGCTCAGAATTATTTCTTAACGCAATGAATTATATGGATTTACTTGAAACAGTGAAATTCGCCGCCCATGCGGGTTGCCCGGCTTAGGTGAAAAATTTACCCCTAATAGGTTAATTATTCACCTGTGCCGCGCCTAGATCGAGTACTTGCGGCAAAGGTACTTCATTCGCTGGCCATCGACCTTCAGAAGCCTGGCGGCTGCAGTCTTGCTTCCCTGCGCCCGGCTGAGCGCCGCGGTCAGCAGGGCAATTTCAAGGCGGCGAATCTCCTCGTCATAATCCGTGCCTTCGGGGGGCAGCAGAATAACCTCCTGCGCGGCAAAGCTTTGAGCTAGCAGGCGAGGCGGCATATCGACCGCCCTTATCTCATCTCCGCGAACCGTCACCGCGAGCCGCTGAATGAGATTTTCAAGTTCGCGGACATTGCCCGGCCAGGCAT
>Ga0181524_10000092_pt1 | contig 105438 bp, 92 predicted proteins | sample PEATcosm2014_Bin_34_FD_119761 | JGI IMG/M metagenome (GOLD analysis project Ga0181524, IMG submission 119761) | Peatland microbial communities from MTU Mesocosm Facility, Houghton, MI, USA - PEATcosm2014_Bin05_60_metaG | ecosystem: Environmental > Terrestrial > Soil > Wetlands > Peat | place... | reverse complement strand
TGGGCTGGGGAAGGGCGAAAAGGGTTGGAGGGTTGAGGTTCGTGGCTTCCCACCCTTTCGCCAGAAAAAAGGCGAAAGGATGGGGCGCGGGGCTTTTTGGGCTGGGGAAGGGCGAAAAGGGTTGGAGGGTTGAGGTTCGTGGCTTCCCGCCCTTTCGCCAGAATAAAGGCGAAAGGATGGGGCACGGGGCTGTCTGGGCTGGGGAAGGGCGAAAAGGGTTGGAGGGTTGAGGTTCGTGGCTTCCCACCCTTTCGCCAGAAAAAAGGCGAAAGGATGGGGCACGGGGCTTTTTGGTTCAGGAAGGGCGAAAAGGCTTGCTCAGCAGCCTTTTTTGCAGCGGGCCATGATGGCGGCGTGGAGGCGCTCGCGCAGGCCGGCGGGCAGGTCATAAATCTCGTGTGAGCGGTAGATTTCGATGGTCTTGCGCGTGGTGTTGAGGATGACCTCGCAGTGCTCGCAGCCGCGCAGGTGCTGTTGCAGCCCGGCGCGGAGCTCGGGAGTTACCGAGTCGTCGATCAGGTCGTCGAGCAAAGCGAGAAACTGAGAGCAGGTCACTTCTCACCAACCTTGTTTCTGCGGAAGTAACGGCTCAGGCGTTCGCGCAGTTGCAGCCGGGCGCGCAAAAGACGCGACTTGACGGCGGGGATGCTGAGACCGAGGGTTTCGGCCGTTTCCTCGGTGGAAAGACCTTCCACATCGCGCAGGACAAAGACGATGCGGAAGCCCTGAGGAAGCCCCTGGATGGTCTTGCGCAGAATCTCGGCCAACTCGGCCTGGTTGTAATTCTGCTCCGGGTCGGGCGCCCAGTCGGCCAGATCGCGAGGGACGCTTCCCTCCTCGGTCTCGACATCCTCGTCGATCGAGACCATTTTTCCGGTGCGGCGCTTGCGCAGGCGCATCAGGCTTTCGTTGACTGCAATGCGGACCAACCATGTGTAAAACTTCGAATTCCCCTGGAACTGATCGAGCTTTTCGTAGGCCTTGAGGAACGCGTCCTGCATAACGTCCTCAGCGTCTTCGCGATTTTGCGTGATGTGCTGCGCAATGCGGAAGATCTGGCGGTCGTATTTGCGGACCAGCTCATCGTAGGCCGAGACATCTCCGGCGCGGACCCTGTCGACCAGGGCTACGTCGGGATGGGGCTCGAGTTCACCTGCAATAGGTTGGATGGTCGCCATGGGGGTTGGATGCGGGAAATCGTTCGGGGCCGGCTGAGGACGATTGCAGCAGGCCGCAGAAGATGAGTTTACCGGACGGGGGGGCGGAGAACCAAACGCAGACCAAAGATGCGGGGCCGTACGGGTTTCCGCACCACGGGATGCAGGCCCAGAATGGGCGGCTGGTTCACATTGCAGTAACGCGACTGGTTCCGGGTTGTACCCGGTGGGCGAAAGCAGCATAGAGTGGAGAGATGAGGGTTTCGATTTCCCCAACACCCACTTCAAGATGGGTGCTATTGCTGGCCGCCACACTTGCCGTGCTGCTGGCGGTGGCTCCGGTTGCCGGCCAAAGCACCGGCGGTTCCTCCACGCAGGCAGCGGGCTCCGCCGCGGCCAAAACAAAAAAGACCAGGAAACCGGCCAAGGCGGGCAAGAAGGGCAAGAAGCGAGGGAGCAAGGCGGCAAGAGCGGCGCGGACGGCGCGCATCAAGCAGGCCTTTGTGGCTTCGGCGGAGCTACGCCCGATGGCCCAGCAACTGGCGACCATGCGCACGCCGGCGGCCTATGCGGGGGTGAGCAAGTATGCCCACCAGCACAGCGGCGAGGCAGCGGCGGCGGCCTACCTTGCGCTGGGGCACGCCTATCTGCTGGACAAGCGTTACGCCGAGGCGGAAACGAGCCTGCGTCAGGCCCGGCAGGCCGGCCAGGAACTGGCCGACTACGCGGATTTTCTGGGCGCCGAGGCGGAACACGATGCGGGCAATGAGCAAGCTGCCGAAGCCTTGCTGCGGGGCTTCGCGGATCGCTATCCGGACAGCATCTTCGCTGCCGGGGCGCCTGAACTGGAGGCCAACGTGCTGCTGTCGCTGGGGGATGCGGCGGGTGCGCAGCGGGTGCTGGCGGCAGGCGCAGACTCCGCGGACCGCGTTGGCTACCAGCTTGCGCAGGGGCAGGTGGCGTTGACCCTGGGGCAGACGCAGGAGGCGGAGCGGGACTTCAAGCGCCTGCTGCTGGGGCACCCCTTGAGTTCCGAGGCGCAGATCGCGCGCGCCAAACTGACGGCCATGGGCGCCGAGTCAACCCTGACCGCGGCCGAATTGCGCAGCCTGGGCGATGCCTACTACAACGCAGGACGCTACGAGGAGGCAGCGGAGCACTATCGCGTTCTGGCGCGGGCGCCCGGACTCGATGCCGCGGCCCGCAACGGTTTTGCCGTGGCTGAGGCGGCATGCGACCTGAAACTGAAGCGGGCGAGCACGGCGGAGGTGGAGGCGCTGGCCAACACCCACGACGAGAACGGCGCGCGGCGGCTTTACCTGCTGATGGAACTAGCCCGGAACCGGAACGACCTCGATTATCAGCAGCAGGTGGTTGCCCAGATGGAGTCGAGTTTCCCGCGCAGTCCGTGGCTGGCGGAGGCGCTGTTTTCCAGTGGGAACATGTACATGCTGCGGCACGACTATCCCGCCGCGGTGAACTATTACAGCTACCTGGCCACGCACTTTCCTGAGAATACGAATGCCGCGGCGGCACACTGGCGGGCCGGTTGGCTGAGCTACCGGCAGGGGCTCTACGCCGAGGCCGAGCATATGTTCGACGAACAGATCAGGCTTTATCCCGGCGCCAAGGAGACAGTTTCCGCCATCTATTGGCGAGGACGGCTGTATGAGATACAGGATCACAAACCGGCCAACGCGGCGGCCAACTACCGCACTGTGATCCGCGCCTACCAGCACTTTTTCTATGCGCAAATGGCCAAGGAACGGCTGGCTGCGCTAGGCAATGCACAGCCGGTGGCGCAACCGCAGCTCGATCGGTTGCAGGCGCCTTCCGTGCCGATTCTGGAGGAGAGCTTTCCGGTCGACAGCCCGCACCTGGCCAAGGCGCGGTTGCTGGCCAATGCGGGGTTGAACGACTACATCGCGCAGGAGATAGCCGCCGATCCCGACTCCTCGTCGTGGAGCGCGCTGGCCGAGGCGCAGATTTATGCGTCCTATGGCGAGACGTATCGGGCCTTGCGGGCGCTGAAGAGGGGACTGCCCTATGCGGCAACGGCTCCGATCAAGTCCATCCCGCTGGTCTACTGGCGGATCCTTTTCCCGGAGCCGTGGTGGGCGACGATCAAGGCGGAGTCGGCAAAGAACAATCTCGATCCCTACCTGGTGGCTTCGCTGATACGCCAGGAGTCGGAGTTCAACCCCTCGGTCATCTCCTATGCCAATGCCTACGGGCTGATGCAACTGCTGCCTTCAACCGGCAAGGCGATGGCGCGGGAAGAGGGAATCAGCCATTTCCAGACCTTCCAACTGCTCGACCCGGAGATGAATATCCGGCTGGGGACGCGGTATCTGCGCCAGATGCTGGATAAGGTTGGCGGGGTGCAGGAGTACGCTCTCGCGGCCTACAACGCGGGCGACGAGCGCGTGGTGGACTGGCAGGCTGCCGGCCCCTACAGCGGCATCGACGAGTTTGTGGAATCCATTCCTTTCACACAGACCCGCGAGTACGTTGAGGCGATCCTGCGCAACGAGGAGATGTACAAGGCGATCGACGAGTTTTCCGGTTCCCAGGGTAGGACAGGGATGGGGGCATCGCGATAGGGAGGAGCGGTTCCGATGCGGGCCGGGGAACCCCCCTCGATACTCTCCGGCTTCGATTCCAGTTGACTTCAACGGCCCTCTCCATGAACACTGGGTTCGACCGGAGGCATGTCAGCCCCCGGAATGCCATTCGCTGCCTGCTGTTGTTCGACAACGGAGCCGGCCGGAAGCCATCGGATGCGGCTCGGGTTACATCAACCTCACCGGAGGGCAGGATGTCAGCCGACTTGCAGTTTCTGGAAGAATGGATTCCCGAAAGAATGGACCCTGGAACGGTTTTCGTGCTGGAAAACCAGGCCAAGCTGGGTCATGCGCAAAACCCGTTTGTGGCCGTGATGTCGTGCCCGCGTTGCGGAACGTTGGGGCTCATCACGCGCCGTCAGCTTTGCGGAGGAGAGGCGATGATCTGCGGCGGCGACGTCTGCTCGGCCGAGTACCGGCTGGACGGCGAGAATATCTGCTTCCGCAGGGTTCAATAGAGGCCCTGGTCAAGGGTTGGGGTTGGGATCGGTCCGGCATGAGCGCGCAGTTGTGGACGAATCTGTGCGAGGGCCAAGCTACGCTTGAGATTTGAGGCCGGAACGGCGCACTGGCCAAGCGCTCTCGATCTGCTGTCAAAATAAGCGCACGGATGCCGCAGATTGTCATTTGGCGAGAACTGGCGATAACAGGGAGATAATCGGCCAATTTCTCTGAATCACAGCGCAAAAAGCTGTATGTAATAAGAAGCTTTCAGGGTAGATGTTACATGAAATACCGATGAAACTTATTCTTGTAGATATGCTTTAGACAGTCTCCACCGAGTTAGTTGCAGCTGCGGCCAATTGCGATCGAGTTCTGAAATGCATCTTGAACCAGCCTGATGCCATTGCACTGACTGGAAAGGTTCCGGGTATGCTGATTGCGAATGCCCGCAGAATCCAGCGCACGTACGCCCCTGGACTGAGCACAGTGAACATGCTATATAATTTCGCTTTTTACGCATTTTACTCACAGAGTTTCCTGTTTGGTGACGCAATGAATGCAATGAATCGTATCGCGCTCAATCGGTTTTACGTCACAGCCTGTTTTGCCGTGCTCGCAGGCTTCGCGCCCCTGCTCCTGGCGGCTGACGTTTCGTCCGTCCGGGCCTGGGAGGAAGATATCGTCATCCCTACATACCTCGCGGGCGCGCCGGAGCCGAATCCGATTTTCGATCTGGGACGAAACTCCCAGGGTGCGCGGGGGATTATTTACCCGTATCCGCTTTACGATTCCCTCACCCACCAAAAGGTCGACAAGACGTATAAGATCGTTTACCTCGAGAACGAATACATCCGCATCGGAGTCCTTCCGGAGATCGGCGGCCGACTTTTCGAGGGCATCGACAAGACGAACGGTTATAACTTCATTTACCGCCAGCACGTGATCAAGCCAGCGCTGATCGGGCTGATCGGCGCCTGGATTTCCGGCGGCATCGAATGGAATATTCCGCATCATCACCGGGCCTCCACGTTTCTCCCCGTGCAGTACAGCATCGAGGAGAATGCCGATGGCAGCAAGACCGTCTGGGTGGGTGAACTGGAAGTGCGACAGCGCATGCGTTGGGCTGTCGGATATACTCTGCGGCCCGGCAAGTCGTATGTCGAAGCCCGCGTGCGGATCCTGAACCGCACACCCGTGGTGAACACGATGCTCTGCTTTGCCAACGTGGCAGTACACGTGAACGAGAGTTATCAAGTCATCTTCCCGCCCAGCACGCAATATGGAACTTTTCATGGAAAGCGTGAGTTCGTGAACTGGCCTATCGCCAGCACTGTCTACGACGGCGCGGACTTCACGAAGGGCGTGGACGTGAGTTGGTATAAGAACCATATCCAGGCGAATTCGATTTTTGCATGGAATTACACCGACGATTTTTTCGCTGGATATGACCACGGCAAGGGGGCCGGAACAATGGCGGTGGCCGATCACAACATGGTGCCGGGGAAAAAGGTCTGGACGTGGGGCGACGGGCCGCGTGGCAGGATGTGGGATCGTATTCTAACCGACACAGACGGCCCATACGACGAACTGATGGTGGGTGCATATTCCGACAACCAGCCAGACTACAGCTGGCTCCAGCCCTTCGACGTGAAGTCGTTTTCCATGAATTGGTATCCGTTCCGCGACATTGGCGGAGTGAAGAAAGCGAATCTCGAAGCCGCGGTAAACCTGGAGGTCGGCAAGGACGGCACGGCGAAGGTAGGTTTCAATACGACTTCGGCGCACGCCGCGGCGACCGTCCGGCTTGAGGCGGGATCGAAGGTGCTGCTGGAAGAGACGGTCGCCATCGATCCTGGAAAGCCCTACGTCAAGCAGGTAGCTATCCCGACAGGCATCGATGAGCACGATCTGCGGGCGTCGATTTCGGCGGATGGGAAGGAACTCGTTTCTTATTCTCCGATCCGTCTGACAGCGGAACCCATGCCAAAACCCGTAACCTCGCCGTTGCCTCCGGCGCAGGTTAAAACGGTTGAGGAACTCTATTTGATAGGGCTTCGAGCCGATCAGTTTCACGATCCGTCCATTGCTCCAGAGCCTTATTGGGAAGAAGCCTTGCGCCGCGATCCCAAAGACGTTCGCGTAAACACGGCATTTGGCATTGACTACTTCAGGAAGGCGCGCTTTGCCGAAGCCGAGCAGTTTTTTCGCACGTCCCTGGAGCGGCTGACCGATCGCTATACAACGCCAAAGGACGCCGAGCCGATCTACTATCTGGGGCTCACGCTAAAGGCGGAAGGGAAGTTCGACGAGGCGTACAAATACTTGTACAACGCCACGTGGAACCTGTCCTGGCGTGCTGCCGGATACTACGGCGCAGCCGAAATCGCTACGATGCGCGGCGAGTTTGACACGGCGCTGGATCTGGTGGACAGGTCGATCGATAACAACGCTTTGAACATTCGGGCGCTGAATCTGAAAGCTGCCCTGTTGCGGCATCTTGGCCGCCCTGAAGAGGCGTTGCAGGTGCTTGCCGGCGCGCATCGCAAGTCAGATCCACTGGATGTCCGTTCGATGGCGGAGCGTTGGCTGGCTTCGAATGACCCGGCTGCGCGAAGCATTCTGACCGGCACGATGAACGCGCATCCTGCCACCGCAACGGAAACGGCTGCCGAGTACTTGAACGCCGGCTTGTGGCAGGACGGCAGCGACGTTCTGTCCCAAGCCGTCACCGATGCGCCCGACAAAAACAAGATCGACGCGATGGTGTACTACTATCTGGGCTACTTCGCGGGAAAGCTGCAACAGCCGGCGAAGGCCTCTGAATATTTTGCGCTCGCGGCCAAGATGCCGTCCGACTATGTTTTCCCGTTCCAGAGCGAGGAGATCGAGGTGCTGCGCCAGGCAATGAAAGCGAACTCGCAGGATGCGCATGCACCGTATTACCTGGGCAACCTGCTGTTCGACGGGCAGCCATCGGAGGCAGCCAGGTTGTGGCAGGCGTCGATTGCAATCGACCCTTCGATCGCTATCGTTCATCGCAATCTGGCAATCGCCTATGCATACCGCAAGTCCGGACCCTCGATGGACCAGGCGATCGCACAGTTGGAACAAGCCGTGTCGTCAAGTCATCCATATGCTCGCCACTTCAGAGAATTAGACGAGTTTTATGAAGCTGCCGGAGCCGCTCCCGCCAAGCGGCTGGAGGTTCTGGAGAGGAATCGGACGGTCGTCGGCCAGAGCGATGGATCTCTTGCACGCGAGATTGGATTGCTTGTCTCGCTGGGCAAACTCGACGAGGCCATTGGACTTCTCAGCGGCCACGAGTTCGCCATTGCGGAAGGCGCAAATCTGAATGTCGCCGATATGTGGACGGACGCCCACGTTCTGCTCGGCAGGAAGGAACTTGCGAGCAAGCATCCCAACGAGGCGCTGTCGGAATTCGAGGGCGCGCTTGCGATCCCGGCGACTCTTCCCATGGAAGGATTCGACGCAAGCGCGCGCGAACCGGAGGTCGATTACTGGATTGGCGCGGCTTACTCCGCCGCGGGCAACCAGGCGCAGGCAAAGGTGTACTGGCAGAAGTCGGCCGGTGCGAATCCGGCACAGGGACGGCAGAGTTCCGGCGACTTGACCCTGCAACATGTCCAGTCTTACTACCAGGCGCTCTCGCGTCGTCAACTCGGGCAGACGGATCAGGCTGCCAGCATGCTTCAGAATCTCGTGACCGCGGCACATCAGGCGCTTCAGCAGGGGCCGGCGGAACTCGACCCCAATATGTCGCCGGATACATTGCGCTCCCAGCGGTCCAGTCTGGGCTCCGCGCACTACGCTGCCGCTCTCGGCTATATAGGATTGGACGAGAGACAGAATGCAAAGCGAGAGCTGGCAAGAGCGTTAGAGATAAGTCCGGACAACGTGGGTGCGAGATCCGCAATGGAAGACCTCGAGTAAGCGCATTTTCATGTGCTTTGGGGAGGATTCCCGACTCAATGAACTGTTTCCATCGGGAGAACCCCCGGCTTTGCCGGGGTGGCAGTAGACGTTTTGACAATTCCGGGAGTCGTCCCGGGTCTTGTCCGTTCTTTGAATCGGTCGTAATAGCTTCCCGCAGGGGTTAAAGCACGGGGCATTTTGGGATGAGGCCTCGGCACGCGACCCCGACCCTGAAGGGTGCCCCGGTACCCCGGTCGTGCCCTGTTACTTTGCGGCTGGCGACATCAATGTCTGCTTTACCCCTCAGATGCGCAGGGCAATCGCATTTGGATTTTTTGCATGATGAATGAAGGGCACGGACTTTAGAGGCTGCGGAAAGATTTCGATGTTTTGAAAGGGCGCGGCTTCAAAGCCTGCCCTGAGCTTGCCGAAGGGTGCCGATGACGGGGCCAATTTTGGCGGCTTTAGCCGCTGAGGGACGTACTGAATACATCCAAACCATCCCTCAGGGGCTAAAGCCCAGGAGAATTCTGGCTGTTTTGCGGCACGGCTGAAGCCGTGCCCTTTCAAAACAGGCTGGATGATGGCGGCTGAAGCCGCCCCTTTCAAAGCGCCGACTTGTTCGGCATTTGCGGCACGGCTGAAGCCGTGCCCTTTCAATAAAACTCAACGTTTCAAATGCGATTGCCCTGCTCAGATGCGGGTCTGGTCCCTCGAAACCGGCCCATCGGCGGTACAATCTGAGCCAATCAGTTTTGTAAGAGGAGATTCCTCATGACAGAGAATCTTAGACTGGATCGCCGGGATTTCCTCAAGCAGGCGGCTGGAGCGGTGGGCGCGGCGACGCAGGCGGAGCATTGGACTGCGCTGGCGGCAGGGCAGGAGTCTCACGGCGGGGAAGAGCGGAGCCAGGCAGGCGAGGACCTGAGTTATCCGCGCCGGTTTCGAGGACGGCAACTGCGGATGATCTCGTTTCCGCTGGGAGGGGTAGCCGCGGGGAGCATTGGGCTGGGCGGGCGCGGGCAGCTTGTGAACTGGGAGATCTTCAACCGCCCGAACATGGGATTTCGCCCACCGTATGCGTTTCCGTCAATCTGGGCACAGGCGGGAAGCGGGGAGCCGGTGGCGCGCGTGCTTGAGTCGGGCATTCTGCCGCCTTACGAGGGGCAGGATGGCCTGGGTTCGAGCAATGTTCCAGGGCTGAGCCGGCTGGAGTCGGCAACGTTTACCGGGGAGTATCCGCTGGCGCATATCGATTTTCTTGATCGCTCACTGCCGGTGAAGGTTGAATTGGACGCCTTTTCGCCCTTCATTCCTCACGAGCCGGACGACTCGGGACTGCCGGTGGCTATTCTGCGCTATCGCGTGACCAACCCGGGCCCTGCTGCAGCCAGGGTGGGCATTGCGTTCTCCATTGAAAACCCCGTGACCACGAAAGAAGACAATGGCGGAGCCGCGAAACAAAAGGCGGATGAGGGACGTCGGAACGCGTATCGCTCGGGAGATGGCGTCGCGGGGCTCGCAATGAGCAATCCTGGGTTGGCTGCAGACGACCCCATGGCGGGAGAGTTGGTGCTGGCCGCGACACTGGATGGCGTCGTGGAGGCTTCGCATTGGGAGGGGTGGCCCGCAGGCCGCTGGTGGAACTCTCCGCTGCAGTTCTGGGACCGGTTTTCAAAGACGGGCGACCTGGGCACACAGCCGGAATCGCACAATGCCGTGGGCGTGCTCTGCCTGAGGAGGACGATCCCTCCTGGGCAGACGGCGAGCTTTGAGTTTTTGCTCGGCTGGCGGTTCCCCAATCGCACTCCGGACTGGATCGGGTGGGCGGCGCCGCCGGGCGAAGGCAAGATCATCATCGGCAATTACTATGCGGTCCGCTTCAAGGATGCATGGGAAGCCGTGAGTTACACGGCGGCACATTTGGAAGAGTTAGAAGCGCGCACCCGCATGTTTACTAATGCCTTGCGCGAGAGCACGCTGCCTGGGGCGGTGAAGGAGGCGGCGAGCGCAAACCTTTCCACGCTGGCGACAACCACCTGCTTCCGCACCGCGGATGGCGAGTTTCACGGCTTTGAGGGCAGCGACGACACGCAGGGATGCTGCTTTGGTAACTGCACCCACGTGTGGAACTACGAGACGGTAACTCCGTTCTTGTTCCCCTCGTTTGCCAGGTCGCTGCGCCGGAGCGCTTTTGGCCACTCGATGGACGATGCGGGCGCGATTCATTTCCGGCAGCTGCTGCCAGAGGGTAAGGCGCGCTCAGGATTCGCGGCAGCGGACGGGCAGATGGGGCAGATTATCCATGCCTGGCTGGACTGGAAGATCTGCGGAGACGAAGCGCTGCTGCGCAGCACCTGGCCGCGGGTGAAGAAGGCGCTGGAGTTTGCGTGGGTCAAAGGCGGATGGGACGGCAACCGGGATGGCGTGATGGAAGGCGTGCAACACAATACCTACGATGTTGAGTTTTATGGTCCCAACCCGATGTGCGGAATCTACTATCTAGGGGCGTTGCGGGCCGGCGAGGAGATGGCGCGCGCGGCCGGCGACACGTCGTCGGCGGAGGCATACAGGATGCTGTTCGAGCAGGGAAGCCGGTGGATCGACGCCAATCTGTTCAACGGCGAGTTTTACATACAGAAGGTTCGTGGATTTCGCCAAGACGAGATTGCGAACAACCTGCGCAGCGACATGGGTTCGGAGAACTCGGAGACTCCGGAATACCAGGTGGGCGGCGGTTGCCTGGCCGATCAACTGATCGGCCAATATCTGGCGGAGATTGGAGGGATGGGACCTCTCGTCTCGCCGGAGAACATTCGCAGGACGCTCGGCTCAATTTACAAGTACAACTACAAGCCAACGCTCAAGGATCACGATAATGTGGAGCGAACCTATGTGCTGAACGATGAGGCGGCGGTCGTAGTCTGCGACTATGGCAAGGCCGAGCGCCCCCGGATTCCCTTTCCCTACTATGCGGAGGCGTGGACCGGGCAAGAGTACCTGGTAGCCGCTCTCATGATGAATTGGGGCATGGTGAAGGAAGGTCTGGAGTGCGTCGGGAATATTCGTTCCCGCTATGACGGAGAGAAACGGAACCCGTGGGACGAACCAGAGTGCGGCCACCACTATGCTCGCGCCATGTCTTCGTGGTCCGCCGTCGTTGCTCTAAGCGGTTTCCTCTATGATGGGGCCAAAGCATCCGTGGTGGCAGTGCCGCGAATCCCGCGGGACGACTTCGAATGCTTCTGGTCGACGGGGACGGGATGGGGCACGTTTTCACTGCGCCGGCAGGCCGGCGGCACACTTTTTGCCGTCAAGGTGCTGGCCGGAACGCTCACCTGTCGTTCCTGCGAGATTGCCGCGTCGGGCACGACGGCTTCAGTCGAAAGTGGCGGAAGGGCGGTTGAAAACCGGTTGGAGAAGCACGAAGAACGGATGGTGGTGACATTCGATCAAACCCTGCGCCTGGCCGCGAAGGACGAGATTCGGATCGAGGTGCGCGGATGAGCTTCGGCTCACAACTGCAGAGGCCATGGATTGTACTCGTCGGCGGCTTCCTGGGGTCGGGAAAGACCAGCCTGATCCTGGCGGCGGTCCATTTGCTGGAGCAGCGCGGGTTGCGCTGCGCCATGATCCTCAACGACCAGAGCGATGAGCTGGTGGACACGCGCCATGCCGAGAGGCAAGGTGTGCTTTCGCGCGAAGTGACCGGCGGATGCTTTTGTTGCAGGTATTCCGGATTGATATCGGTCATCGAGGAACTGCGGACATGGTCCCCGGATGTGATCTTTGCCGAGCCTGTGGGAAGCTGCACGGACATCTCGGCGACAGTGTTCGGTCCGCTGCGGGAGCAGTTCGATCGTTACAGAGTGGCGCCGTATACCGTGCTTGCCGATCCGGCCCGCGCCGCCGCGCTGCGGAGCGAAGATGCGGATTCCGACCTGGCCTTCCTGTTTCAAAAGCAGTTGCAGGAGGCCGACCTGGTCTGTATGAGCAAGGCCGATCTCTATCCGGACGCAGCAGGCATTCCCGGGCAAGAGGCGCGGTGCTTGAGTGCAAAGACAGGCCAGGGCGTTCAGGAATGGCTGGATGAGATTCTGTTGGGATCTCTCGAAGCGGGAAGGACAACCCTGGAGATCGACTACGCACGCTACGCGCGCGCGGAAGCAGCTCTTGCGTGGCTCAATCTAAGCTTCGTTCTTGAGCCCGCCTCTCCCGTGTCTCCAGCCCTGGCGGTTGGGCCATTTCTGGACCGCATGGACGAGGCGCTGACCGCGGCCGGAATTTCCATTGTGCACCTGAAGGTCTTCGACAGCTCAGCGACGGGCTGGCTGAAGGCGGCGGTGTGCGCGAACCGCGAAGAGCCGAGAGTGGAGGGGAATCTGGATGCGTCTCCCGCAGACCGGCATGAAGTGCTCGTGAATCTTCGCGCAAAAGGCAGCCCCACCCTGGTGCGGAAGATTGTTGAAGAGCAGCTGCGGGAAGTGGAGGGGAGGACGCTCGGGGTGCGCCTCGAGTGCTTCAGCCCTGCTCCACCGAAGCCGGAACGGAGAGTGCCCAGAGCGCGCCTCTGATGGGTATGATCGCGAAAACCAGCCATGGTTGCTGCCGGGCGTTGCTGCCTTAAGATCTCCAACCGTTCAAGAAACGCGTCGCGCAGGCCAGCAACGGCGACGTGGCTGCGCTTCGGCGTATTCTGGCTGCCGGAGCCAAGATCAACCAATCCTACCAATGCGGCGCCACTCCGCCCATGGCCGCAGCCCTGAATGGCCAAACCGCCGCCGTCAAAGCCCTCATCGCCAGGCGTTCCCATGCCTCCATTTCTCACCCTCGAAAAAGAAGAAATGCTAAACGATCGAAGGCGGCCTGTCCATGCAAGGCATGGTTTGCGTCTGAATGGGAGGATGATGTGCGAGCGAAGGGAGCCGATAGGACTTGAGAAGGAGGAAACGGCAGGCGGCGTCAGCCGGCTGCGGGTCCTGGAGCGGGCCGGGAAGGATTTCCAGGGTGGGTGGCCGCGGATTTTTCTCATCCAGCTGATTCTCGGCATATACTGACCTGTCTCTACCTCGAATTTGAAAGCCGGTCTGGTGATCCGGCATTCGAGATACGGCGACAGCAATGCGCAGTTCAACGCAGTTGAACAACGGATGAAGAATCCGAAACACTCCAGCTGAAAGACGTGCTGGAATGACGAGGAGCGGAGGCTGACCATGGAAGTGGAGTTCACCGCCAGACAAGTGAAGATCTCCAAGGCGCTACGCACGCTGGCCGAGGAGGGGATGGAACGTATTACCCGCATTCTGGGCAAGACCGCGCGCGCCAGCATCACCTTCAGCGCGCAGAGGCACATGCAGATCGTGGAGCTGACCGTCCAGGTGCGGCTGCAGACGATTGCGGCCACCGGCAAGGCCGACACCCTGGATGCGGCGCTGCGGGAGGCGATGGAGCACGCCGAGAACCAGGCGCGGCGCTACCGGGACCGGCGGCTGGAGCGTAAACGGCTGCCCAAGGAAGAAAAGGTGCTGACGGCGCCCCCGGTGGCCCGGCCCAAGTCTCGCGCCGCCCAGCCGCCTGCCGACGCCGGCGAGGGGAAGCCTGCCCCTGGGACGGCCCGCGCGTCGATCGCCGTGCACTCGTTTCCCAACCGCGCCACGGTGGTCGAGCCGCACATTCTCAAGAGCGCCGAAGCGATTTCCCTGCGGCCGATGACCATCGAAGAGGCCGTGAAAGACGCGGAGTTTCGCGACCGCGACCTGCTGATCTTCCGCAATCCTTCCGGAGAGACGTTTGTGCTCCATCGCCGCCGCGACGGGCAGATGGAACTGGTGGAGATTCCTTAAGAGCAATTTCAGGGTTAATGGGACGTGGCGGAGGGCCGGCAGGGCGGCTTTTACTTGAACCCCACGGACGAAGACCTGTCCGTGGGGGCCGAGGTGGTGAAGAAGCTACTTGAGTTCATTGGCCCCCCTTGCGGCAGCCCTCAATTGCTGTTGCCGTTTCGAACATCGCGATTTCGATTGCAGCCGGAACGCCTGGCCCCTTGGTGTGCGCTGCCGGGACGGCTGGTTCCGGTGCGGCAGGCCGGTCATTGCCCGGTATTCGCTCTTCAAGTTTCGAACTTGTGATTTGCGCCCGAGCGCAGGGTGGAATTGTGCCCGCAAACGAGACATCCCGCGGACTTTGGTTGCACCGAATACCCCGGTTTAGGGGATGGAGGCCGGGCTGTTTCCGGCCTACGATTTTGGATATGGCTGCGCCGATCTGGAAGGCTGCTATCAAGCGGCAAGATACCACCGGAGTCGGGGATCGACGCGGTTCCCAGGGAGACGACGAGCTTGAATCTGCCGGAAAACTCTGACTCCGTCCAACAGCAGGAGATCCTCGACGCCTTGCCGGTTCTGGTTTTTCTGGAGCGGGCGGGCAGGGTGGTCTACGTCAATACGGAGGCGCGGCAGATGCTGGGCGTGGGCGAGGACGAGTGGATCCAGCGCCCGGTCGAAGACGTTTTGTGGGGACTGTTTCCGGGTACGGCCGAGCCGCAAACGCTTCTGCTCGCAACCAGGCGGAACAGCCCGTTCCATGCCACGCTGCCGGCCAGAAATGGTCGCCTGTTGCCGGTCGAAGGCACCTATAGCATTCTGAATGCGGAACTGCGCCAGGCGGTGATTGTGGCTCATCCCAGTGGACGGGCGCGGGCGCCGAAGTCGCGGCTGATAGAGGATGTGCTGGCCAGCATTCCCGAGGCGGTGGTGATCGAGCATGGCAGCCATGTGCTGTACACCAATCCGGCCTTTACTGAGATGTTCGGTTACACCGCGGAGGAAGCGAGCGGCGGAGAACTTCGGGAACTGATCGTGCCGGAGACGCGCCAGCACGAGCTTGCCATGCTGGAAAAGAGAGTGGATCGGCAGGGCCGCGCCAGCATCGAGACGGTGCGCATGAACAAAGACGGCGAGCTGGTGGATGTTGCCCTGGTGATTGGGCCGTTGCGGGTGGACGGCGCCAGTGTGGGCTACGTGCTGAGCTTCCGCGACATTGGCGAGCGCAAGCAGTTGGAAGCCAAGCTGCAGCACGATGCGATGTACGACGTGCTCACGGGACTGGCCAACCGCGCGCTGTTTCTGGATCGGCTGACCCTGGCGCTATCGCGCAGCTCGCGGCGGCGGGACCAGGGATGCGGCGTGCTGATTCTCGACCTGGACCGCTTCAAGGAGATTAACGATGCGCTGGGTCGCGCCGCGGGCGATGTTTTGCTGGAAGCGGTGGCCGATCGGCTGAGCGCGTCGCTGCGTCCGCAGGACTCGGCTTGCCGGATGGGCGGCGACAAGTTTGCCGTGCTGGTGGAAAACCTGCTGGACGGCGGCGACCTGGAGGTGGTGGCCAGCCGCATTGTGCATGCGATGGACCGGCCGTTTGAAATTTTTGGGAACTCTGTCAGGGTCAGCGCCAGCATGGGCGCGGCCATGGCCGGACCGGAACACACCGGCGCCGAGATGCTCGTCCAGGACGCGGATTTTGCCATGTGCCGGGCCAAGCAGGATGGGGGCGGGTGTTTCGAGGTCTTCGACAAGCACCTGGAAACGCCCTCCAAGAAGAGCCATCAGGAGCCGGAGCGGGAACTGCGCCGGGTGCTGGGCAAGCGGCAGTTCGAAGTCTGGTATCAGCCCATCTATCGGCTCGATGGCGGCAAGCTGGAGGGCTTCGAGTCCCTGTTGCGTTGGCGCCGGCCAGACGGCTCGGTGGACAGTTTCCGCAACCTGCTGTGCGTGGCCGAGGCCACCGGGCTCTCGATTACTGTGGGCCGGGAGACGATCGATACCGTGTGCAGGCAGTTGCGGATCTGGACCGATGGCCTGTCGCAAAACGACCTGACCCTGACCATCAACGTGACCGAGCGGCAGTTCTACCATCCCGAAATGGTGACGCAGTTGAAGAAGGCGCTGGCGGCCAACGCGGTCGATCCCTCGCGGCTGCTGTTTGAGGTAGCGGAGACCACGCTGAACCATAATCCCGATGCGGCTTTGGGCATTCTTGAGCGCATGGCGGAGTGCAATGTGCGCATTGCGGTAGACAACTTCGGCTTCAGCCTGGCGCCGCTCAGTCATCTGCTGAAGATGCCCATCGATGTGGTGAAGATTGCCCCCAAGCTGACCATGGCCGCGACTTCCACAGGCCGCCAGCCAGCGGTGCTGGAGTCGCTGATCCATCTGGGCCGCTCGCTGGGGATGCAGGTGATTGCGCAGGGGATCGAGACCCCAGAGCAACTGGACGCGCTGTGCCGCATGGGTTGCGAATTGGGCCAGGGCCACCTGCTGTCGTATGCGCTGGAGCCGGCGCGGGCGGCGAAACTGGCGGGACTGGGACGGTGGGCGCTGGCGCGGGGAGCCTGAGCCGCGCCCCGCAGTGTAGGATGATGCTCATGACGCCCCCGAAACCGGCTACCCAGCCGCCAGCGCCCGCCAAGCGCGCCAGCAACTTCAAGAAGCCGGACAAGGAACTGGTGATCGTCACCGGAATCTCCGGCGCGGGCAAGGCCTCGGCACTCAAGGCGTTTGAGGACCTGGGCTTTCACGCCGTGGACAACCTGCCCCTGGAATTGCTCAAGGAGTTTTCCGGACTGGTGGACAAGTCCGCCGAGGTGGAGAGGGCAGCCATCGTGGTGGACGTTCGCGAGGGCGCTACGCTGGACCGCCTCCCGGAGATCCTCAAAAGCGTAAGGAAGCTTCTGCCCACTCGGGTGGTCTTTCTGGACGCGCAGGACGCGGTGCTGGTGCGGCGCTACTCCGAGACCCGCCGGCCTCACCCTCTGGGCCGGTCGGAGACGGTTTCGCGCTCCATCGTGGAAGAGCGGCAACTGCTGGACCCCATCCGCAATGTGGCGGACACGCTGATCGACACGTCGAACTTCAACGTGCATGAACTGCGCGCCCACATTCTCGACCGCTTCGGCCACGAGGACCAGGCCAAGCAACTGCTGGTCTCCTGCCTGAGCTTTGGCTTCAAGAATGGCGTGCCGCTGGACGCGGATATGGTCTTCGATGTCAGGTTCCTGCCCAATCCCCACTTTGTGCCGGAGTTTCGCAAGCTTACCGGCCTCGACCCCCAGGTGGCTGCCTATGTGCGCAGGTTTCCGCAGACCAGGGAGTTTCTGGCGCGTGTGACCAACCTGATGCTTTACCTGCTGCCGCACTACGTGGAGGAGGGGAAAAGCTACCTGACCGTGGCCTTCGGCTGCACCGGCGGCCAGCACCGGAGCGTGATGATGGTCGAGGAGATAGCCAAGGAACTCAAGCGCTCCGGCTACCAGGTGAAGGCGCTGCACCGGGATATACCGCGGTGAGTCAGCGAGCCAGCGAGTCAGCAAGTCGAACATATAACCGCACGTGCAGCTTTCAGAGATCGCCGTCCTTCTGCGGCAGATCGTCGAGCCAGCGGGTCAGCGCGAAGTAATAGTTCTTCGTTGCGTCCGGTGATTCCGTAAGCCAAACCTGCTCTTTGCGCGCTGTCACCCGCTGGTAAGCTTCCTGTCTGTTCTGCTGCGCCTGGCCGTGCGCGGGTGTCCCATAAAACCACAATGAAGGTATGCGCAGGCTTGTCGCAGGCGGGTTCGAGTCCCAACGGTCACGCACCAACGCATGAGCCGGAATCAGCCTCGAGCGCGGGTCGCGAAAGATAGCGTCCTCCGGCTCGGACAGCGGCTCATCCATCACCAGGCCTGCCAACTCGGGATGTGCGGCGGCCACTTCGAGTGCAAGGTTCGCGCCCAGGCCCCGTCCGAAGAGCACGAGAGAACCGGCGGCGATGTGGCGCGTGTTTGTCAGGTATTCGATTGCGGACTCCGCATCTTCGCGCCAGTGCGCTTCGCTAGGCCGCTGAAAGCTGCTAAGCCCGTAGCCCCGATAGTCGAAGGCGAACACGTTCAGCCCCGCGCCGTGCAGCGGGATCAGCGCGTCAACCATGTTGCCGAGGTTGCCATCTGCGCCGTGCAGGTATATCGCGGTGTAGCGGCTTTCAGGATGGCCTGGAATCCACCATCCGTGAAGTTGCGGCGAGCCCGATGCGGTCGCTGCGAAACCGACAGAGTCATACGGCAGGCCGATGCTGATCGGCGTGCGCGTGACGGCCGAAGTGGGGTGGTATAGCAACTGCCAGCTCCCCTGCCAAAACAGAAGACAAAGAGTGAGCCAGGCGCAGGCTGCCGCGGCCACAATCGCCAGGCTCACAGCGATGAGCAGCCACCGGGCGGAGACGGTGGGCGGCGGCGCGGACGAGGGCGCTTGAGGAGCGCGCAGGCTGCTCCAGGCTTGCTCGAAGGCGGACGCGGACAGCGGTGTAACGGGCTTTGGCTGGGCCTTCTTGCGCGGCATCGGGGTGGTCTTTCGTCTGCAGCCGGAGTCGACGGCTCACTTCTATGCTAACCGGCGTAGCTTTACACCACGCTGCGTACGCCCGGCAAACGGACCAGTGGATCGGCTAGAAGCCAGGTGGCCGTGCAGGCCAGCAGGCCGACGGCGCCGAATTTGACCAGCGCGGGCGCGGCCCAGCCATGCAAAAGCAGGCTGATGCCCACCAGGACCGGCGGATGGATGATGTAGACGGCGTAGGCGCGCCGGTTGAGCCACGCCCAGAGGGCCGAAGGCTGGTTCATGTGCGCGCGGAAAGCCAGCAGCCAGGCGGCGATCAGGCCCCAGGCAACGAACGGCTCCCAGAGAGCATAAAGGATCGCGGTCCAGGAGAAGCCGCCGGAGAAATTAAATTTTCCGGGGCCGTTGAGCGCGTGGGCAACAGCGCTGCCGACCGGCATGAGCGGCCAGGCGACCAACAGAGCTATGACCGCTGCCCGCGCATTCTTCCAGTTGAGTTGCCGCAGCCAGTCGTAGCGCCACGCGGAAATGCCTGCGGCGAAGAGAAAGATGTACGTGGCGAAGTAGCCAAGCTGCAGGCCGAAGACGTTCACACCGGTGGGAACGAACTGGCGAATAGCCAGTGCGGCGGCGCCGACTCCGAGAGCGCTCAGGAGCCACCAGCGGCGTGGCGGAACCGGCCTGGGCGTGCGTTGGGACGAGGCCAGCGGGGAACCGGCAACCGCTCTCCAGGCGCAGTATGCGAGGCTGAAGATCAGGAGAGCCTGCGCGAACCAGAGCGGGCCGTTGATGAACTGCTTGTGGCGCCAGAGCCAGACGATGGCGGACCAGAAGCCGTCGCCCTCAGCGAAATTCACAATGGCCGCGGTGAGCGGTCCGAGGATCAGGCCGAACCCAAGCAGCGGCAGGCCGAGACGCAGGAAGCGGTCGCCGATGAAACGCGCATAACCTTTTCGCTCCAGCGAGGCGGGCGTGAAATAGCCGGCCAGCAGGAAGAAGAAGCCCATGAAATAGGCCTGGTTGGTGGTGCAAAAGAGTATGAGCAGTTGGCTGGAGGGCGCGCCGGAGGGGTCGATCTCGTGCCAGAACCAGCCGCCGATGGCGCCGTAGGTGATGGCGGTGTGGTGCAGGATGACCAGTGCGGTCACCACGGAGCGGAGGCGGTCGATGTAGAGGTCGCGCTGGGCCATGAGCCATCATACGGGCAGCCGCTGTCTCTTTTAGTGCAGCGTGGTCTCCCAGGTCTCAGAAACGAGACTTGGGGCACCCGCACGACGCACACTTCGCTGCACAATTACGCTGTCAAAGCACTAGAGGCGATTAGTACTTGACGATGGCGGTGAAGGAGTCGGGCTTGAGGCTGGCGCCGCCTACCAGGGCGCCGTCGATCTCTTCCTCGCTGATGAGGGCGGTGGCGTTGTCGGGCTTGACACTGCCGCCGTATAGGATGCGCATGGCCGCGGCCACTTTGGCGCCCAGGAGTTTGGCCACTTCGGCGCGGATGATTAGGTGCGCTTCGACGGCCATTTCGGGCGTGGCGGTCCTGCCGGTGCCGATGGCCCACACCGGCTCATAGGCGATGACGATGGGCGCGGCGGCCACAGCGGTGATGCCGGCAAAGGCGCCCGCGATCTGGGTCTTGAGCACTTCCTCGGTCTTGCCGGCTTCGCGCTCGGCGAGCACTTCGCCGATGCAGACGACCGGAATGACGCCGTGCTTGAGCGCGGAGTGCAGCTTCTTGTTGACGATCGCGTCAGTCTCGGCAAAGTACTGACGGCGCTCGGAGTGACCGATCAGGGTGTGCGTTCCGCCCACGGCCAGGAGCTGGCCCACAGAGGTCTCGCCGGTGTAGGCGCCCTCCTCGGCAAAGTGGATGTTCTGCGCGCCGACGGAGACGTTGGAGCCCCTGGCGGCTTCAATCACCGTGGGCAGCAGCACGGGCGAGGGAAACAGGGCGATCTCGTCGCGGTCGTGCCCGGCAACGAGGGGCAAAAAGGCATCGACGAACGCCTTGGCCTGGCCAGGCGTCTTGTACATCTTCCAATTGGCGGCGATTAACGCTTTACGTGACATTTTGCAGGGTTCCTCAAACGAATCTTAGTTGATGGCAACTTGCTGCCAGAGTGACAGCGGGCACAACGTGGACATTTCCGGAGGTCGCAGCCGATCTTGCACTGGGCCAGACCGGCTGCATTTGCCACTACTTATCCGTCAGCGCTTCGACGCCGGGGAGCTTCTTGCCTTCGAGGAATTCGAGGCTGGCGCCGCCGCCGGTGCTGATGTGGGTGATCTGGTCGGCTACGCCGGCCTGGTTGATGGCGGAGACCGAGTCGCCGCCGCCGATGATGGAGATGGCTGCTTTGTTGGCCGCTACGGCGTGGGCGATGGCGTTGGTGCCCACAGCAAACCTGGGGAACTCGAAGACGCCGGCGGGGCCGTTCCAGACGATGGTGCGGGCCGTCGAAACCACTTCTTCAATGGCCGCAATGGACTTGGGACCGATGTCCAGACCCATCCAGTCGGCGGGGAAATCTACGGAGCAATCCCAAACCTGGGTGTTGGCGTCGGGGGCGAACTTGTCGGCCAGAATGTTATCGACGGGCAGCAGAAGGTTGACGCCCTTGGCTTTGGCCTTGTCGAGGGCCGCTTTGGCCATGTCGATCTTGTCTTCTTCGACCAGGCTCTTGCCGGTGGAGACGCCTAGCGCGCGCTCGAACGTGTAGGCCATGCCGCCAACGATGACCAGGGTGTTTACCTTGTCGAGAAGATTGTCGATAACGTCGATCTTGCCGGAGATCTTGGAGCCGCCGATGATGGCGACAAAGGGCTTCTCGGGCGATTCCAGGGCCTTGCCGAGATAGGTGATCTCCTTTTCCATCAGCAGGCCGGCCACGGCGGGCTGGAGGAAGTGGGTGATTCCTTCGGTGGAGGCGTGGGCGCGATGGGCGGAGCCGAAGGCGTCGTTGACGTAGACCTCGGCCAGCGAGGCCAGCGCCTTGGAGAAGGCCGGATCGTTGGCTTCCTCCTCGGGGTGGAAGCGCAGGTTTTCAAGCAGCAGCACCTGGCCGGATTCGAGCTGGCGGGCCAACTCAGTGGCTACTTCGCCGATGCAGTCGGGAGCGAAAGCCACGTTGACGGACTCGCCGAGTTCCTTGTCGAGCAGTTCGCGCAGCCGGCGAACCACTGGGCGCAGCGAGTACTTGGGATTGGGTTTGCCCTTGGGACGGCCCAGGTGCGAGGACAGAATCACCTTGGCCTTGTGGCGGAGAGCGTAGACGATGGTGGGCAGCGTGGCCACGATGCGGGTGTCGTCGGTGATGGCTGAGCCGTCTTCGGTGAGCGGCACGTTGAAATCGACGCGGATGAACACGCGCTTGTTGGCCAGATCGATGTCGCGAATGGAGAGCTTGGGCATGGGAGTGCGCCTTCCTTGAAAATGCGGCTTCTAGCCGGTTGCGGCGCCGGTTTCGGGGCCGGATAGGGAGTCGGGAATGATGGCGTCCATCTCGATCTCAACACGCCAGGCGGGATTGAGCAACTGGGCGACGACCACCATGGTGGCCGCGGGACGAATCTGGGAGAAGAACTCGCCATGGACGCGGCCGACCGCTTCCCAGTCTTGCTGGCGGGTGAGGAACATGCGGGTGCGGACCACGTGGTCCAGCGAGGAGCCGGCTTTCAAGAGAGCGTCCGCGGCAATAGCGAAGATGCGGCGGGTCTGGCCGGCGGCGTCCTCGTTATCGGCGCCCACCGGGCCGGTTCCGGCAAGATGCACGGCCTTGCCCACGCGCACTGCGCGGGAGAAGCCGATGATGGGCTCGTAGGGAGAACCGCCACTGATGTTCTGGCGCATGGTGTGTGGGTGGGGGCGTGGGCTCCCACCCTAGCCGCATTGAGAACGAAACGCAGGTTCTTCGACTTCGCTGCGCTGCGCTCAGAATGACAGGCGAGGGTGGGGCACCCGGCATTGTGAGGTTGCGGTTTACAGGCCCTTTTCGGCCAGGAAGCCGATCAGGTCGACGACGCGGCTGGAGTAGCCCCACTCGTTGTCGTACCAGCTCAGCACCTTGACGAGGTTACCGACCACCTTGGTGAGCGGCGTGTCCACGATCGAACTGCGCGCATCGCCCTTGAAGTCGGAGCTGACCAGCAGGTTGGCGTCAACGCCCAGAATGCCCTTGAGTTCGCCCTCGGAGGCGGCCTTGAAGGCGGCGTTCAGAGCTTCGGCCGAGGTGGGCTTCTCGGCGATGTAAGTCAAATCGACGAGCGAGACGTTGGGGGTGGGGACGCGGATGGCGAAGCCGTCGAGCTTGCCGGCGGTCGCAGGGATGACCAGCTTGAGGGCCTTGGCGGCTCCGGTCGAAGTCGGAATCATCGACAGGGCGGCGGCACGGGCGCGGCGCAGGTCCTTGTGTGGGAAGTCGAGGATGACCTGGTCGTTGGTGTAGCTGTGAATGGTGGTCATGAGGCCGGAGACGAGGCCGGTGGTCTCGAGGACCACCTTCACTACGGGCGCCAGGCAGTTGGTGGTGCAACTGGCGTTGGAGAGAATGTTGTGCTTGGCCGGGTCATACTTGTCCTGGTTCACGCCCAACACGATGGTGAGGTCTTCGTTGGTGGCGGGAGCGGAGATGATGACCTTCTTCACGGTCGCGCCCAGGTGCGCCTTGGCCTTGTTGGCGTCGGTGAAGTGGCCAGTGGATTCGATGACGATCTGCGCGCCGACTTCAGCCCAGGGCAGCTTGGCGGGGTCGCGCTCGGCCCAGACCTTGATCTTCTTGCCATCGACGGAGATGAAGTCGTCGCCAGCGCTGATCTCATTCTTCAGGTTGCCCAGGATCGAGTCGTACTTGAGCAGGTGGGCCAGCGTGGCCGGGCTGGTCAAGTCGTTGACGGCCACAAAATCAATCTCGGGGTTGCCCAGTGCGGCGCGCAAAACGTTGCGGCCAATGCGGCCGAAGCCGTTGATACCGACCTTAACTGCCATGTGTGTATTCTCCTTTGCAAACGGTGAGGCTGTGGTTTGAGCCTGGTTCTTTCGGCCTCTGGAATGCGTCCAGAGGGCGGTTCCACCAAACCCATGATGGTAACACTCCTGTCAACGGAAATGAGGTCAAAATCGGTCGATTCCCGTCTTCGGAGCGGAAACTTCCTCAAGCATAGTGTGCCTTTCCAGATACGGGCCGGTATGTGATGCTGTGCACACCATTTGCAGCGCCCTCGGGCAGTATGGTATTCGGGTATTACGATTGAAGGTGTACAAGGCGGCATGAGAAGACGCTCCAGACGCGCTCCCAATACTTCGGAATCCACAGGCAAAATTGGCCAGGAACTCCCATCGAATCAACCGGCTCCGCTGGTTCCGTTCTATCCGGACGCCCCTCCGGCGGCGGCGCCGGCACAGCAGCCCCGTCCGCAGCGGCCCCAGCAACCCCGGCCTGCGGTGCCGCTCCGGCCCGTTCCGGCGCGGCCAGCGAAGACGGAGTGGCCCGCGAAGCAGGACTGGAATGAGCCGCCCGGCTCCGGGCGCTTCGAGCTGGAAACCCAGCCGGAGACGCCCAGCGTGCCACCGCCGGAGGCCGAGGCGGCCGAACGCTCGCCCCAGGCGCCCAAGGGGTATGTGGTGCTGGCCATCGGGCTGCCCGGCTCGGGTAAGACCACCTGGTTCCGGCGCCGCGGGGTTACGCCGCTTTCGAGCGACCTGCTGCGCAACATCCTCTTCGACGATGTGGAGGAGCAGCGCTACCAGGGGCTGGTCTTCTCCACCTTGCGGTCGCTGCTGCGGGCCAGGCTGATTGCGCGCATGCCGTGGAACTATGTGGACGCGACGAATTTGTCGATCCATGAACGCCGCCAGTGGATCAAGATGTCCAAGAGCTTCGGCTACGAGGTGCAGGCGGTCTTCTTCGATGTGCCGCTGGAGGTGTGCCTGGAGCGCAACAGCAAGCGCGACCGCTCAGTGAGCGAGGACGTGATGCGCAAGATGGCCGAAAAGCTGAAGCCGCCGGTGTTTGAAGAGGGGTTTGAGAAGATCACCGTGGTGAGGGTGAAGAGCGCTGGGTGAGCGCCGCGCATTCGAAGGCAGAACTCGCCGGCATCGTCCGAAAAGTGAGGTCATCCCCATGAGCACTTCCCCTGTGCCTCAACCGTATGTCGAGCCGTGGCTGCGTGGAACCTACGCCGAGGTTCCGGCGGTGGGCCGCGCTGTGCTGCATGCGCTCGATCTGGCGCTCGACGACCTGACCAAGTGGACCGAAGGGCTGACCAATGCCGAGGTTCACGCGAAGCCGCTGGGACTGACTTCGGTGGCCTTCCATCTGCGCCACATCGCGCGCTCGACGGACCGGCTGCTGAGTTATGCGGAAGGCAAGCAGCTTTCGGCCGAGCAGTTGAAGACGTTCAGGGCGGAGCAGGCTGGACCCGAACTGCAGGAAATGGAGCCGCTGGCCGTGCTGCTGGCCGAGGTTGAGGCTTCGTTCAGCAATGCGGCGGAGCGGGTGCGCGTGCTGGCCACGGCCGACCTCGACGTCTTTCGCGGCGTGGGCCGCAAGCAGTTGCCGACCAGCATTGGCGGCGCGCTGATCCACGTGGCCGACCACACGCAGCGGCACGTGGGGCAGGTGATGACGACGGCGAAGGTGCTGAGGGCGCTGCGGGGATAGCCGGCATTCCCCAATCCAGTGCGGCGATCAGGCCTGCGCGTGCAGCGCCGCCGCGCGTTTCCGCGCCTGGCTCACGAAGGCTTCGTCCTCGGTCGAGTTCGGCTTGATCGATTCGAGGTTAATCGCAACGTTTGCCAGCGCTCCTTCAAGAGCGGCTTTTGCCAGGGCGATCGCGGTGGTCAGGTCGGAGTTCATGCTGGGGTTGGTGATGGGCTTCAGGCGTGCGGCGATCTGCGCCACTTCGGCGGCTCCTTCGGCCACGCTCAGAGGCACACTGGTGGCCTGTTGGAGCGCGGCGTTGATCGCACGGCCGCCGTCGGAGGATTCCTTCGCCGACTTGTAAGCTTTCATGACGACGTTGTAGGCGCCGGCGTCGGCGTCGATCGCGGACTTCAGTTCCTCGCGAAGCGGAGTGAGCCTGGCGATGGCTTCGCTGAGCTGGCTTTCGTGCTGCGCGTAGGCTTTCTTGCCGCGGGACATGGACGCAACCATGGCGGCCAGGGCGGCTGCCATGGCGCCACCAGCGGCGGCGGCGCTGCCTCCTCCTGGGGTCGCGGCGGGGGCGGCCAGTTGCTCGATAAAGGGCTCGATGCCGGCGCGCAGGCCGCCGACGGCCGTCTTGCCGCTCATCACCGCGGCGAGGCGGTTTTCCAGGATGAGCGAGGAATCGAAGTTCTCCACTTGCAGGAACCACTCCGCGGCCTGTTCCAATGCCTGTTTGGGAATCAGTCCGACGATCTCGCTCGAAACCGGCAGGACGCCGTAACGCGCGGCCTCCCGTTTGATGAACTCGAAGACGCGGTGGACCGGAGTCTGCTCGAAGTCGGTCAGGTTCATCGAAACCTGGGCCATTCCGCGCACCAGAAATCCCGCTGCCTTGACGAAGCGCAGGCCGCCGGTGGAAAAGCGCACGGCCTTGGCGATCTTTTTGGCGATGGCGACGTCGGGCGTATTCAAAAAGACGTTGTAGGCAATGAGAAACTTGCGCGCGCCCACCACGGTGGCTCCGGCCGTGGGATGCACGCGCGGCTCGCCGAAATCGGGCTTGCGGGCGGGATTGGTGGCAATTTCGTCGCGAATTCCCTCGAACTGGCCGCGGCGAATGTTTTCGAGGTTCTGCCGTTCGGGCGTGGCGGCGGCGGCTTCGTAAAGATAGACCGGGATCTCGAAGCGCCTGGAGATTTCGGCTCCGACGTGGCGGGCCATGGCGACGCAGTCATCAATGGTGACGCCGTCGATGGGGATGAAGGGAACCACATCGGCCGCTCCCATGCGCGGGTGCGCACCCTGATGCCGGGTGAGGTCGATCAACTCGGCGGCCTTCCCCACGCCGCGAATCGCGGCCTCCTGAATAGCTTCGCGCTCGCCGACGAGCGTGATCACGCAGCGGTTGTGGTCAGCGTCCATCTCCCGGTCGAGCAGATACACGCCGGGAATCTTCATGGCTTCGACGATGGCATCGACCTTGGCTGCGTCGCGGCCTTCGGAGAAATTGGGAACGCATTCAACGAGAGTGTTGGGCACGAAAGAAGGATAAAGAGCGGCGGGGCGGGAGGGCAAACCGGGGGGGCTTCTGGCTGCCAGCTTCCAGCTTTTAGCCTGGGCTGTGGCTGGGTGGGGGCGGTGGTTTGCCACCCTTTCTGCGTGTGAGTGGGGAAAGGATGGGGCGGGGCGGTTTGTTCCAGGCATGCAACGCGTCATCGTGTTGATGGAGCACACAGCGCAGGATGGCGGTGCCAAGCTGCTTCGCGAATGCACCCTGCCGCTGACAGCTACGCGCGTAGTCAAACGAGTGATTACCGATCTGTGCGTGCTCGATGTTACCCCGTCGGGTTTTGAAGTTATCGAGCTGGCGAGCGGTGTTACGCGCGAGCAAGTGGAGCAACTGACAGAGGCTCCCGTGCACTTCAACGACGCGGTCCTGTAGCGGCAATCATCGTTCTTTTGCCCACACGGGCTTTCTTTTCTCCAGAAACGACCGAATCCCCTCGCGAAAATCCGCCGTCTCCCGAGCCCGCGCGTTGGCCTCCATCGCCTGAGCGATCGCCGCATCCAGCCAGGGCTTATTCTGCGCGGCCAGCAACCGCTTGGTTGCTGCCAACGAGTCCGGACTATTTGCCACCAGCACCTGCGCCAACGCCCGTACACGTTCCTCCAGAGCATCCGGCGACACCACCTCATTTACCAGCCCCAGCCGATACGCCTCTGGGGCATCAAAGAGCCGGCCGGTGAGCAGCAGGTCGCGAGCCCGTTTGTCGCCAACTTGAAGGGCGAGAAACGTAGACACAAGCGCGGGCACAAACCCGATCCTTACTTCCGTGAAGCCGAACTTCGCCGCCGGCACCGCCAGGGTAAAGTCGCAGATGGTCGCCAGCCCCGTTCCCCCGGCGATTGCCGCTCCATGCACCGCCGCGATCGTAGGCTTGGGCAATTCATACAATGTGCGGAACAGCCTGGCGGCTCGCTCCACATCCGCCTTGTGCTCGGCCGCCGATTTATCCTCCATCCCTTGCAATGCCGCCAAATCCAGACCCGAACAGAACGCATCGCCCGCGCCTCTGAACACGACCACTCGGCAGTTACTGGCCGACGCTACTTCCATCGCGGCAATCAACTCCGCCTGCATCTCAGGAGTCATTGCATTGCGACGCTCCGGCCGATTCAGAGTAATCGTCCGAACGCCATCGTCATCCGCAACCAGAATCGTCACAAAACCCAAATCGATCCTCCCCGCCTGGCCGCTAATCTCTACCGAATGAACGCCGGTCGCTGCCCTGCAGCCCCAAAGCTCCGGGCAATCTCTGCGCTCAAATGAATCAGTTCATTCAAGGGCTGCAGCTTCGGCGTCTGCGCTCCCAATTCTTTCAGTTCCGCTATCAACGTCTCCGTCGGAATATTTTCCACCAGCGCATCCTGCGCAAACGGACATCCCCCCAACCCGCCAATCGCCGCATCGAACCGCCTGCACCCCGCCTCAAACGCCGCGCGAATCTTCGCCGACGCTTCATGTGGCCGCGCATGCAGATGGACACCAACCTCGATCCCATCATGTGCCGCAAGCACCTGGGCCAGCGTCTCTGCGATCCGCGCGGGCGTCGCCAGCCCCACCGTATCGGCCAGCGAGATTTGCCGCACGCCCAATTCGATCAACAGATCGCACGCATCCGCCACTTCATCGATGCTCCACGCATCCTCATACGGATTTCCGAAAGCCATCGAGACATAGGCCACGACATCCAGCCCCGCCTTGTGCGCCAGCGTGCCGATTGCCTCCAATACATGGAGCGACTCCGCCGGCGTCTGGTGCTGATTCCGCGCAAGAAACTGCGGCGAGATCGAAAAGGGAAACCCCAGCGTCTCGACCGCGCGGGCGTTGATCGCCCGCTCTGCCCCCTTCACATTCACCACGATCCCGATGATCTCCACATCGTCCGGAGGATCGAGAAGCTGCAACACCTTCTCAGAGTCCGCCATCTGCGGGATCGCCGCGGGCGAGACAAAGCTCACGGCATCGATGTGCGTGAACCCCGCCGCCACCAGCTTGCGCAGATAGTCCGCTTTGACCTCTGCCGGCATCTGCGTTGGCAGCCCCTGCCAGGCATCCCGCGGGCACTCCACGATCTTGACCAAATCACCCATATGTCTTTCCCAAATCGTCAGTGAAGATACTGGAGTTATCCGCGGGAGGGATGAACTTTCAGGATTTCTCTTGCAATGACCATCCGCTGAATCTCGCTTGTGCCTTCGCCAATCGTACACAGCTTCACGTCGCGATAGTACTTCTCCACAGGATAGTCCTTGATGAAGCCATAGCCGCCGAACAACTGCACCGCATCATCGCAGATCCGCACTGCCACTTCGCTTGCGAAGAGTTTGGCCATCGACGATTCTCGTGTCACCTTCCGCCCCGCATCCTTCAGTACCGCCGCGCGCTGCGTCAGCAGCCGAGCCGCATCGAGCTCCGTCGCCATGTCCGCGAGCTTCCACTGAATGCCCTGAAACTCCGCGATCGCCTTCCCGAACTGGCGCCGCTCCTTGACATACTTCAACGCCGCATCCAATGCGCCCCGCGCGATCCCCAGGGCCAGCGCAGCAATCGAAATCCTGCCGCCATCCAGAACCCGCATCGCGTCGATGAAGCCCTCGCCCTCTGCGCCCAGCAGGTTTTCAGCCGGAATCTCGCAGTTCTCAAAGATCAGCTCGCTGGTATCGCTGGCCCTCAGGCCAAGCTTGTTCTCTTTCTTTCCCGGCCGGAATCCCGGTGTCCCTTTCTCCACCGCAAACGCCGACAGCCCGTGTGTGCCCTTGCTCTTGTCCGTTACCGCGATGACCACAGCAACGTCCGCGTAGCGCCCGTTGGTGATGAACGTCTTGTTTCCGTTCAGCACATAGCGGTCGCCCTTTTTCACCGCGGTGGTCCTGGCGCTTCCCGCATCCGATCCCGAGCCTGGCTCCGTCAGCCCCCAGGCCGCCAGCCACTCACCGCTGGCAAGCCGCGGAACGTATCTCTTCTTTTGCTCCTCATTGCCAGCCAGGAAGATATGGTTGGTCCCCAGTGAGTTGTGTGCGGCAACCGTGATCCCCAGTGAGCCGTCGACAGCAGAGAGCTCCTCAATTGCCAGAACATAATCTACATACCCCAGCCCCGCGCCGCCGTACTCATGGGGAAAGATCACACCCAGCAAGCCCATCGCGCCCAGCTTCTTGACCACCGCCAGGGGAAACTCGCCAGCCTCGTCCCAGGTCGTCACTTTGGGCGCAATCTCCCGCGCCGCAAACTCGCGAATTTCACGTCGGAGATGCTCCTGATCCTCCGTAAGCACGAACGGATAGAGACTGGTTGACGCTTCAAGCTCAAGGTTCATGATTGCTCCTTCGCACCCAGAGTGCGACGCGTTGCTTTCCCTGCTGTGTAAGCTGCAGCCATTTCTGCGCTCACGATGCACGAAGCGGGAGAGGACTGCAAATCAGATAGCTAAAGACTTTCCCTTGCCCCGCACAGCCTTCGGATCACGTCTGCAGGACCCCGGGATTGAACTTGCCCACGTCAGGATTCAGGGCACAAGCTCCCAGCGCCGCGATCAGCACCTCTCTCGTCTTTACCGGATCGATAATCGCGTCAATCCAAAGCCGCGCCGCTCCGTAACGCGGATCGGCCTGCGCGTCATACGTGGCCTTGATCTCGTCATAGAGAGCCTTTTTCTCCGCATCAGACAATACCTTCCCGCCGCGCTCCATCTGCCTGGCACGAACTTCAGCCAGCGTACTCGCCGCCGAAGCTCCACTCATCACCGCATAGCGCGCCGTCGGCCAGGCAAACAGGAACCGCGGATCATAAGCCTTGCCGCACATTGCATAGTGGCCGGCGCCAAAGCTTCCGCCAACGATCACCGTGATCTTGGGCACCACGCTGGTGCTCACCGCCGAGACCATCTTTGCTCCTGCGCGAATAATCCCCGACCACTCCGCATCCTTGCCCACCATGAACCCATTCACATCATGCAGAAACACCAGCGGCACCAGGCTTTGATTGCAATCCATAATGAACCGCGCCGCCTTTTGCGCGCTCTCCGTATAGATGACTCCGCCAACCTCGATCCGGTTCATTCCCGCCGCCGGACCCATGGCCACCGTCTGGTTCTGATTGGTCTTCTGATTGGCTACAATCCCCACGGCCCTGCCGCCAATCCGTGCATACCCGCACAGCACCGTCCTCCCAAAATCCGCTTTGTACTCATCGAACTCGCTGCGATCTACGATGCGTGCGATCACCTCGCGCATGTCGTAGACATTGCTCGCCCCCGGCGCCGGATTCAACAAGCTGTACAGGTCCTCGGCCGTAAACCTGGGCGCATCCTGATCAGGATCGAATTCCTGAGAATTAAAGACTTCCCGCCCGGCCGCCCATCGCACTGCTCCGGCAGAGGGCGAGTGCCGTTCCCCGATCTTACCCACCAGGGAACGCAATCGCGCCATGCAGAGATGATCATTGGGCTCCTTGAAGTCCACGGTTCCCGAGATCTCCGCGTGCATCGCCGCACCACCCAGTTCCTCTGCGTCTGTCTTCTGTCCGATGGCCGCTTGCACAAGCGAAGGCCCGGCCAGAAACAACCCCGAACCCTCAGTCATCAAGACGGTATCGGTCATCACCGGCAGATAGGCGCCTCCCGCCACGCACATCCCCATAATGGCCGTAATCTGCGGTACCCCCAGCGAGCTCATCACCGCGTTGTTGCGGAACACCCTGCCAAAATCGTCGGTGTCCGGAAACACATCCTCCTGCAGCGGCAAAAACACCCCGGCAGAGTCGACCAGGTAGAGCGTGGGAATCCGGTTTTCCAGCGCGATGGTCTGCGCGCGCAGCACCTTCTTCGCCGTCATGGGGAAAAACGCGCCCGCCTTCACCGTTGCGTCGTTGGCTATGATCATGCAAAGCCGTCCGCACACACGCCCCAGTCCCGTCACTACGCCCGCACCTGGAGCGCCTCCATATTCGCCATACATTCCATGCGCTGCCCAAAGTCCCAGCTCCAGAAGCTCCGTCCCTTCATCGAGCAGCAGCTTCAGCCGTTCTCTTGCCGTCAGCCGCCCCTTCGCATGCTGTGCCTCCGCTGCCTTTGCTCCGCCGCCCAGCCGAATCGAATCCTCCTCCGTGGCGAGCGCCGCCATCAGCGCCGCGAGCGCCTCCCGGTTTGCCCTCGCCCGCGGAGCCTGCAAATCCAGCTTCGATCCCAAACTGTTGTCAAACTTCAAATCATCCGCCATCTGACCGTCCACGAAAACTCGAAGACTATAGCATGTAGCTTATCCTCTATGCATCTTGCCGTTCTGGTTGGGAATTGATGCCATGGAAGTGCAGAGCATTCGACTGCCTCGACGGCCGCATGAAGATGGCTGCCTCAACCGATTCGAAAGGGCCTGGGTGGCGGCAATGTCTGGCCGCTGGCGGTGGAGCGTTCCGCTGCCGATCGACAGCCCAAGTCAATCCTCCAGCCGTGATCCGCGATCAATGCGAACCCCCAGCGTGTGCATCGCCTCGTAGATCTGATCGAAGCTCTCGATGGCGAAGAGCAGGTGGTGCATCTCGTCCACCTTGACCGGCGTGCGCAGCACTTCGCTGAGATCGAAAGGCCGCACCGCGCAGCCACATTGCAGCACGTTGGAACACTCGCCGTTGGAACTGATCAGCCCACTGCCGTAGACCTTCACCTGGCCGTTCTGGCGGATGAGCCCAAACTCCACCGTGTACCAGAAAACGCGCCCGATACGTTCAAGTATTCCCTCGTCCTGAATGCGCGCGCAGAGTTGGCCGTAGTGCGCGAGAAAATCCGCGAACACCGGATGCGCGTGCATGGGCACATGGCCGAAGACATCGTGAAAGATGTCGGGCTCGGGCGTGTATTCGAGCGAGTCGCGGCCGCGCAGCCAGGTGGTGGTGGGAAAGCGGCGGCCGGCGAGCATCTCAAAGAAAGCCGGCGCCGGCATGAAACCGCTGACGGGCGTGGCACTCCAGCCGGTGCGGCGCTCCAGCTTGGCTGAGACCGCGGCCAGGTTGGGCAATCGGTCATAGGGCAGGCAGAGAGACTCGAAGCCATCCAGGTATTCCTGCGCGGCGTGCTGTTCAAGCTGCGGCATGCAGCGGCGCACCAGTTCGGCCCACACCGCGTGCTGTTCCGTGGTGTACGCCGCGTAATCCTGCTCGATCAGGAACGGCGCGGACTTGGGCAGCTCCAGCAGCGCGGCCCTCACAGGTTGCCTCTCAACTCCTGCTCGCGCTCGATGGCCTCAAACAGCGCCTTGAAGTTGCCCTTGCCGAAGCTGCGGCTACCCTTGCGCTGGATGATCTCGTAGAACAGCGTGGGCCGGTCTTCCACGGGCCGCGTGAAGATCTGCAGCATGTAACCCTCATCGTCGCGATCGACCAGGATGCCCAGCCGCTCCAGTTGTTCAATCGGCTCGTCGATCGGCCCCACACGGCTGGCCAGTTCGGTGTAGTAGCTATGCGGCACCGTAAGAAACTCTACTCCCTGCGCCTGCAACTGCGAAACGGTCGAGAGAATGTCGTCGGTAGCCAGCGCGATGTGCTGCACGCCCGGTCCCTGGTAGAAGTCCAGATACTCCTCGATCTGCGACTTCCTGCGCCCCTCGGCCGGCTCGTTGATGGGGTACTTCACGTAGCCGTTGCCGTTGGCCATCACTTTCGACATCAGCGCCGAATATTCGGTGGAAATATCCTTGTCGTCGAAGTGCTGATAGAGCTGAAAGCCCATCACGTTGGCGTAGAATTCGACCCACTCGTCCATGGCGTGCCAGCCCACGTTGCCCACCATGTGATCCACGTGCTTGAGGCCCGTGGGGCGAGCTACGGCGTCTGCCCGCCTGGCGCGGAAGCCGGGCAGAAAGGCGCCGTTGTAATGGCCGCGCTCAACAAAGGTGTGAATGGTGTCGCCATAGGCGGCGATCGAGGCGGTGGTTACGCGGCCATACTCATCGGCCGTCTCCGCGGGCGCAGCCACCGAGCGCGCGCCGCGGGCTGTGGTCTCGATCCATGCCTGCCGCGCGTCGTCCACCTCCAGGGCAATCACGCGCACGCCATCGCCGTGCCGCGCCACGTGGTCCGCGATCGGGCAGCCGGGCCGCAGCGAGGTGGTAAACACAAATCGGACCTTGCCTTGTTCGAGCACGTAAGAAGCGTGCTCGCGTTGGCCCGTCTCTGGGCCGGCATAGGCCACCAGGCTCATGCCGAAGGCGGTGCGGTAGTAGTAGGCCGCCTGGCGCGCGTTGCCCACGTAGAACTCAACGTGGTCAGTGCCCTTCAGGGGCAGAAAATCCTGTCCGCTCTTCACCGTGCTGGGTGCAAAGGATGCCATCCGGGACCTCCGGTTGCGGTGTGACGGGACCAAAGTTCAGGGGTGATCCGCATCACATCTAAGCAAGAGCATAGGCCGCCGCGTGGACGACATTGAATACCGGTTGAAAGAAAGATCTGGCGGTTTGCTTGCTTTTTCCGTGCTGTGAATCCAGTTTGACTTAATAATCGAAGGTCAGCTTACAGCGCAGGCATTACCACGCCGCGGCACTCGCCGAGCGAGATTTCCGGAAGGCCCTCGCGCTGGCAAAAGCCTCGCAGAATCACCTCGTCGCCGTCTTCAAGCGCGATGCGGCTTTCGCCGTTGGGCAGCAGAATGGGCTTCGCGCCGCCAGCGGTAAGTTCGAGCAGACAGCCCGTTGCGTCGTCTTCGCGGCCGGAGACGGTACCGGTGGCCAGAAGATCGCCGGGGAGCAGGTTGCAGCCGTTGCTGGTGTGGTGGGCAATCAGCTGAGCGGGAGTCCAATAGAGATCGCGGAGATTGGCGCGGCTCAGGCGGTGGGGAGCCTGGGCTGCGGCGCGCATTGCAGAGGTCAGCAGCCACGCCTCCAGCGTGAGGTCGATGGCGCCGGTGTATTGATCGGTCGCGTCAAACAAATAGCTGAGCGGATCCGGGTCCTCGGCGGGACGCAGCAGGGCAGGGACGCGAAACGGCGCGAGCGCGGCCATGGGCACCGCCCAGGGCGAGACGCTGGTGGCAAAACTCTTGGCCAGGAACGGCCCCAGAGGTTGATACTCCCAGGACTGAATGTCGCGCGCCGACCAGTCGTTCAACAAAGAAAGCCCAAAGATGTGGTCCCCGGCCTGGCGGACGGCGATCGGTTCGCCGAGTGGGTTTCCGGTGCCGATATACAGCCCGACCTCGACCTCGTAATCCAGGAACCGCGTGGGACCGAAGCTGGGGATGCCGCCCGCGACCGGTTTGGTCTGCCCGTGCGGACGCCGGACCCCCGTCCCGCTCACCACCAGCGACGAAGCCCGGCCGTGGTAGCCGATGGGCACGAATTTGTAGTTGGGCAGCAGCGGCTGCTCGGGACGGAAGAGCTGGCCCACGCGGGTGGCGTGATGGATCGATGCGTAGAAGTCCGTGTAGTTGGCCGATTCCACGGGCTTGAGCAGCGTGGCGCCTTCCATTGGCGTGAGCGCGGCGCTGACTGCATTCCGCGTGGCTTCGTCCGCCCCCGCATCGAGCAGGTCCATAAGCCGGTTGCGCAAAGCCGCGTGCGCCTCCGCCGTGCAGGCTATGAGCGCATTGAGCGTTCGCGCCTCGCTGGCGGCTTGAATCTCGGCCGGCAGCCCCTCAAACAGGCCCGCCCCTCCGCACCAACGCAGGTCCAGCACGAATGCGCCGATGCCCACGCCAGGCCGCGCCCGTCCATCCTCCCCGGCAAAGATGCAGTAGGGAAGGCTTTGCAGCGGAAAGCCGCAGGCCGGGTCGTTGGCCGACTCGACCCAACTGCTCCGGCTCCACTCAGCTACTGATAACTCATCCATCAGCTAGCGCTCCCGGCTGGCAAGCTTCGCTCACGCTTCGATTATCCAGCGCCGGGGAAGTTTTTCTTCAGGCTTTGCCAGCACTCGTAGTATTCATGCTGCAGAATCTTTTCTTCCATCGCGAAGCGCGTTGGTCTCACGGGCAGCCGCGTCTCGAACATGAAAGCCAACGTGCCGTCGATGTAATGGGGCTTCAACTCCGCCCTGCCGGCCCGCTCAAAGGTCTCGGCGTCCGGTCCATGGCCCGACATGCAGTTGTGCAGGCTGGCGCCACCCGGCAGGAATCCCTCCGCCTTGGCGTCGTACTGGCCCAGAATCAGCCCCATGAACTCGTTCATCATGTTGCGGTGGAACCAGGGCGGGCGGAAGGTGTGCTCGGCCACCATCCAGCGCGGCGGAAAAATCGCGAAGTCCACGTTGGCCGTTCCCGCCAGGCCCGAGGGCGCCGTCAGCACGGTAAAGATGGACGGATCGGGATGATCGAAGCTCACCGTGTTGATGCAGTTGAAGCACGCCATGTTGTATTTGTAAGGGGCATAGTTGCCGTGCCACGCGACCACGTCGAGCGGAGAGTGATCGATTTCCGCTCGCCACAGCCGGCCCAGAAACTTGGCGATTACCTCGAATGCGCCTTCACGATCCTCGTAGGCCGCAACCGGCGTGAGGAAGTCGCGGGAATTGGCGAGGCCATTGGCCCCGATGGGCCCCAGATCGGGCAGCCGGAAGCTCTGTCCATAGTTCTCGCAGACATAACCGCGGCCGGCGCCGTCGGGCAGCTCAGCGCGGAACTTGATGCCGCGCGGAATCACCGCCAACTCGCCCGGCGCTACTTCCAAAGCACCGAGTTCGGTGGGCAGCAGCAGCCTGCCCTGCTGCGGGAGAATCAGCATCTCGCCGTCGGCGTTGTAAAAGAAGCGGTCATGCATCGGGGCGTTGGCCACGTAGAGATGAATGGCAACGCCATCCTGCAACGCCGGGTCGCCGTTGCCGCCCAGCGTGACAATTCCGTCAACGAGGTCTGTCTTCTCCTCCGGGATGGGGAGCGGGTTCCAGCGCATCTGGTTGGGCGGCGTGGGCGCCTCGTCGAAGGGACCGCTGCGCATGAACCTGCCATGCGAAAACTCGGCGTAAGGCTCATGCATCACCGAGGGGCGGATGCGGTAACTCCAGGTGCGGCGGTTTAGCGCGCGCGGGGCGGTGAAAGCCGTGCCGCTGATTTGTTCGGTGTAAAGCCCAAGCGGCGCGTGCTGCGGGGAGTTCTGCCCCTGCGGCAACGCGCCGGCGTGGGCCTCGGTGGCAAACTCGTTGCCAAACCCGGACTGATACCCGGTGTGATTTTGGTGTTGAGCCATTGGGGAAGCTCCATCGTGCTCTGACGTCGGGCAGTATCGCATTGGTTCGCAACAACTGACAATCCATTTCCATAGGCTGCCGCCCGTCAAGTATTTACATTGTTAAGAAAAAGGTGCTAAAGTCCTTTCAATCGAAGGGGATGAGGCTATGTCCACGAGCCGTTACAGCCATCGCCATGAACCTGCCGAGCTGGATCGCATCGCCTGGAAGATCATCGAGGAACTGCAGCGGGACGGGCGGCTCTCCTGGGCCGAACTGGGCCGGCGTGTGGGGTTGACCACCCCGGCCGTGTCCGAGCGTGTATACCGGCTGGAGAAACTCGGCGTCATCCGCGGCTTCCACGCCGACATCAGCCTGGAGCGGCTGGGCATGCCCATCCTGATCTTCGTGCGCCTGTCGATGGCCGGACCGGAGCAGCTGGTGCGCGCCTTTCAGAAGCAGGTGAAGACGTGGGAGGAGGTGCTGGAGTGCCACCGCGTCACCGGCTCCGACTCCTTCATCGTCAAGGCGCGTGTGGTCTCGGTTGAACATCTGGAGCGCTTTCTTGACCGGCTGGGCCACTTCGGGACCACTTCAACCGCGACCGTGCTCTCATCGCCGGTGCTCCAAAGAATCATTACCGAGAAGGTCATCGAGCAGTTTCATAATGGCGAGTAAGAGTGGCCGCAACATTAACTACTGTCAAGCAGTCGTTTCTAATTCATAACATGCTGTCCCTGCGGCGCTGAATGTTCAAAGCACAAGATGGCGTATTCCCTTGAATAGCTGGCCTTGTTGTGCTGCGATGGGCTGCTCCCCGGCTACTTGAACTCCAGTCTCTGTTCTCGGTCCGGTCCTGGCAGTAAAGGCGCTCCATTTGAACCGCTCGCGTCTGCATCCATTTCCGGCATCAAACAGGATGGCATATCCTGCCTTATGATTCCTGCCGGAGAAGAAGTGTCTGCAAAGGGCTCGTGGCAGGCAGCGAAATATGGAAGGAAGGCGATGGACAATTTCTGGACCAGAAGGCAGTTTTTGAGCCGGGCGGCCGGTTCCGCGGCCTCTCTCACGCTTGCGAGGCCGGGGAAAAGTGCGCTGGCCTACGGCGCGGGCACATCGGCTCTGCGGGGTAGATTCCTGACCCATGTTTCGGTAGTCCGGGTGAACCAGATCGAGGTGACGCCCGATCGCTCGATCGGCGAGGACGAGGCCACGGACAACCGTCCGGACCGTATCCGCTCGCGCCGGGAAGCCTTTGCGCGGGGCTGCCCGGAGGGCAGGATGACCTGGGCGATAAGCTGGCTGGCTCTGAACGACACCCGCCAGGAGTACAAAGACGCGCGGCGCCTGCTCGTTTCCTATCACGAACGGTATGGCGACGAGATCACGTTCATTCCGGGGGGCTACTTCGCGCCGATGTTTGACACCCGCGAGCATATCCGGGAGACGATTCACAAGGCGTTGCGGTTGATCTCCGAAATGGTGGGCAATGGGTATCGCCCGCAGTGCCTGGTGGCAGGATTTCTGGATGCGGAGAGTCAGAGATTCCTCGCCGCCGAAGAGGGCATTCATGTTTGCCAGGGCCAGATATGGAGCCAGCACGGCATCGACAACGGCGATGGCGACGGCGGCATCTGCTATCCCTATTACCCCAGTCGCGAGCACTATCTCAAACCGGCCCAGGGGGCCGCGGATTTTATCGACTGCGTCTGCCTCGATGGCTGGACGTGCGATTTTCTTGCAGCCCGTCGCGAGGGCTTTCAGGGCGGGTTCAACAGCCGCCTCGGCGTGGGTCCCATCGAGACGGTGGGAAACCTGGGAAAAGAAGCCGGCCGCAAGGAGATGATGGGTACCACCGCGATGCACTTTGACCAGGGCCACGCCCTGAATGGATTTGGCTGGGTGACGGGAATTTGGGAGGTATCGGTGGGCCACGATGAGGACCTGACCTGGTGGCTGCAGGCCGTCAAGGACAGGTGGCCGGACACGCAGGTGCTGACTGAAGGGGCGTTCGGCCTGGAGTGGCGGAAGCACACACCCGACAATGCGTCACTCAACTACCGGTTCGATGCCAAAGGAACCGGGGCGCCCGGCTCAGAGAAGGAATTGGAAATCCAGTGGTTCATGAACCGGGAGTTTCGGCTGGGGCTGCTAAGAAACTGGATAACGAGCAGTTCTCCCATGGTGATTGACTTTACCCGGTACGATTTGCGGGCGCATGAGCCCCAAACCCTGGAGCGGGAATGGAGCCTGATGAACGTGCTGAATCAGAAGGGCACGCGGCCCGAAGACAAGCCGATCCGGCTGGGACAATTGACTCCCGAAGATCAGCGGCGCATCTTTGTGCGGTACCCGGAGCTGAAGAAGCTGGCGTGAAAACTCTGAGCCGAATGCGAGCCGCTTCCAGGGTCCACGCACCGGGCATAATGCTCGGTCCTTCGGACGTTCTCTATTGCAGCGAACTGCCGACTGATGGCAAGGTATGCAAATCGAATGGCTGAGAACGAAGGATGATGGAGCAGTGCCGGAGAAATCGAGAAGAAACGATCTCAATTACACAGCGAAAGGCCAGGACGCTCAGAATTGCTTCGCTCTTCGGCTGCAGAGGAGGGGGTTGGTCTTGCGAAACCGCTCAAAAGGAGCATATTCTTGGATGTTCAGAGCTGAAAAGGGAGATTCCTGTAACGAAAGGAGTACTTTACATGCCAGCAAAGCGAATTGGTATTCTCACGGGAGGCGGCGACGTCCCGGGCCTGAATTCGGTCATCAAGTCGGTCGTCTACAGGGGGGCCGAAATGGGATGCGAGGTCCTCGGCATCCGCCGCGGTTGGGAAGGATTGACGCACGTCGATCTGAAAGATCCGGCCAGCCGGTCGCGGTACATCCAGCCGCTCAACCGCGAGAATACTCGCACTATCGATCGTACGGGCGGCACGTTTCTGCACAGCTCGCGCACCAATCCCACCAAGATGAAACAGCTGCCTCCGGTGCTTGAGGGCCAACAGTTTTCAAGTAAACAATCCACCAAGAACGGCGTAACGAGCACGGTGTTCGACGTGACGCCGGCGGTGCTGAAGAACCTCGAGACGCTGGGGCTCGATTACGTGGTGGCGATCGGCGGCGATGACACCCTTAGCTATGCCGCCGAACTTGACCGGCACGGCGCCAAGGTGATCGCGGTGCCGAAGACCATGGATAACGACGTTCGCAACACCGAGTATTGCATAGGGTTTTCAACCGCCATTACGCGTGCCATGGACGCCATCGAGCGGCAGCGGACGACGGTCGGCTCGCACGAGCGCATCGGCATCTTCCGGGTGTTCGGCCGCGACGCCGGCTACACCGCTCTCTACACCGCCTACGTGACATCCTTGCGCTGCTGCATCCCCGAGTACAAGGTGAATTTGCAGCACCTGATCGAAATCCTGATCACTGACAAGCACAACAATCCCAGCAACTATTCGCTGGTGATTCTTTCCGAGGGCGCAGAGTGGGAAGGCTACACGGTAAAGGAATATGGCCCAGCCGATGCCTTCGGCCACCGCAAGAAAATGAGCGTGGCGGAGGACCTGAGCAACGAGATCAAGGATGCCACCGGGGAAGAGACCGTTGTCAGTGACCTGACATACGATTTGCGCTCCGGCAGTCCGGATTTCGTTGACCGCCTGGTGGCCATCACCTTCGCCGGAATGGCGATGGATGCCGTGGAAGAGGGAAAGAGCGGCCTGATGACGGCGATCAGCAGCGGCTGCTACGCGATGGTGCCGATCCCCGATCCCAAACTCGGGCCGCGCAAAGTGGAGATCGCCACCATGTACAACACGGAGCGCTACCGGCCGACTTATAACCTCAAGCTGGGCCTGCCAATTTTCCTGACGCGAGGCTAGTGTCGGGGGGAGAGGCCTGGACAGAAGCCTGTTTGTTCCGGCGCCAGAGGCGCATGTGGCCGAGAATGCGGCATACATGCTTGTTCGAAGCTCCAGCAAATGGGCAATCCAGACGAATACCCAACTATCTGAGCTAATCAAGATGGAGAAACTCAGCGTGCTTGGGCCGGCGGATTCGAATGGTTTCCGAAGGCCGCAAGCCAAGTTGAAAGGAGCTTCTCCCTAAAGGGCGCGTCCGAAGCGTGGAGGACGTCACGGATGAAGAGCGCCCGCAGTGGACATGTACGACTGGATCGGACTCGTCCCGGCCATTCTCGACACCTGGTACCCAGGCCAGCAAGCGGGGAGGGTTCCAGGAAAGCATCCGCCCTTTATTCAAACTCAGCCGGGAGACGATGAGCCAGCCCACTTACATGCCGGTCGTAACTTCGCCTGCCGATCCTATGGCTCGCCCAGCCTTTGTTGACTCGACTCCGCACTCTCGGGCTGTGGTTCTTGCTGTGCTCGAATAGAATGGTTTACGCCATGGACACAGAGGCAATTCGTAGTGATTGGGTAGGGCGGGTCATCGACGGAAGATTCACCCTCCTTCAATGGATAGGCGGCTCTGGAGGGGGTGGTGTCTTTCTCACGGAACTGCAGGGGCATGGATCGCAGAAAGCCGCCATCAAGCTCATTTCGGCCGATGCCAGGGACGCGGAAGCCAACATGGCTGGCTGGGCGGCGACAACGACCCTTTCTCATCCTCACCTGATGCGCCTGTTTCACACCGGACGTGGTCAGATCGACAGCGCCCGGCTGCTCTACGCCGTGACGGAATATGCCGAAGAGGTTCTCTCACAGATTCTTCCCGAGCGGCCACTCACGCCCTCCGAGGCCAGAGAGATGCTCGACCCAGTCCTCGACGCGCTTTCCTATCTTCACGGGAAAGGTCTCGTGCATGGTCACGTCAAGCCATCGAACATCATGGTCGTCGACAATCAGGTGAAACTTTCTGTGGACAGCCTTCATGTAGGAGGCGAGCTTGGCAAACACTTTCCTGCGCTAAACATCTATGACGCACCGGAAGGCGCCACCGAGACGATCTCCCCGGCCGCGGACGTCTGGTCGCTCGGCGTCACCCTGGTCGAAGCCCTGACCCAACATCCGCCGGTTTGGGACAGATCAACACAGAGGGAGCCGATTGTGCCGGAATCCATTCCACAACCCTTCGCCGGCATCGCGCAGGAATGTCTCCGGTCCGACCCCACGCGCCGATGCACCCTCAGCGATGTCAAGGCTCGTCTCGAACCTGCCCGATCTCTCCCGGCCCCGGCCAGCAAAACCGGTAGAGCGGTACTTGCCAAACTTCGCGTGACGGCACTCATTGCCGCAGCGCTCGTCCTGTTTGCGGGAATCGCAGCGCTGCTAATGCGATCTCGCCAGACTCGGCCATCGCTGCCAACCGAAATACGACGACCTGTGCCCGCGATCGCTTCGCTCCCACCTCAATCTCCAGTTCCGGGACCTCAAACCTCCGAAGGTGCGGCGGTGAAGGGTGCAGTCGCTGAGCAAGTTCTGCCCGACGTACTCCCAAGTGCGAGGGAGTCCATTCGCGGCCAGGTCAACGTGACGATACGAGTCACGGTTGATCCAGGCGGCGATGTTTCGAATGCGACTTTCGACTCGCCGGGAGCAAGTAAGTATTTCGCCAACCTGGCTCTGCAAGCAGCGCGGTCCTGGAAGTTCAAGCCCGCGCAAGTTGATGGTCAGGCCGTCTCCAGCGTGTGGATCCTGCGATTTCAGTTTAGGCAAACCGCAACCGAGGTCACTCCCGTCGAAGCATCTCCCTAACGGGCGAAAAAACCAGCCCGGGTCTCAACATGGGACTCTCCCCACCGAATTTTCCGCCTGCCCTCAGTACGTCCCACGCCTCAGCGACGCGTCCTGAAATCTATGAGGCGTTTTCGACGTGAAGGGCGGCTTTTCCGACGGTACCATCTCAAAACTCGTCATGGCGCACCGCTTGACCTGGATCAGGGGATCCGGCACGCTGGCCTGGGCATGAGAGCACAATACTGGAGCAGCCCTACACCGTAGGGAGCTTGCCAAGCTTATGGGGGCTCTCGACCACCACGGCCAGGGACTGGTTCGACAGCGTCCCCGGCGGCCTGGTGGCGGAGCACCGCGAGACGATGCACAAGCGGGGGGTACAAGTGGATCCAGGTGCCTCAGAGTATCGCTGACCGGGTTCACGCGCAACACGTATCGCAGCAAAATCGTTCAGAGACAAAAGAGGGTCGCCTGGGCTGAATACCGAAGCGACCCTTTTTTACTTGAAAAATGCATAACTGATCCCCCATTTTCATGCATTTCTTGATTTAGTTGAATGTTGTGGGATTGAAAAACACGTAATCTACTGAATCTACTAGCGTTCTACTTGATCAGGTGCATCGTTCGCCAGGGTACGGGCCAGGGCCGGGGAAAAAAGCACCGGCCGGTTATGAGTTGCTGAAGTCCTTTAGAATATGTAAGTACTTTGTTATCAGCATGGTAGTATAAACTCAACCGATTCTAACAGGCGGCGATGATATTATCCCGGTGGAATTCCGGTCCGTTTCCTTGAGGCCTACCGCACCACGCCCGCATCCCGTGTGGGCCAATAGACGAAGACGGCCTTGCCGTAGATGAGCGAGTGCTCGACCGGGCCAAACTCGCGGCTGTCGGAGGAGATGGACCGGTGGTCGCCCATCATAAAGTAGGTGTCGTCGGGAACGATGATCTCCGCCATGGACTTGGTGTCGCGGTACTCCTCGGGAACGTAGCTCTCGATCTGCGGCTGGCCGTTGAGCCAGACTTGGCCGTGGTCGATGCGCAGGCGGTCTCCGGGCAGGGCGATCACGCGCTTGATGTAGCTCTTTTCCGGATCGCGCGGGTAGTGGAAGACCACCACGTCTCCACGCTCGATGGCTGATATGTGATAGACAAACTTGTTGATAAACAGGCGGTCGCGATCCTCCAGCCGCGGCAACATGCTGGTGCCTTCCACGCGGACCGGCTGGTAAAGAAAGGTGATGATCAGCACCGAGGCACAGGCGGAAACCACCAGATCGCGCAGCCACAGCCCGATGCCGCCAGCCCTGTAAGCCGGTGCGAGTGCATGGTTGGGTTCCGGCTGGCCGGTGTCTGCCGGGAGGCCGACAGACGGGTTGGGAACTGGGAAGGAGTCGTTGGGGACTGTTTGCATCTCTCTTCTAGATTACTCGCAACCGAGGCCTCCTGGTGGACACAGGACGCGTGCGCGGTTGGGCTTTGCGAGCGGTTTGGGCTGGTTGGCCGCGGGAACCAGGGCCGGCGCCGTGCCCGGCGGCTCGGAGCTGAGGTTTGGTTCTTCAAGTATAAGCGGCCGCTGCAGGAGCATCTCCACCTGGGTTCCGCTCTCGATGTTGACATCGGCGCCGCGCGTAAAGAGCGACACCAGGCCGACAGTGGCAGCTCCAGCCGCAATTCCCACTACGCCTCCGGCAATCGGATGCCCTCCCGCCAGACCGCCTATCGAGCCAACAGTACCTCCCGTTGGAATCGCAATCTCCGCAGTTTTGGCGGCATTGCGTCCCTTGTCCCCGCCTTGCTCGATGGTTCCCTCTCCATCCTCCTTCACGGTCTGCTGCCGGGCGCCGGGAAGGCTGTTGACGATGCCCGGAATCTCCACCACCGTACCGTTGGGAAAGATGATGGAGGTGAAATGCATATCAAGCTGCGAATTGCCTTTCACCCGCCCTGCGCGCACCACGCGGTCCACCACGCCCTGTACGTATACCCCGGCTGGAATCATGACCCTGTTCCCGACCACCACCGGGAAAGTCGAGGCGAGGTAGACGCCATCGCCGGGCTTGGCGCTCTTGGTGTTGATGCCGCTGCGCAACTGCAACAGGACCTTGGTTCCGGCGGGGACGGTGTAAGTCTTCCCGGCTGCAACGGAGGCCGGCGCGTCGGCGGGCGTGGGGTCAGCCTGCACAGCGGCCGGAGCGGGTTTCTCCGGCGCGGGCGATACTGGGGACGATTGTGCCGGCGCGCCGGTGGCAGCTTCGGGCTGCGCAGGCGCCTGAGCCTGGCCAGTCTGCGCGAAACAAGGATTGGAGGCTGCGGCCACAAGGCTCAGTGCGATCCCAGCGGTCAACGTTCCGTGCACCAGACGCATGAATCCCTCCAAAGCTCTCCTTATTGCCATAGACGCGCCGCCCTCATCGAAGGATAGCGTCAGGGGACAACTTCAGGATAGTCTCATGCGCCGCCGGGACACGAAAATGCGTCGCGGCACACTGCGGCCCTGCTCCAATCGCGTTACGATGCAAGAGAGCGATGGAGACCGAATCCACCCCGCCTGATCCCAACCCTGCCGGCGCCCGCCAGCGGTTTTCCGCTGTCTACCGCGTGCTGGACGGCGCCATTGCCGCCCGCGCCTTCCCCGGCTGCGCCTTTGGGGTTCTGGCCGGCGGCAAAGTCGTGCTCCAGGACGCACTGGGTCGCTTCACCTATGACGAGGGCGCGCCCACCGTGACCGTGGAAACCGTCTACGACGTAGCCAGCCTCACGAAGGTGATGGCAACCACGGCCGCCGCCATGCTGCTCTGGCAGCGCGGCCTGCTCGACCTGGACACGCCGCTGGGCGAGTTTCTGCCTGGCTTTGTGGTGGGCCGCGCCCCCGATGAGCACGCCCGCTACGTCAAGCTCCGCCATTTGCTGGCCCACAGTTCGGGTCTGCCGGGCTATGTGGAGTTCTATCGCACGGTAACCACGCCGGCCGCGCTTTTTCGGGCCTGCATGGAGCTGCCTCTGGAAACCGAGCCCGGCGCGCGCGCCGAGTACTCCGATCCCGGCTTCATTCTGCTCGGCAAGGCGCTGGAGGTGTTTACGCGCGAGTACCTTCCAACCTGGGTTCGCCGCGAGGTCTTCTATCCGCTGGAGTTGGCAGCCACAGGATTTTGTCCATCGCATGGGGCGCGAACGGCAATTCCGCCCACCGAAGAGGACACCGACCTGCGCCAGCGCCGCATCCAGGGCGAGGTTCAGGACGAAAATGCCTGGCTGCTCAAAGGCGCCGGCGGCCACGCTGGGCTTTTCTCCAATGTGCCGGACCTATTGCGCTTTGCAGGTGAGATTCTGGAGGCCGGACACGCGACCGGCGCTGAGGGAGAACAGCCTCGCCTGTTTGACGCGACGACAGTGGAACACTTCGCCCAGCGTCAGGGTCCGGAGGGCAGTTCGCGGGCGTTGGGGTGGGATACGCCCTCGCCGAATTCCTCCTCCGGCCGTCATTTCTCGCCGCGCTCGATCGGTCACCTGGGTTACACCGGCTGCTCGCTGTGGATTGACCTGGATGCCGGGGTCGCCGTTGCGCTGCTCAGCAACCGCACCTGGCCGGACCGGAAGAGCCAGCTGATTCGTGAGGTGCGGCCGGCATTTCACGACGCCGTGCGGGATGCGCTTTAACGATTCAGCAATATACGGTGCTTGCGACGGTTACGGCCGTGGAGAATTCTCTGGGGAGTTGACGGATTTGCAGATACAATTAAAACTCGGGGACAGACGCGATGCTCACCAGTTCCACGATCCAGGAGACGGCCGGCGCCCAGGCAAACGACACCAAGAAAGACCAGGCCTCCCTGCTTCAACAATTGACGACTGAGAGCCAGAACGAGGCTTCTCAAGGCTTTGACACCAAATCCGCTCTGGAGATCGCACGCATCATCAACCATGAGGATGCAAAGGTCGCGGCAGCGGTCAAAAAGGCGATTCCGGAGATTGCGCAGGTTATTGACCAGGTAGCCCGCAGCCTGCGCGATGGCGGCCGGCTGATCTACATCGGGGCCGGTTCCAGCGGGCGGATCGCGGCGCTCGATGCATCCGAATGCCCGCCCACCTACTCCTCGGCCCCCGGACAAGTGCAGTACATCATGGCTGGCGGACCCAAGGCGCTGGCCTCGGCCGTCGAGGTCAACGAGGACTCGGAAGAGCTTGGCCAGCGGGACATTGCCCGCCGCCGCCCTACGCGCAAGGACGTGGTGGTGGGGGTATCCGCCTCGGGTCGCACTCCCTACGTGGTAGCCGCCGTGGCCTACGCCCGCGCCCGCGGCGCCCATACCGCTGCTGTGACCTGCAACCACGAGACTCCTCTGGCTGCGGCTGCCGATATCGCCATCGTTGCCGAGGTCGGCGCTGAAGTGATCTCCGGTTCCACGCGCATGAAGGCCGGCACCGCCCAGAAGATGGTCCTGAACATGATCACCACCGGCGCCATGACCCGGTTGGGCTATGTGTACGAGAACCTGATGGTCAACGTGCACATGCAGAACTCCAAGCTGGTCGAACGCGGCATCCGCATCCTTATGTGCGCCTGCAACATCGACCGCGAGATTGCGGTGCAAACCATCAAGAGCGCCGGCCGCAGCGTCCCCGTGGCCCTGGTGATGCTCAAAGCCAAGGTCGACAAGCCCGAGGCCGTCCGCCGCCTGGCCAAATCCGACGGCAATGTGCGGCTGGCTGTCGAGGACAATATGCCGGAACTGTAGCGGATTGCCTGCTGAGGAGACAAGAACGTTCCGGCTAGTCGCAAAATGAGCGGACGAGTGAACGGCAAGCCAGGGATCCTTGCGCAATAGCTTCTATGGCTGGTACTCCCACAGGTCGTTGAGATCTCCCGATTTGCCTGTCGAGTCGTCGCCGAACCCGCCGAAGAGCCAGAGATTTCCAGAGTTATCCACCCAGGTTGCAGCACCCACTCGCCCTCCGGGAACATTGCCGGAGGCCGGAGTCCCCAGTGTTCCGTACGTCCCCATCAGGCCGCCGACGTTCGAGCCGCCCATCCAGGTCCACTCGCCCCCGCTAAACTTCCAAAGGTCGTTTTGGTAGGGCGTGGTCCCAGCCCAGGTCGAACTAAAACCTTCCCCGCCGAAGAGCCAGAGATTCCCGTCCGCATCCATCCAACTCATAGCCCCGGCACGCGCCCCCGGAACATTGCCGGGAGCTGCCGTCCCCAGCGTTCCATAGCTCCCCGCCTGATTGGCGGTTCTAGCTCCACTCACCCACGTCCACTCGTTGGGACTGCTCGGGGTGGGGCCTGGAGTCGAGGTGGGGTTTGAAACCGAGCATGTTCCATTGCACCCCGTAAGAGTGAGCAACGCCATCACCGCCAACATCAACACAGCGGACTTCATCCGGCTTTCCATACAGAATCTCCGTTCCTGAGTCTGTAATTCAGTCCGCCCCTGTGCGAAGGAACCCGCGCAGAGGCTCCCTGGACGATGCGCGAAAACTCCCGCGTGGCAGTCTCCCTGTCGTAGACAGGTTCATCAGTCCAATGCTTTGCCGGCTGCCGTTATTCAGATAGACGCCTTCGCCGGGTGGAAGTTTAGAGCCGGGGGGCAACCCTCTCTCTCCATTTACGCTCCATTGCGGGGGGTTGCGATGCTCCCTGCGCTTATCCCCGCCACCCGGCAACGTCCGACCAATTGTACTCAAGATCCGTTGCCGGCCCGCCGCCCGGAACCTCATGAAATCCCTGCCGCGTCCGCCGCAGCGATTTACACTAAAAGGCCAGGAGTTGCTCAATTTTCATGGATAAATTTGTCATTCGCGGCGGCAATCCGCTGGTGGGCACCATCCGTGTCTCGGGCGCAAAGAACTCGGCGCTGCCTTGCATGGCCGCGGCGATTCTGACCGAGGATGAGGTCACTCTGGAAAACATTCCCCAGGTGCGGGACATCGAAACCGAGCGCCGGCTGCTGGTGTCAATGGGCGCCGAGGTCGAACTGGGCTACGGGCGTGCGCAACACCGCACCAAGATCAGTTGCCGGACGCTCTCCGACCCGGTAGCCAAATATGAGATCGTGAAGACCATGCGGGCCAGTTCCCTGGTGCTGGGCCCGCTCGTGGCTCGCGCCGGCATGGCGCGCGTGGCCATGCCCGGCGGCTGCGCCATCGGCGGCAGGCCCATCGATCTGCACATCAAGGGCCTGGAAAAGATGGGCGCCACCATTACCCAGGAGCATGGATACCTGGAGGCGCGCGCTGACCGGCTGCGAGGCGCGCACCTGGTATTCGACAGGATCACAGTCACCGGCACAGAGGACCTGCTGATGGCCGCCGTGCTGGCCGACGGCGAAACCCTGATGGAGAACTGCGCGCACGAGCCCGAGGTCATTGACCTGGCATCCCTGCTGATCGCCATGGGCGCAAAGATCGAGGGGGCGGGCACCTCCACGATCCGCGTGCAGGGCGTGCAGCGGCTCCATGGCGCGCGCTACCGGATCAACCCCGATCGCATCGAAGCGGGGACATTTCTGATAGCGGGCGCCATCACCGGCGGCGATCTGATGGTGGCCAACTGCAACCCGAATCACCTGCGTGCCGTGATCGCCAAGCTGGAAGAGACCGGCGTCCGTGTGGACATTCTCGGCCCCGACGCGGTGCGCGTGCGTGCCGGCGGGCCACTGCGCGCGGCTGACATCTCTACCGAAGAATACCCCGGCTTTCCCACCGACATGCAGGCACAGTACATGGCGCTGGCCACGCAGGCCGAGGGTGTAAGCCTGGTGAAGGAAAACATCTTCGAAAACCGCTTCATGCACGTGCAGGAACTGGTGAGGATGGGCGCCAACATCAAGGTTGACGGCAGTGCGGCCACGGTGCGAGGGCCGGCCAGACTTTCCGCGGCAGCTGTGATGTGCTCCGACCTGCGGGCTTCGGCGTCGCTGGTGCTAGCCGCGCTGGTGGCGGACGGCGAGTCCATCCTGGACCGCGTTTATCATATGGATCGCGGCTACGAGCGCATCGAGGAAAAGCTGCGCGGCGTGGGCGCGCAGATTCTGCGCATGGGAAACGTATTTAATCCCAAAGAGGGCGAGACGGCAGCGGACTGATCGCTCGAATCACGCTAGCGCCAGCTTACGGCCACATGCCAGCGTAGTCCATGCTCGGCAGTCTTGTGCAGCACGCGCTCATACTCGCGCAGTTCGACAAGAACAGGCTGTGTTTCCGAACCCAGGGCGGCGGGATTCACAGTGAGGAAATCGATCAGGGCGCGCATGGTGAGCAGGCCGTCCGGGGCGTTGTACCATTGAGGCTGTGGCAGGTGCCGGGCCCATTCGGGGTTCCCAGCGCCCTGCTCCAGTAGCAACGCCATGGAGTTCTCATCGGCGGAAAAGAATTCAAGCAGAGGAGTCACGCGCAAGCGTTCGGCCAGCCGTTCCAGGGCGTCTTCGTTGCGGGCCAGAGCCTGGCCGTTCACAAAGATATCGAACCCAGGGTCCTCCCCTTCAACGACGATGTATAAACTGGCAGCCATCGTTAAGAGTTTAGTGGAGATAGAGACCGGAAGGGCGGAAAACTCCGCTCCGGTTATCCAATCAATCACCGGGGCGGTCATGCCCCGCGGTTACGCAAGTATACCCAGAAGTTTGACCGCTAAGACAAAAGAGTTGTGGCTATGGTCCGCAAAGGGCCGATTCTAGTAGGTGGCAGCCTTTCTGTTTGGAGGTGAGTGCTGTGAATTGGAGTGAACTCCCGGACCTGGTTGCCGTTGGCCTCTTGGCTGGCGCGTTTGCATCCGTGGCCCGGAGTAACCATACACAGGTATCCAGAGTCTGGCTCACCGGCTGGCTGATGATCGTGCTTCATTTTGGAGCCTTCCTGTTCCTGACTGTTCCCGGCGTCTGGGGAATGTTGGCTGAATCTGTTGGACTTGCTGCACTGACCTGGGCCGGGGTCCTGTTCATGTGGGCCTCGGTTCCCCACCGCAAGGAGAACTCCAGCCGCTGGATTCTTGCTTCGTTGCTGGTATCGAACACACTGTATGTTTGCCTTTGGGTTTTCGGCCCTGCGGCAGGTTGGGCTTTGAACGTGTCCGCGGCCCTGGTTGGCGCCTTGCCGCTGTTGGTTGCTCTTTCAACGATGATCCGGGTCAACAGCCCGCTGCGTTGGACGGTGATCGGACTGTACTGCGCCCTTTCGCTCTTTCTTCTCCTGATCCAACATCGGCCCGGAAACGGCAAGGACCTGGCCCTGAATGCCGTGCTGTTTACCGTTTACCTGGGCTGCTGTATCAATTTCTGGTACGCATACCGCCGCGGCACCGCCGGAGCATTCATCACCATCGCCGGATTCCTGGCCTGGGCGTCCGTGTTTGTGGTGGCGCCGGTGATGCAGGCATTCTGGCCTGCGGTTGCGGCCCATATCGAGAGCGAGGTGTGGAACCTGCCCAAATTTGTGGTGGCCGTGGGCATGATCCTGCTGCTGCTGGAAGACCAGATCCAGCACAACCGGCATCTGGCGCTGCACGACCATTTGACTGGACTGCCCAACCGCCGCCTCTACCAGGACCGGCTGGCGAGCGCATTGGAACGCGCCCGACGAAGCGAAACGCAGACAGCCCTGCTGGTGATCGACCTGAACTACTTCAAGCAGGTCAATGACACGCTGGGCCATCACGTGGGCGATCTTGTATTGCAACGTGTTGGAGCCCTGTTTTCCTCACGGGTCCGCCGCTCCGACACCGTGGCGCGGACCGGCGGAGACGAGTTTTCCGTCATCCTGGAGGAGCCCACCAGCCGCGAAGATGCCGAACATGTGGGCCAGTCTTTGGTTCACCTCCTCGACGAACCCCTCGCACTTGGCGAACACACAGTGCAGATTGGCGCCAGCGTCGGCATTGCGGTCTTTCCCGAGGATGCACGCGAAATGGAGGCCCTCTGCATCGCAGCCGATCTGCGTATGTACGGCGCCAAGCATGACTCTCGAGACACCAGCGAAAGAGATGACTTTCCAACACGCCGCTTGCACCCTCGGCTTAAGCCCGTTGCGCGGGATGGCATGCAGGTAACGGATTAGGGCGGTTTCTTGATTCAAACGCCAAAAAGGCCCGGACTTGACGTCCGGGCCTTTTTGCTGCTTCAGAGAATGCTCGGCTGCTAACCCTGACCGCCCCCACTGCCTGGTCCGCGGCCGCCGCCACCGGGCCGGCGGCGGCGGCGGCGGCGGTTGTTGTTGTTGGCAGGAGGACGGCCCGCACCAGCCGATTGACCGACGGGGACCGGCGCACCCTCAATGCGGTTGAAGTTCGGTTCGTTCTCCTCGTCGAACTTCTCGTCTCCCTCGTCGTCGAAGTCGTCACCGCCCTCGATGAGGATCGTGCTCTGGTTCGATTTCGGCTGGCGCTCGTCAAACTCGTGGCGGGGCCTGGCCGGCGGGGCAGGCGCGACGAAAGCGGCTGGAGATTCGGATGCGGCGATCTCCACCTCTTGTGCCTCGGCTGGAGCCGATTGAGCCAGCTTGGCCTTCTGTTCCTTGATGAGCGCCTTGCGGCTGAGCTTGATGCGATTGCCCTCGATGGCCAGAACCTTGACCATCACCTGATCGCCCTCGCGCAGCTCGTCCTTCACTTCCTTGACGCGATGTTCCGCGATCTCGGAGATGTGCAGCAGGCCATCGGTGCCGGGGAACAACTCGACAAATGCGCCGAACTCGGCCAGCCGCACAACCTTCCCCAGGTAAATCTTGCCCACTTCAGGCACAGCGGTGATGTTCCCGATGATTTCGAGCGCCTTCTTCAGCCCCTCAGCGTCGCAAGAGGCGACGCTGACCCGGCCAGTATCGTCTACATCGATCTTGGCACCGGTCTGCTCGATGATGCCGCGGATGGTTGCGCCACCTTTTCCGATCAGATCGCGAATCTTGTCGGTGGGAATCATCACGGTTTCGATGCGGGGCGCATACTGCGAGCGCTCCGTGCGCGGCCCGTCGAGCACAGCGTCCATCTTGTCCAGCAGGAAGAGCCGGCCCCTGCGCGCCTGCTCCATGGCCTGCTCGAGGATCTCATGGGTCAGGCCGCCGATCTTGATGTCCATCTGTAGCGCGGTGATGCCCTTGCGGGTGCCGGCCACCTTGAAGTCCATATCGCCGTAGTGGTCTTCCGCGCCGGCAATATCGGTGAGGATGGCGTAGTCCTCGCCCTCCTTCACCAGGCCCATGGCTACGCCGGCCACCGCTCCCTTGAGGGCGATACCGGCGTCAAAGAGCGCCAGACTGGCGCCGCAAACCGTAGCCATCGACGAAGAGCCGTTGGACTCGAGAATGTCGGAGACGATGCGGATGGTGTAAGGCGACTCTTCAGCGCCAGGCAGAACTGCGGTGATGGCGCGTTCCGCCAGCGCTCCGTGGCCGATCTCGCGCCGGCCTGTGCCCGTCATGCGGCCGGTCTCGCCCACGCAGAAAGGCGGGAAGTTGTAGTGGAGCATGAAGGGCTTCTTCTTCTCGCCCTCATAGCTCTCCAGCCGCTGGCCATCGTCGGTGGTGCCCAGCGTGGCCGTGACCAGGGCCTGCGTCTCACCGCGGGTGAACAGAGCCGAGCCGTGGGTCCGTGGCAGTACGCTGGTCTCAATGGTGATCTGCCGAATCTCGTCGAAGGCGCGGCGGTCGGGCCGAATGCGCTCGTGGGTCACCTGCTCACGGAAGATCCGCTCGCGCAGGTGCTCATAGTAGTGAGCCAGCTTCCTCTTGGCTGCGGGATCGTCGGCGGGCAGCTCGGCGGCAAGCTCGTCCTTGATCTGTTTGACCAGGGCGTAGCTTTCGGTCTTGCCGTGAGTCTTGGTGTCCAGCGCATCCTTGAGCCGGTCTTCGACCTTGGCTTTGAGTTCTGCGTAGTAGGCCTCGTCAAACTCCGGCGCGGTGAAGGCCCGCTTGGGCTTGCCGGCCACGGCAACAAGTTCGTCGATGGCCGCGATGATCTTCTTGATCTCCCCGTGGGCAAACTCGATGGCCGCCAGGATCACCTCTTCGGTCTCCTCCTTGGCGCCCGACTCGATCATCACGATGCCGTCCTTGTGGCCGACGACCATGATGTTGACCGTGGTGGCGGCGCGCTCGTCGTAGGTGGGGTTGACGACGAACTGACCATCGACGCGGCCCACGCGTACGGCGCCGACGGTGGCGCTGAAGGGAATGTCGGAGAGCGCCAGGGCGCAAGCGGCGGCATTGATGCCCACCACGTCGGGGTCATTCTCCTTGTCGGCGGAGAAGACCAGCGCAATCACCTGGGTCTCATTTCGGAAACCGTCAGGAAACAACGGCCGGATGGGGCGGTCGATCTGACGGCAGGTGAGAACTTCCTTTTCACTGGGCCGGCCTTCGCGCTTGATGAAGCCGCCGGGGATGCGCCCGCCGGCATAAGTGTACTCGCGATAATCCACGGTGAGGGGGAAGAAGTCGATACCTTCCCTGGGGTCGGGGGATGCCACCGCGGTTGCCAGAACAACAGTTTCGCCTGTGGTTGCCAGTGCGGCGCCAGAGGCTTGCTTGGCCATGCGGCCGGTCTCAAAGACCAGCCGTTTGCCGCCGGCAAGCTCGACGGCTACTTCATGCTTGGTAAACATAGAGTCCTCGTTTCATTTTGTTCGCTTGGGAAACTTGTAGGGGGAAGGCGCCGGAGGGCGCGGGAAAGGCGGCGAAGGGCCTGGCCGTAAACAGGGCGCGGCAAGAGAGTGGGGCCACGCGCGAGGGAGCGGATTCTCCCGGCCCCTGTGCGAGTCTCGCCGCCGTGGCCGCGCTCAGCCAATAGCTGTGCGCCGTCCCTGGCAGCGGTTCAAGGTCGCCAGGTACACCATGGTCCCAGGTTCTGGGTAGAACGGGGGCCGTGACCAATACTCGGTCTGGGCGCTTCCGGGTCAAAGTTTGCTTTCCGATTACTTGCGGATACCGAGTTTGCCGATCACGTCGCGATAGCGGTCGGAATCGTGCGTCTTCAGGTAATCCAGCAGGCGGCGGCGCTTGCTGACCAGCATCAACAGGCCACGCCGGGAAGCATGGTCCTTTTTGTGGGTTTTGAAGTGCTCGGTCAGCTCGCCAATCCGCTCACTCAGAATCGCAATCTGAACCTCCGGCGAACCGGTGTCCGTATCGTGAGTGCGGAAGCGCTCAATCAGTGTTGTTTTCTTAGCAGTCGCCAGCACGGCGTGTGTTACTCCTCTTGTTTTCTCAGGTCCACTCTCAAGTGTCTACTGTGAGATTACCATGAATAAGCGGCCCGGCGCCATTTGCCGGCCAACCCGAACCCGGATGCAAACCCGCCCCGCTCAGCGCGCGCCGAAGCGAAAGAGCCGGTTATCGAATCGCTCGTGGATGACCGTCCGTATGCTCCAATTCCCTGGGCGGCACAGCTACTGCTCCGGCGCCAGCCAATAATTGGCTCGGGCCACGATCCGCGCCCCGTAGTCCTGCGCCGTCCCGACCCGGATGGTGTGCAGGCCGGGGGTGGGGTCGGAGGGGCTGAAGGTGATCAGGTACCGGTTGCGCGCGTGCTTGGCGGCATCCACCACCCGCTGTTCGAACGCCTTGTCGCCGGTGAAGGTGGTGTACTCCCCGCCGCTCATGTGGGCCACCTCCTTGGAAACATTCTTCTTGAACGCCTGCACAAGCATGATGAGCGGCGAGATCATGTTCAAGGTGCGGTCGTCGCCCGAGTCCTTCATGTCGTGGAGCAATTCGGCGCGCGAGGGAGAAAACGACACGCTCAGCACCAGCACGTCGGACCGGCCGATTTTCTTGATCAACTGTTCCGGCTTGGTGTGCTTGCTGCCGTGGTCGCGCTCCTCGCTGACCAGGAGTAGAACGCGGCGATACTCCTTGGGCTCGGACTCCAGCAGATCGACGGCATAGCTGACCGTATCCAGAATCGCGTCGCCGCCGTTGCCGGGCTGGAGGTGCTTGAGGGCCTCGCCAACCTCCTCGCTGGAGTGCGTGTAGTCGCGAATCAGGTGCGGCCTGGAGTCGAAGCCCACCAGCGCCGCCTGGCTCCGGCCGTCGGAGAGAAACAGATCGAGCAGCGGGCCGAGCTTGGCCAGCTTGGCGAATTCCAGCGCGCTCACGCCGCCCTCCTCGACCGCCACGACCAGCGAAACCGGCGCCGTATCCATCTCCTCCTGGACGCGAATCTTTTGCGGGACGCCGTTGTCTTCGAGCACAAAATCGTCCGGTTTGAGGCCGTACACAACGTCGCCGTCGCGCTTCTCCACCAGCGTGGGCACCAGCACCTCGTTCGCGGTTACGCGCAGGGTCGGAGTTTCGTGGTGCGCTCTGGGCAGCGGCTGCGGAGGCTCGATCGGGGGCAACTGCTGCGCCCCGGCGGCTGCACCCATCACCACGAACGCGGAGAGCGCAAGGCGCGCCAGACGGGATAATCCGAATCTCATGCGGGAAAAAACTCCGGTACGAGGGAACAGGGAACAGGGAACAGCAACCCGTTCGCAAACTAAGTGCAATGAGCGAGTCGAACGGCGACAAATTCCCTTGACGCGCCGCCAGAGTTTGCAATGCTTCCGCCTGTTCCCTGATTCACGCCCGTTTGCGTACTTCGCGGTCCAGCCGATTCGTCCAGGCGAGAAAACTCAACAGTTCCCAGCGCGAGGCCCAGACAAAACTCATAATCTTCCTTGCCGTCAGCGTTTCGGCCCGCTGCCCGGAGTAAGTCTCCACCCGCCAGCGCAAATACTCGCTCCGCCACGGAGCCAGCCGATGACCGCGGGTTGCATTCCAGATGAATCGGATAGGCGCGAGCAATGTGTGTCCTTTGGCATCAAGTATAGACGGCCCTGCCGCCGGCGCGGCGGCAAGCCAGGCGTCGAGGCAAGGAGCGGAAATCTGGCGAGATCGCGGAGTGGGTGCGCGGCCATGCACCTCGCCGCATGGCCTGGGTTCTCGTGAGCCCTCCGCTTAAGGTTGCAGCTTGCTGAACAGGCTATTCGAAGTCGAATCGAGCTGCGAGATCACATCCTCGAGCGCCGTTTGCTGCGTCTCGGAGAGGGAAAGCTGCGTGGAGACCTGCGCCACATCGGCCTGCATCAGGTTGGTCTGCGCGCTGGTCAGTTGGGTCTGGTCGCTGGTCACCGCGTCGGAGGCGGCCGTGAGCTGGGTAATGGAGTTGTCGATGGTCACGCGCTGCTGGGAAACGTAGCCCAGGGCCGTACTCAACGCCTGCGTATCGCTCACGGCCTGGGTGGTATTCACGGTGCCGCTCGAATAGTCGGCCACCAGGCTGTTCAAGGCGCCAAAGACGCTCTTCGATCCGGAGCCCAGGAAGATCTGGTCGCCCGGCACGTTCAACTGGATCTTCTGGCCATTGGGCGTCTCAAGATAGTTGACGTCCTCGTCCCCGCTGTAGGTGGTTACAGCCGGAGATGTCCCCGTGGCGGTCGAGGTCGCGAACGGGGTCGCGGAGGTCTGTCCGCCGGCGAAGATGTACACGCCCTGGTAACTGGTGTTGGCCAGCGACTCTACCTCGTCGAGAATGCCGGAGATCTGATTGCCGATGGACTTCACGTCACTGGAGTTCATGGTGCCGTTGTTGGCGCTGGTGGCCAGTGAAATGGCCTGCGTGAGTTGCGAGACCACGCTGCCCAGCGTCGAATCGGCCACCTGCAACTGTCCCGTAACCAGGTTCGAGCTTTGGGTGAAGGAATCGTCCTGCTGAATCTGGTTGAGCAGCAGCACATTCTCGCCCGAGGCCACCGGGTTCTGGCTCAGCGACGTGATGCTCACGCCGCTCGACAGCTCAGCCGTCAACTGCTGCTCGTTGGCCTGGGCCTGGTCCAGCGAACCCACCAGATTCGTGACATAACTCGGATCCACCCGCATTCGATTCCTCCACCAGCCGTAATAGCTCTTCTGCCGGGCGCCGCCCCCGTCTGCGCCTGGGCTGCCTGGGCCGCCTTAGGAGACCGTTGTCTGTTCTCCCAGATTCAATGCCGAGGCCATGATGGTGTTCAGCATTGCAAAAACCTGCGAAGCCGCCTGGTAGCTGCTCTGCAACGTGGACATCGCCGCCGCTTCATCGTTGAGATTGACGCTGGAAAGCGCATTGTTCTGGGTCTGGAGCTGCGTGACCGAGGCGTTCTGCGCCGTATTCTCCGCCTGCACGCCGGAAACGGTCGCACCCAGCGTGGAGACGAAGTTCGAGTAGAAGTCGGTCGGCGTCTCGCCATTGTTTACGCCCGCTGATCCGTTCTGGCTCTGTGCCGATTGCGCGGAGGCCGCTGCAGTCTGGTTGATGTTCGCCGCGCCGTTGGCGGCAAACAGGCCCCAGTCAAGGTTCATCGTCGAGGCTCCGTCGGAGAGCCCGCCAAAGGTTATACCACTCACATTCGCGGCCGGGCTGATCAGGGCGCCGCTCCCGTTGAAGGTAAGTGTTCCCGTCGCATTTGCCGACGCCACCGGATCGGCGATTACGCTGCCGGCGGTCGCGGTGGCGCCGCTGATAGTCAATACGCCACCGGTGTTCGTTACGGTGACACCGATGATTCCTGCCGCCGTCAGTTGGGCATCCAGCGCCGCCACGTAACCGGTCGCCGGTGGGCCGGCGCTGCCAACGGCCTCGCCGGGGACAACCACTGGGGCGACAATGGTTGCCGTGCCGCCACCTGCACTCCCGGTAATGGTCAGATTCGTTCCGGGGTCCACCGTCTCTCCCGGGCCGAAGCTGTAACGCACCTGGTTGGCAACGCGTGTATCCGCCGTCAGAGTATCCGGAACGGAGATGCTGTAACCCCACGTGTTGGCGCCCTCTTTGGTGTAAGTCACTGTAGCGTTGTAGCTCTTGCCCAGCGAGTCATAGATTTGAACACTGCCGCTCGTGGTGCCGTTCAACGGGGTCGCCGAACTCAGGTTTTGAGTCATGCTGAAGGATGTCGTCGCGACTGGCTGCAGCAGCGATTCATTGGCCAGATTCGCCATGGCTATGGCATTCGAATCGTCGCCCGTTCCCTGACCCAGGCCTGCGGCTGCAATCTGGTTGGGGTCTGTCATCACCACGCTCATCGACGCCGCGCTGCCGGCAACCTGCGTGGGTTCATTGAAGATGTTGAGAGGGCTTGCGGCGGTCCCCGTTACCCCATCGAGATCGGTGCCCGCGTTGTTGAGCTGATTCACCGACGTGGAGATTCCGTAGGCCAGTTGGTCGAGCGAATTGAGCGCGCTCGGGATGTCCTGGTCCCGCGCCGTCAGGTACCCCCCCAGTTCGCCGCCGCCCGAGGCCAACTGTGAGGTAATGTCCGTACCACCCAGAAAAAAGTCGGTGGCCCCGTTCACGGTGCCGGTCGTCAACTGGAAGCTCGACCCCTCGGAGACCAGCAACTGGCCGGAGGTGGTGGTAAGCGCGAGGCCGTTGTTCCCGGTCGAAATCTGGTTGATGCCGATCAACTGGCTGAGCTGGCTCACATCCTCATTGCGCTGGTCTTCGAGCGTGCCCGCATCGGCATCGGGCGAGATGGACTGAATCTGCTGGTTCAACTGGGCGATGGCGCCGGTCAGCGAGTTCACCTGGCTGGTTACACCGGCCGCCTCCTGGCCCAGGCCCGAGCTCTGGGAGTTCAGGCTGGCCGCGGCATTGGAAATGTCGCCGGCCAGCGTGGTCGCCGAGGAAAGCACCTCCTCGCGCAGCGAATTATCCGTGGGATTGGCCTCCAGCGACGCGAAGGAGTTGAAAAAACTGGTGATGTCGCTGCCGATGTCTCCCGCCCTCGAACTGGACGAACCCGAGTCCGGCGTGAACAGGGCCTGCACGTTGTCGAGAGCCGTCATCCGCACACTCGAAGCCGAGGCCAACTGCTGCTGCTGGTCCAGCCGTTCCTCCAGCACGCTATCCCGCCGCGAGGTGGCGCCCGTCTCCGTAACCCCGTCTCCGTAAGGGACCCCGTTGATTTCGACCGGCGAGTTCTCCTGCCAGTTGGGCGTCTCCGTCGTGTAGCCGGGAGTGTTGGCGTTGGCCACGTTGTTGGCCACGATGCTCAGGGCCGACTGATCGGCGTCCAGAGCCCCCGAAATCAGGCTGAATGCGGAGTTAATTGTCCCCATGCCCGCTCTCCGTCCGCGTCCATCCCCGCCCCTGCGGTTCGCCGTACTCCAACCGCCCCGCGCGCAACTCCCGCAAGCGATTCATCACATTCAGGTTGGCCCGCGTCGCCTCCAATACCCTGGCAAATATCGCCATGTCCCCCACGGATTCCCTGGCCTGGCGGGCCAGTAAAGCCCGCTCCACGGCGTCCGCCCGCGCCAGATCCTGAGTCAGCGCCTGGCACGACAGCGCCAGCTCCTCCAACCGCTCCGCATCCAGACGAGCCAGCGCCCGCGAGGCCTCCACCACCAGTTCCCTCAGCTCCGGATGCTCCCGGCGCTCCCCAGACTCCTGCATGGCCCGCTTTCCTTTCGTTGCTGCCGGGCTGCTCTCCATCCCAATGCATTTCCGCCCTTCCAAGCGGTGCAATGCGGGCGTTCACCCTCCGCGGCAAAAGCCCCCCAACTCCGGCTCAACCCCGTCCCACCCGACCCAAACTTACCCCACCCAACGCAGCCCCGTCCCCCACCTAACCCAGCCCGGGATTACTGTTCGCCGCCCAGCATGGCATCCACCATCTTGGACGCCACCGCCGAGGCCGGCACGTTGTAGGTTCCCGCTGCCAGCGCCGCCTGAACGGCGGTCACCTTGTCCGTGCGCACGTCGGAATCGGCCGCCGTCAGAGAAACCTCGCTCCCCGCGCTGCTCAAGGTAGCCCGATCGCTGGTCAGAGCGCTCCCGCTGGCTGCAGTACTGCTCCTGGTCTGCGGCGCAGAGGGTGCTGCCGGGGTTGCACCCAAAAGCGACTTCAATCCATCAAGACTGTTGCGAATGTCCATACGCATTTCTCCTTAAGCGGTGTATCGGCAGGTCTCCTAATCACTGTAGTCATTCAGGAGCCTTGATGACGGTATTGCCGTACAAATTTCCGGTTACCGGACCAGTTCCATTCTGGTTACCAGAATGGGAAAGTTCCTGCACAATGCGGCTGGCAATCCCAAACCCTCCGTGCTCGCTCAGCGCCCTTCCCAAAGCCTCGGACGCAAACTCCTTGAGCGCCCCGCCGGAACAGGAGTCGTCATCCGCGTCCTCCTCCGCACCCGTAAGCGAACCGCCGCTAGTCATCGGCTCCATCAACTCCTTCATCATCTGCGCCTCGAACTCGTGCGCCGCCCGCACCAGTCTCGGTGGTGGTGTGGTTGCGCTTGCTGTTCCGGCTGCCGCCGTTGTTGCCGCTACCGTTTGCATCCCCGTACCTCCATCCATGGACTCCCCTCACAGGACTTCCAGGTCGGCCTCCAGCGCGCCGGCCTCCTTCATGGCCTGCAGAATCGAAATCACATCGCGCGCCCCTGCTCCCGTCCGCTGCAATTCCCGGACCAGATCCTCCACCGTCGCTCCCTCTTTCAGATCGATCCGGTTCACCGGCTTGTCCTGGGCCTGCACCGTGGTCTGCTCGACCACCGCGGTGGTTCCCGGGGAAAAGGCGTTGGGCTGCGACACTTTGGTCTCGGAGATCACATTCACGCTCAGCCCCCCGTGCAGGATAGAAACCGGCTGCAGGCGAACCGTGCCCCCGATGACCACCGTCCCGGTGCGCTCGTTCACCACCACGCGGGCCCGCGGATAAACCTCCACTTCGACGGCCTCCACACGGTCCAGCAGCGCCGCCATATCCTCACCCGGCGCCGCGGCAATCTCCACCCGGCGGCTGTCGACGGCGTGTGCACGGGTAGAGCCCAGCGCATGATCGATGGCCTCGGCCATCCGTTCGGCGGTGTGGAAATCGGCGTCGTTCAGCACCACGCTGACCGTGTGCATCTGCGCGAGGTCGAACGGTACCGGCCGCTCCACCAGCGCCCCGCCCGGAATGCGCGCGGTGGTCGGGTGGTTGACCTGCTTGCTGTTGCCTCCCCCCGTGGCCATGTAACCGCCCAGCACCAGAGCCCCCTGGGCCTGGGCGTAGATCTGTCCGTCCGGTCCGTAGAGCGGAGTCATCAACAGAATGCCTCCCTCGAGCGTACGTGCATCTCCGGCCGAGGAGACGGTGATATCCATCTTGTAGCCAGGCCGGCTGAAGGGCGGCAGCGTAGCCACCACAAAGACCGCGGCCATGTTCTTTACCTGCATGTTGCCGGCGCTGTTGGAGCCGGTCTGGGGTACGGTGATGCCCATCCGCTCCAGAGCCGAAACCAGCGTCTGCGCCGGAAACACCGTCTGCGAGCTGTCCCCGGTGCCGTGCAATCCCACCACCAGCCCATAGCCCACCAGCTGGTTGTCCCGAATCCCCTCGATGGTGGCTACGTCCTTGACCCGCGCCTTTTGCGACGCGGGCTCGGCATGGACCAGCGCCGAGGCCAGCAGCAGCGCGGCAGCCAACGCCACCCTCCACCGCAAGGATGTGTCCCATTGCCTCTGCACCGTTCTCTCTGTCGTCATGCGCATCGATTGATACCCGCCGGACTCCCCCATCCGGCCCTCCCGGCACTGCGACTCAACCACGCCCTTCTCCAGTTCCCGAACCCTAACCCCTCTAGTCCCTAATCCCCAGTCCCTGCTTCTAGAACACCAGCAGCCTCTCCAGAAAGCGCACCAGCGGGTTCTGCCTATAGGTGGAGTCGTTGACGATGCCCTTGCCGGTCACCTCCAGCTCAAGATCGGTCATGGCCGTCGACAGCACCTGGTTCTGCGAGCTGACGTCCTCCGGACGCACCAGGCCGCGCAGCTTGATCAGCTGCGTCTGCTGCGAGAAGGTCAACTGCCGCGTGGCCTGCACCACCAGCATCCCATTGGGCAGCACGTCCACCACCTCGCCCCCAAACGTGGTCGCGAGGCTGGAGTTGGTCGTGCTCTGCCCTTGCGCCGTCAGGCCCGAGGCAGCGGTCATCCCCACCAGGTTCTGCAGGGCGTTCGAGCTCTTGAGGGCGCCGAACAGCGAGGTCAGCGCGGAGTTGGCATTCGAGGCCCGCGAGTTCTTCACCTGCCCGTCGGTTGAGGCTGCCAGGCTCTCGGTCACCACGATTGAGACCACGTCGTGCAGCCGGACCGCCTTGGCGTCGGTGCCCAGCCGCACCAGCCGGCCCTCCGGGCTCCAGATCGAGCCCGCCGTCTTCACCTCCGCCGCCTGTTGTGCCCGCACCCTCTCGATGTAAGCGTGCAGAGCTTCCTCGGGCGGGGTCGGCTTGGTGGTCGGCACAAAGGGAATCTTCTTCTTGTCCAGAGCGCCAACGGGCGTGCCGGCCAGCAGAGCAATCGATACAGAGAGAAGCAGAGCACAAAGGACTCTCGGATTCATGGCCGTACCCCCGTCTCTGGTTGCAGCGAGGCGCGGCCCGGCGCCAGGGCCACGGCCCGCACCACCCTGCCGCCGATCCTCAGCCGCACGTCGAGGGGAGATCCAATCACCGCCGGGCCCAGTGCAACCGCCTCCAGCCGCGCCTCGACCACCGGCGTGTTCTCTTCGACGATCAGCCGCTCCCCGGCGCGAATGACCGGGCGAAGCTCCACCGGGGACGGCTCCACCGCCGCCCTGTCCCGCCGGGCCCCGATGCGGACGCCTGCAACCAGCACCAGACGGCCCGGTCCACCCGGATGGCTGCGATCGCGCACCAGCAGCCAGCGGTCCCCGGTGTGGGGATCGTCGATCTCGCGAACCACCTCGCCGTCCATCTGCGCTGGAGCTGAAGCCGCCCCGGACGAGGAAACCAGAACGCGAGGGCCGGAGCCGGCCGGAGCTGCCGACACTTGGCCCTGAGCTGCGGACAGCGACGCAAAAACCAGCACAGCCGTGCTGCAGCGCATTTTCCGTTCCGTCCGCATTTTGTCCCGCACCTCCATTTATTCATCTGTCTTTTTATTCCTAGTGGGTCATATTATTGACCTGAGAGTACATATCGTCGGCAGCCTTGATGACCTTGGAGTTCGATTCGTAGGCCCGCTGCGCCAGCACCATCTGCACAAACATGGTCACCACATCCACGTTCGAGTTCTCCAGGTACCCCTGTTGGAGGGTGCCTAACCCCTCCGTTCCGCCGGGGTTGCCTGTTACCGGGTTCCCAGAACTGAGGGTGGTCTCTAACAGATTCGAGCCCATGCTCTCAAGGCCCCCGGGGTTGGGAAAGGTGGCCAGCTGCAGTTGGCCCAACTGCGAGGGGTTCTGCTGCCCCGGCAGGGTCGCGTTCACCACCCCGTACTGGGTGATGGTGACCGCCGTCGCATTGGCGGGAATGGTGATGGTGGGAATGATCGGGTCGCCGTCGGTGGTCACGATGGTCCCCTGGTTGTTCAATTGAAACTGGCCGGCGCGGGTGTAGGCGATGGTTCCGTCGGGCCGCTGCACCTGAAAGAATCCGGAGCCCTCGATGGCCACATCCAGCGGGTTCGAGGTCTGGTTCAGCGACCCCTGGGTCATGATCACCTCGGTGGCCGCCGATTTGGTGCCCAACCCGATCTGCAGCCCCGCCGAGACCGTGGACTGGCTCTGCGCCGCCCCCGGCGTCACCAGATTCTGATAGACCATGTCCTGGAACTCCAGGCGCAGCTGGCGAAATCCGGTGGTCGAGGAGTTGGCCAGGTTGTTGGCGATGGTGTCCAGGTTCAACTGCTGCGCGCTCATGCCGCTGGCGGCGGTGTACAAGGCTCGAATCATGATGGCTCCTTTTCAGTTCTCAGTTGTCAGTGGTCGGTTTACAGAAAGCCCGGATCTCCGCCAATCAGTTCCCGATTCCTTCTCGCGGACTGCACATTGCCGATCAACAACTGCCGATCTCTGACCACTGATTTCCGATCACTGATTACTGACAACTGATTACTGACAACTGACTACTGACAACTGAAACTCATACCCTCGGCAGATCCTCGCTGGCGATCTTGTTGAACTCGGTGTGAAAGACGGTGAGCGCCTTCTGCATCATCTCCGCCTCGCGCTGGACCAGGATCAGGTTGAGCGTCCCGGGGATCACGCCCTGGTTGGCCGTCTCGATGGCGCCCTGGCGGACCGCGCCTTTGGTTGAAAGCGAGGCCGCTACTCCCTCGGGCGCGACATAGCGGTTGGCGCCCTCGGGGGTCAACTGCGCGCCTGCTGGAAAGGTGAAAACCCCCACCGTAGCCACCACGCCGCCGGCCACCGAAACCACGCCATCCACACCCACCGCCACCTCGCCCGGCGGAACGGGAATCGGCTGGCCGGTCGTGGACAGCACCGTGTCGCCCGCCGCTGTAACCAGTTGTCCGCCCGGCGCCCGGTGGAAGCCGCCGTCGCGGGTGTAACGGAGCCCGTTCGGGGTCTGAATCTGGAAAAATCCCTCGCCCTCAATGGCCAGATCCAGCGCATTGCCGGTCTGCTCCAGCGCGCCCTGGCCCAGGTTGAGGCGGTCGCCGCCCAGAAGGCCAAAGTTGTTTACCGTCCGCCCCAGCTGCGAGTCCGCGCCGTCCGGTCCCAGCAGCACCGAGCGGAAGTACTCCTGTTCGGCTCGGTAGCCGGGGGTCTGCGCATTGGCCAGATTGGTGGCCGCGATATCCAGTGCCTGGGTGCGCGCCACCAGTCCCGTCAACGCCGCGTAGTATCCACTGTCCATCCGACGCGCCTCCTCTGGCACAGAGAGCAGTGCAGGTGAGGGACCGGAAAGCGGGAAGCAGGGATTAGAGCAAGATCAGAATCATGGGGAATGAGGAGACTGCGGGCGCCGGAATATGGCCGGAAGCCAAATGAGGGCTGGGAGGCCATTCTTCCCTCAGGAAAGCACGACAAGCCGCCGCCCGGGATTGTGGCGGTTTGCCCGCGGGTACCTGCATGAACCCCCGGCGGATGCGCAGGTGGAGTGGGCGGCAAGTCTCCGCATAGTTTCACTCCGGCCGCGCCCCAGAAGCGTCGAGGTCCTCGTGCGCGCGGTTCGAGAGGGCTTACTGCAGACCGTCGCAGACGATGGTCACCTCGAAGTTCGCGTCCTCGAACCGGTAGGCGTGGTGCAGTTGGAACTCGGGGGCCTGGACGTGCAGGCGGTAATCCCGGCCGGTGATGACGGCGGGAACCGATAGCCCGCAGTTGGCGGCCAGGTCCGGGACCTTGCCCTTCCACGCTCCGGCCAGCATGTTGCAGATCTCGCCGATGGCGTCTTTCACCGTGTCGTCGATCTCTTCAAACTCCATACCCGTCATGTGCGCGGCAATCTTCCTCGCCGCGGTAATGCCGGAACGAAAGACACAGGCCCCGCTCAACAGTCCGCCAAAGCCCACCACCGCGGTCACCGACTCCAGCTCACAGAGAGCCGGTCCGGCATCGCGCCGGCAGTTGACTCCCAACATCAGTTGAAAGACCTCTTCCACACTCCCATCCAGGTTCTGCGGATCGGAGACCAGTTGCACGGATTCACGCAACGAGACCGCCATCGTACGCTCCATTTCGTTTGCGCCGCCCCCTCGCGCTGTCGCGATCGCGGCCTTGCGCACACCGTTCAACAACACGTTGATCCCTTCCGGCTACGCCGCATCCACCAACGGCAGTACCCGCTCCTTCACCTGTTCGGCCGTGAACGGCTTGCGGATGTACCCCTGCGCGCCAGCCAGGATGGCCTGCTTCACGTGCTCCTCGCTGGACTCGGTGGTGATCATCACCACCGGAACCCCGGGGGCCAGGTTCTGCGCCCGGATCTGGCGCAGAAACTCCAGGCCATCCATCGAGGGCATGTTGATATCGGAAAGAATCAGGTCTACCTGCTTGGCCCTCAGCTGGTCCAACCCCTCGGTGCCGCTGCCGGCCTCGTACACCACCAGCGGGTCAAGGCCCGCCTGGCGGAGTGAACGCTCCACAATCTTGCGCATCACCGAGGAATCGTCGACGATCAGGGTTCGAATTTCACGCATGTCCGGGCTCCTCTCAATTGTCTATCGGCTCTCCATTGGAATTCATGAGACGGGTTTCGCTTCCTCGGCTCTTTACGCTCGCCCACGAGCGGTTCTCCCGTTGCTGGCATTCCCCATCGCTCCCGCCGTGTGGCTTTTTCCTTAACCAGGGTTCCAGCCCGCCGCGGCGGCCTCTTCGCTGCCGGGGCCGATGGCGCAACCGCCTTGCGCGCAGCCGGAAACACCCGGCCAACGAAAAAACGCCTTAGCACGCGCCGATCGAACCGATCAGATCGTGAACCGAACCGGCCTCCGGCAGCGGTTCGGCCGGGGCGCGCAACCACATCCTCAGCCACAGGCAGTCGTGCACCCTGACCAGTTGCGCCTCGACCGGCCGCGTCCTCTCGATGGCCTTCGAAAGCGCCAGCACCGCAGCTTGCTCAGAGGCAGCTTCGATCAGCTCTACGGGTGGAAACCGCGCGCTCAACATGCGCGTATGCGCCGGCCTGAAGCGCGATCCCTCGACCAGGCCACTCTCCACGCGCAGCCCCGTCATGCGCTCGACAGCCAGGGCCAGCACCGGGTCCAGGCAGTCTTCAAATCCCAGGTAAAGAAGCTTGCCCGCGGCCACGCGCAGGGGCAACGCCCCAAAAGCATCGACGAACAGCCGCGGCAGAACAGCGGTCAGCGCCTCGGCGTCGTGAAACTCCATCGGCAGCACCGGACAGCTCCATTGCAGGCCCAGCGCCCTGGTGACCAACTGCTCGCTCACCCCCTGCTGGCGCACCAGCCAGTGGCCCAGCCGGCCGGCTCCGGCCCGCTTCTGCGCCTCCAGCCCCTTGCGCAACTGGGCTGAGGTGATCCAGCCCTGCTCGAGCATCATCAGGCCCAGCGGAATACGATGACGGTGGCTCTCCGGCGCTTTGCCCCGGCCGTCCAGTTCGCGGCGCACCGCCGCGGTGACCCGGGCCCGCGTGCAGGCGGCCGAGCAGTTCCAGCCGCCTTCAAAGACCGGTGCCGAACGGCTGCGCCAGAGATGCAGCCAGCCCGAGCCACAGCCGGGATTGGCGCAGGTTTCCAGCAGGCTCAGCCGCGCCCCTTGCAGTCCATGCCGCCCGGTGTCGCGCGAAGTCCCCTCGAACGCGGCATCGGCCGGCAAGCGGTTCGCGAAGATCGCCTCGCGGGCCGCCGGACGCTCCCCAGCCGGCTTCCTGGTCAGAATAGGCATCGGATGCTCTCCAGCCGCTTTCTGGGCGTGGCTACCTCGGTCACCCGCAGGCCGAAGTTGCCGTTCACCACCACCACCTCGCCGCGGGCCACGATCTTGTCGCCCACGATCAGGTCCACAGGGTCGGCTACATGGCGGTCCAACTGCACCACGTCCCCCGGTCCCAGGTCGAGAATCTCGCCCAGCGGCATCTCCCGGCAGCCAAAACGCAACGCGGCCTCGAGCTCGACATCGAGCAGCAGTTCGAATCCCGGGCTCACCGCTGCCGGCGGCGCCGGTGCGGCTTCGGCTGCCTTGGCCGGCTCCGGCTTGGCCGCCGGCTGGGGGGCGCGCACCTCGTCGCGAACCAGAATTGTCCAGGCGCGATCCCCCGATTTCAGCTGAAAGGCGCGCGAGACCTTGCTTTCCTGAGAGATCTCTTCGAACTTCTCCACCCGGCACTTGCTTCCGGTCTGGGCCAGCAGCTCGCCCACAGCGGAATCGGCCACCTCGCGCAGCAGCTCACCCCACCCCGCCTTCTGGTCCATCCCCTCACCCACCAGCGGCGACTCCAGAATGGCGCCGTCGAGCACTACGGCGAAACGCCCTTGCTGGTCGCCGCAGAGGGTGGCGGCAAAGCCAAAGGAATCTGCCGCCAGCGGCTTGGGCAGCCCTTCGACCAGCTCCGGCTCTCCGGCCAGTGCCTGCGAAAACAGGGCCGTGGCCGCGCCGATCCAACATTCCAGATACGTCTTCATCCCTTAGCCTCGCCGATGCGGCGCTCGATGCGGGCGCCGCGATGCAGTCCCTGGCGGATGGCCTGCGCTTCAGATATTGGCTGGCCGCCCACCTGCCAGACGGGCAGCGTGTTGGCAGGCAGATCGAGGCGCAGGACCATTCCCGGCTCCAGGTTCTCGATCATGCTCGCCGCCAGGCGCACCGTGGGCAGTTGCAGGGAGCCGCCGAAGCGAATGCGGCGCGCCGCGGCCTCCATCCGCGCCCTGGTCTCGCCGGCGTGGCGGCGGCGCCGTCCCCAGTCCGAGGTCAGCCGGCGCAGGATGGTATTGGCCACCACTGCCGGGAAGGCCAGGTTGAGCAGACCCGAGCTGTGCGGCATGCGAATCTCAAAGCTCAGGCAGAGCGTCTTTTCGGTGACCGACATGATGCGGGCCACCTGGGTCTGCATCTGGCGGCGCTCGAAGTTGAAGCTCAGGCCCACCGGCTGCCAGGCCGCGGTCAGCTCGCGGCAGATGATCTCCACCACCGAGCCCAGGATCGATTCCTCGATGTCGGTCAGCTCGCGCAGAGGCCCGTCCTTGCCCTCGCCCCCCAGCAGCAGGTCGATCACCGGAGGGGCCAGGGCCAGGTCCAGCTGCAGCACCGAAAGTGCTCCCAGCGGCTCCAGGCGCACCGAGGCCACATAGCTGATCTCCGGGATGCGCAGCAGAAACTCGTTGAACTGGATCTGTTCGGCCGACACCAGGTTGACCTGAAAGCGGGTGCGCAGCCAAGCCGCCAGGTTGTGGGTCAGATTGCGCGCGAACAGGTCGTTCAACATGCTGATGGCGCGCAACTGGTCGGTCGAAATCTGCCCCGCCGAGGAGAAGTTGTAGGGTACGACCCGGGCCCGCACCTCGGGCCGCTGAGCGTCCGGCGCCGCGCTGCGCGCGGCCTCAAAAAGGGCGTCGATCTCGTTCTGCTTGAGCGTCTTTTCCATCAGCCCTTCTCCCTCCTCATCGGCTCGAATTCATCGTTTCCAGTCCGCGGTTCGGTTCCCGGCCTCAACCCGCTCCGCGCCGCCCGCGCTCCGGCGCCTTGCGCCTGCCGGGCCGGTCAAAGGCCCCGTGCGCCGCCAGATCCTTGAGCGCCGCGCGGAGATGCACCACGGCCGAGGCATGGACCTGCGAGACCCGGGACTCGACCACCCCCAGCGCCAGCCCGATCTCGCGCATGGTCATCTCCTCGTAGTAATAGAGGGTCATCACCAGCCGCTCCCGGTCGGGCAGATGGGCAATGGCCTCCCCGAGCCGGTCTTCGAGTTCGCCCCGCAGGCAACGGAAAAGCGGATCCTCCTCGGGGCGGCCGGGCACATAGGCCAGCTCCTCCTCGCCCGAATCCTCGTTGCGCTCCATGTGCAGCGTGCCGATCTCCAGTCCCTTCAGGTCGCCCAGCAACTGCTGGTACTCCTCCAGGCCCAGATCCATCTCGGCTGCCACTTCGGCCTCGCCCGGCGCGTGGCCCATCCTAGCCGTCAACACCCGGATGGCCTCCTCGACCGCCCGGCCCTTGCGGCGCAACTCGCGCGGACTCCAGTCCAGCGTCCTCAGGCTGTCCAGAATCGCTCCCCGGATGCGGAACTGAGCGTAACTTCGGAACTGCACCTTCTTGGCCGGGTCAAACTTGGCGAAGGCGTCCATCAACCCCACTACCCCGGCCGAGACCAGGTCCTCAATGTCCACATGCTGGGGGAGCCGCTCGTGAATGCGGCGGGCCAGAAACCGCACGATCGGCAAGTGCTCGAGCAGGACCCGTTCCTGTTCGCCGGTCAGCCCCGGGGCAGCGGCTACGACCGGCGGATACCCGCCCCCCGCCCCGCCCCGGCCCACTGCTCTCTGGTTCCCAACCATGGCCGCCGTTTCGATTCCCATCGCTCGCCCCTTCACTGAACCGCCAACCCTGGACTGCTCCTCGGTTCCTGCCTGCACAGCTCCCTGTTCCCACCAGGACTTCAGCGCACCGTTCCTACCGGGCGCAAACGAACCTCGGGAGGAATCTCCCCGGCAGCCACCACCGCCAGGCGGGGTAAAACCGGCTCCAGCCAGCGCTTGACGTGGTAACGCGCCGGACTGGGACAAAGGAGCACGGGGAGGGCCGCGGCGGAGGTGGCGCCGATAAGTTGCCTCACAGAATCGGCGAGACGCCGCACCAGCGGCGTGGCCGGGGTTCCGGCAGGGGCCAAAAGACGCTGGCCGGTCTCGGGCGCGAGGGTGCTGAGAATCTCCTCCTCGAGCACCGCGTCCAGCAGCAGGACCGGCAACTGGCCTTCGCCGTCCAGCAGGGGGTGCACCAGCCGCCGTCCCAGCGCCTGGCGCGCGGCCTCCACCAGGGCCACCAGGTTCTTGTTCACCGGCGCGGCCTCAAGCAGCGCCTCAAGAATTGCGCCCAGGTCGCGGATCGAGACCCGCTCGCGCAACAGTTGTTCGAGCACCCGGCCCACTTCGCCCAGGCTCAGCAGCTTGGGCACCAGTTCCTCCAGCAGCTTGGGATGGCTCTCGTTGAGCGTGTCCATCAGCCGCTTGGTCTCCGCCCGGCCCAGCAACTCCCAGGCGTGGCGGCGGATCAGTTCGCCCAGGTGGGTGGTGATGACCGTGACCGCGTCGACCACCGAGTAGCCGGCGGCGATGGCCTGGTCCTCGAGCGCCGGGGCGATCCAGATGGCCGGCACCCTGAAGGCCGGCTCCCGCGTCTCCTTGCCGGCCAGCGGGCGCCGCCCCGGGTCGCCGGAAACGGCCAGCAACTGGGTTCCTTCGGTCTGCCAGCGGCCGATCTCGAGGCCGCGAAGCGAGAACAGGTACTCGCGGGGCCGCAGGCGCAAATTGTCCGAGATATGCACGGGGGGGACCAGAAAGCCCATCTCGGAGGAGAGATGGCGGCGCAGGGAGCGCACCCGGCTCAACAATTGCCCGCCCTGCTTCTCATCGACCAGCGGAATCAGCTGGAAACCGATCTCCAGGGTCAGCTCCTCCAGGCGCAGCAGTTGCGCCAGGTCGGAGCTCTGGGCCTCGCCGGCCTTTTTCTTCTCGCCCACGCCCAACTCGACCGGTGGAGCCAGAAGGGCTCGGGCCGAGACGCGGCGCCCGCCCCAGAAGAGCGCCGCCGCCACGGACAGGAACGCCAGCTTGGGCAGCCCCGGAATCAGGCACATGGCCCCCGAAACCAGGCTGGCCAGGTAAAGAGTGCCCGGCTTGGCAAGCAGTTGCTGACGGATTTCGCTGCCCAGCAATCCCGCCGAATTGGCCCTGGTCAGAGTGATGCCCCCGGCAATGGACACCAACAGCGAGGGGATCAGGGTGACCAGCCCATCGCCCACCGTCAGCACCGTGTAAGTGCGCGCGGCTTCAGAGAGCTCGACGCCCTGCTGCAGGGTCCCGATCAGCAGGCCGGCAACAATATTGATGGAGGTAATCAGGATCGTCGCCAGCGAGTCCCTCTGGTTGAACCGCGCCGCGCCGTCCATGGCCCCGTAGAACTCGGCCTCGCGGGCGATCGCCTGGCGGCGCCGCCGGGCCTCGGCCTCGTCGATCAGCCCGGCGTTCATGTCGGCGTCGATGGCCATCTGCTTGCCCGGCAGAGCGTCCAGGGTGAAGCGGGCGGTGACCTCGGCGGTACGCACGGCCCCGTGCGATACCACCAGAAATTGGATGGCGATCAGGGCCAGGAAGAGTACGAAGCCGACCACGTAGTTGCCGCCCACCACGAACTGTCCGAAGGCCTCGATAACCTTGCCGGCGGCCGCGGTGCCCTCCGATCCGTGCAGAAGAATGCGGCGGCTGGAAGCGATGTTCAGGGCCAGCCGGAACAGAGTCAGCAACAGCAGCAGGGTGGGAAAAACGCTCAGTTCGACGGCGCGGCGGATCTGCACCGCGGACAGGAAGACGATAATCGAGGCGGCCATCGAGAGCGCCAGCAGAAAGTCCAGACCGGCGGCCGGCAGGGGCACCAGCATGACGAAGATCACGCTGATGGCGGCCAGGGGCAGCAGGTGCTCGCGCACCCTCTGCCAGATGGACTGCGCAGGCAGGGAACCGACGGCCATAGCGGTCGTGCTCATTGCGGACCTCCTCCTAGGGGTGAGGCGCCCGGGGGTCGATTGCCGGACGTGGGCTGCGAGGCCTGGCTGGCTGCCTGGGCTTGCGCCCTGGCGCGGGCGGCGGTTTCGCGGGCGCGGCGCTCCCTGAGCTCGGCCTCGACCCTCTGGCGGTAGAGATAGGCCAGAATGGCGGCTACCGCGGCGTAGAGATCGACCGGAATGGGCTGGCCCACCTCGACCGAGCGGTAGAGCGAGCGGGCCAGCAGGGGATTCTCGATGATCGGCACCCCGGCCCAGCGAGCCTCGGCCTTGATCTCCTCGGCCAGCAGGTTGCGGCCCTTGGCCACTACCTTGGGCGCCTCCATGGTGCTGAAGTCAAAGCCCAGGGCCACGGCATAGTGGGTGGGGTTGGTGAGCACCACGGCCGCATGGGAGACGTCGGCCTTTACCCGGCGGCGCCGCGCCTGGCGCTGCAGATTGCGGATGCGCCCGCGAATCTGCGGATTGCCCTCGGTCTCCTTCATCTCCTCGCGCATGTCCTGGCGGCTCATCCTCAGCCGCGATTCGCGGCTCTGCCACTCGACCAGGTAATCGATGGCCGACCAGCCGAAGAGCAGCCATGCGGCGGCCAGCAGAAGGCCGTATACATCGGAGCCGAGCAGCTCCAGCCGGGCGGTCGAGAACGGAGGGATGGTCAACTGCCGGCCGATGCGCTGCACGGCAAAGACGGCCAGCAGGCCGGCGGGAAGGAGCGACTTCGCCAGCCGGGAGGCGGCGCGCAGCGAGAAGAGGTTCTTGATGTTGGTGGCCGGGTTGATGCGGTCCGGCTTGAAGCCCACCGCCCCGGCGTAGAAGTTGATTCCCCCGGTCTGCAGAACCCCCACCCCGAGAACGGCCGCGGCCACCGCCGCCATCACCACGGCCGGCGGTCCGAGAACCTCCAGCGCCAGGCGGCGCACGGCATAGAGAGTGGGCTCGATCTCGGCCGGCTCCCAGCGGTCTGGACGCCCAAGATCGAGAAAGGCCACAAACGTCGTCCGCCAGGCCACCACCAGCCGGCTGCCAAGGGCTCCCAGCACCATCACCCCCGCCAGGGTTCCAGCCGCAGCCGACAACTCGCGGCTGTGCAGCACATCGCCTTCCTTGCGGGCCTTCTCGCGGCGGTGCTGGGTGGCCTGTTCGGTGCGCTCTCCGGGCATCGGCTATCCTCCCAGACCCAGACCGGGATTCAGGCCCGCAACGTGGCCGGCGGGAGCGATCAGCCGCTCGGCCAGGTCCAGCAGGCCCGCAAAGCGCGCCTCGATGAAGCGCGGCCACAGGGCCAGCGAGCCGGCCAGCAGCGCAAAGCCGGTCAGGGTCTTCAGCGGCACGGTCAGCGAGATAACCGGTAACTGCGGGCTGAGCTTGCCCAGCAAGGCCACGGCAACCTCTACCAGAAGAGTTGCGGCCAGCACCGGCGCGGCCAGCTCGACGGCGGCCAGAAAGATGCCGGCGGAGGCGCGCACGATGGTGAGCGCGGTCACCGGCGCCAAGGCGTAGCTGCCCAAAGGCGCCACGCGGAAACTGCGCACCATGGAGGCTAAGATGATCCGGTCCAGTCCGGCCGCAATCACCACCAGGGTGCCCATCAGTTGAAACAGGTCGCCCAGCAGCGGCGTCTGGATGGCCGAAGCCGGGTCCAGCAGATTGACCAGCGAGAAGCTGAACTGGAGGCCGGCGATCTGCCCGGCAAACAGGAGCATCTCGTTCAAAAGCGTGAGCGCCAGGCCGTAGACCAGGCCCACGGCGAGCTCGCCCAACAGGGCGGAGAAGTCCATCGATACCTGGGCGCTGGGCAGCGCCGCCACCAGCGGAGCCAGCAGAAAGGCTACCGCCCCCACAAAGACCGCCTTGGTGCGAACGGGGAGCGCCGTCGAGGAGAAAAAGGGGGCAAAGGCCACCATCCCGCTCACCCGCACCAGGACCAGCGTCATGGCGCTCAGAAAGCTCGTCCACTGCAACTGGTTTCCATGGGGCATCGGCGTCATCTTCCTTTAGCCTCTAGCGGCTAGCTTCCAGCCTCCAGCTTTTGGCTGATCTCCCGTAAATCTAGTAAGAGAACTTATCCTGAATCCGCTCGGGCGCGGTGAACCTATGCGCCAGTTCCAACGTCATTTGCATTTCCCAACTCCAGCTGGAAGCTAGAGGCTGGAAGCTAATAGCTGCACTCGCTAGCCCAGATAGCGGTGGAAATCGGTCAGCAACAGCCGTGTATAGGCCGCCATGCGGCCCAGGAACCAGGGCATTCCAACCAGCAGGATCAAGGCCACCGCCGCCAGCCTGGGGACGCTGGTCAGCGACTGCTCCTGCAGGCTAGTCAGGGTCTGGATCAGGCTCAACAGAAAACTCAAGAGCGCCGCGGCAATCAGCAGAGGCGCGGCCAGAATCATGGCCTCCTTCATCAGTTGGCGCAGCAGTTCGGCAACCAGGTCGGGCGTCATCAGCATTCCCTCAAAAGCTCTTCAACAGCGAGTTGGCCAGCAGGTTCCAGCCGTCCACCATCACAAACAGCAGAATCTTCAACGGCGTCGAAACCACCACCGGCGGCAACTGGAACATGCCGATCGAGGTGGTGATCGAGGCCGTCACCATGTCGATAAGGAGAAAGGGGAGAAAGAGCACCGCGCCGATCGAGAACCCGGCCTTCAGCTCGGAGAGAATGTAGGCCGGTACCACCACTCGCATGGGCAGGTCGTCGGGCGTATTGGGGCGCGGAATCTGCCCTGCCGCGGTAAACAGGGCCAGGTCTTTTTCCCGTGCGTAGCGCAGCAGGAAGTGCTTTACCGGCTGAGCGCCGCGATCAATCGCCTCCCATCCCGTCAACTGTCCGGCGCGGTAGGGTTCGACCGCCTGCTGGTCCACCTGGTTGAGCACCGGGGTCATCAGAAACCAGGTCATCATCAGCGCCAGGCCGAGCAGGGTGGGGTTCGAAGGCGCGGTTTGCGTGCCCAGAGCCTGGCGCAGGAAATGAAAGACCACCAGCAGGCGCACCAGCGGCGTCATGGCCATCAGAATCGCGGGCAGCAGCGTGATCAGCGTCAGAGCAAAGACAATCGTCCACGGGGTGGAATCCGAGGGGTGAAGCCGCTGCGTGAGATCGGGCAACAGAGGCGCGGGCGCCGCGGCTGCCGCTCGCGTCACAACCCACAGGCCTAGCATGAGACCCTCGCCGCCCGATCAGCGGCCGGACGACCTGCGGCGTGTCCGTTCCCGGTGGGGCGGCGCGCGAGGTTCGCACGCGACGGCGCATCGAGCGCATAGAAGGCCGGCGCGCCCTCGGGCGAGGTGGCCACCAGGAACCGCCGGCCGTCCGCCTCCACCAGGGCCAGCGACTGCCGCGGCGCCAGCGCGATGCGTTCGAGAACGGCCAGCCGTGGCGGCGCGCGCCGCGTGCCGCGCAGCCTTTCCAGCAACCACCCCGCAAGCCCGCCCCGCGGAACCGTTGCCCATGCCGCTCTCCCGTCCGCTTTCCCGATCATTCTCCCGGCCCCTCTCCCGCTTCCGCTCGCCGACAAAACCATCCCGGACCGATCAGGCCAGCCGGGTTAACCGCACCGCCATCTGCGTATCGATGACCTCGAACTCGCTCCAGGCCAGTTGCACGTCGCCCGAGGCCAGCGGCACATCCTCTCCATGCCCCCACCCGGACTCGATCACCTGGCCCGGCTCGAGGGCCAGAAGGTTGCGCACCCGAAACTCCCGCACCGGGACCGACACTTCGAGCTCCACCGGCAACCGCGCCACCGGCGGGCTGAGCACAATGGCTTCGCCTTCCTCCAACTGGTGGGGCGACGGCACCAGCGCCTGCTCGGCGGCCATCTCGGCCGCCGCAGCCGGCTCTGGCGTGTGCGGCTGCTCGCTTGCCGGCGGCGGCAGTGGATGTGCGGTAGCCATGTGCCTGGAAAGCAGGCAGAAATGTGACCAGAAGCGGAACAGATGGATTGGAAAAGGTTAAAGAATGGTCCCCGCAAACCGTCTCCGGTTGCGCCGCGTCTTACAAGCAAGTCTCATCGCTGCTACACTGGAAGTTGATTGCAATATGCGGTTTTTCCGGCCCTCAGCGCGCCCAAAAGCCGTCTCGAATCGAGGTCGAAGACTATGCCGGAACAGAATGGGAACAAGGGCTTTGCAGCAACCAGCCTGCGCCTGAAGGTGGGACTTGCGGAGATGCTCAAAGGCGGCGTCATCATGGACGTGATGAGCGTGGAACAGGCGCGCATTGCCGAACAGGCCGGCGCCACCTCGGTGATGGCCTTGGAGCGCGTGCCGGCCATGATCCGCGCTGAAGGCGGCGTAGCCCGCATGGCCAGGCCCAGCCTGATCAAGCAGATCATCCAGGCGGTCTCCATTCCGGTCATGGCCAAGGTCCGCATCGGCCACTTCGCCGAAGCCCAGATCCTGCAGGAGCTGGGTGTGGATTTCATCGACGAAAGCGAGGTCCTGACCCCCGCTGACGAGGCCCATCATATCGACAAGCACGCCTTCACCACCCCCTTCGTCTGCGGCGCGCGCAACCTGGGCGAGGCCCTCCGGCGCATTGCCGAGGGCGCGGCCATGATTCGGACAAAAGGAGAAGCAGGGACCGGCGACGTGGTCTATGCTGTCCGGCACATGCGGCAGATTACACGGGAGATGCGGGCGCTGACTGTGCTCAGCGAGCAGGAGCTCTACGCGGCGGCCAAGGAGCACCAGGCCCCCTACGAACTGATCCGGATGGTTGCACAAACCGGCAAGCTGCCGGTGCCCAACTTCTCCGCCGGCGGCATCGCCACCCCCGCCGACGCCGCACTGATGATGCAACTGGGCGCTGAAGCCATATTTGTCGGCTCCGGCATCTTCATGAAGGAGCGCGCCACTCCGCTTGATGTCGAGAACGACCCCAAGGAGCGCGAGGAAGCCGTCTCCCGCGCCAAGGCCATCGTGATGGCAACCACCCACTACAACGACCCCAAGATTCTCGCCGAAGTCTCCGAGCAGGTCACCGGGACCATGAAGGGCTTGGCCGCCGCCGGATTAGAAGAATCACAACTCCTCCAAACCCGCGGCTGGTAGCAACCGCGGTGCGGCCGACTGCCTATATCCGCTCAAGATCGACGAAAAGCGGGTCATAAATCACTGAAAAGCAGCGATTTTAGCGCAAAAGGCCTGTTTTTTCGATGCCCTTGTTAACCATTAAGATAACAGGCTAACCTCGGACTCTTGCCTGAAAGTATTTGATTCAAGGACGCTTACACTCCCTGGCGAACCGAAAATGCTCCCGGATTATGGGCATTTTTGGAGGGAGGGGTGGGGGGTTGCTTCCCGAAAGCCCCTGCGGACCCTCGCCGGTTGGACCTGGCCCAGGCTTCAGATTAGCGGGGTGCGGGAAATAATCTGCAAAGACGGGCAAACCTGGCCGCAGGCGATCAAGCGCACGGGCCGGACTACCAAGAAAGAGCCAGCCCCTTAGGCTCCGCTAGGGGCAGGCTTTCGTCGCGCCAGCTTCCTACCTCCCATGTCTCAAAACCGAGACATGGGGCACTCAGCTTTGGTGGTGAGATCAGCATTTGAAAGACGGATGGCGACGCCCGGACCCTGAAGGGCGCCAGGTACCCGGCCGCGTCTTTTCAAAACAGCGAGTTTTTCTGCATCCTGTGAAGCCGAACCTTTTCACAGTGCCGACACATGGGGAAGTCTCAAATGCAGAGGTTCTCTTGTTTCTTGTATATTATTTATTCTAATTAGTTTAAGTGGTGCGCCCGGAGAGATTCGAACTCCCGACCTACTGGTTCGTAGCCAGTCGCTCTATCCAGCTGAGCTACGGGCGCACACGGATCGCTTGCAGCGAAACCATAGACAGATTATCAGGGTTTTCGAGGGGACGCAATCGGCAGAGAGCCCGCGCAACGGTCGGGTTCAAACGGCGGGCGGCGCTTGAAGAGTGGGCGGCGGCGGAATCAGGGGCAATTCGGCGTCGATCTCGAGGCCGGCCTGGCGGATGAGGCTGGTGACGGCGGCGGGGGTGAGCCGGGTGGCGTCGTACTCGACGCGCAGAGTGCGGGCGGCTTGATCGAAGCTTAGGCGGCGGATGCCGTAGACGTCCTTGGCGCCGGCCAATGCGTAGACCGCGGCCTCAGTGGGCGGCGTGGAATAGCGATAAAGAATTTCCACCGTGGTCATACGGCAATGATAGCAAGGGGAGGGCCAGGAATCGATCGTGTGCGCGCCTTGTGTTCATGGAGACTGTTTCACAGGTCTCCAAATCGAGACCTGGCAGCCGGCTTTGGAATGGGAAGACCTAAAGAGTTTTGAGAAAGGCGCGGATCTCGGGGTTGGACCAGTCCTGGGCGCCGATGAACTTGCGCCGAATGACCCCCTTGCGATCGATGACGTAGGTCTCGGGCCACTGCTCGGTGTGGAAGAGCTTGGCAGCACTCTGGTGGGGGTCGCGGACGGTGATCAGGTCTACGTGGCGGCGGACAAGAAAGCGGCTGTAGGAGTCGGGGTCCTCGTCGATGCTGACGGCAAGGATGGCCAGATCGGGCTGATCGCGGTGGAGTTCGAGGAGCGAGGGCAATTCCACGATGCACGGTTCGCACTCACTCCACCAGAAGTTGAGCAGGACAACCCGGCCGCGGTAGCTGGCCAGATGGATGGAGGTTAATCCGTCGGCGACGGTGAAATCGGGGGCTGCCTTACCGGTTTGGGCGGGATGCGCGCCACGATCGCAAGCGGAGACGAGGGCCACCGGCAGGAGCAGGGTGAGTGAGAGTAAGCGAGGAAACCGCACATCCCTATAATACGGAGCTGAAGGGCCGAAACGAAAGGTGAGGCTTCATGGGCAAGGACAGGCCGGAAGCAATTGGGTCGGCGGGGGCTGGGGGATGGAAGCCGGTGCTGGGGCTCTCCGATGCACCCGGTGAGCGCGCGGAGTTGCCGGCGCGAGCGGGAACGGTTTTCGACCAGCCGGAGCCGGCGGAGCTGATTGAGCTTACGGTGATTGTTCCGGCGCGGAACGAGGAGGATTGCCTGGGCGCGTGCCTGGAGTCGCTGGTCAGCCAGTCGGAGGAGATCTTCGAGCTGGGCAAGGATTGGGAGCTGGTGGTGGTGGACGACCACTCGACCGACCGGACGGTGGAGATTGCGCGCGGTTTTGCAGGGGTTACGGTGATGGAGGCGGGCAAGCTGGAGGCGGGCTGGACGGGGAAGACGAATGCGATCTGGACGGCGGCCAGGAAAGCGCGGGGGCGGTGGCTGCTGTTTACCGACGCGGATACGATTCACGAACCGGGAAACCTGCGCCGGGCCATGCATGAGGCGGCGCGGAACAAGGTGGGGATGCTGAGCTATTCGCCGCGGCAGATGGTGGGCGGGCTGGCGCAGCGGTCGCTGATGCCGCTGGTGTTCTGCGAGCTGGCGCTGGCTTATCCGCCGGCCAAGGTCTCGGACCCGAACCAGCGGATCGCGGCGGCCAACGGGCAGTTTCTGCTGGTGGAACGGGAGGCTTACCGGCGGCTGGGCGGGCACGCCACGGTCTCGGAAAAGGTGCTGGAAGACGTGGAACTGGCTTTTCTGGCCAAACGGCGCAGGGCGGGGTTGCGGTTCCGCTATGCGGACGACGCTGTGGCTGCGCGAATGTACCGGTCGACGGCGGCGATGATCGAAGGGTGGACCAAAAACCTGGCGCTGCTGTTTGCGAATTCGCTGGCGCTGGCGGTGTGGCGGGCGCTGGATATCCTGCTGCTGGCGGGGCTGCCGGTGCTGACGGTCGAGTTGTGGAATGCTCGATTTGCGGCGCATTCGCTTGAGTGGCTGGGGGCGGGGTGGGTGCTGGCGCTGTTGTGGGTGCGGACGTTGGTCCGGTTTTATGCGCGGGTGGCGAAGTCGAACTTTCCGTTTGTGGATTGCGCGCTGGCGCCGCTGGGGCTGCCGCTGTTTGTGGTGCTGCTCTATCGAAGCTGGTTTCAGCACAAGATTCTGAAGCGGGTAAGCTGGAAGGGAAGGGAATACGCGGCGTAGGAACATTTGCAGGCCTGGGCCTGATTGGCGGCTCATCATGATGGGCTGAAATGCGGGCAGTATCCTGGTGGAGGAGAGCATGAAGAATTCGAGATATGCCGAGTCTGGTATCGGCTTCGGGAGCGCCTTTGCCCTGGTGATTTCGTGGGCCAAGTGGCACTCGTTCTGGTGGGCAATGCTGCACGGAATTCTCGGCTGGGCCTATGTGTTCTATTACTTCATCATCAAAAAATATTGAGTGGAGAAGCGCGTGAAGCCAAGCCGGGGTTTGCGGCATCTTGTTCATTGAGGGGTCGGAATGATCTTTTTGACGCGGCGGGCTACGTTTTCGGCTTCGCACTACTATTGGAACGACGCTTGGACGGCGGAGAAGAACGAGCAGGTGTTTGGGCGCTGCGCGAACCGCAATGGGCACGGGCACAACTACACGCTGGAGGTGACGGTGGCCGGCGAGCCTGATCCGGTGACCGGTTTTGTGGTCGATTTGAAGTGGCTGAAGGACGTGATCGAGCGGGAGGTGCTGGCGGCTTACGATCATCGCCACCTGAACCTGGAGGTTGCGGAGTTTGCCGGGGGGAAGCTGATTCCGACCACGGAGAACATTGCCATTGCGGCGTGGAAGCGGCTGGAGCCGGCGTTGGCGGCCGGCGGAGGGGCGCGGTTGAGCCGGGTGCGCGTGTATGAGACGGCGGAGATTTTTGCCGAGTACCGGGGCGAGCTGTGAGGGCCTTCTTTGGACGCCGCTACACGCTGAGCGCCAGCCACCGGCTGCACACGGATGCGCTGACGGCTGAAGAGAATCGCGCGGCGTATGGCAAGTGCAACAATCCTCATGGGCACGGGCACAACTACGTGGTGGAGGTGCTGGTGGGTGGGGAAGTGGACCGGGAGACGGGGATGGTGCTGAATATGGCGTTGCTGGATGAGGCGGTGCAAGGCCTCGTAATCGACCGATTTGACCACACCAATCTGAATCTGGATCCGTATTTCAAGAATCGGACGCCGACCACGGAGAATCTGTGTAGGGTGGTCTTCGAGTTGCTCGATGGATCGGTTGAACCCGCCAGGCTGGCGCAGGTGCGCGTGGAAGAGACGGAGAACAATTTCTTTGAATACTCCGACGCGTGATCCTGGCGCTTCGGAGTGGATGCGAGATTATTGATGGGAAGGACGACGTTCGCCCAATTCCCCAGGGCGGGAGGATGAAGACCATGGTGCAACCGATTGCAGTGAGCAAGTCCGTTCGCAGGGCGGTTGGGATTGAGGAAGGGCTGAGCGAGTTCAGCACGCAGGAGATGTATCGCGAGATTCTGAGCCGGCTGGGCGAGGACCCCGGCCGCGACGGTCTGGTGGCCACGCCGGCGCGGGTGGAAAAGTCGATGGCCTTTTTGACCAAGGGCTACGACCAGGACCCCAACAAGATTCTGCGCGGGGCGATGTTCGACGTGGACTACGACGAGATGGTGATCGTGAAGGACATCGAGATGTTCTCGCTGTGCGAGCACCACCTGCTGCCCTTCTTCGGCAAGGTACACGTGGCCTATATCCCTAAAGGGAAGGTGATCGGGCTGAGCAAGATTCCGCGGCTGGTGGAGGTGTTTGCACGGCGCTTGCAGGTGCAGGAGCGGCTGACGCGGCAGGTGGCGGATGCGATCCAGGAGGCCATCGATCCGCAGGGAGTGGGAGTGGTGGTGGAGGCGCGGCACTTGTGCATGATGATGCGGGGGATTGAAAAGCAGCACTCGTCGACGGTGACGAGCGCCATGGTGGGCTGTTTCCGGGAGAAGGAGACGCGGGCGGAGTTCTTGTCGCTGGTGCGGCAGCCGGGGACGGGCGGGGTGTAATGAGAGGGATGCTTCGACTACAGTAGAGGGGTGAACGGGCTTCTGGTAATCGATAAACCGGGCGGCATGACCAGCCACGATGTGGTGGGGCGGCTGCGGCGGATTACGGGCGAGAAGTCCATTGGGCACCTGGGGACGCTGGACCCCATGGCGACCGGGGTGCTTCCCCTGCTGTTGGGCAAGTTTACGCGGCTGGCGCAGTACTTTTCTTCCGCGGAAAAGAGCTATGCCGGGGCGATCCGCTTCGGATTCTCAACGGACACGTATGACGCCGAGGGCGAGCCGGAGGGGCCGGACGTGAATCCGGTTCTGACGCTCGACCAGGTGCGCGCGGCGGCCGGGCGGTTCCACGGCGAAATGGAGCAGATGCCGCCGGCGTTTTCCGCAAAGAAGATTGCCGGAATGCCGGCCTATAAGCTGGCCCGGGAGGGCAAACCGGTGGAACTGAAGGCGGCGAGGGTCTGTATTGCCAGCTTTGAGATCACCGGGCTGGAGGGCGCCGAGGCGGCGTTCAAGATGAGCATCAGCGCCGGTGGGTATGTGCGTTCGGTGGCGCATGAACTGGGACATGATCTGGGCTGCGGGGCGCATTTGAGCCGGCTGAGGCGGACGCAGGCAGGCGTGTTTACGCTTGAGACGGCGCACACGCTGGAGGAATTGGAAGCGCTGGCCGGGGATGAGGAGGCGCTGGAGGAGTTATGCGTGCATCCGCGGAATTTGCTGCCGGAGATACCTTCTGTGACGGGCGACGCACAGGCTCTGGGACGGTTGCGGAATGGGGCGCAGGCCAATTTGCCGGAGTTCTCCCGAGCGCCGCTGGTGAAAGTGTTTGCAGGGCAGCGGGAACTGGTGGGGATTGCGAAGCGCGTGGCCGGGACGCTGTTTCAGCCGGTGGTGGTGATGGGGTGAGGAAGGCAGGGGTTAGGGATTAGGGGTTAGGGATTAGGGGTTAGGGATTAGTAGATACTGGGCGAATTCCGGGGTCTTCGGCTTCCCAGGGCTGGACGGGGTGCTTTCTGAGCTTCATTTGAAAAATGTTCGAAAGGCAAGATGCGCATTTCTAACCCCTAACCCCTAATCCCTAATCCCTCTCACTTGTGCAGAAGGGGTTTCAGGACGGGGAACAGCGTGTCGGCGATGATGCCGGAGCCTTTGGCAGTGGGGTGGATGCCGTCGGGCTGGATGGCGCCGGGAACATGCACCAGGTCTTTGTAGATCATGGGGACAAAAGCGGTGTGGTGTTTGGCGGCGAGGTCGCGGAAGACCTGCTCGAAGGCCTGGATGTAGTCCCCGCCGTAGTTGGGCGGGAGGGTGATGCCGGCGAGCAGGATTTTGATGTGCGCGTCTTCGAGGGTGGTCAGGACCTGGTCGAGGTTGCGCCGGGTCTGGTCGAGGGGCAGGCCGCGCAGGCCATCGTTGCCGCCGAACTCGACGATGACGATCTCGGGGTGGAGAAGCAGGATGGAGCGCAGGTCGGCGACGGCGTCTTTGGTGGTGGCGCCGCTGGTTCCGTGGTTATTCACCTGGTAGCGATAGCCGTGGCTGTCGAGGTCCCGTTGCAGTGCATCGGGAAAGGACTGGCCGGTCTGGAGGCCGTAGCCGGCGGTGATGCTGTCGCCGTAGCAGACCAGGAGGGCCCGGTCGGCGGCATGGAGCGGGCCGGCAAAAAGCAACAGACAGAAGGAAACGATAAACCTGCGGCGAACGTCCACAGGAACAGTGTATCTGTGAGAAGGCACGGGACGGGGTGGAGGTTTGTGGTTTCCCACCCTTGCGACAGGGAAAAGTCGCACGGATGGGGCACGGGGCTTTTGTGGGTAGGGAAGGATAGAAAAGCAGGTACTTTGGAAGCAGGCGTTCAGGAGGATGGCGGGTGATTGAGGTTCGGGATGCGAAGAAGTGGATCCAGAACGGGGCGCGGCGGGTGGAGATTCTGAGGGGGATCTCTCTCACCATTCCGGCGGGGCAGTTTGTGGCTATTGTGGGAGCCAGCGGGAGCGGGAAGAGCACGCTGCTGGGACTGCTGGCGGGGCTGGACACGCCGAGCTCGGGCGAGATCTGGCTGGATGGGGTGCCGATTCACAATCTGGCCGAGGCGGAACTGGCCGCGGTGCGCGGCAAGAAGATCGGGTTTGTTTTTCAGTCCTACCAATTGATTGCGACACTGACGGCTTTGGAAAATGTGCTGCTTCCGTATGAACTGAACGTGGAGGGCAGCGGCCTTGGGCAGGCGCGGCGGCTGCTGGACGAGGTTGGGCTCAAGGAGAGGGTGGATCACTACCCGGTGCAGCTCTCGGGAGGGGAACAGCAGCGGGTGGCGCTGGCGCGGGCGTTTGTGGTGGAGCCGCCGATTGTGATGGCGGATGAGCCGACGGGCAACCTGGACTCAGCAAACGGGCGGATGGTGCTGGACCTGCTGCTGGAGCGGAACCGCAAGGCGGGAACGACACTGGTGCTGGTGACGCACGATCCGGAGGTGGCCAGCCGGGCGGATCGCAAGATTGTGCTCAAAGATGGGCTGATCGTGGAAGACAGCTTGCCGTTTGCGGGGCCGCTGACGGGGGCGGATGCGGTTGCAGTTGCGGGGCCGGACGCGGGGTTGGGCCAGAATGGCTAAGCGGGCATTGAGCTGGAAGCGCGCCTCCGCCATTGGCTGGCGGGATTTGAAGTCCGCGCCGGGCAAGTTTGGGTTTGTGGTGCTGTCAGTGGCGGTGGGGGTGGCGGCGCTGGTGGGAGTGCGGGGCTTCAGCGAGAGCTTCCGGCGGACCCTGAGCGCGGAAGCGCGTTCGCTGATGGCCGGGGACCTGAGTGCGCGGCTGTTTCACGAGCCTACGGCGGAAGAAAAGGGCAAGATTGCGGCGATTCTGCGGCAGGGAGGGGGCGGGATTCGCTCGACGTGGGTGACGGAGACCATTTCGATGGCTTCTGTGCCGCCGGACCCGGCGCCATTGCTGGTTTCACTGAAGGCTGTCGATCCCGCTGAGTATCCCTACTACGGGACGGCCGAGCTGGAGCCGGCGATGAGCCTGGAGCAAGCGTTGGACGGCGATTCGGCGGTGGTGGCGGAGGAGTTTCTGATTCGGCTGCAGACGCGGGTAGGGCAGACGCTGCGGCTGGGCGGACGGAGCTTCAGGATTGCGGCGAAGCTGAAGCAGGAGCCGGACCGGATGAGCGCCGGAGCGGGATGGGGGCCGAGGGTGATGATATCGCAGGCGGCGCTGGAGCGGACCGGGCTGTTGGCGCCGGGCAGCAGGGCCAGCCAGCGGCTGCTGATCAAGCTGCCGGAGAAGAATGCGTCCGGTCTTCGGGCGCGGGCTTCGGCGGCGGCGGATGAGGTGGGAATGCGCAAGCAACTGGAGGAGGCGCTGCCCGACGCGCAGGTGATGGATTTCCGCGAGGGCAATCCCGCGCTCAGCCAGGGGCTGGACAACGCCACCGCGATCCTGAGCCTGATCTGCCTGGTGGCGATGGTGCTGGGGGCGATCGGCGTGGCGATGGCCATGCACGCTCACCTGGAACAGCGGATGGACATGCTGGCCATTCTGAAGGCCGTGGGCGCGGGATCGGGTGATTTGCTGCGAATTTTTCTCCTGCAGACGCTGGGGCTGGGGCTGGCCGGAGGGGTGCTGGGCGTGGCCGCGGGCGTGGGCGTGATGGCCGCGCTGCCGGCGGTGTTCGGCAAATTGCTGCCGGTTCATGCGGTGCTTGAGTTCCCGTGGAGATCGGCGCTGGCCGGGCTGGGAACGGGGCTGCTGACCACGCTGCTGTTCTGCCTGCCGCCCCTGCTGGACGTGCGCGGGGTGAGGCCGGTGCTGGTGTTGCGCAGGCTGGTGGAGCCGGGGCCGGAGGGGATTGGCGGATGGTTTGCGCGCTGGTGGGCGCGGCGGCTGCAACTGGGGATTTCAGTGGTGGTGGTGCTGGCGCTGGGCGGGATTGCCTGGGCGCTGTCGGACTCGGCCAAGGTGGGCACATGGTTTGCCGTGCTGTTTACAATCGCGCTGGTGGTTCTGCTGGTGCTGGCGGCGGTGGCGCTGAGGACGCTGCGTTTTGTGCTCAACCGGGTGCGGCTGCGGCTGCCTTCGTTTCTGCGCCATGGGCTGGCGAATCTCTACCGGCCGGGGAACCAGTCGGCGGCGGTCCTGGCGGCGCTGGGGACGGGCGTGATGCTGATCCTGGCGGTTTACCTGATGCAGGCGGCGTTGCTGAGGGATCTGCGCGAGACCGCCTCGCCCAAGCTGCCCAATATCTTCCTGGTGGATGTGACCACCGACGAGGTTGCCGGGGTGAGAGAGTTCTTTCAGCACCAGGCTGGTGTTAGCCAGGCGCTGGATCTGATGCCGGTGGTGACAGGGCGGTTTGTTTCCATCAACGGCCAGCCGGTCGAGCAACTGAAGGGGCAGCACTTTCCGCGGCGGATGCTGGAGAATGCGGAGTTGAGCTGGGCCGATGCGCCGCCGGCGGGCGACAAGGTGACGCAGGGCAAGTGGTGGACGGATGCGGGCGCACCCGAGTTGGGCGTAGGCGAAGGCGTGGCGCAGCGGCTGCACCTGGGTGTTGGCTCGGCGGTGGAACTGGAGACGGGCGGGACGGTGCGGGCGCTGAAGGTTGCCGCGATTTATCGGGCGGACGGGCAGCACCTGGGCATGCGCGTTTCGTTCGTGCTGCCGTCGGGGCAGCTCAAGGACCAGGCGGCCACGTGGTACGGCGGGGCGCACATCGATCCCAAGCAGGTGGCGGCGATGGAGCGGGCGCTGTTTCAAGCCTACCCGTCGATTACGGTGATCAACCTGGCCGATGTGCTGGAGCGGATTGAGAGCGTGGTGGATCAGATCACGTTTGTGGTGCGGTTTCTGGCGGGTTTCTCGATCTTTGCGGGGCTGATGATTCTGGCCTCGAGCATTGCCAGCACACGGTTCCGGCGCATGCAGGAGGCGGTGGTGCTGAAGACGCTGGGGGCCACGCGGATGCGGATTGTGCGCACCTTCAGCGTGGAGTTCAGCGTGCTGGGGCTGCTGGCGGGATCAGTGGGCGTGGTGTTTGCGAACCTGCTGACGCGCGTGCTGCTGCACAAGCTGGAAGTGGGCTTCCACATCGAGTGGTATGCGACGCTGATTGCGCTGGTGGGGACGGCGGTGCTGGCGACGGTGACGGGTTGGATTGCAAGTTACCGGATTCTTGGATTGCGGCCGCTGGAAGTGCTGCGCGAGGAGTAACAGGCTACGGGTGAGCGGCGGAATCCCGGGTCTCTCCTCCGCGGCGGACGAGACCTGGGGCAACCGGGAGTCAGCAAACTCTTAAAAGTCGTCGTTGGATTCGACAGGGGGCAATACGTCGTCTTCGCGGGCCATCCACACATAGAGGGTGGGCATCAGGAAGACGCCGATGACCAGGTTGGCGAGCAGGCCGCCGACGATGACGATGGCGAAGGGACGTTGCGAGTCGGAGCCGATGGCGTGAGAGAGCGCGGCGGGCAGGAGGCCCAGCGTGGCCACCAGCATGGTCATCATGATGGGCCGCAGGCGCAAGACGGCGCCCTCGACGGCGGCTTCGACGATGTGCTCCTGAGTGGACACCTCCATACCCTTGCGGCGGGCGCGCAATTGGTTGATGAACTCGATCATGATGACGCCGATCTCCACCGAGACGCCGAAGAGCGCCAGGAAGCCGACCGCCGAAGAGACCGAGAAGTTGGTGTGGGTGATGTACAGTGCAAATGGTCCCCCGACGGAGGCCATGATGACAGAGACCAGGATAAGCAGGGCCCACTTGGCAGAGCGGAACATGGCGTAGAGGATGAGGAAGATAACCAGCACGGTGACCGGAATGACGATGTCCATGCGCTTGTCGGCGCGCTTCTGGCTCTCATACTCGCCGGCCCACTCGAGGTGATAGCCGGCGGGGAGTTTTACGTTCTTGTTGACCCTGCCGAGGGCTTCCTCGACGGTTGATCCGAGGTCGCGTCCGCGCACCGAGTACTTGATGGCAATGTAGCGCTGGCCGCCCTCGCGATAGATCTCCTCAGCGCCGTCGTCGGCGGAGACTTTGGTCAGTTGGGCCAGGGAGACGCGCTCGCCGGAGGGCGCGAGCAGGCGCACGTTTTGGATGGCCTCGCGCGTGTCGCGGTACTGCTGTTGGTAGCGCAGAGTGACGTCGAAACGCGCCTCGCCCTGCTGTACCTGGGTGAGGGCGTTGGCGCCCACCGCGGTCTGCACCGCATCCTGAATGTCGGCCACGTTGACGTCCCAGCGCGCTGCGGCCCCGCGATCGACGGTGTAGTTCAGGTTGGGCTGGCCGATGATGCGGAAGATGCCCAGATCCTCGATGCCCTTGACCGAGGCCATCTGGGCTTGAATCTCGTCGGCCTTCTTTTCCAGGGTGCGCAGGTCGTCGCCGTAGAGCTTGACGGCCAACTCACCCTTGACGCCGGAGACGGCTTCCTCCATGTTGTCGGAGATGGGCTGGGAGTAGTTCCAGAGGACGCCGGGAAATTTTTCCAGTTCCGTGTCCATGGCCGAGATGAGGGCTTCCTTGTCCTGGTGGAAGACCGGGCGCCAGTCCTTCTTGGGCTTCAGGTCGACGAAGTACTCGGTGTTGAAGAAGCCGGTGGTGTCGGTGCCGTCGTCGGGGCGGCCGGTCTGGCTGACGACCTGGGTGACCTCGGGAAACGAGGCCATGGCCAGGCGCGCCTTGTTGGTGAAGTCGATGCTGGCGGTGGGGCCTTCGCTGGGCGGCAGTGTGCCGCGGACCCAGATGGAGCCTTCATCGAGGTGAGGCAGAAACTCCGAGCCGATGGGGCCGCCGACGGTGAGATAGACAGCGATGGCGAACAGGACCGTGGCGATTCCCAAGGTGGTGCGGCGATGCTCAATGGCCGCGCGAACCGCTACGCGATAGTGCTCGGTGAGCCAGAGCATGATGGGGTTGCGCCACTCCTTGGCGCCCTTGCCGAACATGAGGCTGGCCATGACCGGAGCCACCGCGACAGCGAAGATGAGCGCGCCCATCAAAGCGAAGCAGACGGTCCAGGCCATGGGCTTGAAGAGACGGCCCTCGACGGCTTGCAAGGTGAAGATGGGCAGGTAGGAGGCGATGATGATGCCGCGGGCGAAGAAGACCGGGCGCAACACCTCGTGGGCGGCGTTGCGGATCTTTTGCGCCGGGGTGTGGGTGTCGTCATGGAGCGACAGATGGCGGACGATGTTTTCGATCATCACCACCGAGCCATCGACCACCATGCCGAAGTCCAGAGCGCCGAGCGAAAGCAGATTGGCGGGAATGTGGCTGAGGTCGAGGCAGATGGAGGCAAACAGCAGCGCGAAGGGAATAGTGAGCGCGACGATGATGGCGCCGCGCACATTGCCGAGGAAGAGAAAGAGAATGATGGAGACGAGAAGCACGCCCATGGTCAGGTTGTGCTCGACGGTATCCAGAGTGTACCGCACCAGGTCGGAGCGGTCGAGGAAGGGCACCACCTTCACGCCCTTGGGCAGAATGCTGTTGTTCAGCTTGTCTACTTCGGCGTGAATGCCATCGAGGACGGGGTCGGAGTCGTCGCCCTTCTGCAAGAGCACAATGCCCTCGACGGTGTCGGGATTGTCGATGATCGTGCCGTCGGGCCGGTGAGTGGCCTTGCCGATCTGGCCGAGGCGAATCTTGGGGCCTTGTGAAACGGTGGCGATGTCCCTGATCTTGATGGCCGCGCCGTTGGAGTTCTTGACGACGGTGTATTCGATGTCCTGGACGCTAGTGTAGAGGCCCACCGACTGCACGTTGATCTGCTGCGCACCCTGCTCGATGAAGCTGCCGCCGCCGTTGGTGTTGTTGTTGGCGATCTGCTGCTCGACCTGGGCGATGCTCAATCCGTAAGAGACCAGCTTAACGGGGTCGAGCTTGATCTGATACTCCTTGGTGGGTCCGCCGAAGCTCGATACATCGACCACGCCCGTTACGCCCTTGAAGGATTTCTCCAGGGTCCAGTCCTCGAGCGACTTCTTTTCCATCACGTCGTAGGAGGGGTTGGTGCTTTCGAGCGTGTACCAGTAGATCTGGCCGACGGGGCTCCAGTCGGTGCCCATCTGGGGAACGAGATTGGCGGGCAGGCTGACCATGCTGAGCCGCTCCAGCACGTGTTCGCGGTTGAGGTCGCCGGTGGAGTCGTCGTCGAAGATCAACATGAGACTGGACAAGCCGGCCAGGGTGGTGGAGCGCAAGTGCGTGAGGTGGGGAATGCCGGCCATCTGAATCTCGACCGGGATGGTGACCTGACGCTCGATTTCCTCGGCCGACCGGCCCGGCCACTGGGTGATGATCTGCACGTAGTTGTTGGCGACATCGGGGTAGGCTTCGACGGGCAGATTGCGAAAAGAGACAATGCCCCACGCGGTGAGCACCACCATCCCGCCGACCACCAGCCAACGGTTCTTGAGCGCGAAATCGACGAATGCGCGAATCATTTACTGGTTCCCCGCGGTTTCGAGTAAGAGTGCGTTGGTGACTACCTGTTGGCCGGGTTCGAGGCCGGAGAGAATCTCCTGGCGGTTGCCGTCGAGCATCTTGCCGGCGTGGACCTCAGTACGCTTGAACCGATTGCCGCCTGCCGGGAGATAGACCCAATCGCGGTCGTGGAGGTGAAGGACGGCATCAGCCGGGACGACGGCGTGCGACTCCTTGTTCCGGCTGGTGAAGGTTGCCGTGCCGAACATGCCCAGCCGGAGGAAACCGGGATTCGGCACCTCGATGCGGACCTTGGCGGTGCGCAGGGAGGGATCGAGAATGGGGCCGATGTCGCTGATGCGGCCGCGGAGCGGGCGATCGGGAAAGGCGTTGAGCTTGATGCGCGCTTCCTGGCCGAGTTGCAGCCTGGGAATATCGTTCTCGTAGACATCGCAGACGATCCAGACGACGGAAAGATCGGCGATGGTGAAGGCGGTAGCCGAGCCGGAGAGGTTTACGCCCGCGGCTGAGGAGCTGGTTACATTCTGGGCCACGATGACGCCGGAGATGGGCGCGTAAACACTGACGATGTTGCTGGGGTGATGCTTGTCCACGCCCAGGGTCTGCAACTGTTCTTCCGCAGCGGCGAGGTCGGCCTTGGCGTCCTTCTCCGTGTCCTCGGCCTGTTCCAGCATGGCCTGGGAGATGGCGCCGTGCTTGAAAAGGTCGTCGGCGCGCGTGTAAGCCATGTCGGCCATATGCTCGTCGTTGGCGGCCTTCAGGTAAGTGTCGAAAGCGTTGGTGATGTCGGGGCTCTGCACCTTCAACAGCAGTTGGCCCTTCTTGACGTTGTCGTCGAGGCGGGCCTTGATGTCCACTACGCGGCCATTGGCCATGGAGATGACCGGAATCTCGCGGGCGACGTCGGGAAAGACAGTGCCGGTAGCGGTCAACTCGGCCGCGGATTCGACCTGGCCGGCGGGGACCAGCGGAAACTTGGCCACATCGTTGGCGTCGACCGTGACCAGGTTCATGTCGGCCACCTGAATCACCTTGGCCGGCGGCGGCGCGCCGTCGCCTTCATCCTTGCTCTTGCAGCCGGAGAGAGCCAGGCCCAGCGATGCAGCCAGGGCGAGAGCCAGCGAAGTCCTGGGGAATTGCGTCAAAGAGAAGGTCGAAATCATTGAATTACCTCGCGTCCCACAGCAAGATTCAGTTGTCCGGCGGCGGTGAGATAGGCGCCGATCAGTTGCGTGTAGGCCAGTTGCACGGCCCGGAAGTCGCTTTGCGCGTTGAGAAAGTCCATCAGCGAGGCGCCGCCGTGTTCGTAGGAGTAGGTCACGGTGTCGCGAACGCGCAGGGCCTGGTCGTTGTATTGGGCCTTGTAGGGCTTGAGCAGGGCCACGCTGCTTTGGACCTGCACGTAGGCCGAGTCCACGTCGCTGAAGACCTGGGCCCGGGTTTCCTCAGTCAGTTGCTGGTTGCGGCCGATGTCGATCTGGGTGCGTTGCTTCTCACCCTGGTTGCGGTCGAAGATGCGCCACGGGATGTTTACGCTCGCGCCCAGCGTATAGCGGCCATAGGGGTTGTTGAATGCGGGGTTGTAGGAGTACCAAGTGCTGAAAGTAGGGTCGGCGGAGCCGTTGGCGATGGCCAGCTTGTGGTTGGTCCGGGCCTGCTGAATGGACTCAAGAGCGGCGCGGAGGTCGGGCCGCTCGTCGAGGGCGATCTGGCGGAAGTCTCCGAGGGGTTTTAGCTCCTCGGAGAAGTCGAAGGGGCCGGTTACGTCGAACTGCTCGACCGGCGTGCGGTCGTTGAGCAGTTGCAGGAGCTGGATCTTGGAGGTGCGCAGGTCGACGATGGCGGCCTGAATCTCCGCCTCGTATTGCACCCGCAGCAACTCGATGCGGTCCAGGTCGATCTGGGCAATGTCGCCGGCGTGGAAGCGGTCGCGGCTGATCTTGATGATGTTGTCGTAGTAGGCCAGGTCGGCTTTGGCCAGTTCGAGGACGGCCTTGGCTTGAAGGGTCTGGACGAACTGCGAACGCAGATCGAAGAGGAGATTGCGTTCAAGATCCTCGTGCTGTGAGCCGGCAATCTGTGTGCCTTCCTTGGCGCTCTCAAGGCGCAACTCGCGCTTGTGTTCGCGCTCATGCAGGTAGCTGATGCTGGGGACAAGCTGCGTGCCGGTCAAGGGGAGCCAGTGCGTTCCCAAGCCCGCGGTCGTGTGAGGAGCGAGTTGCAATCCATCGCTGGACAGGCCGACCTGCGGGTTGGGGCGGAGAAAAGCTGTGATTTCCGCTGCTTTCATCTCGTCGACGCCGAGGGCATCGGCCTTGAGAGCGGGGTTGGCGGCTTCAAACTTCGCCTTGACCTGATTCCAGGTGAGGCCTTGCTGGGCTGAAGCCAGTGCCGGCGCCAGAAGAAGCAGCGCGGCAGCTGCCCAGGCAGATAGAGAATGGAAGATTTGCTTCATACACAGCCTTTGCGCCGTGGTCTGCACGGCGGACACTGGAAAGAGGGAGGCCAAAGATGAAGGACGAGCGAGGGAGAAAGATCAGGCGGCCGGCGGAGGCCGATTTTGGATGGGAGCGAGGGCAGAATGGTCGACAAGCGGGGCACTGAGACTGCCCGGCGCCGCAGTGCGCAGAAGGCCGAAGGAAAGCTCGGCAAAAACAGGCAGTGGGAGCGCGGCAACCGCGGGGAAGATGGAGTGGGCGCTTGAGACCAAGTGGTCCCGGCGCTGACAGGAGTCAGTCTCGGCCGGATTCTGGGCTGCCTGCAGGTCGTCGGTTACCGAGATTACCGGGAACAGGATCAGGATGAGCAGCGCCAGGGCGACCACCTGCATTCGCCGGTCCACGCCGGCACGCGGGGCAAATTGCAGCCAAAGCCAGAACATCAGGGCGGCCAGCAGAAGCCAGGCGAGATTGAGGACCAGCTCCATTCTCAGAGCTGATTCTACATCAGGGGCGCATGTGAATGAAAAGGGCACTGTGCGTCCTATATTGGACGCACGTCAATGAGCATCGGATGGGGAGTTCCGAAAGGTTTGATAGACCTTTGCTTTCGATAGGCCGGGCGTGCGGCCCAAAGCCTTTGCGGGCTGGGTGTTGCATGAAGATTGCGTTCCTGCGGGGTTTGACCATCGAAGGGAATCCACTTATGATGAACAAGTTGGTTTTTCGTGCCCGGCGCCCTGCCGTGGGGCAAGCCAATCCGGCCGCAAGACGAGCCATTTTTCGCTTGTTGCCCCCTCGTTCAATGGTAGGACAGCTGACTCTGGATCAGCATATCGGGGTTCGAATCCCTGGGGGGCAGCCAATTTAGATTCAATAACTTACCCCCAAAATAAGCCCGCACGGAAGCACTCGCTCAAGGATCAAAAAAGCCCAATTCAGCGCATTTGGGGGCGCCTGGTATGGCACATTCTGCGGCACACCGGAACCCCTAATCCCCGAGGTAGCCGTCTTGGAACCTACTCGGGCCTCGCCACGGGCCATCCTATTTAGACCTCAGGGGCGCGGCTAGACACTCACAAGGCATGACTCCAGAAGGATCCCAATCTTTTTGGCTGCCTCAACAACTCGTTCATTAGCGAGCTCGTAGGTCGCAGCCCGCTCAAAGCACACGAGGTGGCGCTGTCCATCGGCTTTCATTGCGACAGGGTCGCACCAGGAATCAAGGATGAAGACCGGTTCAAGTGATAACAGCGGGCCGTCGTTGGTGCGCCCGCTCCCGGCACGATAGGCATCGCTTGCTAGATCAGCGGAGACCATTTAGGACTGGTAGGCCTTAATATGGAATGCAACAACGAGCCACCGATCATGGGCAACTTACGCTTTACGTGCCCCTGGTACAGGGTTCTACCAGCGAGTATTTGTCGATCAGGTCTGGCGAGCTATGTTCGGGATGGAGTTGATCCCGGCCATTCTATTTACGGGCCTATGCATCGTGGTGCCCGAGGCCCCGCGATGGCTGGTCAAGGTGAATCGTTACGATGAGGCAAGAGATGTTCTTGCCAGGGTCGGATGGAGGGGTATAACGTCTCACTGCTGAGCCTTGAAATGCTTATCCGGGATTGGCGGCTGCGAGGCCGTTGTCCCTTGCTTCTCAGTGATTGTGTAGAAGCGATCTGCCTCTAGTTGAGTGAGCGTCTCTTTCGCCCCCGAAGGCCAGAAAATCTCCACCTTGTCGATGCGATCATGCTTACCCAAACCGAAGTGCAGGCGCAGATCATGCTGTGAAAGATAGCTGCCGCCACTGCGCACTTCATCGGTCTGCACCAGGTCGCCCGCAGTTACACGCGCGCGCGCATTCAACGCCAGCCGGTTACTCTTGGTGCCCTGCAAGGAAAGACTCACCCAGTGATTCCGCGGGCCACCCTCAGTCCGCAAAATCATCGGCGCGCCTTCAAGGTTCTCTACCACCATCTCCAGGTGGCCATCGTTGAAGAGGTCGCCGACGGCCATCCCGCGGCTCACCTGAGGAATCTGGATCGCCGGACCAACCTGCTGGCTGATATCGCGGAATGTACCGTCGTGCATGTTTTGAAACAATAGCTTCGGCTCGCGGTACTTGGTGCCGGCGCCCGCCACGTTCACTTGCGGGTAAACGTGCCCGTTGACCATGAAGTAATCGACCCAGCCGTCATTGTCGAGATCGACAAAGGCGCTTCCCCAACCGACATAAGGGCGCGTGGGGAATGCAATCCCAGCCGCGTAGGAGGCGTCGGTGAAGTTAAGATCGCCGTCGTTGCGAAACAGCGTCGCGTACTGATCGCTGAAGTGCGCAATCAAAATCGAGAAGCGGCCCTTGTGTTCGTAATCGCCAATGGATACGCCCATGTTGGCCTGCTCAAGGCCATCCTGGTTCACGGCAATGCCGGCCTCCTCGGCCACATCGGTAAAGTGGCCATTGCCGTCATTGCGATACAAGTAGTTGGGCTCGCCATCGTTGGCGACAAAGAGGTCCGGGCGCCCTTTGCCCTCGATATCCGTCCACACGGCGGTCAGGCCGAAAAGGCCCTTGGGATCATCAACACCGGCCTGTTTGGAAACATCCGTAAAGGTTCCGTCGCCATTGTTGTGAAAGAGATAGTCGCGATAGCCCTTGAGTCCGGCCGGCCCGCACTGCACGGCCACGCCGTGATACTGACATGTCTTGCTGGAGCCAAACTTTGGCAGGTCATCCAGATGGAAATCGACATAATCGGAAACAAAAATATCCGCCCAACCATCGCCGTCGTAATCGCCGAAGGAAGCGCCCATGGCCCAGCCCGTGTCCACGTCGAGGCCAGCCTGTTTGGTAACGTCGGTGAAGGTGCCATCGCCGTTGTTACGGTAGAGGACCACGCCGCCGAAGCAGGTCACGAGCAGGTCCGGCCAGCCATCGTTGTTGTAGTCGCCGACCACAGCCCCCTGGCCCCAGCACGGGTAGCCGACGCCAGCCTTGTCCGTGACGTCGGTAAAGGTTCCGTCGTGGTTGTTATGGTAAAGGGCGGCCTTTGCCTTCTTGCCGGCCATGGCCATCTGCACGCTCTGCGCATTGGTGAAGTAGATATCCGGATAACCGTCGCGATCGTAATCGATCAGCGCCACGCCGCCACTCATGGACTCAACAATGTATCGCTGCTCCGGCGAGGAGAGGTGCTCGAACTTGATTCCTGTCGAGGCGGTGATGTCCACGAGTTGCGGAAATGCTGTCGAGGCAGGCTCCGCCGCAGTGGCCGCGGCAGGCTGAGACTGCGACTGCGCCGCGTGCGGAAGCAGCATTGCAACTGCAAAAAGCACAAACACAACGCACGTGAAAGCAGATGCCTTCCGCAAGCTAAGCCGGAAGCCTGAATGCACATGCGGACGTGAGAATAAGGCGATGACGAATGGAACCGGCACAACGCCCAGACACCTATTTTCCCATCCCACCTTCATCCTCCGGCTTGTTATCCAGCTGCACGCGCATGTCGTGGAAAAGCTCCCGCAGCTTGTCCTTCATATCCTTATACTTCTTGTATTCGGCAAGCTCCCGCTTGGCCTCCTCCGGCTTTCCCTGTTGGCGGTCGAGGGTACTGAGGCGGTAGTGGGCGGTATAGTCCATGGGATCGATCTCCAGCGCATGGACGAGCAGGGCACGCGCCTTGTCGCGCTCATTCATGGACATAAGAATCTTGGCGAACTCAGTACAGGCATCCGAGTCGTTGGGCTGCATCTCGACGGCGCGCGCGTCGGCATCGTAGGCGGCCTTCAGATCGCCCCGCCGGGCGGCAACCTCTCCCAGCATAAGCTGCGCTTTTTCGTCCTGCGGATTAACTGCCAACGCGGCCTGGAACTGTGCCTCGGCCTCCGACTGCAGCTTTTGATCGGTTGAATTGTAAAGAAGGATGCCAAATTGGAAGCACAGGCCAGGCAGCTTGGGATCGAGCCGGATAGCTTCGCGATAGTTGGCAACCGCGGCGGCCTCATCCCCGTGATGGATAAGCTCACGCGCCATGACCTGATGCATTTCTGCGCTGTGCGGCGCGGCCATGGCCAGACTAAGTAGGGAAGTGTTGGCTAGGTCGGAATAGAGGCGATAGGACATAAGCAGCAGCCGGGGATCGGTGGGTTGAGACTCAAGCAATACAGCAACGGTGCTGGCGGCTTTATCAAGATCGCCGGCTTCCGTGTAGCTTTCGATAAGTGCATTGCCCACCTCCGCCTGTACCTTTTCGCCCTTAAGGTGTGGCAGGGCAGACTCAAGATCGGTTTGGGCATTGCCGGTATCCTTGAGACGATTCTCGGCAAGGCCCAACAGGGCTTGAATCTTCCACAGGTCTGGCCGTGCCTTGACCGCGGCACGAAGATGCGGCGCCGCGTTCGCTAAGTCCCCTTTGAAGTAGAGGAGCACGCCCAGATTGCCTTGGGCATCCACATTGGCGGGGTCGAGTGCTAGAGCAGCCTCAAACTCGGGAATGGCGAGATCCGGCCGACTCTGGTGCATGTACAGTTGTGCGTTGCGAAGATGCTGCTGGATTGCGTCGCTCGTGCCTGGCTCGGTCTGACACAGACCGGACAGCGAAAAGGCTAACAAGAAAGTAGCGAATGCAATGGGCTTGAGAGGCATGGCAACCTAATGATACCGCCTCGGGTTCCCAACCTCCCCAGAATTCTCTCTTCGCTTATGCTGCGAGCGCCTTGCGGGGGGGCTCCCGAAAGCCTGACCGCCGCGCGCGGCTGGCACGCGTACCTCGCCAGATTTTCCATCTCCAATAGACCGCATGGTCCATCCAAATTCGACCACATTTTGCCGGCAGCCGTAGGTTGCTTCTATCTCTGAGCATCCCGTGACCAAATTGCATTCTTTCGCGAATCATATCCTCGATATGGACTACACGCCAATCTATAACCTACCACTCCCGGGAGACGAATCAGGTGGAATCGCGGACTATCAATTTGAGTGGGACAAAAGTTCTCTTTGGCAAAACCTTGATATGCCAATCCTGCATTTCCAGAATCTGTTGTGTAGCTTCTTCGGCGAGCCTCGCCACGTCCTGATCCACCGTGGAAAGCGACACCTGAAGAGAATTCCAACGGGAAAGCCCCGCAAGGTTCGAGACCCCTATGAGAGCGATATCTCCCGGAATTGCGAGGCCAGCCTCCAGCACCGCTCTCTGTGCTCCGGATGCAATAACGTCGTTGTAGCAAAAGACGGCGTCAGGCGGCGGCTTAAGCGCCATCAGTTTGTGCATTGCCGCATACCCGCATTCCTCACCTCGTTCATCCCCTGATTCGACAGCCACTACTCGACTTGCCTGGATCCTGTGTCCGTGGCGTTTCAAGGTGGCTTTGTAGCCCATGAGCCGGCCCCTTCCGGGGGGGAGGTTGGGAATGCCGATGTGCGCAATTCTTCGGGAATCGAGCCGTCCAGTTCCGACGGCGAAGAATCCGATTGAAATTACCTGCGCAGATACGCGTCCGTTCCATTGATCCAATCGGCGCGTGGTGGACAAAAAATATCCAGATCGACGGTATCTTCCAGGGCTTCCGCACTGTGCGGCATGTGTGAAGGAATCACCAGCACTTCTCCGGCACGCACCAGGATTTCTGTCTCCTGCACGATAAACTTCAGTGCGCCCTCAAGAATGTAGGAGATCTGCTCATTTTCGTGGCTATGTTCCGGCACTATAGCTCCTGTTCGCAGAACGATCCTCGCAAGCATGGCTCGTTCGCCGCTGACGAACTGCCGGTCGATCAGCGGATTGAGCCGTTCCATGCCTATCTCGTCAAGTCGGATGTGCCGTAGCCTGGGTGTATTCCGCGCCGCGTTTGTGCTCATGTTTCTGTCTTGTCCTTCTACGCGCGCCCAGGCGTCCCCGCCCGCCAGCGTGGTGCAGCAGCCAGAGCCGTGACGCGCGTCGTCTTGAGATTTGTACTCGCGCCCGATGGTAAAGTATACGTGAAGCAGACCAACGATAACACAGAATTCAATTGCGCGGCAGGAGGGAATTTCGCCGGAAGGTCTGGGCGATGTTGCTCAGTTTCAGAGTGGTGGAAATGGGCTTCACACTCCGAATACGAAGATGCATCGCAAACCGATCAAGTTACAGGAATTCCAGTCCGATTCCATTTCCATGTTATCGAGTGGGTATGCCCGCCATCGGGAATATGTCGTAGGGACCCTGTATCTGGCGCATGAAAGCCTCGGCTCTCTTATAACCGCTCTCGACTCCGCGAAACCTGGCAACCGAATCCTGCATTTCGTAATAGCGGTCCGGAGTCTGGCTGGCATGGGCGTAGCAGGCAGCTCGCTTCAGGGGCTCAGTCTCTGAAATGTCCACAAAGTGAGTGGGCGCGAACTGCAGGGTATCTTCTCCGTCCGAAACCTCGTAGTAATACAGCGCGAAACTCTGTCCCGATTGCTTCCAGGCATCGTAGGTCAGCATGGAAATCGCGCGATGGTCACGGTGATTATCGATGGGCCACTGGTTGAAGACGGCATCGGGTTTTTCGACGTCAAAAATCTTCTGGCAGGCGTCATAGTGGTCGTTATCGAGGATGGCGTGGCCATTGATCTGGCCCGCGTAAGCCGGGCGCGCCTTCAAGATCTCGCACGCCTTCGTGGCTTCCCCAATGCGCGTGGGCGCCGGAGTAGGGGGCCACGCGCCATTATTCAGATACAGCAGGACCACCTCATGGCCAAGCGCTGTAAATCGTGCAATCGTGTCCCCGCAACCGTATTCGGGATCGCCCGGATGCCCACCTGTAACAACTATCTTCAATTTGCGTGTTGGCCCTGCCGAGGCGGACGGAGTCTCCGCTTCCACGTTCATTGCCGTTGCCCCGGCGATTATCCCCGGCGTGAGCCTGGCAGCGCCAAGCAATACGTCCCGTCGATTCATCCCCATCTTCTCACCCGATCTTTCGGCTTAACAAATCATGAAACCCAAGACAAACAAGCTTTTTGAATGCATGGGCCCCATTGCAGCATCCATGAAATTGCCATAGGGGCCATAGCCTGGCTGATTGGCCGGGAATCTCCTGGCGTCGGCGCCGGAGATTCCCGGCAGAGTGCGCGGATCTTATACCAGCGCGCGATGGCGTTGCAGGAGCGATTCCGATTCCGCGGCGAGATAGCTGTCGATGGCGGCGGCGGCTTTGCGTCCTTCCGCGATGGCCCAGACGACGAGGGACTGGCCGCGGCGCATATCGCCGGCGGCAAAGATGCCTTCTACAGAGGTCATGTAGTTGGCGTTGGCGGCGACGTTGCCGCGGCTGTCGAGAGCGACGCCGAGTTGCTCGATCATGCCCGAGCGGACGGGGCCGAGGAAGCCCATGGCCAGCAGAACGAGATCGACGTCGAGGGTGAACTCGGAACCGGGAATGGGCTCGAAGGACGGCGGCGGGCCAACGCGCACCAGGTGCAATTGCCTGACGTTACCGTTTTCGTCGCCGGTGAAGCGGACGCTGTTGACGCTCCAGTCGCGAATGCCGCCCTCTTCGTGAGCGCCTTCAGTGCGCAACTGCAGGGGCCACAGCGGCCAGGGAGTAGAGGCGGCGCGCTGCTCGGGCGGCTTGGGCATGATCTCGAACTGGTGAACGCTGATGGGGTGCTGGCGGTGGGTGGTGCCCAGGCAGTCGGCGCCGGTGTCGCCGCCGCCGATGATCGCCACGCGCTTGCCTTCGGCGTGGATGGCGATGGAGGAGTCGACGAGATCGCCCTCGCAGCGGCGGTTCTGCTGGGGCAGGAACTCCATGGCGAAGTGGACGCCCTTGAGCTCACGGCCGGGGATATTGAGGTTGCGCGGTTGTTCGGAGCCGCCGGCCAGCAGGATGGCGTCATAGTGTTCAGTCAGGGTCCCCACCGGTATATTCACGCCTACATGCGCGTTGGTGATCAGCGTGACGCCCTCGGCGCGCATCTGCTCGATGCGGCGGTCGAGGACGTGTTTTTCCAGTTTGAAGTTGGGGATTCCATAGCGCAGGAGGCCGCCGATGCGGTCGTTTTTCTCATAGACGGTAACGGAGTGGCCGGCACGGCGCAACTGCTGCGCGGCGGCCAGGCCCGCAGGGCCGCTGCCCACGATGGCCACACGCTTGCCGGTGTTCTGTTCGGGTGGCTCGGGATGAATCCAACCTTCCTCCCAGGCGCGCTCGACGATGGAGCGCTCCATCAGCTTGATGGAGACGGCCGGCTGGTCGATGCCGAGCACACAGGCAGCTTCGCAGGGGGCCGGGCAGATGCGGCCGGTGAACTCGGGGAAGTTGTTGGTGGCGTGGAGGCGGCGAATGGCGGCCTCCCAGCGACCGTTGTAGGCCAGGTCGTTCCAGTCGGGGATCAGGTTGTTGACCGGACAGCCGGTGTGGCAGAAGGGCACGCCGCAATCCATGCAGCGTGCGCCCTGTTCGCGCTGCTTTTCCTCGGGGAAGGGCTCATAGATCTCGAACCAGTCCTGGACCCGGTCCTCGACCCTGCGGCGGGCGGGCTGTTCGCGTGGAATTTCGAGAAAACCTGTGTCCTTACCCATGCTGCACCTCTGCTGCCGCCACCAGAGGCGACGAAGTTGTGGGGTTGGGGGCAATATAGACCGCGTCGGCGCGCGGAATGCCCAGGACGCGCTTGTACTCGTGGGGGAAGACTTTGATGAAGCGCGCCTGCGCCTCAGGCCAGTGTTCCAGAATCCAGGCGGCGCGCGGGCTTCCGGTCAATTCGCGATGGCGTTCAAGGAGGCCGCGCACTTCGTCCACATCCTGGGCGGAGACCAACGGTTCCAGATCGACGCTGGCCTTGTTGCAGCGGCGCGTTGCGAAGTCGCCCTGGTCGTCGTAGACAAAGGCGCGTCCGCCGCTCATGCCTGCGGCGAAGTTGCGCCCGGTGGCGCCGAGCACGACCACGGTGCCATTGGTCATGTACTCGCAGCCGTGGTCGCCCACGCCTTCGACCACCGCCGTGGCGCCGGAGTTGCGGACGGCAAAGCGTTCGCCGGCGATGCCGTTGAAGAAGGCTTCGCCGCTGGTGGCGCCATAGAGGACCACGTTGCCCACCAGGATGCTCTCCTCGGGCAGGAAGCTGGAGGTCTTGGGCGGATAGGCGATGATGCGGCCGCCGGAGAGCCCTTTGCCGACATAGTCGTTGGCGTCGCCTTCGAGCTCGAGGGTTACGCCCGCGGGTACGAAGGCGCCGAAGCTCTGTCCGGCGGAGCCATGAAAGCGGAAGTGGATGGTCCCGTCGGGCAATCCAGCCGAGCCGTAGCGGCGGGCGATTTCGCCGCCGAGCATGGCGCCCACGGTGCGATGCACGTTGCGGATGGCAAAGCTGCCGGCGACTGGCGCTTTGGACTCGAGCGCCGGAACAGCCCTGGCGATGAGCGCGTGATCGAGCGCCTTGTCGAGGCCGTGATCCTGGGCTTGCACACAGTGCCGCGCCACGCGCGAGGGCAGCGCGGGCGAGTAGAGAATGGAGGAGAGATCGATGCCCTTGGCCTTCCAGTGCGCATCGGCCACGGCAGCATCGATCTTGTCCACGCGGCCCACCATTTCATCGACGGTGCGAAAGCCCAGGTTGGCCATGTACTGGCGCATCTGCTCGGCGAGGAAGAAGAAGAAGTTGATGACGTGCTCGGGCTGGCCCGTGAAGCGCGCGCGCAGGACCGGGTCCTGGGTGGCGATGCCCACCGAGCAGGTGTTCAGGTGGCACTTGCGCATCATGATGCAGCCCATGGCGATGAGCGGGGTGGTGGCGAAGCCGAACTCTTCGGCGCCCAGCAGTGCGGCGATAACCACGTCGCGGCCGGTCTGCAGCTTGCCGTCGGTCTGTACCCGGATGCGACTGCGCAGATCGTTCAAGAGCAGCACCTGCTGGGTTTCGGCGAGGCCAAGTTCCCAGGGGAGGCCCGCGTGTTTGATGGAGCTGAGGGGCGAAGCGCCGGTGCCGCCCGTGTCGCCGGAGATGAGCACCACGTCGGCGTGGGCCTTCGATACTCCGGCAGCCACGGTGCCCACGCCCACTTCCGAGACCAGCTTGACGGCGATGCGCGCCTGCGGGTTCACGTTCTTCAGGTCGTAGATCAACTGCGCCAGGTCTTCGATGGAGTAGATATCGTGGTGAGGGGGCGGCGAGATCAGGCCCACGCCGGGAATCGAATGGCGGGTCCTGGCAATAATCTCATCGACCTTGTGACCCGGCAACTGTCCGCCCTCGCCGGGCTTGGCGCCCTGCGCCATCTTGATCTGCAACTCGTCGGCGTTGACCAGGTAGTTGGTGGTGACGCCGAAGCGTCCGCTGGCCACCTGTTTCACTGCGCTGCGGCGCAGATCGCCGTTGGGGTCGCGCTGGAAGCGCTCTTCGTCCTCGCCGCCCTCGCCGGTGTTGGACATGCCCCCGATGCGGTTCATGGCAATGGCCAGGGTTTCGTGCGCTTCCTTGCTGATGGAGCCGAAGCTCATGGCGCCGGTGGTAAAGCGCTTGACGATTTCCTTGGCCGGCTCCACTTCGTCCAGGGGGATGGGATAGTCCGCATACTTGAGCCTGAGCAGGCCGCGCAGGGTACAGAGGTTGCGATTCTGCTCGTCCAGCAGATCGGTGTACTCCTGGAATGTGGTTGGATTGTTCTGCCGCACGGCGTGCTGCAGCTTGGTGATGGTGAGCGGATTCAGCAAGTGATACTCGCCGCCCTCGCGGTATTGATAATGGCCGCCGACGACCAGATCGGTCTCCGATTCGGTGAGCGGCTGGAAGGCGTAGGCGTGCTTGAGTTCGGCCTCGCGGGCCAGCACCTCGAGCCCCACGCCCTCGATGCGCGAGGCGGTGCCGGGGAAGTAGGCCTGGACCAGGGCCTGGTTCAAGCCGACGGCTTCAAACACCTGCGCGCCGCGATAGCTTTGCAGTGTGCTGATGCCCATTTTGGAGAAGGTCTTCAGCAGGCCCTTGTTAATGGCTTTGATGAAGTTCTTCTCGGCATAGGCGGCGGAAATCTCGCGGGGCAGCAGGCCGCGCCGCTTGAGGTCGTGAAGGGTTTCGATGGCCAGGTAGGGATTGATGGCGCTGGCGCCGTAGCCGATGAGCAGGGCAAAGTGCATCACCTCGCGGGGCTCGCCGCTCTCGATGATGAGCGCCACCTGGGTGCGGGTCTTCTCGCGCACCAGGCGGTTGTGCACGGCGGCCATGGCCAGCAGGCTGGGAATGGGCGCATAGGTGGGATCGACGCCGCGGTCGGAGAGGATGAGCAGGGTATAGCCGGAGTGCACCGCGTGGGCGGCGCGGGCGCTCAGATCTTCGAGCGAGTGCCTGAGGCCGGCCTCGCCGTCTTCAGCGCGGAACAGCGCGGGGATGGTGGTGGCCAGCAGATCGCCGGAAGAAACGCGGCGCAGCTTTTCCAGATCGCGGTTGGTGAGGATGGGATGGGGGAGCTTGAGCGTGTGGCAGTTTTCCGGAGCCTCATCCAGGATGTTGCGCTCGGTGCCGATGTAGCTGATCAGGGACATGACCAACTCTTCGCGGATGGGATCGATGGGCGGATTGGTCACCTGGGCAAAGAGTTGCTTGAAGTAGTTGAACAACGGTTGGGGGCGATCGGAGAGACAGGCCAGTGGGACGTCGGTGCCCATGGAGCCGATCGGCTCCTCGCCTTTGGCGCCCATGGGCCCCAGCAGCACCTTCAGGTCCTCCTCGGTATAGCCGTAGGCACGCTGCCGGCGCAGCAGGGTCTCGGGATTGGAGGCGATCACCCGCGAAGGCTCAGGCAGATGATCGAGGGTGACCTGCTGTTCCTGAAGCCAGGTGGCGTAAGGCTGGCGCGCGGCCAGTTGCTTCTTGATCTCGGCGTCGGAGATGATGCGCTTTTGAACGGTATCGACGAGGAACATGCGGCCCGGTTGCAGACGGCCCTTCTTGCGCACGTCTTCGGGCGGCACGTCGAGGACGCCGGCTTCAGAGGCCAGCACCACCAGATCGTCCTTGGTGACGATGTAGCGGCCGGGACGCAGGCCGTTGCGGTCCAGCGTAGCGCCGATGACGCGGCCGTCGGTGAAGGCGATGGCCGCCGGACCGTCCCACGGTTCCATCAGCGAGGCGTGGTACTCGTAGAAGGCACGCTTGTCCTCGTCCATGTCGGGATTGCCGGACCAGGCCTCGGGAATCAGCATGGCCATCACGTGGGGCAGCGAGCG